>Ga0326727_10010512_pt1 | contig 22015 bp, 25 predicted proteins | sample MB2enrmetagenome_FD_207643 | JGI IMG/M metagenome (GOLD analysis project Ga0326727, IMG submission 207643) | Lab enriched peat soil microbial communities from McLean, Ithaca, NY, United States - MB29MY | ecosystem: Environmental > Terrestrial > Soil > Wetlands > Peat | place: USA: New York...
TAGAATGAGAATCTTTAGAGCTAAAAAGAAGCCGGATAAGGCAGAGGAAAAATACAAGGCGATAATCAATCTTGAGCTAAGAGAGAAAAAGTTTCAAAAAGAATATTTTGACGAAGCAGCCCGACTTGAGAAAAAACGGGATCCAAAGGAGTATGTCCGTTAATGGAGCGCCTTGTTTTTGTTTTGGTAGCCACTGCCAAAGGAAAAAGTAGCATAAAGCTAACTAAAGACTTTTTCAACCCAGAAAAATACGGAGCTCATAAATCAGAATCACGGCCTTATCCTTGTCCTTTATGGACAACATCATGCGAGCCAGCGAGGAGTTTTAGCCAGTGACGAATAAACCGAATCAATGGGTAAAAGGAAAGAAAAAGGAACTAATCAAGGAACTTTACGGTGGCGAATGTTATGTTCGCGGTTGCCATGAAACAAGAAACTTAGAGCTAAGCCATATCCGGCAGACACCTTTATCGAGAACTGGAAGCAGAGATAGAAAAATGGTTGTTGCCGATGTCCGTAAGCATCCAACTTCTTATGTTGCTTGTTGCCAGGAACACAAGCACGATCCAAGAACCAAAGTTTACCAGCATGATAGAAGAATGGCAAAGTTAGGTAGAAGGTGATTGTATGGGAAAAAGAAACAGTGATGAAGAAGCACTCCGGCGATTTGAATATTTACATGAGTCTGTAGCTGGAGAACAATTATCAAACGGAAGAAGGAGGAAATAAATTTTGTTAAGAGAAACTTTAGAAGATTATAGCAGAAATCGAGCAGAGCAATACTAAAGCAAATAATAAATCAGGAGAAGGAAGCGAAAAAATGAGTCAAACACCGGCAGAGCAGTTAGGCGCTTATACAGTTATAGCAACAGAGATAATTCTTGTTGTCATAGCGGTAGTTTTGTTAACTCGTTATTTTTGGAAAAAACATAAACAAGAAGGCAAGATGAAACAATGAGCGAAGAAGATAAAGAAGGAAAGTTTGACTTCACAGCCGAACCTAAAAAGAACTTCACAAACAAACTGTTATGGGATTTAAGAAACTTAGAGATAATTATTTTTTCTGATGCCATAAACCCTTGCAACGGCTACCACTACCAAAACTATGACATTCAACCAATATTTTTAGGCGTACTCTATAGCCTTGATGCGAAAAGCAAAGACACAGTTTTCAAAGAAGAAATAAAGAACCTTGAACAATGCGAAGAATACCCCGACTTAGTAAGTATGCAACAACTCAAAAGAATGTATAACAAATTCAACAGTTACGTTCATGAAAGCTACCTCAAAGATTCAAACAACTATAACGGTATAGACCCAAACACAGAGGCAGACAAACTATAACAACCATAGAAACCCCTTCTTTAATTCCCGACATAAACCTCAAATGGATAAGAGGCGCGGAAAAAGTAGATTTCAAAAGACCCAACACTTACCTAGTTTTAGGAATGCGCGGATCAGGAAAAAGCAGTTTACTAGAGAGTATTGCTTCGCGTTATCCTAAAGTTATTGACATTTTTAGCAGTAAAGATTCAGAAAATTTAGCATGGTGCAAACCGGATAGCCCATTTAAAAAAGTGCTCTTTATAGTTGGCCCAAACGTCACAGTGGCAGCTCCACAACCCCAAATAAACGTTAACAAGCTCAAGCTATCAGACTTTGAGAATTATGAAGTAATAGTTACAACTTACGCTTTTTACAATAGCAGCCGTGAATATTTCCAAGCCCTTCAGCAAATCACAAGTTTACTATGGGATCAGCGAACCTATTGGACCGAACCCTGGTGTGTAGTTATCAGAGAAGCAGCTAACATGATTTATTCTAGGCTTCAAATCGTTAAAGATTCAGACATGGCAAAAGCCGATTTTATTCAAATGCTAAGGGAAGCACGACATAGCGGTTTAGCCGTTTGTGTGGACACGCTACGCTGGACAAGTTTAGATAAGGAAATCCGCGATGTTTCAGATTATGTGTTTTTCAAGCGTTTAGGCAGTATCGGACTGCCAAAAGACTTAGGCTTCTTATACAAATTCGTTAAGCCCATGGCTATGATGCAACTTAGACCCGATGTTTTTGTGACGTTGACAAGCAAAGGAAACATAGGCTTCGGCAGATTCAACTTTCCAACATGGCACAAAGAAGAACGCGACAACATCATGCTCCAGTTAGGAATAGATGTTAACCGTTTAGAAGGCGCTAAAAATCAAGGCTTCAACGTTTCAATTCTTGAGCACGTTAAGATCATTGAAAGCTACAAAGAAACAAATAGCATGGGAACAACAGCAGCCAAACTTAACCGTTCAAAAAGCACAATCTTCGAGCAAGTAGGATTACACAACGACAACATAGACGAATGCGGTTTTTGCTTAGAATGTCACAAGGCACAAAGCCAACTGGAAAACGTCAAGTTTGAAAAAAGAAAAGGGAAACCAGGATTAAATGACGAATGTTAGAGGCAAGCTAAGAGAAGGCAGAGAAACCGTAATAGGCAGTCAAGAATTAGCAGACGCTATTAACGTAGCCGAACAAATACCGAACGAATACTTTAGGCTAAGAGCTGTAGCAGTTCTAAGTCTTTTCAGGTTGTCAGGTAAACGGCGCGGAGAAATCGGAAATATACCCCTTGAATCTTTCAAAATAGACGGTGACTTGTTAGACGTAACTTTTATTCTGGAAAAGAAACTTAGACAATTCAAAGAATGCCCTTACTGTTTCACTGGAGCAGATAAGAACGGAACAGCTAAACCTACAAGGAATAACAAGAACGCTATGTTCTGTTCTAAATGCGGAAACGACTTAAGCCAAATCAAAGTAGAAAAACCAACTAAAGAATTTCCGAAAACAAAGACATTCAAGTTATCGAACCCTCTAACAAAGAATGTAATAACCTATCTTACGTTTCTAAAAACGCTTAAGCCTATTCCTAAGTATTGGTTGCCTAGTGGAAAGTCAACTTTTGGAAGTTACAGAATGATACCGGAAGAACACTTGAGAGGCAGAGAAGTTTTTAATATCGTTCGGAACTGCAGCCAAACGTTATGGCCTCACCTATTCAGAGAAACCAATGCAGCCGACATAATCAAATCAGACGATAGTTTAATGTCAATCTACAAAGTTAAAAGGCGATTAGACCACGCGAACGTTTCAACCTCTTATCTGTATGTCGAACGGTATGCAAAAGAAGTTATAGATCCAACAGAAACTTAGAGGCTTTTCAATACCTCACTTTTTATAGTGTTTTAGGCTAGGGTAATTGAGTATAGAAACGTGACTTATTCCCATACATACTTTTGTTTGGAGAACATTCGACTTGTTTTAACTTACTTTCAAATTGCCGTAAACACCATTTTAGGCAATCAAACATGAAAACCGTTCGGCTAACAGAAAAACCCCTTCCGATGATGTATTTAGTGACCGCAACAATACCGAACGAACGATAAACCCACACTTCTATACTAAAAAAGCGAAAAAAGAAGCCTTAAACTACGAAAAACGTAACAACACTAATAAAAAAAGGGTTAGGCTTACTCAGCCTTATCCTCAGACTTAGCTTCAACCATGTACTTGTTAAGCGCATCAGAGATTTTACCGAGTAGGTCAGCGATTATAACATAATCCTGTTGCTTCTTCAGATAATGAGGTTCCTGATCACGCACTAGCTCTTTGTTTGCATCTTTGTTTTCCGTTTTATTGATTGATGCTAAAAATGTCGGTGGCAAGTGAGGTTCACCAATTTCTTTAGCAGGGCCACTTAGCCATCGACCATGAGAGTTAATAATTGCAGCGTCTATTTCCTTTAGATCATCTTTGACTATTTCCTTTACCTCTTGTGGAAGCAACGGAATAAATGTTCTTAAACGGTAATAAACAGCCACGGGAGAACCTGATAATGTATGAGTAAAGCCTTGTCCATATCCTACGTTGTCAGTTACGTTTTGTTGACTATGTAACTGTTCTTGAATTGCGTAAAGTTCGGTCCAAGCTCTTGTCAAAGCATAATCTTGTGGAGCGGTGCTTTCAGCTTTTCCGTAAGTGTAAACTGTAGAACGGCCTAAAGAGTTTGCGCGGATTAATCCGGCTTTATGCAAACTAGAAATGTGACGCTGAGTAGTTCTAAGGCTATCTGTAAACGTTGGATCTTTTTTCAGTATATCAAATATTTTTTCTGAGGAACTAGCTGGGTTAGCCTTTATTGCTTCAAGGATTTTATCTTCAGTTGACATTTCGGACACCTCCTAATGGTTTAACGTAATGATTCCAGTTTGAATCTATCCAAAGTTCTAACATCCAATCGGGATGTTTTTTTATCCAAGTTTCTGTTTTTTTACTTGTCATGTTAACACACTTGTCTTTAGATACCTATTAAGTGCCATTTAATATTTAAAATTTGTGGCGCTGTCATATAACCGTGTTATATGTTACGCAATATGAAGATATGCAAACGTCTATAATGTATTAGACAGAAGGAATCAATAACGCAATATCAAGAAGTAAAAACCTATAAGCACAGCCCTGAAGTAAGAGCAGCCCTAGCTCAAATTCAGCGTGAGTATAGGCATAAGAAAAAAGCTAAAGATAAGTTGGCTTTGCAAGGCCCAGCCGATCAAGCAGAACCCTGCAAAGCTGACTCGTCCCCTGACGGAGGCGCGCCAACATGAGAAGTATAGACAAGTTTGTTTTTAACTTTTTTGTTCAGCGCACACTCCCGACCCCCGACTTAGAAAATAAAGACTATACTATACAAGGCGCTCAAGGTTGTCACAGCAAAGGATAGTAGCAACTTGCATAAAACTAACCGGTGAAGATCCCGAATTTCAAAATGAGATTCTTGATTACTTGAGCAAAAAATTTTACGTTGTCCGCACAAGCAAGATGATGAAAGGCGACCACGACAACAACTTTTGTTATTCTCAAATATTCAAGAACGACAAGGAGCAATAGCCATGTTTGACCCTCAGATTGGCTTTCATATAGCTGCAATCGTTGTTGGCGTAACTGTTGGCTCCGCGTTTGTCGTGTTTGTTGCCGGCGCTATCTGGAGCTGGAAACAATGACCCCGAAAAAGTCTCTATGGTGCGGCAGCTACCAAAGCGGCGATGCTACAGCGTATGAGGCGTTAAGAGAAAACCTGAAAATCACTTGGGTAAATGACCGCAAACGACACCCCGAAAGATACCAAGGAGACTAAACAACACAATGACCGAGCCAAGTTTTTATAACGAACCAAAGAAACCGCAAAGAGAAGATTACGATTCAGAAGAAAACTTTGTTTTCGCTATGGCACTATACAAAGAAAAATATGAAGTATATCAAGCACGGTTAAAATTTAAAAGAGAATGTGAACAAGAGGAAGAACTACAGAAACAATTGAAAATAGCAGCTAGGATAAAAACAGAGCAAGATGTCACTTTCGCGAATTTTTGCGCTAAAGATAAAAAAGGCAATCCTACAGTTTTCAAGCCAGCTTTAGCAGCTCAATGGTTAGTAGATAACGAAGATTTCAAGGCTGATAGAGAAACTGACATGCTTTATTATTATGATGGAAAAAGCTGGAAAGACAACGGTGAAGTTTACTTACAAGAAATTTTAGCACAAATATTAGGCGAAGAAAATAGACACGGAATATTCACCGATGTTCTGCACGACTTGAAAGGATTAATTTATGAGGAAATATCTTTCAGTCAAAAAATAGCCCTGGATAACGGATTATTAGACGTTGAAACCCAAGAACTTTTACCTTTTAGTGTTGATGAAATGCCTTTTCACAAGTTACCTATAACTTACAATAAAGAAGCTTTATGCCCAAATTGGGAATCCTTCATAAAACAAGTGGTTAACCCTGATGACCTTCTAACAATTCAAGAATGGAGCGGATTTTTGCTTTTACCTGATTACCGTTTCCACAAACTCTTATGGGTTCATGGCGAAGGCAGAAACGGAAAAGGTGTTTGGCAAAGAACAATGGAAGCGGTATTAGGTGAAGATAACGTTTCAAGTATTGGCCTAGAAGAATTTAACGGCAGTCATAGATTCGCATTAAGACAGCTATATGGAAAACTCTTCAATCCATGCTCGGAACCTAGCACAACTTACCCATTACAAACAGCTTTATTGAAAAAAGCAACCGGACAAGATACTATAGAAGCTGAAATAAAAGGCAAGCAAGGGAGGCTTAAATTTAGAAACTACGCAAAAATAACGGTACTAGCTAACAAGTTTCCTAAAGTTGAAGATACAACAACCGCCTTTAAGGAACGCAGACTTTTCATAAAGTTTCCAAACGAATTTACTGGAAAAAACCAAATCCAAAATATAGAAGCTAATTGGCTGACGGTCAATGACGAGCGAAGCGGAATTTTAAACTGGATGCTCCAAGGTTTAAAGCGGTTATTAGACCAAGGATACTTCACGGAAAGCAAAACACAACAAGAAACCGAAGCAGAATTTCTTAAAGCTAGTGACACTATAGGCGCATTTTTAAAAGAAATGGTAATTTATGGTAAAAATTATGTTTCATTGAGAAACGCAGCTTTTGAGTCATATAAAAAATATTGTGAAGTAATGGGATTAGAACAAGAATCAGATAAGCAATTTACACAAAGACTAAAGAACACACCAAAAATAAGCGTATGCCAATCTCAAGGTGAGAGAGCATGGAGCGGTATAACTCTCAAAATAATTACTGATGAAGGAAAAATAGAAGATTCAAAAGAACAAGCAGATACGGAATTAACTAAAAGACTCAAAGAAACTTACAATCAGATAAAACAACAATGTAGCTTAATTGGTCCATTCGACAAAAAATTAGTGAAAGACCAAGAAGCATTAACAATTCTATTACGAGAAGGTAAGGTGTTCGAGCCTCAAACTGGAAGAATAGCCCCAGTTGCAGGAGGTTTTTAACATGCCAACCAATACACCAAATACACAAAATACAGATTTTGTACACTGCTACAGAACAGCACAAAAGAATCCTAGAGATAAGAGAGTATTAGACAACTCAAAATCTGTATTATCTGTATTAGACCAAAAACAACTTGACAAATACTTTAATCCGGTTCAGGTCCAGACACACGCTAACGGCTCAAAAGAAGCGATAGTAGCTCCAGACATAGCCAATAAATTTTTGTTAGAGGAAACAAGCTCAAGATACTATTGCCACCAAGAACCTAAACAAATCTGTTTACAAAGGGATTCTTACGGTTATTGCAAAGATCAAAGGTATTGCCAGTTCAAAGGAGCTAAGATACCATGACCGAGATCATAGCTCAAATTTGTCCTTCTTGTGGCAGCTCTAAGTTTTTCAAAGACGGCAAAAGGAAATTAGCCAATGGAACGGAAGCCCAACGGTATATTTGCCGACAGTGTACCCTCAGATATACATACCCATCTAGTTTAAATGCCAAGGACAGCAATAGACAAAGCATCCAAATATGCGCCGAAATGGTGAAAAATTTGGAGCCAGTACAGAAAACAAAGGAAAAACTATTCTGTGCTGGAGATGCAAAGCTAAGTGCTGACACTAAAGGCTTACTGACACAGTTCTACGCATACCTTGAACGTGAAGCATACAGCGGTGAATCTGACTATGTTGATAAGGTTAAGCACCTTGCTATTCTTGGAGCTGATCTAAGAAACCCTGAACATGTTAAAACTGTAATCGGTCACATGCAACGGAAAGATGGCCAAAAAACCAAAAACGGAACAAAGATGCTTTACTCGTATGCTTATGATGCCTTCGCTAAAATGCTTAAACTTCAATGGGATATTCCGAAGTACACGCAAGAGGACCACGATCCCTTTGTGCCGGATGAAACGGAACTCGATGCACTAATCAATTCCGCGAAATCTAAACTTCTAGCCGCTTATCTTCAATGCTTGAAAGAAACTTTTGGCGATCCAGGAGAAGTATTGAGAATCAAATGGTTAGACGTTGACACCAACAACAAGCAGATTAGCATACGTTATCCGGTGAAAAACCACTTACCCAGAACGCTTAATGTTTCAATTCGACTGTTAGCCATGATTGAAGCCTTACCTAAAAAAGACGATAGGGTTTTTCCGACTTGTTACTCAAACATGCTTAGACGTTATGTGACTATGCGTAAAAGAACGGCTGATATTCACCAAAACCCCCGACTGTTAGCGGTTGACTTCACAGCCTTTAGAACATGGGCAGGAACGATGATAGCTTACCACACAAACGGAAATGTGCTTACAGTCAAGAAGTTACTAGGCCACAAGCAAATAAAAAACACAATGAAGTACATAGGCAGAATAGAATTTCAAAACCAAGACTTTGAAACCACAAGCGCAGCAACCGTCGAGGACATTCTAAGGCTAGGCAAAGAAGGCTGGATAGAATACTCAGTTGTTAAGATCAACAATGTTGAACATCACTGTTTCAAGAAGCCTAAGAGGTTCAGCAGCTATGCGTAAAAGTGTAGTAGTAAGAATATTTCAACGTGGAAAAATGAGGGGAAAGGCTTTTCCACGTACAGGTTGATAAGGGTATGCAGGGAAGAAGCGCGAGAATCATGAGTGAGGATAAAGAAGCGGTGAAGCCAAGGGCACATCTGATTGGGTTGGCGGTTAAGTACTTCAAGAAAGAAGGCTACAAAGTTAACAAGGAAAACACCACTGTGGAAGGTTACAGCGGTCAAACACGCCATTTCGACCTAATCGTTCAGAAAGGCCGCCAAGAGCAAGGCGTCTGGGTCCGCGACTGGAACCGAACCGTCGGCGTAAACCTAATCATCAGCTTAGACACGGCTTCAGAAGACGTCGGATTAGGCAGCCCAATAATGATAGCGGATAAATTCAGCGACCACGCCAAATCCTACAGCAACCGCCGAAAAATCACCCTACTGACCAAGCAGAAAATGGGTAGCTTCATGTAAACTTACTTTTGGCGTACGTCATAGGAAGCTTACAAGCCTTATTCAACAAAACTTGACCGAGTCTGCTCAGCATTTTTTGACGAGAACACTTTTACCTTAGTCGCCGCAAATTAACTTTTGGTGTCTTTGTAAAAGGTTGGCTTTAGCGGCAACTACGGTTCTTGTCGTTTCAGGTCTGGAGTTTTCAGCGGCATCTAATTTGAGAAGCTCACTGTAATCATTGGATCAGCAGTAGCGCTGTCTCTTGCTTCGCTATCCAAAAAACTGTGACCAAATGTCTTCTTTCATGAAAAAAATTAAGTTGCTTAGACCAGTCATTATTTAAAGCGGAGTAAGTGGGAACCCAAGTTACATTTGAAATGATTTATTATGAAGTCAAACAAGTGAATAAGGAACCTTGTCGAAAATGCACTCGAGTAAGTTATCGTAAAAGGGCTTCGATGGTTACAGTAAGCGAAGAGGAAAAAGAAGAAGTAAAACGCTCCATTGAAAAAGTTAAAGAAGGCAATAGGTTGACACTTGAGGAACTCAAGAATGCCTGAGCTAAACTTTTAAATACTGATCGGTTAAGCCTTCCCGCTCAAGTATCCCCAGCCAATCCACAACTCCTACAAAACAGGTCTTGCGTTTCTCCAAAACATCCAAAATCTCGCTAACCACTTCCTCGACAGGTTTGCCCGTAACATCCAATTCGCAAACCCTCCCAGCATGCGCCTCAACCGCCTCGCCCAAAACCACATCAAGGATTTCGGCTTGAAGGTTCTCCCAGAGCTTGCTGCCTGTGTACCCGCATTTGTCCATGAAAAGCTTGAGCTCCACCGGGTTTCTCCGCAAAACAAAAACCAAGGCAGTATGCTGGGTCGGCGTAACCGCGCTCGCATAATGTCCGTCTACGATGACGTTGGCGTTATCGGCTTCCTCTATAGTCTCCGCCAGCTCCTCCTGCATTTTCTCTTCATTGATTATAAGCGTGTTTCTTTCCTTGTCCTCGCCCAAGATGAGGTTGTTGGTTTTGGCGAACTCGGTTAGGTTAATGTAGGTTGCGTTGAGTTTGGCGGCTAACGCTTTGGCGGTGGTTGTTTTTCCCGTGCAAGGCGTTCCAGTTATGAGTATGACTCGTTTGTTCATGCAAGATATGGTGTTTGAGGAAAGTTTTATCCGTTCCGCTCCAATAACCGCTGGATTGAAAGCCATTAAAAAAGGGCGGTTGGATGAGCGGCTTAACGTTCTACTTGGTTGATGTGTTCGGGCAGGAAAAATTCGCAGGCAACCAGCTTGCCGTGTTCATTGATGCAGGCAATTTGGCGACGGAGACAATGCAGAAGATAGCTAACGAGATGCATTTTTCCGAAACAACATTCGTCCTTTCAAGCGAAAAGCGGGACGGCGGCTTCGATGTGCGCATCTTCACTCCCAACTCTGAGATTCCTTTCGCTGGGCACCCCACTTTGGGCACAGCTTACGTAATTAAGCGGTTCATAGCCGCCGGTCAAGAAGACTCGGTTGTGCTTAACTTGAAGGTTGGGCAAATACCTGTCATCTTCCAAAAAGGTTTCGATTATGAAACGCTGTGGGTGAAGCAGGTTCCACCCGTCTTCTGCGAAACTTTCACAGCCCAGCGGCTGGCTAGGGTTCTGCAACTTGACGAAGCTGATCTTGACCCATTGTTCCCTGTTCAGGAGGTTTCTACGGGTTTGCCCTTCATCATTGTTCCCTTGAAAACTTTAGAGGCAACTAAACGAGCAACCGTAAACGTGAATGTTCTCCGTGAGATGGCAAGTGAAGTCCGCGGCGGAATCTTGGTTTTCTGTCCCCAGACCGTCGATAAATGCAACAGCCTGCATGTCCGTGTCTTTGTGGATTTGCTGGGCATCCCTGAGGATCCAGCAACGGGTTCCGGGAACGGTTGTCTTGCAGGTTACCTATCCCGTTACCGCTACTTCGGCACCGACAACGTCGCCATCAGGGTTGAGCAAGGCATTGAACTGGGGCGTCCCTCGCTGCTTCTGCTTAAAGCCTACAAAACAGGCGATGATTTGCAGGTTGAAGTGGGCGGAAGAGTTTTTTTGGTTGCTGAAGGCAAACTTGCCTGAGACTTTGCAGAAATTCTTATTGCCTTCGATTGTGCATTTTCTTTTGGGCTGGCGAGTTGGTGTGTGGCTTTCGGACCCAATTTGATGGGTCTGAGGAAACTCCGCCCACGTGTAGAATTGCAGCTCCTCCAAGGGGGCAACGCGAGAGCGTTGGCAACGGAGCAGAAACGAAACGTCCAGTTGGACTTGGCGATGACGCGTTTGTGACGCTGAGTGCGCCAACTTGGAAGCGGTGAAACGGCCGTCCTGCAAGTGGAAAGGGCAAACAGTCGCCGATGCGGAATCTACCCAAGGCGCGGGTAGCCCGATTAGCCGAATGCCACAGCAACAGAAGGCGGGTTACAGCCAACACACCAGCCTATTTTAGTAACCCACCTACTCATTTTCGCTTTGGTTTCCTAAACATCATTATGCCTTGGGGAGTCGTACAAACATACTGCCATGCTTGGTCTAGCAATTCCCCAGCTTCCTTTTCGTCTTTTGCGACTGCGTGGTTATAACATTCAGATTCATCATCAAATGGCACTAAATGAGTGTAGACCAATGTGCTGTTTATGTTTCTGTGACCGAGCATTTCTTTGACGTGCAAGATGTTTCTTGTTTGGGCGTATTCTCTTGAAGCCTTGAAATGTCTTAATGTATGAAAAGTCACTTGTTTCAGTCTTGGATTCTGTAGCTTCTTTGCTAAAGCGGTTTTCTGCTTGTCGTAGTTCCATCTGTGAGCATTGAGGTTTGACTTCAAGAAAATATATTCGTTTGTTTTTGGTAGAGCTAGCAACATTGAGATTAGCCGACTTGGAATCTTAATTTCCCTTGGGTTTCCATGTTTCTCAGCTACGCATTTTAGTGTGCATTTTTCTTCGTCTAGGTCAGTCCACTTGCAACTCCATAGCTCTCCAATTCGGAAACCTGTTTCTTTCAAAGCCAACAATGTGGTAGCTATTTTTTTGCTGCAACCCGCTATTAGCGCGTCTACTTCTTTTTCTGTTGGAATGAACGGTAGTCTTTGATTTTTATCGTAGAAGGGTGGTTGCCATTTTATCCCCTTCATTTCTAAAAAGCCATCGTATGCAAACACTACTAGTTGCTTGTGTCCGTTGCTCCATTCTTTGCGTTGAGCTATGAAGAGCTTTACTGCTTCAGGATCGCTTAAGTTAACGCCTTTTTTAGCCATGAATTTCAGAGCTTTAGACCTTGTGTATATGGTTGAATCGCTGTATCTTCCCTGCTTTTTCAGATACCATATGAAATCTATAATTGCGCCTGGTGTCTTGTTTTCTCCCGCAACAGTCTTTATTTCTGTCGCAGTGTCCAATTTTTTCGCTTCCACATCATAGATAGCGCATAATTGGCTACTCTCAGATAGTGGGTTATCTTTATATGATTTTTCACTAAACCTTACACCGCAATCTCGACAGTAAAAACGCTGTATTAAACCAAAAGTAGTCTCTCTTATCCCATCTTTCCAGTTTCTCTTGCTATGACAATTAGGACATTCTTTACTTGCCACTTCACCTCCTAGATGCTTTTCTTTCAATTGCAATTAGCTTCACCGAGAAAGTATTAAAACAAAAGTACAATAAATTATGGCGAGTATCCTACCAGTTAGTTAACCTACCTGCAAGGTTTGAGAGCATGGAAGACAACAAGTTAACCGATGAGGAGAAAAAAATAAGAAGTATTCTAAAACGCATAACTCTTGACCATTACTGTTCAGAAATTTTAAAACTGTTATGGCATAGCGAAGGTATGAGGTTCAACGAAATACATCGTCAATTGCAAAATACAGGTATCACGCTATCAAAACCAAGTCTTTCTGAGCACCTCAAACATCTCATAAAGAGGAAACATATTACTAGAAGAGTTATCGGGGTTCAAAACGTAGTTTACTGCCGAGTTCACAGAAAAATAAACCTAAATGAGAAAGAATTAGCTCAGCAAGTTAACACAAAAATCCAAAATTCCCTTCTTGAGGGGATTATGGTCCATGAGCTAACTCCAGAATCCAAATCAAACAAGTGGCTCTGTGAAGTTCTGATGAGAAAACTTGAAGAGGTCACTCTTAGAATCGAAATAGAGTATGACACTCAAACAAGACTAGATTCAGATGATTTGCATGTAAGATTCTCTGAAGGAAGACTTTTGGAGGAATGTTACAAAAATGATGAATTTAGAGTGGTTACACTCGAAAAGACCAAAGATATTCTCAAAGTCTTAACGGAATGGCGAGATACCCATAAAGAAAAAAGAGAAAGAAAATTTGACCTTAAGTCTGACTTCTCTTCCCATAGAAGTTGATATAATAAAAACGAAAGAACTTTCAACAATTGGCTATATAAATTGTTATCAAGCAATAGGTCTGGGAGAAAATTAAGGAAATATATTCTGAAGTTTGTAATCACTTTAACAAGATAAAGAAATATTCTTTTGCAAGGTTTTTATCTTGATCGAATTCAGTATTGAGTCTACTGTCATAGAATGAAATGAGATTAAGCCTGCTTCCCATGAAGCGCCTGCAGATGAATCTGGATAGAAATTCATCGATGAGACTATTGCGATAATGGAATCAACAACAACAATTTTGGCATGAACTTTATTGTTAAACTGGACGTCAACTCCTTGGCCGGCAAGTTGAGAAAGGTATTCTTGTTTTTTCTTGAGTTTATCTTGATAATAGTCCTGAGGTTGACGAGTTATGATTTGAACGCTAATCCCTCTTTTTCTGGCATCCACTAATGTGTTACTTAGGTCACAATATTCAACGAAAGGATTTACTACAAGGACACTTGATTTTGCATTTGATATTAGCTCTTTTGTGAAGTCATCTAAGTGTCTTCCTTCAAGAAAGAATTGGTCGCAGTCTAGCGTTAAGTCTAGTTTCTTTAGGGTTTTCCATTGATTTATCCAATCTTCAAGTTCCTTTTTGCATTTGATAGAGTGTAGGTAATTCTTGTAAGAATGCCAAAGTCTTGGACTTACTCGCCAAATTTCCTCTTTTCCTGTTATTACTTTAAAAACTGCATCAGCGCTGTAGAGTTTTGAGATTGCTTGATAAAGTGATTCTTCATCGGAACTAGTTTTTTCTTTAAGTTCATTTAATGTTAGCTCAACACGAGCAGAAACAATTGCCTTAATAATCTCTCCTTCAAGTGTCCCCCAATAGGGCGGGGAAGCATCTGACGCACGATCTGTGTTTTTGTCAGGCGTACTAACCATCTTCTGCGGAGCTGTTTAACATTCTTAGCCAATTCCTATATTCTTTAAACCATATAAGCCATATGAAGTGAGAATCAATGCTATCGTGACAAAATTGAAATTTGTCACAGCTAACCAAAGATAAAATAAGAAAAAACAAAATCTGAAGTTTCGTATTCACGTTAACAAGTACAGGCTCGCGCTCGCTTCGCTTGCGCTCGCCCCTTTCTTAATAGGCGTTAAGCAGTTGACGCTGAAACCAAAATCGCGGGTTTAGCTACATAATTAAGGCTTCAGGCACTTAACACCATGTTAACAGTTGATCAGCCAACATTATTCAAACCCTATTTCAAAGGCTAATAAGTAAAGATGAACGTACTCGCTCGCTAGCTTTTTTCTTGCGTTCCTTGAACGCAATTGTGAACAGCCAGTAGCTTGACCCCAAACTCCAGAACCCCTATCTCACAGGGGTTCTTAAAAGCAATCGACACCTCGCCTAGCGGATGACCCCTCCCTAAAGGGCGCCCACCCCGCAGGCAAGGGCTCTGTCGATTGCAGCAAAGCTTTTTGTCCAAAAGGAAGGGGAAGGTACGGTGATTATTCCTCATTAAAAAGATCAACCATTGTTTCTCCCCAAGACGAGCCTTCGTTTGGTACAATTGATTCACAAATAATGTTCCCCTCTTTCGCTCGTTTTGTATGATAGCAGCGGAAATTCTCACCTATGTTGATGGGAACTTGCGCTTCTGCAGGGGTCAAAGCATCAGCATAAATCGTTTCGGCAACATCTATATTATGAGTCGTCATAAATAATTGAGTATTTGACTTCGTACATAATTCAACTAAAACCTTGACTAGCTTTCTAAATGCACCTGGATGTTGATTACTCTCGATTTCTTCAACAAATATTGCTGTATCATTATGCAACCAGGCCGCATACAAAATAGGTATAGCATAACGAACTCCGTCCCCTAAACCGCTTAAGAAGTAGGGTTTATTATCTTTAATAGCGCCAGCTCTAAATTCCTTTAAATTATCCAGACTAGGCAAGAATTCCCAGGTTTGTCCTATCCCATATGTGCTTTCTAAATATTTGCCTATCTCTTCAGTCCATCCATAATTTTTTAGCAGAGCAAGATAGGTTTCTATTTGGCTAACCATCCCCTTTTGCCCATTTTCTAAAAAGCTTGAACGATCTACAAACTTGAATATCTCTGGAGGGAGCGCCGCTTCAGCATTATAGCCTCCAACACTTATCCTTGAAGTTGTCTCCATATTTGAAGCATAAACGGGACCATTAAAAATGCTATCTGAATGTAAAACCTTATTTTTTATCGACAAGATTGAGTTTAGTTGTTCCGTAGTCGTGCCAAAAGTGACCTTCAAATCTAAAATATTTTTGTCAAAATCGAATGATATAAGAATCGGAGTTCTAGTGTTACGATCATAAAATAGTTCGCGCCCTCCTGTAAAGACGTTAGTACGATGTTTTAGACACTCCACCAAATCAGGATTCTTACTAAATTCCTTTAGACCAAAATAAATGGCTTCCATTATAGTTGATTTACAAGAATTGTTTTTTCCTATGAATATATTTATCCTACTTAGATCTTTTATTGAAGTTTTTTTAATACCCTTGAAATTCTCAATTGTTACATTCTTGAGCAATCTGGTTTCTCCTTAACTATCGATAACGTGCGATTGCAATATGTGCTTTAGCCACCAAGCGAGCCTGGGTTGTTCCGAAATTAGTTTGCAAAGTACCTGATGCCTCTTGATTTTGCGCGCGGCGCGCTTAAAGAGCAATCCCCTTGCACGCAAGGGCTCTATCAGTTGATCGAAAAGCGGCTCACAGCAATACCTCGATAAACCGGGTTCAACTCATTGAAAATTCGGTACCTAAAATTTAAATAGGCCCCAACGATTTTGTATTTGAGTGTGTTTAAGCATGAAGCTACAAAAACAGTTGTCGCGAAAAGTGGAAAGCAAAATATATCCTAAATATGTCATGACCATCCCTCCGGACTGCATACAAAAGTTAGGCTGGAAAAAAGGCGTGGAATTAGAGGTAAAAGTAGAGAATAACAAATTAGTGGTTCAACCCAAAAAAGAATAAAACGTGTAATTTTTTGCTTTATGATTGGGGTTCAAAAAACACGTTGTAAACCTGTACTGACGCTTTATCGATAACGTCTTTTTCTTGATTACCAATTGTATTATATGTTTCGTCTAATGCCTTCATACATTTTGCGTTTTGACCCAAGTCGTACAGCACCGGTTTAAGCGGCTGACCCATCAAGTGAAGTATATAAAAATCTGTGCTATTTCCTACACCTACGGCTCTTTCAGATATTTTCTTTGCCAAGTAAACCAACGTTATCGCAGCAGCCATAGTAACCTTTCGAGAATAAATGTAACGTGTCATTTGCAAAAATGCTAGATCGCCACCGCTGCCAATCGTCAAATAACCCAAAGAGTCGCCTAAGTAATATTCACCATCTTGATTAACACAATAAATATGCGCTTCCTCGTTAGACTCTATTCCAGCGACTATAAAATCAGCGACAAAATCAAATTTTGTGGCCTGGTACCTATTGACTTCCTCGCTAACAATTTTCACAAATGCTTCGGGTTGAACACTTAGTTTTCCGATAACTGCTTGAAACTTGATTAAAACATCTCGTTCAATGCACTCCGATTTATATGCGATGCATTCATTTTTCAAAAGCTCTACAATAGCGAGCACAGTTGTCAGATCCTTGTCACGAGTTTTAGTTCTCACCCTTTCAAGTATGAGATCAGTCATAAGTGAATGATTTGATGACTGCATAATGTAACACCAGTCAGTTATTTTTTTAATTTTTGGCTCGCCGCCTTCAAACTGTATGTTTGTTGAAACGGCTCTATCTGCACATAACAAAATTTTGTTTTTGACATCGGTGTCGAAATCGCATATAGCCGCTATGCAAATTGTCAAACCTGTTCCCTTTCATTAGGTACCTAATGCGAATCTTCTATTAAAGCTTATGCTTTGAAAATGATCATTCACTAAAAAGAAGATGTTTAACCGATATCGATCACTTTAGTATTCTAGACGCCGCATTTTTTGCCATAATTAACTCGCTTTTTGGGCATAGCTGTAAAAATTGTCCAGACTGTTCCATACTCCCGTAGATATTTTGGCGAATCTATACAGCATTGAATTGTTTTAATTCTTAGAAAACCTAGTATACCTTGAGTTTTTTCTGGAAATCTTTTCCATCTAAGTCTCTTTTGATAACTTGACTTTGGCAAACAACAACCGTTTTCGATGTTCTTATTCCATACTTCAATAGCTCTCTTGAAAGGCGAATGCTTTTCAGGCTCAATATTTGGCGATTGACGCATATTGGCATAAATATCAACAACCTTACGGAAGCCTTTGACAAAGCCAGAGTATACCCATTGGTGCCCATAACTCAACCTCACGACAGGTTGGTCAACGAAGTATTTTCCAACGATATAACTGCTGACGCAATAAGCGTCGGTCACATTTACTTCTTTAATGGATGTATTCCATGAGCCCCAAATCTTTAGCCATTTCTTGTGTAACCAGTTTTTAGGAATAGGCGGATAGTGAGGAGGTTTTCGGAAAATGATGTGAAGTACTCCGCCGCCTTCAGAAGTTTTCACTTTAATATATCGTAGTTTGCAGCGATACATTGTCCAGTATTCAGGGTACTTTACGCTTTTCTTGCGACTATGAATCTCGTAAGGTTCTAAATGCCTTTTTCGGCAGAACCTCAAGTAAAGCGTTTTTTGCCAATAATATTCTATCTTTTGTTTTAGTTTAGTAAACGCATAGTTCAAATTTTTAATTTTAGTTAGCCGCTTTTCCGGTTGCGATTTGTCATATTGGGTTGTTAAGGTTAAGAAGTCAAGTCTTTCTTTCTCAGCAATTGCTTTTGTAATGCCGCTTCTTACTCTCATGGAATGCCTTTTTTGTTTCTTTGTAAACCTGCCGGGCTTATAGTACAACCCGTTGGTATAATCAAAGAGCCGTTTTTCCCCATGTACATGAACAATCGCGTATTTGTTGCCGTCATCCATTTCACGTTTTTCAGGCAACCCTAAAGCTGAAGAATGCCGTTCAGCATTCATCGAAACCCATTTAATTGGAGACAAATAACAGGCAAGAAACGCCTAATTAGTCCTAGCAAGAAAAAAGGGAAAGATGTGCGGGAGATATCACCATAGGCGCGGTATTACGGCCAACACACCAGCCTATTTTACTAATACACCAGTCTTTTTGTTTTAAAAATAGAATAATAATTGTAAGAAATGCCGAGTCGGAGGTCCTCTACTAGTCAGTTTGAGGTTTAGGGTCGGTTTTCTCCCGTTTTCACTTCATGTTTACCCAACTGTTAGCGCCTGTTAACTGTTAGCACCGGTTTCGTTTACCTCAAACACCCTGGAAAAAAGATAAGGCAACGAGGCGATTTAGCTCTCAAGACAACACAAAACAAGACAACGATTGCTATATGGTACTCGCGAGCAAAAAAACTTGTGCAATATAATTATGCGAACCAGTTGTTGGTTGGGAACCACAATGAATAAGCAAACGACGAATGAAAGAAGAATTAGAACAACCAAAGTTGTTACCCTATTTTTCCACCGCACATAGGACACTCTAAGGGTAACTTGCCTTGACTATGCATTAGCTCAATCCAACATGTATAGCAGAAGTAAAGCGCGGCGCTATTTTTTGTTTCGGAGCTTGCCTAGTCGGAGCATTAGTAGAATGAGAATAACTGCCACGAGTAGGATTATGACTGCGATTAGTATGACTTCGGGAATGATGTTTTGGGTCGGATTGATCAATACGAAGGCTCTCATCATATCGTCATCTTCATGTTCCAACAAATGGCAATGGAACACATATCCTGGTCCGACTGTGGCATCAAACGGAAACGGGGTGCCGTCTTGCTGGGCAAAGCGAATTCTTATTGTCGTAACCTCCCCTGGATACGTTTGGACCGTGTCTTTCCAACCCTGCTCGTTAGGCGCCGGCGGAATCGGCGGGCCTATCAAATATGGATCAAGCGACGGCACATTTATGGTGGGGTGAGCAAGAGGAGGATTACCGTTCAGAGCCGTCCATTCAGCCATATAAGCTGTTACATTGAATGCTTGCCGCTGAATAATCTGGAACTGAATCAAATGCACGTGCATCTGGTGTACGGTGTCGGTGGGATTGACGAACACCCAATCCTCGGTTGTGCCTACTACAACTTTCACTGGTGGAGCGGCCCAAGTTTGTCCGTCCAGAAGCATTGGCATTGAGCCGTTAGAGCCGCTTGTACCAGTCAAAGTGAAAATTAGGGTTTTCGTGGGGTTTGGCAAGGTAGGCCAAGCGCCTGCCAACGTTGGGTTGAGAACCGAAGGTGGTGTTTTTGGCGCAAATCCTCCCCCACTGGTGACAGTGAATTGCATTACTTGACCCACAGTCTGCTCTTCGAGGGTAATGTTCCCCGATAGTGCGCTATTTTGAAGTATTATTTTGGTTCCCAAGGTCAAATTGGAGAAGTCCACAAGTATGCCTGCTCGTTCAGCTGGTCCTAGGAGCAGAGATGTAAGTGGTGCTGGGGCTTTGAGGTAGCCGCCGTCGCTTTCTATTTGGGTGAAAGACATTCCGTTTGAGAAGCTGAAGTTGTAGTAGCGGTCGTTTGAACCGTCCAGAATCCTGAAGTAGTATTCTCCCTGTGCGACGTTCATGTTGGGCCAGACTTTGCCGTCTACCATTATCGTGTTGCCTAAAAATGAATCCGTGATGTATGGACTAATTTGCAGGTTGTCGCCTTCAGAGGGATAGTACAGTTGGCCATTTGTGTAGAAACTTCGGTCTTGGATAACAAGAGGCATATCGAATTGTGCACTGTGCAATTCAGCAGCAACCGGATCTGAAGGGTCGTTAATTATGTATAAACCAGCAAGCCCAGCGTAGACGTGAAGGCGTGTCACTCCTAAAGTGTGGTCATGATACCAAAGGGTAGTTGGTTCTTGTGAATCAGGATATTGATAGACTGCGGCGTTCGGTGTTGTTGGGACAGCGGTGTTATATGTGGGACCATGGATTCCGTTTGGGGTATACCACGAGTCTGGTCCTCCGTCATCGGCTGAAGGATCTTCTCCGCCGTGCAGGTGCGTCACGACTGCGACTGGTGACTGAGCATTCCACTGATCCGGATTTGCAATCTGCCCGTTCGGAAGCGTGTAGCTAGACCCATTGTACCCAGGAGGAAATGGCGGAGCTAATCCTTCTCCAGCCTGTATTTGCGCCTCCGTCATGTTAATGTTGTTTGGGTTAGCCCACATGATGGTGGGATCCACGGGGAACAACTCTGGTAGTGGGTTGCCAGAGCTGTCCACTAGATCGTTTACCCATTCCACTTGGCTTGGAATGTTTCGAGTGGCTTCAAAAGTAGGACCAGGAGTGCTCTCGACGTAGCCCAAGTTTTGCCCAGTTACGGGGTCATAAGCAATTCCGCCGTAACCCCAAACTGTTGTCTCGCCAAATCCTGTTGGATTTCCGTTGCTGTCAACTTTTGGAAGTATTTGCTGGTCAAACTGAGTAATGTTCACCACGTAATCTTGACGTATTACCTTGCCGTTAGCGTCTGTTACGTTTGTCGGAAGGAATGCGGGAGGAGGCCCAGTTATTTGGGTGACCCATTTTGGAATGGACAAGGGATTTAGAAGCCCTATTGTCTGAGAGCTAACTGGAGAAACGAAGTTTGTTGAAACTAAAGCTAAGGACAAGGAAGCGAATAACAAAAGTGAAAAGACCCTTTTCATTTTGGTATTCCTTTTAGAAGCTGTTCGATTATTTATGGCGAGTTTTGTCTATATAACTTTGTCTATATAAGGCCCTAATCAGGACGTAACTAAGCGATCGCTATTTTTTTCCCACGTGCATTACAAAACCCTTGAATGTACGTAGTACCCGCTTAATTTTGGTACAGAAAAAAATTAGGATAAACGAATGACATCGATGACTTTGATCTTACATAAGAAAAATAATCTTTAATCTTAAAATTAAAAAAAAGAGACCGCAAAAACACGAATTAGAAGTTAATGTCGATGTCGACAGTCAAGTGTTGGACCAAACTAGACAACACCCTCCGCTGATTAGCTCAAAAAAGGGCGAGGAGTTGTGTGGTATGATGAATTGGCGGTGTCGCCGGCGGTTAGGAGTTCAAATCGTTCCCCACCCGCCGCGCGCGCGATAAATGCAATAGATGCAATAATCAATAGCAATTTTTTAGACGTAGACCGTGAACTAAGCCTAATTGCCTATAAAACGGAACTCTTAGAAATCTTAGAACAAGAACCAACACTTTTTTTTATCAAGTCTTTTTTAGGTTAGTTTTACCATAAACCGCATTACGGTTAATTTCTTCCTTACGTCTCAATTCCCTTATAGGAAACCTAAATGTTTTCCCAATAACCTTCCATAAGGTAAAAAACAAAGTTATTTTTAGTGCTTTTACTTATGGTGTAGGGCTTCAGTTTTTGATTAGGTTTTATTATGTAATTTTACCCATTGAAGTACGGTCGAAATAATAGCATTTAATTTTTTTTAGGTTTCAAACTAGGTACACTATTTCGCCTGAAAAATTGACGTTGTTGTCTTTGCAGTGGAGGTTAGGAAAAGAACACTGGAAAAGAATCTTTCATGAAGCGTTATGGCGTGGACCATTGTTAGTTGACTCATTAATCGCTTTTTCCAAATTAATCAAATCTAAAAGAATACGGTTGGTTATTGTGTTAAATTTCTCAGGCTTCAGC
>Ga0326727_10010513_pt1 | contig 22015 bp, 24 predicted proteins | sample MB2enrmetagenome_FD_207643 | JGI IMG/M metagenome (GOLD analysis project Ga0326727, IMG submission 207643) | Lab enriched peat soil microbial communities from McLean, Ithaca, NY, United States - MB29MY | ecosystem: Environmental > Terrestrial > Soil > Wetlands > Peat | place: USA: New York...
GTGCCAAATTCCAGGTTGAGCTTAAATGTAGAAAAGTTGATCTTGTTAGCTGTAGGGGAAGAGAATCCTGCAGCCAACAGAAGGATTGGTTGAAGGTAGGGTAGACCTTTATATTATGACTCAATTTGATTTATTATATAATTTTTCCATACATTCTATATAGTATGCTTTAAACTAGGTAGTATTTTAAAATTACGTAGCCAAGATCTCGCTAATTATAACACAGTGAATGTTCCCACGATAGTCAATAATTATGATCCATTCAATAGAGAACATTTAACCCACTCTTGAAAATGCCTTAAATCTCTCCACAATCGATTTTCTTTTACTTTATCCAATTAGCTAAGGTGACCAGGCGCTGATCCCCATGTCAAAAAAGTTGATCTTGTAGCTGCAGGGGGTCGTTACCTGCAGCAGGATACGATGTCCAAGTAAAGGTTCCAGAAACCTTTAAATAAAAACTATATTTAATTTTATATATAGGTTTTGCATATATTCTAAATATGACTAACTTAAACTAAATAGTAATTGAAATTATGTGTTCCGGATCTCGCAATTATAACGTAAGATAACTGTTCAATGTTAGTCAATAAATGACTTAATCTCGGGCCCTATAACACGCTTATAAATTCCGCTAAGTCAATAACCTTTCCTACTAAAGAAAATAAATTAAATAGTTCTGCAATCGATTTTCTTTGACTTTATTTAATTAGCTTAAGGGACTAGGTTGATTTTTAATATCAAAAAAGGTGCTCTTTGTGAACTGCAGGTGAGGAAATGCCTGCAGCTCTATAGAAAGTAGATTATTAGGTTCTGGAATACCCTTTAATTATAAATAAATTAATATATTATATATTTTGTGCATATATTCTAAATAGTGATATAAAAACTATTAACAGTATCAAAATATAAGGATTCATATCTAAGATAGGCGATATTTTAACCACCTATCTCTAATAAGCAACAAACTTATTAAATATTATCAATCAATTCGCATTTCATTCAAAATAATTATCTGGGAATTAAAATCACCCCTACTTATTCCGTATTCTCGCATGTTTTTCACTGATCTCTATAGTCTTTAAACTCGGCAGTGTCTGGCTAGTTGGATTTACTGGTGTAATTCCTTTGATTAACTTCTTGCCATACACATCGTAAACATCTATTGTACTCGCATCTGTTTGCATTCAATACCACTATTTATAAGTGATTCGGCTGATTTAAGATGTAAAAAGCGATCTTGAGAGCTGCAGGTCCGCCGATGCCTGCAGTCCATTGAAGGTAGATGATTAGGTACTAAAATACCTTTAAATTAAAGCTAGATTTGGTTAGTTATATATTTTTTGCATATATTCTAAATAGCACTATCATAAACTAATTAGTAGATATACTACATGATCCAGATATTATGAATTATAAAATAGTAAGCCTTTACATACAGTCCACAAACGACTTAATCTCAGCCCCTATAATAGATTGATAATATATTCTAAGTGAATACCCAACTCATTCAAAAAAAGTGCCTTAAATCGCCCCACAATAGCTCTTCTCCCACTCTATATATTACTAGAACTCACGGTTTATCAGGTTTTTTATTATTGATAATATAATTTATATTATTTTAAAGTAATAAAAATATATGAGAGTCAGTTACCGTGCCACTGTATTTATTTCATGGGGATTTAGTTTTGTCTGAAAACGACTTTTATTCTGGGGTCACGGGTTGGGCTTTTATAGCGAGTAGCATGAGAATTCATGATCCTGCTTAGAAAACGTCTCTAGTGGCCTGAGAATGGCTCTAATTTGATGTGTATAAACCCCAACCACGTACAAAACGAAACGAACTAAATATTAAATACAAGACTAGATAATATTAGTTATAAAGTAAAAACGGTGAATCTATGGCTCGTCCATCAAAACTTACTCCTGAGACACAAAAAATAATCGGGGATAATATTGCGCTCGGTTTAACTTATAGGTTGGCTGCTGAAGCTGCGGGTGTCACTTACAAAAGTTTCAATATTTATATGAACAAGGGCAAGACAGAGAAATCTGGAAAATATTTTGAATTTTATAAATTTATCCAAAAGCGAAATGCTGATGCCGCAAAAGCACTTTTGGAACGCATAAAAGAAGCAGCTGATGCGGGAAATTGCCAACTTTGTATGTGGATATTGGAGAGACGTTTCCCGGAAGACTTCGCTAGACGACAATATCATAAAATGAATGCTGTCTCAGCGAATCAGAATGTGAATGTTGATATGACAGTCATGGAAGCAGATATGCTTAGAAAAGAAATTCTAGGGAAATTCGATCGGTTTTGAGAATGAAAGTAGGGCTTACCAAAATCTCCACCAAGGTTTACTTTTTTCTATATTGTCCGGAAGTAGCTTAATGTTTAGCCTGCTATTTTCCTGGATTCAACTTTGATTGTGAACTGCCTTTTTATTTATATTCTCATTTAGCTTCTCTGTTTGTTCATCCTTAGTAACCATCTGGTTGTAAAGTGTTTGAATTTTTATGATTGGTATTTGATATCTTAATTTTTTTCATTTTGATGCGAAATGCACTTTAAACACGCAGATTCAATTTTGAACGTTTTAACATATATAAATCTATTAATCTAATAATATTTATATATAATAAATACTAATATTAATGATTACTGTTCAGTAAAGAAGGTACTTGCTTTCTTACTATCAGTAGAGTTCATTCGTGTTTCAACATTTGGAATATACTCACTAAAACGGATAAAACGTGATGAATAGGAGCAAAGATCGTACCTATAATATTATGTTATAGATATAATAAAAGGAGTGGAATAAATGTTAAAACAATTATCTAGTATGAAAAAGGGACTGGCAATTTTGTTTGCAGTCCTTTTTGTAGTGTCCGGAACAGCAGTAGCAGCTAGTGCACATGTCGGTGGCGGTGGTCATGGCGGCTGGGGTCATGGCGGCTGGGGCTACGGCGGCTGGGGCTACGGCGGCTGGGGCGGCTACTACGGCGGCTGGGGCTACCCATGGTGGATTTACGGCTATCCATATTATGGCTATCCTTACATGGGTTATGGCTATGGCGGCTACCTTATCTAAATAGGAAAATATGCTACATCGCACACGAAATTTAAAAGATAAAAACCTTAAATAAAAAATAAGTTGAGAGTCTTACTGCTCATTTAATACAGAAGCTGAACTGGATAAAGAAGTCATCAGCTTATTAAAATGTAAGGAAGACTCTTCATTTTATTATTAATTTTATTAACTGATATAGTTGAATTAACTTATTCTTACAGATGTTGCAATTTATTTAAATCGAATTATTACAGTTTGCTTCCAGATAGAAAACTTCTCAGTTTTCTGACTCAAGAAAAGAGACTAAGCGTGAGAATACTTATCTGAAATATTATTTTTTATTAGCTTAGGCGATTCAGCTGATCTAAAATGTCACAAAAATTAATATGTAAGCTGCCGGAGTAAATACCAGCAGCCAGATCGGACATCTACTTTGACATTGGGGTTATGTGACAAGTATAATTAAAGTTATTTAAATATATACTATTTAGAAGATACTATCCTAACTTAAACTATGTGGTAATAATTTCACATGGTCCAGACTTTTGGAAATATAACATTGGAAGCCGTTCCACACCAGTCCAAATATGATTTAATCTCAGGCCCTACAGCAAATTAATAATTTATTCTAAGTAATAGCCTAACTCACTCGAGAAAGTGCCTTAAATCACCCCACAATCTATCATCTTTTCTTTATATTTATCATAATTCACGGTTCAGCAGGGTTTTTTCAATTATTGATACTTAATTCATATTATTTTAAAGTAATAAATGTATATGGAAAATATCTTAAAGGTACTTACCGTGCAAATCTGGCAAAATCATGGGGAATTGATTTAGTCTAAAAACGATTTATCCTGAGCTAACTGGTGAGACTTTTACCAGAAGTCCTTAGTTAAATCATTACCATAGTCAAAAAATGGCTCACAGCGCCAGAGAATAGCTCCGATTTGATGTATATAACCCCCAACCGCGTACAAAACGAAACTAACTAAATATTATATACAAGATCCACTTCTATTAATTATAAGGAATAAAAAACGGTGAATCTATGGCTCATCCTTCAAAGCTTACTCCTGATATACAAAAAAGAATCGGTGACAATATTGCGCTAGGCATGACTTATAGGTTGGCTGCAGAATCGGCTTGTGTGACATACAAAACATTCAATTTATGGATGCACCAGGGCAAAAATTCAACATCAGGGAGATATTATCAGTTCTATAAGCATATTAACAAATGTAATGCTGATGGTGCTAAATAACTATTAGAACGCCTGCATGATGCTGCAGAAGCTGGAAATACTCAGATTTGTATGTGGATTCTTAGCCGAAGATTTCCAGATGAATTTGGACGAAGGGTATATAAAAACACAAATGTTGTCTCAGCGAATCAGAATGTGAATGTTGAGATGACAGTCATGGAAGCAGATATACTTAGAAAAGAAATTCTAGCAAAGTTTGATTGAGTTGGGAAAAGTAATCAGTCTTTAACTAGTTAATATTTTCATCTTAACTTGATTTATTTTTAATAGAATATTCTTTCATTCTAATTTTATCCTATGGTACAATTTCAGCCACGCTACCAAAATCTCCACCACTTTTTTGTTCCGGGTGCTTCAACTGCTTTCTGATTAAGTAATGTTTGAATATGAATCGCTTGAGCGTGCAAAGTATCCGTGAGCTTTTCAATTTGGTTATCCTTGACGTTGAGCTGGTCTTGTAGCTCACTTATTCGAATTTCTTGCAGCTTTAGCATATCTGAATTATTTTCTGTTTTAGGTGGTGTTATGACTAATTCAAGGCCTTTGATAACAGCTTCTGTCAAACCATATGATTCTGTAACTTTGCTGTATAATTCTACAGGGATTGCAACGTTAATCCTTTGCTTTTTCTCCACCATCTCTGCATTAAAAGCTATAGAAACTATATATATATTTTGTATTTATACAGCAAAAAAACGAGTCATATATGTTTTTTAACGCCTACAGAAATTATACATATATTATACAGCTTTTAACAAATATTATACAGCTTTTAACAAATAATGTTTAGTCAATTCAGATTAGAGGGACCATTATTGTATACAGATATTATACAGCATTTGAACATTTACACCATACAGTGATTATACAGCATTAGATACATCATGCCGCAAAGGTCTGAAAAATGGAATTTAATGAGATAATAATTAAATAGTATCTAAAAATATAAAATTGTGAACTTTGTGCTTACCTACCTAAACTAAAGACCAAAAGGTTTTATGCTTCCTCTTAGAAATCATACTTAACATATTTATCATGCTAGCATTTATTATCTGTAAATTATATAATCCATATTATGTCTATGTAATTAATTGTACTCTAATTTTTAGTATTGTTATTCTCTCAGATAGTGACAACTGCCAATGCAAGTTATTGGGAGCAAGATGATCATCACAATTACTCCCCTGTTCCTTATTATCATTGGTAGCATCACGAATTCTATTGGAGATATTAATATCATAGTTGGTGGTCGTGAGAAATCTATTTAAAAATAAAATTTGGTGGTTTTTTGGTAAATAGGAAGCTCAAAATTTATGGAATAACTAGCCTAGCTCTTTTGTTACTAGTAGGTATTGTATCTGCATCACCTGAATCCCACGCTCTTGTCACAAAAGGAATTAGTCTAGCTAACACCACACAATATGATGATGCTATATCAAATTTTAATCTAGCAATTAGCTTAGATCCACAAGATGCCGAAGCATGGTATTTTAAAGGGCTGGCTTTAACTCAAGAATTTAAAATAAAAGAAGCAGATGCAGCATTTGACCATGCACTTTTATTAAACCCGAATTATTCAAATTACTACATCTCGAAAGGGTTAGGGTTGTATATGCATGGTAAATATGCAGGCGCAGAAAATTATGTGGATAAAGGCTTGGTACTTAATCCAAACGATTCCGTTGGTTGGGGTGCAAAGGGGATCATTGCCGAAGCTAAAGGCGATAAGGCGGTAGCAATCTTTGCTTACAACAAAGCAATCAAACTCAACCCTGACGACACGACCGCATTGAACGCGGTACATAGATTAGAGCATCCATGATAAAATGGTTGAACAGCTGTATAGCTTTGGTCCAAAAGTTTTAACTGTCCTACTCTGAGATGTGCAGGTTTTGTATGAAAAATTCTACATCATCAAAACGATAAATCCTATTTTTGTGGTGCAGGAAGAAGGACATAGAATCAATGATTTTACAGAACTTTAAGCATAATGGTGCAGAATATCTTTCTAATATAGTAATTTCATCCTAGTTAGTTGATACAGAACTAAATTTTCATGATAAAGGAAAAGGATCATATCTTTAATAACAAAACTGAAACAATTGTGTAAGAATACAAAACAAGACATAAAAGAATTTTATGAAAAATATAAAAAATTCAAAATCCTTTCTTTACCAATAATTCTTGAAAAGGTAAATCAATATTTAAAAAAGTGTTTATTTGTGTTTGTTATTCTTTTTTTAATTTATGTATATTTAATACAGCAAGTTCCAAACTGGCAAGTATCTTAATTTAACATAACTAATCCAACAGAAATTGCTAAATTAGAAAACAGTTATCTTGTTACTTTAGTTTAAATACCAGGTGCCTTTGCTATTGGGTTATGGCTTTACTATACATGGCGACGAATCACCATCGTTGAGAAAGAGCTAGAAATTTCTCAGGCAAGCAAAGTCTACATCTGTGTTTCAAATAAGGTGTTTAACCAAAAAATCAATCATATTTTCAAGCAAATACTGTCAAATAGATATAAATAATAAAAAAATTAAGAGTCTCACTCTACGGTCAATGATATTTTATTATACCGGATCGAACAAGCTTACTTAAGCAGTGAGACTCTGATCTATATTTAATCTATTATTTTATAATTCTCGTTAGCTTTCGTGCTATTATGTCGTGTAGTGGTACTCAGAGTTACGGTACTCAACAAACTGGTCCACAAACAGGTACTTTGACAACTTCTTGGACCATGTTTGTGACAGGCACGTCGACGCTCTTATCGACCATTTTTGTGACAGGCACGTCGACGCACTTATCGACCATTTTTGTGACAGGTACTTCAACAACTCGTTTTTCCATTGTTGTGACAGGTTCCTGGACAATTTGTTTTTCCATTGTTGTGACAGGTTCCTGGACAATTTGTTTTTCCATTGTTGTGACAGGTTTGTTGACAACTTGGTTGGCATATGTTATGACAGGTTGGACAGGTGCGCTGACCATTGCCGGAGCAGGTGCGCTGACCATTGCCGGTGCGGGTTCACAAATTGGTAGTCCACAACCAAGTCCAGGCAAACCCCAACCAGGTCCTCCCCAACCACCATAGCCCAAACCACCATAGCCGCCCCAGCCATGTCTGTGCCAGCCGCCGTTGCCGCCCCATGCACTAGCTGTCACTGTTGTCAACGATACTACAAAAAGGACTGCCAGCAAAACAGCTAGTCCTTTTTTCATACTAGAGAATTGTTTTAACACTTATTTCACTCCTTTTATTATATATACAACATTATATTTTGAGTATTATCTTTGAATCATTGCTCAATTGACAACTTACTTAGATATTGTACAAACAATGCAGCAATATCCCATATTCTCATTTCTAAAAGTTTTAGTTACAATATTCAGTTGTCTAATCTCCTACTATACCACCGATACGTCTTTATCATCGTCGGTCGTTAAAGCTACTACTTTTTTATAGCTATTTCTTTACTATTTTCATTGCCTGCACTCAGTATTGCAGCAGTTAGGGACATTAAAAAACAAACTATTAACAAAACACCATATGTTTTTCCCATTTATCTGAACTCTTTATGATCTACGTTCTATTTACTTTTACTAACATTGAAAAAAATTAGCTACAATGCTAGTAACAAGACAAGTAACTTTTTTTCTAAACAGTAGTCATTATAATGAAATCAGTCTATTTATTTTTATCTACTATTTATACATTTATATCTAATTAAAAATTATATACTAGTTATTATGAATAAAATAGTAATGAAGAGTTTACGTTGAGAATATACATAGATTTTACTTTAAAAACTATGAATAAGTGAAACCGAAAAATCCTTTTTTGTATGAAAGAAGAAGATGAAGAACAGTTATTTTCACAGAACTTTCAGTATAAAGCTTATTTGACTGGAGTGATGTAAAAAATTTCAAAAGTCCCACACATTTTTTGATTATCTGTGTTCTACTTTTTCTTCTTTTAGAAACTTTTTTGCAATGATAAAAACAACAAAGGCGATGATGATGAAGTTTATCAATTCTCCTAAAAAAGCACCCCAACTCACTACTATAGGCCCAATTCCAAATGTTGCAGTCCGCCAAGCTCCACCTGGGATAAAAGGTGTAATAATCGGCATGACTATGTTATCAACAAAAGACTTTATGAAAGCTGTGGATGCTATACCCATGATTAAAGCAATTGCTAGTGGAATTACTTTGTATTCAATAAGAAACTCTTTAAATTCACTCATTAGTCCCGTGTTATCACCATCTGATTATCTTATTTTGCAGAATAATAGACACATTGCCTTTTAACATATCAAAGTAATCAAACATCCGAATATTCTAACTAAAAAGGGAAAAATCCAACAAAATATGCATTTTCCATTGTATAATCTTGATATACTTATCATGAAGATATATCTTTTTGGTACTCTTTATTGGAATTGAACAAAAATCTTCGGGGTAATTCTTTACTTATTCATCTGCACCAATAACTTGTTCTCTGTGATCTATTCGCTATTGAACACACTGCGCAATTATCCATATTTTTATTTTAAATTAATTATACAAAAAATATTCTAGGAACAAAAGTTACTTTCACATAAAATAATTTAAAATCGAACAACATTTAAATATTAATAATTTTTTAATTATTTTCCTGAATCTGATATCATTAGTCTAAATTTATAAATGCACTGTTTTGTCTTAAAATTTCTGCACCCAAAGAGTGCACCGAATCAACAAAAATTTACAGAAATTCTGATCGACTCTGCATCATGTTTCTTCACCACAAAAATAGGATTCATAGCCAATTAGTAAACTTACAAAACTTGTATTTCAATGCATATGCTTTAAAAATCATTATTAATATTTAATTTTTCTTTGACTATATAATATTTAATGTAGTATTATTTTTCATTTAGAAACTTTTTTTCGTATCATTAAATTTGAAATAATTATAGTGACAAAAATAAAGTACTCGAAGAATGTATTTAATCAGTACATAAAAAGATAATACAATTTACAAAAGTATATACTTATAACAATAAATCGGAAGTGCTTATCTAGTGAGAAAACAAATATTTAACAGAACAAAAAAGATACTGTGTGTTTTATTGGTAGTTTTTTTTGTAGCATCATTGACATCTACCGCAGTAAGCGCCGCAGATATGCGAGAGCACCGTGAACACCAACAAGGTGAACACCAGCAAGGTGAACATCACTTCCGTAATTTGCATGAAAGCCGACATCATGGCTCTCATGACCACTACTATGGTGGAACTTACTATCCGGACTATGAATGGGTATATAATCCTACTACTCTTGTTTGGGACTGGACATACTTACCTGTTGCAGTAGAACAACCAGTTATCACGCAACCTGTTGAAGTGGTTACGACCCCAGCAGTTGTTGACTATGGATATGGCGATGGGGGCTACTACGGCGATGGCCATCACCGCTACCATGACCACGAGCACCATGGGAACCGCGACCTCCATCACGATAACTTCCACCGCGAAAGCTGATAAACTAGCAAGAAAATTAATTGACAAAAATTATAAACATGATAAAAATTGGTAACTATTTAGGTAGCCTTTGCAAGGCTACAATTTTTCTTTGTTTCAAGAAAAGTTGCATATAAACTTGCTCTTATTTTATTTCGTTATTATAATTGCACGTGAAGAGATTCTGATTATCCTGGTTGCTCCTGAAGCCATAATTTCTTTAATCCAGATACTGGAGAATATCATAGAAGAGCCAGCTATTCGGATTGTTTTACTCAAGAACAGGAAAAGGTCTTGGAATCTAGCTTGAATCAAAATTCAACGACAGTGCACCGAAAGCTCTGTAAATTTTTTTTCTTCATCACAAGAAACAGGATTTTATCTTTTTACTGATGCATAGTTTTTGTGATAAAACATATGTATTATCTCATTTCTCAGTCGAAATCATCGGATATTTTTACCGAATTGTGCTAAAATACGCAGTTTTTAGTAAAACATATGTTATGTTCAAAAGTCAAAAATTTACTATCTTTGTTGCTCCTTCTTTTTCAAGGAATAAATACTTTTTTCAGACAGTTTTTTTGTACCGAGAAAAAAATCTCAATATTGTCATAATTTCATTTGTTATAATTTACACGTATCCGGACTGAAAAAAATGGGAAACAGAAAAGCGGTATCTATGAACAAAAACACAGGTCAGATGGTGGCCGAGATCCACAAAAAAATGGATGATAAACATTATACAATGAAATGTATATAATAGTATTATTATATATATCATTAATTCTCGTTAATATATATATTATTTTTTCTATTTAATACTATATTAGTCTTATTTTAGAAAGAACAACATATAAAATAAAGGGGGAAAATAAATGATAATTAAACATAAATTGTATAAAATAGCCTTAGTTTCAATAGCTATGGCTTTAATGTTGGTAAGTACCGCAGGTGCATTTCCATTCTGTGGATGTGGATGTGGGGATCACTCCTGGGATCACTCCTGCAATGATAAGTCGTCCGATTCGTCTGATAAGTGTATAGTTTGTCCAGGTTGTCCAGGTTGTCCAGCTTGTAATTGTCCAACTTGTCCAGCTTGTAATTGTCCAACTTGTGCAGCTCCGGCCCTGAATATAAATAAAACCGGATCTATAACAGGTTTCGACGCAAATAATAACCCCATAATCACATACAACTATACTCTAACTAACATAGGAAATGTGGGTCTCAGTGGAATTGTGATTTATGACAACAAAACTAGCCCAACTGGGATGCCGGTAACTACAATTACTACTCTTGCTCCAGGTGCCAACGTTACAGTAAATGCTAACTACACTTGTTGCAGTGTAGATGAAAATTTAGGCTCTGTGACCAATTCAGCGTATGCAACAGCAATTGGTAATCTCATTAATATTATTTCAAACACTGTTAGTACAACAGTATCTTGCCCAGTTGTAACATAAAGTGAGAAACTTGATTGAAAAGTGATTATGTGATTTTTTTTAATTACTAATCACTTTTTTTTTTAAAAAAATGTTATTTAAATGTTATTTATACTTACACTTCTCGTTTTTGGCTACTCTCCATATTTTGTATTATTTAAGGATGTCGTTATCAAAGTTTTGAAATGGAACTTTTAATCAAAACGTTCTGTAGTTTTATTCTGACTTCAGCTCCATTGGTAAATCTCATGTAGCCATATATTTCCTTTGATCCCATTAAAAGTGTCTGGTTTAACCCAATTCCCATCTACCACTCTTCTTTTTTGAAAACCCAATTAATTTAACGGCTTTATGATTGATTTTATGGTGATTAGCATATATGGTTCCGTTGCAAAAACTTCAGAATAAGCATATAAATCTATGAGCATAAAAAAAGGCAAACGATCCGAGGGAAATATACCAACATTATAAAATAATACCAAACAATTGATTAATGTATTTGACTTCATTAAGAACAGAGTAATTTAAATTATTGACTTGTCTTTTTTTAATCATATTCATGGCGTCAATTCCTTTTAAAGTCTTATTAGCAGATTGAAAAGACTGAAATCCTAACATTAACAGTTGCTTCAGCAAGCGCATGTTCTAGTCAGTCGGTCAAAGACTCAAATTCGATTGCAAACTTAAACTCGGTTGATAACAATATCCCTGTCAACTCGAATCCGGCTAATTACTGAAACCCCAGCAACATGAATCCGGTTAATAACGGAAACCTTGATAATGGGGTTTGATTTTTAACAGTTGGATTTGAAAGGTTGGTTCGGCAGCTATAAGGTCGATGGGGTTTTACAAAAAAATATTTGAAACAAGAGCTTGTTTAATCATTTTCTGGATTTTTGATTGATTGCAGTTAATTGCTAGTGAAATTACTTGTAAATCTTGTCGATTGTAGAAGATGATAACAAGTTTCTTTTTTCAATATCCATTTGGAAATCATTTTACCTGGGACAAAAATCAATAGCCATATTTACTAAGATCCATCTAGTAAATTTTAATGAATTTATGACTGTTGGCTATTGATAATTTTTTCTTTTTTTAGCCAATTGTATTTGTTGTATCAAAATAGATACAAACCAACTTATTTCTGGAATTGCTGATTAGTTGAAGCAGGTAGCTTTGGCGTCATTAACGGTATTAAAAGCAGCGCAGGCACTACTGGCCATATGACTTTTCTGAGAGACACCCCCCTTTAATAAAGTATTAAAGTGGTCAGAGATGCTCTAAAATATAAGCTAATGTTTATAGTTAATAAAAGCTATGTTGTTATGTTATAAATTTAACTGTATATATAATTATCTAAAATAATTCTAGAAGAGAATTAAAATGACAAACCACTTTAATACTTTATTAAAGGGGGTGTCCGAGAAGAAAACAACATTTTTAAATAGTCCACTTAATTATTAGGGTATACTTGCTAAAAGGCATTTACTTTACTAAAGGTGGTATCATATGATTGAAAACATTTCAATGTTTGATTTTCCAACTAATACCAGAATAATTCTCGAACCTGCGGTTTTGTCACCTGATTATATCCCAAATCGAATAATAGGGAGAGATGACCAAATAAATCAAGTCGTTTCTTTGATGCGATATCTGTTTCAGCATTCGAAACCCGATAATGCTTTAATATTTGGTCCACCTGGCTGTGGTAAAAATGTCGTCACAAAATATGTACTGACAAATTTAATGATTAAATTAAAACGCGATCCAATCGACATAAATGTGGAATGGGTTACTATTTCCTGTAAAACAATTTCTACAACAAATGCTGTTTTATATGCACTAATTCAACATCTTGATCCGAATACATCCGTTAAACCATCTGGATATTCTATGGATTTTTATTATAATGCTCTTTTCCAATTGATGAATGTTAAAAATACGGCTCTAATAGTTATTCTTGATGAGATTGATTTTTTAAGATCCGATAATGTACTTTATAATTTTAGTCGGGCTATTGCAAATGAAAAATTAAAAGATGGGCGATTCATTAGTGTTATCGGGCTTTCAAACAGTATAAAATTTGAAAAAACATTAGATCCAAGAGTTCTTTCTTCAATGGGATTTAAAAAATTTAGTTTTCCTTCTTATTCTGCTGATCCTATACTTCATATTCTTGAAGACAGAATTGAACTTGCCTTTGCTCCGGATTCGATAAGCAAAGAACTATTAATTGAATGTTCAATTGACGCTGCAAATGTAGGTGGGGATATTAGAAAAGCTCTTAGTGTATTAAAGACGGCGGCTGAACTAGCTACAGATGACGGTGTAAGTCAGATATCAAAAACTCATCTTAAACTCGCAGAAGAAACAGTACAAACAGAGCAAATTATTAAATCAGTTATAGAACTTCCACGAAATCATAAAATTGTACTTACAAGCATTGTTAAATTGTTGTCTTGTAATAAAACAGCTTACACTGGTGAAGTTATACAAATGTGTAGAGCGTTATGTGAATATGTAAAGATAAAACCCTTACATGATACACAGGTTTCCAGAAGTGTAAGTATTCTTGAACTGCAATCCATTATCCAGTTAGGAAAAGTAAATATAGGTAAAAAAGGTGGCATGACTAGAGAAATCTCAATCAGTACCGAAGATTTAGATATGATTAAACGTGGAATATATGAGGATTATGATTTAGAAATACTAAAAGATTATGATCCAATTGTACATGCATAGTGGAGTTGAAAGATGTTGTCTGACCTTGGTGAAACAATCAATGGCTATTTTAACTACCACCAAAAAATAATATTATTGTGTATACTGAATCTTGCAAGAAAACAAAAAAGCAAGAAGACTATTAATATAGACGAACTTTCAATACATTATAAGAAGTTATGTGAGAATTATAAAATTGAGCAAGTATTTAAGAATAATTTTATAGATGCTTTAAAAATAATCGAGACCGCGGGTTTGTTAACTATAAAGAATGATGTTATTAGGAATATTGGATTTCCTGGCTGTACGCGAAATGATTTAGAAGAAGCAATTTATCAAGATCCAGAATTTGTAAAATTTAGGGATTCTCTTACTTAAATGGCCATGAAAAATTGATTTTTAGAAACGTAAAAATTCTATGGATAGGCTCAAAATAAGGTTCTCATTTGACGACAATGGAAAGTATTATGCTAACCACCAAAAACTCAATTATAGAGTCGCTAAAGTGGTCTATGTAGGCTAAGGGGTTTTGGCCGGTATATTTGGACGATAGTTTTGGTGACAGTCGTGACGATGTAAGAGATCGTGATGGAGACCATGATATAGACAATAACGGTTTCCCTGGTTTTGTTGCCCTTAGTGATTTATTTGATGTTTTTTTAATCATAGCTTTTTTATGCTAATTAATTGATCTAATTCAGCATTATTTGGCATTTTCACTGAATAAATTGGATTAATTTTGGTATTTATTTGAGAATTAATTTTGATAGATATCTAGAAATTGGCACTGATTTTACGAATCAAAAGAGTATGTTTGAGTAATGAATCCAAGAAAAAGCTGATAATAAGTGGATAACTTTGATTCAAAATACGAATGCGAAGACAAAAACAAATTAAGTTTTTAAACATTTAATTAATATTAGTGGTAATGGCAACAAACTACTTTTTATATAGACGTTTTACGAGTTCTTTTTCATCATCGCCTGCATCAGTTACCATTCCGGTGTAGATTTTTTCTGCAAGCATTTCATAAATATGCTTGGGTTGCATGTTTCGTTTCATTCCGTAATTTTTATATATATGGCACTTATATTTCCACCAAATTTGAAATAATCATTCATCTGCTGTATCGCCTGCACTGTACAAGTTTTTCAATGCCCTAGTCAGAATGTACGCAGCTCCGAGTATTATTATAGTAAGAATGATTGCCGATAAACATTCAATAAAATTGACATACTGTTCTACATTAGCTGAAGTTATTTTATCAAAATTAAATGTGCTGTCAATTATTTTAGCATCAAGTATGCCTACCCCAAGAATAATTGCAGAAGTAAAATACAAACTACATATTACCGCCGAATATATATTATTTATTCCGGAAGATTCTCTTGCAAGAGTTTCTATTTTAAGGCCTATATTTTTAGGGCACAATTTTGTTCCTTTCATACTTGTATTTATTGGATTTCTATTTTTATCGCAAGACTCAAAATTTGTAATAACAGGATCTTCCTTAGGGAAAACATAATGATCCACCCAAGTTTCATATATAGTTTTATTTACACTTATGTAGTGGGTGGAGGTTATTCCTAAAAGTCCAAAAACCATGGACAAAAAATTAACAAAATCATCATATAATTACCTTGGAGATAACTCAACGGAGTCTAAAGATGGGATTACAAAATTAGTATGAACTGGTTTACTTAAAAGCCAATAATGTGCCAATGACTGCGCCAGCTATTTCTATCAGTATACCCTTATCTACAATAAAATCAAGTTTTTTTGAGCTCATTTAGCTACCTTTTGATTTCATGATTCTTTTATTCGATAAATCTCTAATCCGAAAATGTTAATTTTAAGGATGGAAAATTCATAATTTTTGATAATTATATATTAACTAATTAACTAATATCGTTTCTGGTAATAAGTTTTTTGACTAGTATGTAAATTCTAATACTGTTAATATCGAAGGTTGAGATATTTTAATTTTCATTATGTCTAAACTAGCATCCATTGCATTAATGAAACCTTTTGATTTATTTATGAGTAACAGTTGACACAACTCTTCCAAGCTTTCATCCTGTATTTTTTAAGGCTAGTGCTTTGGTGGTAATGTTACAGATTTAAACCAAAAGTCTTGTATGGAACCAATTACTTTCATGAACTCATCAAAGTCAAGGGGTTTAACTATATAGGCATTAGCATGGAGATCATAAGCTCTGAGCGTGTCTTTTTCAGCGCTGGAAGTAGTTAGAATGATTACGGGTATGTTTTTAAGATTGTTATTCTCTTTTATTTCTTTAAGAACTTCACTTCCATCCTTTTTTGGCAAATTCCAATCCAAAATAATTATATCTGGGAGTGGATAACCTAAAAACTGATCCTCACCACATAAAAAACGGATTGCTTCGTCTCCATCTTCTGCAACATGTAGAGTTATAACTTTTGCATCAATGAAGAATTCTGTTATTAACCCAATGTCTCCCTTATTGTCTTCCACTAAAAGAATTTCCAAAGGCTTAGCTATCGTCTTCACTTTTAACACCTTCATAAACAGATATAAAAGAGTTTATTGCACAGTCAACCTGAGAATACAGAGTCAATAGCAATCTTATTTGGAATTCGATTAGCAAAATTATAAAAGATTACCAGTAATTGTTAGATACTTAATGATATCTCTCAGTTTTGCATAGGTTGGCAGTTATATATTTAGAGCATCAGAAATCAAAATTGATTGAATTATTACTTATTATAGACTTTTCATTTGATCTACTTAAATATATCTCTTTTTTATCTTTGAAAAGTTATCGAGAAGCTTTTAATAGCTACTTAAGTGTAGAAATAAAAACCAGTTGGATACAAAATCTCAAAAACTCGGACCAAAATAGACGAATTACTAAACAAAGTAAATTGATGGAAATTAAGTTTCAAATCTAGTGATAGACATAAAATTAAAAATAATTGAATTATGAATCTATAAGATATATATCTGCAAAATGTCGATTAAAGCAAAATTGGAGAATTATGCTTGTAGAAGAGTCAGGAAATGAGTGTTTGGCTGTAATGAATAAAAGCTTGAGACATTCTGGCATTGATACTGTTGAAGATGTCCCATGGGGAACACGTTTCTGTCAGTTCTACCAAACCAAGGAGGATTATGATAGACATACTTGTTCCTTACTTCAAGACAGGACTAGAAAATAATGAATTTTGCATGTGGGTCACATCACAACCTTTGGGAGTAGAAGATGCAAAAGAAGCCCTTAAAAAGGCTGTTCATGATATTGATGTTTATCTAGAGAAAGGACAACTTGAAATTACTCCTTACTTCCACTGGTATACAAAAGAAGGTACTTTCGATTCAGCTAAAGTATTGAATGGGTGGGTTGAAAAACTCAATATGGCTCTAGCTAATGGCTATGATGGTTTGAGGTTGACTGGAAATACTTTTTGGCTGGAAAAAGAAGATTGGAACGATTTTGTTGATTATGAGAAAGAGGTGGATAGAGTCATCGGCAATTACCATATGATAGCTCTCTGCACTTATAATCTAGACAGGTGCAACGCAGCTAAAATCATCGATGTAGCCGTCGATCACCAATTTGCTTTGATCAAAAAGCAAGGGAAATGGGAACAGATAGAAAGCTCCAAGCGTAAAGAAGCAGAGAAAACAGCAATTTTACAATCTTTGAGTCTGCGAGAGAATCAGGCTAAGCTGGAAACAGCTTTGGCGAGCATGAACGAGGCTGTATTTATTTCCGATACAGAGGGTAATTTTATCGACTTCAACGATGCATTCGCGACTTTCTACAAATTCAAGAACAAGGATGAAGGCTTCAAAATCTTCGCCGAATACCCCGATATCCTATATGTGTTCATGGCAGACGGGACACCGGCACCAGTGGACATGTGGGCGGTGCCGAGGGCTTTGCGGGGAGAGAAGGCTACTGATGCCGAGTACACCCTACGACGCAAAGACACTGGCGAAACATGGATCGGTAGCTACAGCTTTGCTCCTATTCGTGACAACGACGGCGTGATCTTCGGTTTAGTTGTGATAGCTCGCGACATCACAGAGCGCAAGAGGGCAGAGCAGGAACATGAGATGACGGTAGAGTTCTTACATGTCATGAACAAGAGCAAAGGAACAGTAGAATTAGTTCATTCTGCCGTTAATTTCTTCCGCGAGCGTTCCGGCTTCGAAGCCGTTGGTATCAGGCTCAAGGATGGCGATGACTATCCTTACTTTGAGACTTATGGTTTCTCCAAGGAGTTCGTGAGAATGGAGAACAGCCTATGCGTGAAAGATGCTGCTGAGCAGCTTATCCACGATAGTGATGGCTACCCGATTCATAAGTGTATGTGCGGCAACGTTATTTGCGGGCGTTTTGATCCATCTAAATCATTTTTCACTACACGAGGAAGTTTCTGTACAAACTGTACCACGGAACTATTGGCCACCACTACTGATGCTGATCTTCAGGCTCGCACGTGCAACATATGTAATGGCGAGGGGTATGAGTCCGTGGCCCTGATAGCGTTGTGCGTGGGTGAGGAGAGGCCGGGTCTTCTCCAGTTAAATGATAGACGTAAGGGGCAATTTTCTCTGGAAACTATCTCGATGTGGGAACGGCTGGCGGATTATTTGGCTGTGGCCTTAGCCAAAGCGCAGGCTGAGGAATCTTTGCAGAAAGCACACGGTAATCTCAGGTGCAATCCGAGGATTTGCAAGCTCAGTCCGAAGAAATCCAGAGGCAAAATGAAGAGTTGCAGGCTCAGTCCGAGGAACTCCAAATGCAAAACGAAGAGTTGCAGGCTCAGTCCGAGGAACTCCAAGTACAAAACGAAGAGTTGCAGGCTCAGTCTGAGGAACTCCAAGTACAAAACGAAGAGTTGCAGGCTCAGTCTGAGGAACTCAATGTAGCTTATAAGTTACTTCGTGAAACTGAAGAGCGTTTCCGTACATTGACTGAAAATTCTCCTGATATGATTGTCCGTTTTGATAGACAAAATCGTCAAACATATGCTAATCCTGCTGCTGTGAAATTTTTTGGGTGTCATCAAGAAGAAATAATGGGTAAAACTAATACTAAACTAGGAATGGATTCTGAATTGATTCAATTTTGGGAAGAACACTATGAAAATGTTTTTATCACCGAAAAACAAGATGCAATGGAATTCAATTATAAATCATCTCAAGGAAAAGATTACTATTTTAATATGAGAATAGTACCGGAGTTCATTAAAAATGAAGTGACATCTGTTCTTACTATTTCCCGTGATATTACCAATATTAAGAAAGTAGAAGAAGCTCTTAGGTTATCAAATATTTATAATCGCAGTTTGATCGAAGCTAGCTTGGATCTCCTAGTAACCATTGGGCTTGACGGCAAAATTACAGATGTAAATATAGCTACAGAACAGGTTACTGGATATCCCAGAAACGAGTTGATTGGGACTGATTTTTCAGATTATTTCACTGAGCCTAGGGCAGCCAGCATAGGTTATCAGCAAGTATTCAGACATGGTGAAGTGCGGGATTATTCTCTTGAGATTCAGTATAAGGATGGACATATAACTCCAGTTTTGTATAATGCTTCAGTTTATAAAAATGAATCTGGAAAAGTTATTGGTATTTTTGCAGCTGCACGTGATATAACTGAACGCAAGCGAATGGAGATAGAACTAGAGTCTCTATCGCGTTTGCCTAGGGAAACCCCCAATCCAGTGATACGCTTGAACCAAGGTCGTAAAATCAACTATAGCAACCCTGCTGCCCAAATGTTGTTGATAGATTGGGGTTGTGCCACCAGCCAAGAAGTTCCTGCAGCGATCACAGAACTAGCTATTGCAGCCTTGGCTGATGGTAACCAGCGTAAATTTGAGTACAACTACGCAAATAACACATATATTATCAATCTCACGCCGTTCTCCCAATCTGGCTACGTTAATCTTTATGTCCGTGACATCACTGAATATAAAAAGGCAGAAGAGGCGTTGCAGAATAGCGAGAATAAATACCGAACTTTGTTTGAATCCATTGACGAAGGTTTTTGCATCATAGAAATGATTTTTGACGCAAACGGCAAGCCGGCAGATTATCGTTTTTTGGAGACTAATCCAGCGTTTGAGAAGCAGACCGGATTGCGTGAAGCAACTCGGGAAACGATGCGAGAGTCTGTGCCGAATCATGAAGAACACTGGTTCGAAATTTATGGAACCATTGCCTTGACTGGAGAACCTAAGCGCTTCATCAACGAAGCGAAGGCTCTGACGGGTGGCTGGTACGAAGTCTATGCTTTTAAGGTCGGGACATAGGAAAGTAACAAAGTAGCCATTCTTTTCAATGATATTACTAAGCGCAAAAAAATGGATGAAATGTTAAAATCGAAATTAGAAGAACTTGCCAGTTCAAATGCAGAATTAGAACAATTCGCTTACGTTTCGTCTCACGATTTGCAAGAACCATTGAGAATGATCACAAGTTATTTGCAGCTTTTACAAAAGAAATATCAGGGTAATCTCGATGATAAGGCGGATAAATACCTACACTTTGCTGTTGACGGGGCTTCCCGTATGCAAAATCTAATAAATGATCTTTTAGAATTCTCTCGAGTATCTACAAAAAACAGAGAACTTGAACCTACAAATTGTAAATTTATTTTGAATCAGGCACTATCCAATTTAAAATTGATGATAAGAGACAATGAAGTTACTATATCTCATGGTCTTTTACCTGAGATAATGGCAGATTCTACCCAGCTGATTCAGGTATTTCAGAATCTGATTATCAACGGAATAAAGTTCCATGGTGAAGAGACACCAAAAATTCGTATAGCTGCAGAGAAAAAAGCTAGTGAATGGGTATTTTCAGTGCAGGATAACGGAATTGGAATTGATCCACAATACTCGGAAAGAATTTTTGAACTTTTTAAAAGATTACATACCAGAGAAAAATATTCTGGAACAGGACTAGGGCTTGCAATTTGTAAAAGAATTGTAGAAGGGCATGGTGGACGTATATGGGTAGAATCTGAACTAGGCAAAGGTTCAACTTTTTATTTCACTTTACCGATCAACCCCGCAGAATTTTAAAACTAACTTTTAACACATAAGGAAATAATTCTAGCATTTAATTGGAATACAAAATATAATTGAAGAGCCGCTTGAAAAATTAGTTGATCTTCAATTGTGATGGATTTATATATATCCCGTAATACTCTGTCCAACTGGCGTGCTTTTTCTGATACAATCTTCTCCATACTGAATTATGTTCTCAATCGCATTTTTTAACATGGAAGGATATATTTCACCTACTTGTTCCCATATAGGTTTTCCGTGACAAAAGGCCTTGAAAGTGGGAGTGCTCTGAATTCCGTATCTTTCTGTAGTCCATGGATTTATTATAATATTCATACGGGCAAAAAATGCCGAGTTATTGAATTCTTGTGCATACGTCATAAAATAAGGTTCCATAGCCTTACAAAAAGTACATTCTGGACTGTAAAATATTACAATAACTGGCTTTGAAGACTCTTCTACCATCTGTTCCCAGATCGTATCATCAATTTCAACCACATCGAATTCGTTCAATCATTTACCCTCATGTATTATAGAATAGAACGAATGGAACTTTAGGATTGATAAAATAAGTATCTATTGCTCAAATTGTTACCTGTATTTATAATCCTTGCCATAATAATTTCTATCTCAGCTCAACTACGTAAGTCCTTTTCAATATACTTTCAATATCATGCTAAAGGCTGATTCAATATGATAGCTGCAATCTGACTTAGCGATATACAGCTTTTGTAATAAAATATATGTATTATTCTCAAATTTAAGTATAAAATGTTCTATAATTTTGGCTGAAAAACGAGATAATACATATGTTTTATCACAAAAACTATGCATCAATGAAACAATAGAAACATAACTTTGTCAGCATAACTATTAACTCAGAATCCTACTTTTTGCAGTGAAATAAATAATGAAAATACAATT
>Ga0326727_10010514_pt1 | contig 22014 bp, 18 predicted proteins | sample MB2enrmetagenome_FD_207643 | JGI IMG/M metagenome (GOLD analysis project Ga0326727, IMG submission 207643) | Lab enriched peat soil microbial communities from McLean, Ithaca, NY, United States - MB29MY | ecosystem: Environmental > Terrestrial > Soil > Wetlands > Peat | place: USA: New York...
GCTCGATTGACCGCAAGGTGAAAATCATCCTGGGCATGCGCAAGAATCATATCGACGACTCGCTTAACGTTCTGATGGTGGAGGCCGGTTTGAAAGCGGGCAAAGACTCCGAGATGGAAGATATCGACCCAACGCTAGGGATGGACACTCCGTACGAGGACCTGGGAACGCCCGAGGCGCCGGAACATCAAAATTCACGGAACAAACCGGGAATGTCTAAGAAAACAAAGGGAAATGCACCAGATGCAGGCAGCGACAAAATGTACTAGGCAGCAACGAACTCAGACGGTAATGGCGGGAACGCTTCCGAGAACGCAGCAGCTTGGCTTCAGGGTAGCGCGGATCCCCGGTTTTGAGGGGTCCGCGGCTTGTCCCCGCAATAGGGAACAGGCAATAGGGAACAGCGAACAGGGAATAGGTAGTAGCCAGTAGGAAGTCAACAGTAGGCGGGGTGGCCCCGACCACCGCCGTTTGGGATCTGCGACTTCCCGAAGGGACAGGATTTCACTATTCACTATTCCCTACGCCGCCCGTTGATGACGCGAAGTCACAGGCTATTTAATCCGGCCCCCGCCGGTGGCCCTGCTGCCTTCTGCCTACTGTTTTCCCCCCGCCCCTAGTACAATACTTTCTGGACTCGTCACTCGTCGCTCGTCCCTCGTCACTGTTCTTAACGCCTATGCCCGCGAATCTCACCCCCGAATATCTCGAAGCCGAGAGACGATTCAAGGCTGCCATCACCTCGGAAGAAAAGCTGGCTGCGCTGGAAGAAATGATGGCCACCATCCCCCGCCACAAAGGGACGGAGAAGATGCAAGCCGAGCTGAAGCGGCGCATCTCGAAGCTGCGCACAGAACAGTCCCGGAAGCCGGTCAGCCGCGCCGGAATTATGCACCGCATCGAGAAGGAAGGGGCAGGCCAAGTGGCGCTGGTTGGCCCGCCCAACGGCGGCAAGTCGATGTTGGTGCGCCAGCTCACCCATGCCATGCCGGAAGTGGCCGACTACCCTTTCACCACCCGCGTCCCCTTGCCCGGTATGATGAGGTTCGAAGACATTCAAATCCAGCTTGTAGACCTGCCGCCCGTCCATCCTGACTTCCCGGAGTCATGGCTTTATCAGATCATCCGCAACGCGGATGCCGCGATGCTGGTGGTGGATCTGAGCGATCCGGATCTTCTTGAAGATCTCGAGACCACTTTCAGCCAACTCGCGCAAGCCAAGGTGCACCTCGGCGCAGGCGAGTTGCCAGGCGCCACAGGATGGCTCGCCAAACGCAGCCTGCTCGTGGCCAACAAGCTCGATGCCGGCGGCGCTCTCGAAAGCCTCGAGGTTCTGAAGGACCTCTACGGCGCGCGCCTCGAGACTCTTCCAGTCTCTGCCCAAACCGGCCAGGGACTCGACGAACTGCGTCGCCGGGCTTTTGACTTGCTCGAGGTAATACGAGTCTACACGAAGGCCCCAGGAAAGAAGCTCGAGCTGACCGCGCCCTACATCTTAAAGCGTGGCTCCCGCCTGGTCGACCTGGCGGCACATGTCCACCATGATTTTCTCTCCCAACTCAAGTATGCGCGCGTCTGGGGGCACGGCAGATTCGAGGGCCAAATGGTCAACCGGGATTACCTGCTGGCTGATAAAGATGTGGTCGAATTGCACCGGTGAAGAGCCGGCGCCAGGTGTCGGGTGTCAGGTGCCAGGGGCTGGGGGCTAGGGACTGGGGGCTGGGGAACAACAAGCAGGTTTCGGGTGTCGGGTGTCAGGGACGCTGTGATGAAACCAATTATGAATAGTAAATGGTAAATAGTAAATTGTGGATTGCGGGCGCAGAGTTTGCTTTGCGCGCCCCGCCCAGAGCCTATGACCGCTACGCTTCCTCAATTCACAATTCATAATTTACTATTCACCATTCACTATTCACAATTGCGCTTGTCACTCGCCACTGCCTTTTCCAGTCGCCGAAGGAAGCTTGACTTCGCAGAGTGAAGCGCACGCAGTTGCCCGAGGGCCGAGTTGAATTCTCCTTCACGCCCGCCTTGCACCGCCAACTCGCGCAAGTCGACCAGAAGATTCACCGCCTGGTCGTAATTCTTTGGCTGTTTGGTCTGGATGAGCTCGCCTATTTGCTCCCAGGTCTCTTTCTCCCGGCCAGCCAGCGTTTCGAGGTATTTAGCGCGGGCGGCGGCCTCTTCCCGCTCACGCTTGACCTTGGCCGCGGCCTTACGCTCAGCCTCACGCCGCTCCCGTTCATCGGCATGCGATTTCGCCGCACTGAGAAGTTCCGAGACCGTGCGGCGCGGAGACGCAGACTGCTCTGAGTTTCTTTCGGAAGGCAGCCGGTCTTCTCTGAATGCACGCAGCATCTCAACTCGAAGATGAGGGTTCTCTCGCGTTGCTGCTTCGAGAAGCAGAGCGTCCTTCTTCGCTTGCGGCATGGCCGCGATCCAGGCTGCCAGTTCCTCTTGGGAGGGGCCCGCTGCTTCCAAGGCAACACTGGCCTGTGCGGCAACTTCGATCAAGTCCGGCTCGATTCTCAGGTATTCAGCGAACTCCCGGAGAGGCTCGGATAGCTTCGCAAGCCCGGGCGGAACCGGCGGCTCCATGTCGTTTTCATCCAATTCCTCGCACTGCGCGCAAAGCAGCCAGCCTAAATAGAGACAGCGCAAATCGCCGTTCATCAGTTCGGCGCGCAGCGGAATAAGGGAGGCCATGTACCCCTCCCCTTCCTCCCAGTCGTCATCCTCGTCCTCAGATCGGAAATCGAGAATAACGAAATCGCCGGTCTCGCGAACCGAGGCGCTCTCCCCGGCGCAATAGGCTGATAGCTCCGTCTCTTTGAGCGCCCAACGCGGGACGCGCAACATGAATTGGTGCGTCCCCCAGTTCGCCACATAAACAAACGCATCAAAGTACTTCTTCATCAAGGTATCGGGATTGCCTTTGAAGTCGCCGTAATTGTACGTGTTCACAAAACTTGTGGGAGTGATCTCCGCGCGCGAGGATATTGCGCGCAACGCTCCCATCTCTTGCTTGTTCAGCGGCCGGTCCACAGCTCGAAACTCATAATACTGGTATTCGCTCATTGGAAACCCTTTCGCCAATATTTATAGGCCGCAATCCACTCGGCCCCCTCCGGCGGCGGCCAGGGCAATGGAAGATCGAGAATGGAGACCCTCTGGCGCTTGCTGCCTCTCTTGCAAATCGCAACAATAGCGTCGTCCTCGGTCATGTCGACTCGTTCCACCGTCACCTTGAATCCAAACAGCTCGGTTTCGAACGGCAGCCGGGGATTGTCCTCCAACATGGTGAAGAACCCAGCGGCTTGCTCGGCTTCGTTGTAGGCGTCAATAGTCGCTTCCTCCATGAGCGCCTCGATCCGCGACTTGCTCAGTCGAGTGGTCCGCCGGTTGCATGCCTTACTGTTCTTGGTTCTGCCCATTTAGAATTCCGCGTTTCCCCTTTCGCCCAGATCCCTAAACTTTCGTGAGCAGGTGATTCTACTCCGGAAAAACTCCCTCGGCAAAAGCAAGAGTAATGGGGGCAATGGGGACCGGTGTCATTTGACAGAGACGAACCCTTGCAAGCCGCAGTCATTCCCGCGAAGCGTGTCCTCCGCGGAGGCGGGCGAGTGGGAATCCAGTTCGATGAAAGGCATGGTGGTCTTCGCAACACCGAAGTGACCCCACAAGGTTCCATACGCAGTCTATTTTTTCTCCCCTCGAAGGGTGTTCAACCACTCCGGCTCGAGCTCCGACGGCAGCTTGCCGTAGATTTCGCGGGACGTTTGCTGGTTCTTTTGTAAGAAGAAGGGGGGATGCTCGGCAAGAGTCAAGTGTTCTGTTCCTGCATGGCAAGGTCAGGCCTTAACTTCCCGTTTGACGAGGAGGCGGCGGATTTCCTTGATATCCGACATTAATCCTTCGATGAGGTTCTTCCAATCGGCCTTGTCCTCCGGACTGAACTCCCTTCCGTAGCCCTTCATTCTTTCGGGCCGCGCGTTTTCGAGCACGACCCACAGTCTGGAAAGCTCCGCCGCGAGTACTTGCCTCGGCCCGGGCTTCCGAAGCTGGATGGAAAACCGTCTCAGCGACTCCGACAGCCGATTTCGAACTGTTTCCATCTTTTCCCGCGCCTGACAAATCTGCTCGTCGCGAGGGGGGAGGGGCTCGTCGCTCGCGGACTCGAGCGATTTGAGCACGAGTTCCATTCGGTCCAACGCGCTTTCGAATACGCTGGCGACCGTGGCCAGGCGGCGAGCGTGCAGTTCATCTAGAGCCATATCATTGCGACCTACAACTCTCGTGCTGCGCCTTCCAGGCGCTCCAACCGCGCGCGTGCTGCCTGTACGGCCGAGGCTCCCTCGGCTTGCGCCGCGCGGGCGTGCGCCAGGGCCTGTTCTGCGGTGCGTCTGATCTCGTGCAGGAGCTTGCGGATCTCCACTTCCAGGCGGCTGCGGCTCTCCTGGACTCGGTTGAGGATGTCGCTTTGCACCCGAGTGCAGTTGGTTTCCAGCAGGTGCGTAAGAAACTGCCGCGCGTCGTTTTCAATGCCCCCATAAGCCCCAACCAGGCCAAGGACCAAATCGGCCACCCACCGCAACGGCGATGCGGGTTGCGCGATCTCGACGAGGTCGTGGAATGTGAACCGCGAGCGGATCCGAAATCCTGCTTCCGGGTCGAGGGCATGCGGCATGCGCGCGATCTCTCGAACGCCCGCCTCGGCAAGCTTTTTCAGAAAGTCGTTGCCTGCCTGCACAAATCGACGCGCGACCTCCCGGTATTCCTTCTCCGCTTCCACTTGCTCGGTCTGCAGCCACGGCAGGACGTGCCGGCGCGCAACTTCCTGAGCCTCGCGCATGAGTTGACGCCGGTAGGACGGTCCCATTCCGCGCGTGACCGATTGGAGAGCCTGCTCAAATTCCCGGCTCGCTCGAGGCGACACGGAAGCGAGAAAGGTCTTGTGCCTCTGGGCGAGCATATCAGAAAGGTGATGCTGCTCAGCCATGAAGAGATAACCTAACTCGCGCATCGAGCGTTCTGCCCCGGCGAGGCTTTCCTTCATGGCCGCAATTCGCCTCTCGGACTCCTCGATGGGCCGCTCGAGCGTCTCGCGCTCTTCGTTGATAATGGCCAACAACTGCTCGCCCAGCCGCTCGATGCCCCGCTCGCAGGCCGCCCGGATCATTTGCCGGCCGGAGTCCTCAACGAGCCGGCCAAGCGCTTCCACCAGTTTTCCCCAGTCCCGCTCCGGCCCCCGGTTCTGCAACCGTTCTGCGGCGCTCACTTCGAAGACGGGTCCGGCGGGCCGCTGCAACCGCTTTTCCAGCAACTTTCGCGTGAACCCCACAGCCGCCGCTCTTTCTTCGTCCGTGGTCCGGTCCGCCTTATTGATGACCAGGATCAGATTATGAACTTGCCGTCCCACCGTCTCGACGAGGGCCAGTTCCTCTCCCGCCAGCGGCGGGTCCGCGCCCACCACAACGAGCGCCGCATCGATGTGGGGTATGAAAGCCTCAGTGGTAGTCGTATTTCCCGTGAACACCGATCCCAGCCCGGGGGTATCCACCAGGCACATGCCCGAAGCAAGCAGCGCGCTGGGCACAAACACTTCGACGCCCGCGATTCCCTTCGAGTTCTCCGGGTTGTGCTCTTCGGACACGTACTCGCCCAAGTCCGGGATGCCGATTTCCTGCCACGAGTCATCGCGGGCGCGCACGCGTGCTCTCTGCCGTTCTCCGAACCGTATGACAGTGGGGACAGCGGTGACGGGGACAAAGCCCACAGGGAGAACCGGCGCGCCGATCAACGCATTGATCAGCGTTGACTTGCCCCGCTTGAACTGGCCGATGCACGCCAAGTAGAAGCGGCCTTCTGAAATGCGGGCGGCCAACTCGCGGGCCTCCTCCGCCACCTGGTTGGTGCCCAGCTCTTCCCCCAAAGCTGCCAGGCGCAAGAGTCTAGCCGCGCCATCGGCGTCGCTCGTCGCAGTGAGTCCACCAGCAACGCCGTCTCCTGGCGCTATGTTCACAGTTTCGCCTCCCGAAGCGCTTCACGCAGATGAGCGAGGAGCGACAGAATTCCATCCATGCGTGGGTCCAGATACCTTCTCAAGTCCTCTGGGACCACTCCATATCCGCGCAAGCCACGGGACTTGCTCTCGTGCAAGGTGACCCAAATGCGGGAAAGGCGCGATTCGATCAGCTTATCCAATTCAACCACCTGCTTGGGAAGTCCCAGTTCCTGCCTGATCGACGTGACCTTATCCAGGATCTCGGCCAGCATCCCCCGCATCCGCTGTTTCGTGGCTCCAGGAATTTCCCCAGCGTATTCGTAAAGAATCCCGTGGAACCCGTCCAGGTTGCGTTCAATCTCCCGGCAATCTTCTTCGAGTATTAGCATCCGTGCCGCGAGCGCCCCCGCGTGGGCAGGTGAAATGGGGCCTGGTGTCTCGAAATCCATTTTGGCGTCCTTCGCCATGAGCCCTCCGATTCGCCAATTCCTTTCCATCCGATTTCCCAAACCAGGGCTGGTTTTGAAAACGGGGCTACTTGCGCAAACATACTCTCCCGTAAGCAAGGCCTTTACTTCGCCACGAGAACCGAGCAGGGTGAGGTCTTGACCAGGTTCTGCGACGTGCCACCCCAGATTCGTCCAAAAGCTCGGCTGTGCCCCATGAAGCCGACCACTAACAAATCGAAGCCCCCGTCGCGCGTGAAACGAATGATGGTTTCCACTTCATGGCCTGGCAGTACGGTACACTTCAAATCCACCCCATCCTGCATGGCCGTTGCCTTTGCCTCGGCGTTGACGCGAGCGAAGAACCTGTCAGCCTCTTCCTGGTCTTCCACCACCTCACCCACGGTCTCGGCGTAATGGCTGGGTCTCTCTTTGATTGAGATGGATTGGATCTCGGCCCCGAATGTCTTCGCCAAAGCCAGGGCGGCACGAAGGGCTTTCTTGGCGCCTTCCGACCCATCATTGGCGATCAGAATCTTCTTATACATGCTTCATGCCTCGCTTTCCAAGCTTGTACCACTTGAGACGGCGATCTGTCGATCTTTTGCGGTTTCAGACTCGATCTCGGGGCGGAAGAATCGCTCCGCGAACAACGTGGGCACCACCGCGCTAAGTATGACCACGGTCACGAGGATAGTGTACTGTGACTGATCGATGTACCCGTGCGTGAGGCCAAAGAGCGCCGAGATTGATCCGAATGTCAGTCCCGTAGCCATTAGAAGCGTGGTGTACATACCGCGTCGCTTTCCGAACCCAAACGTCAGCGTGAATGGCAGCACGCCGCAGACTTTGGTGATCATCTTCATGGCGAAAAACACTGCGATCAGGCCCAGGCCGGCAGCGAGAGCCTTGAAGGATACGTACGAGCCTGCCTTGATGAAGTAAAAGGGGGTCAAAATCGAGAAGGCAATGGCTCTCATCCGGTGCATCAGGATTCGATTGCGCAAGAACTGCCGGGCCATGACCAACCCGATCAGGTAGGCTGGCAGCACCGCTTCGCTCCTGGCCGCCGCGGCCAGCCCGCCCAGCACGAATAGAAGGAAAAGGATGAACTTGACCTCCGGTTCGCTGACCCGGTTGCCCACTTTTCGAAAGTACCATTCCGTGAAGGCCCGCAGCTTCCAGAGGACCACAGCGGTCAGGACTGCAAAGATCAGCAGCCATCGGTTGTAGTTGGCGAAGATCAGGCCTAACGCCACCACTGTCCCTAGGTCCGTTACGAAACAAGAAGCCAGAATGGCCTTGCCGAGCTCGGTTTCATTCAGACCGGATTCGATCATCACAGCGTAGACCACGGCAACGGACGTGGTTGAAAGGGCAATCCCGGCGATCTCGGCCCCGTGCAGGTTCCACTTGAAGATCCAGAAGGCAGCAGCAAAGGCCCCCACGGCGGGCGCCAGAAAGGAGAAAAATCCAATCAGCAGGCTTTCCTTCAGGTTGGCCCGAAGGGCCTCCGGGTCAATCTCCGCGCCCGCCAAAAATGTTAACAGAACACTTCCAGCGCCTGCCAGGAAATTGACCCAGTCATTGGGAGTGAGATGAAGGTAATTGCCAGCCAGAACGCCGACGCCGATCTCGACCAAGGCGACGGAAATGCCAACCCGAATCGAGATCATGGCCGCCACCAGAGCCAAACCAACCCACAGAGAAGCAGTCATCCAGATATTCACGTGCACCTCATAGTTTACGGGACGGGAAGGGGCCAAAACAAAAACCCCTACCATGACCCGAAGTCATGATAGGGGTTATCAGTCCCAAAACTATGAGACGGTTGGCTGGGCGAACCCCATCGCCTTCAAACTTCAATTATACAGGGTAGCTCGCCATTTTCAAAGGGGTCTTGTTGGGATCGCGTCAAAGTCGGGGGAAAAGCGGCTCTGCCGCCTGATTTGCGGAAAGCCTCTGGCTTTCCGGCGCGGCCCGCCTCCTTTTGCCCCTCCGGCCGGCTGGAAGGCTGAGCCTTCCAGCCGACCGGAGGGGGTTGGTCAGGGCGGAAGCCCCCGGAAAGGCGAAGAAGGAGTGAGAAAATTGGATTTTGGCGTGTTATCCACAATGTAAACTGTTGAAAACACAGAGTGCCAAAATCCGCAAAATCAATTTTTTCACAGCTTCGAAGCCTTTCCGCACATCAGGCGGCAGAGCCGCTTTGCGATCTTCCCCTTCGGGGACTTTGACCCGGCCCTGGGGGTCTTTTGTTGGGCCGACCTCGCCGCAAGCCGGCAGGACCGCGAGCAAGTTCGCGACGGGTATAGCGGCGGCAAGCCGCCGCACTCCAAAGCTCCCGCACTCCATGTCCTCGACAATCAACCCTTAGCCGTGTAATGATTCGTTGTGGAGAGCACGCGATGGACACAGATTTGGCCCCGTCAGTTGAAAAGGCAGCGGCGGCGCTGAAAGCCGGCGGCGCACGAGAGCCAGGCGAGCAGTTGCGAAGCCTGTTATCAGAGTTGCGGAGCCGCTTTGAGGCGCTGTACGGGCCGCGGCTTGTACGCCTAATGCTCTTCGGCTCGCAAGCTCGGGGTGATGCGGAACCCGGCTCGGACATCGACGTACTCGTGGTCCTCGAGGGCCCGGTGAGGCCGGGGAAAGAAATCGCCCGAACGGGAGAGATCGCGGCGGGCATGTCCCTGGAAAACAACGTGGTGATCTCCTGCACCTTCATCTCGGCAGACCAGTTTGAACGGGAGGAAAGCCCTCTCATGATCAACGTGCGGCGAGAGGGGGTTCCGGTATGAAGCCCGAGCAGGCTGCTCTGCTGAAAAAGGCGGAGGACAGTCTCAATGCCGCCAAGCTCATGCAGCAGAACGGCTATTACGATTTTGCCGCCTCACGCACCTACTACACCATGTTCTATCTTGCGGAGCCGTTCTTGCTGGAATACGGTCTTGCCTTTTCTAAGCACTCCGCGGTGATTGCTGCGTTCGGAGAGAGGTTTAGCAAGACCGGCCTCGTGCCCACAGAACTCCACCGTTACCTCACGGAGGGGCAGGACAGTCGAAATGTGGGAGACTACCATTTCGGAAGCACACTGACAGGAGACGAGGCCGCTTTGCAAATCGCCCGTGCCGAAAGGTTCCTGGAGGTGGCCCGTGAGCGTCTGGGCGCCGTTCCGCCTCGCTGGGAAGAACCCTGATGCCCCTCCACGACATCATCGATAACCGCAGCGAAAAGAGTGAAGGGTCCACAAGATCCCCTGTGCTCTCGATTTAAACACAAGATCGGCAGGTCCAAGGGGTCGGCGGAGGAAAACTGACGCCCATGAAAAGCAAGTCCCGGCCATCGCGCCTGGTGGTGCTTTCGGTGGATGGGATGCGGCCGGACTTTTACCGGCGGCCGAAAGAGTTCGGGCTAAAGATCCCGAATCTGCTCGAACTGGTCAAGGCGGGGGCCAGCGCGGACCTCGTCGAGAGCGTCTATCCGACGACAACCTATCCTGCCCATGCAACCCTGGTGACCGGCGTGCCTCCAAGTGCGCACGGAATCTATAGCCACCTGGCATCTCTCGACCCGACCGAAGAGGCGCGGCCATGGTGCTGGTTTGCGGGCGCCCTACGTGTCCCCGCTTTATGGGACGTGGTGCGAGCCACGGGACGGAAGACCGCGGCTGTCAGTTGGCCGGTAAGCGCCGGGGCGGGAATTGATTACAACATCCCGGAGATTTGGGATCCGAGGTTGGCCGATCCGCACCGTGACTTCGCGACACCCGCCCGCCATTCCACTCCGGGGTTGTTCCAGGAAGTAATGAAAGTTCTCGAACCTGTTATCGGCAGCGCCACACCTGACCGCCTGCGCTCCGAGGCAGCTCTTTACCTCTGGAGTCGCTATCGGCCGGACCTTCTCCTCGTCCACTTTGTTCACTACGATCAGTTGGCCCACAAGTTCGGGCCGACCTCGCCGCAGGCGCTGGCCGCGATCGAACAGGCGGACGAAGAAATTGGACGCTTTCGGGAGAACTCCGTGGAAGCTGATGCGCCCACAATTGTCGTACTTTCTGACCACGGCTTCGTTTCCGTCCAGAAGGAAGCTGCCCCGCTTGCGGTTCTGGCGGAGGAAGGTCTGTTCACTCAGGAAACGGACGGCACACCCAAACTTGGCAAGCTGGGGGCCGTTCATGCCGGAGGCTCTTTCGCCGTTTACTGGCTCGAGGAGCCCTCGGCCTCGGAGCGGGCCTCTTTGCGGCGGGCGGTGAAGCGACTAGTGGAACTGGGGAGCGTCGAGGAAGTTGTGGATCGCGCCCGGCTCGAATCCCTCTCCGCCGACCCGGACGCAGAATTGAGCCTCGACGCGGCGCCAGGCATTTACTTTTCGGATCGCTTCGAGGGGCCGCCGGTGCGTGACAGCCTCAAAGACCGGGGCACGCACGGACAATTGCCCACCCGCCCCGGCCTCGAGGCGTCATTCATCGCGGCCGGCCCGGACATCACCGCCGGTCGGAATTTGGGCTGCATTGCCTTGACGCAGGTGGCGCCAACCCTGGCGAGTTGGCTGGGGCTGCCGAGCGATATCCTGGCTTCCAACGCCAAACCGATCCTGGAATTGACGATTTCTGATTGATGATTGCCGATTGGCGGTTGGCGATTGACAGGGGAGGAACTGGAATTGCCGATTTCCCATTGGTCCGACGGCTGACGCACCGATTGCCAGCGTGCAGGTTGCCACCCGTCCTCTCAATCGACAATCGGCAATCGACAATCGGCAATACCAACAGTTATGTTCCATGAGCCCGCTGTCACGCGCGAAGCCGTGCAGGCCTACCTCCATTCCCGCCCGCGTTGGATTCGCTGGCGTGAGTGGTTAGCCGGCCGCCGCTATGCACTGGGCGCTTTTGCGGATCGACCGAAGCCGCTGGTGGTGGTGGCGCATTCGCGCCGAGATTCGGTGAAGGCCCTTGCGATGGTGCGCGCCGTCGAGCGCGACTGGGCCGAAGCTCCCCCCGAATGCCGCGCGGCCTATGAAGAAATCCTCGGCAATTCTCCCAAGCTGGTGATTGTCCAATTCCGCCGCACCAACATCTGCGGCTGCCTCGGGCACCGCCATGTGATCGTGAAAGAGCAGCCCTTTGCCGAACCTCATGACGCCTTAGGGGGCGATCCGGCAGGAGAGTTGGATATTGCTTATCAGCGGGTCGAGAGCTGGGTGGCGCTGCCTTTGTCGGATATCGCGCACGATACCCAATTCGTCGCCGGCAGCCGCCTGCGGGAGTTCCAGGCGGAGCGCCTGCGCCTGCAATTCCTCAGCATCCTCTTACACGAGATCAACCATATGGTTCGTTCCCAGGAGCCGGAGACTTCCATCCGCGAACGGAGCTTGGCCTTCTACCGCGACGCCCTTGCCCACTACGTCGAAAATGCCAAGGCTAGTTTGTCTTTGACCATCGACCGCTCGTTCTCGCGCTTCGAGCAGGATTCGTAGCGGCAAGTTTTAGCACAATCGATTTTTTCACACCTTCTGGCTAGCGAGCGGCCTCCGCTTCTTCGCCGGCAGGGAGAAAGACGCTAGCGGCGCCGTAAATGCCAACGTTCTTTTGCAGCTTAGCCGGCAGGATTGGGAGCTTGTCGACGAAGCGACGGTTAATCGTGTAATGGGGCATGGTTTGCCGGATTTTCTCGAATAGGGGCTTGCCGATCTGCGCCACTCCTCCCCCAATGATGATCGCTTCCGGATCGAACAATGACATCATGCCTCCCAGCCACGCGCCCAGAAGGAATCCTGTTTCGTCGATGATGGACCCAGCCACTTCATCCCCTTTGCGCGCCGCTTCCTGAATCATGACGGGTGTGATCTTTCCCAGGTCCCCACCCGAGAGTGCGCGCAGCAGGCTTGGCCGGCTATGCTCCTGTTCGAGAAAAACGCGCGCGCGGCGGGCCATGGCAGGTCCGGCCGCCAACGCCTCGATGCAGCCCAGCGTCCCGCAACCGCAGCGGTAGGGACTGCGGTAATCAATGGAGACGTGTCCGCCTTCTCCCCCCACTCCATTCTTGCCATGATAGATCTTCTTGTTAATGATGACCCCGGTTCCAATGCCGGTGCTGACGGTCACGTAGAACACGTCCTGATATCCCACTGCCGCTCCGAAAAGGACTTCTGCAAGTCCTGCGGCATTGGCGTCGTTTTCCACTTTGGCAGGAAGGCGGAAGTGTTTTTCGAGCATATCCGCCAGCCGGATATTGCGCCAGCCCGGGAGGTTCGGAGGGTTGATAATGATGCCCCGCTTCGGATTGAGTGGACCGGGAGCGCACACACCCACCCCACCTATATTGAGGCTGCCCCCAGCGAGTTCGATCAGCCGCTCGATCAAATGTACGATCTGGCCGTAGCTGGTCTTGAACCCCTTCTCCGCACGGGTTGGCACAACCAGGGCTTTCACCAGTTTGCCCTTTAAGGACACCAGCCCCCCTGCTACCTTAGTTCCCCCAACGTCGATACCCACGATCAGCTTCGCCATAACGGACCGTCTCCAGTTCAGAATACGTATCCACTCCCTCCGAATCAATTCCGCACGCGCATGGGAAACGACGCCAGTATACTCCATGTTCCGCCCTCACGCTTCGCTGTTTTTCCATTCCGCTGAGTGCCGGTACTGGTGTCATCTGGAGCAGCAACCCACGTGATGACAGTCATTCCCGCGAAGCTTGTCCTCCGCGGAGGCGGGGGAGCGGGAATCCAGTCCGTAGACGCATTTCCTGAGATTTACTGAGTGGATTCCCGCTTTCGCGGGAATGATCACGGCTTCGCAGGCCGCGGCATGCGGCGGCGCGAATTAAACGCCCTTCCCCAATTCACCATTTACAATTTACTATTCCCTATTCCCTGCTCCCTGTACTTCTTGACGCCCTCCCCGCACTTCTCTAAGATGGCTTAGAGTTGACCTTCAACCAGTACTTGAGGGTAGGAATGCCTCGAACCCGTTCACCGCGCGCCCGCCGCTCCGCCGACGCCTCGCTTCCCGAGGTCTTCATCCCTGACAAGCTCTATTTCCGAATCGGCGAGGTGAGCAAGCTTACGCGTATCAAGGCCTATGTCCTGAGGTTCTGGGAAACTGAGTTCCCGACTCTCAAACCCATGAAGAGCAAATCCGGGCACCGGCTCTACCGCCGCCAGGACGTCGAACTCGTGCTCGAGATCAGGCGTTTGCTTTACGGCAACGGCTTCACAATCTCCGGGGCGCGAAAGTATCTGGCCATCGACTCCAAAGGTCGCCTCGAGCAACAACGTCCTCTCTTTCAGCCGGCTCCTGATCCCGCGCACCTCCGCGCCATTCGCCACGAACTCCAGTCCATCTTGACAATGCTTTCGCGCAAATGATAGCGTCATGGAGGGAACATCGAGCAGATGGCAGGTAGCAGTTTCTTGCTATGACCTGTCACCTGTTCTCTCTACCCTGTTTTTTTCGGGACGTAGCGCAGCCTGGTAGCGCACTTGCTTGGGGTGCAAGGGGTCGCCAGTTCAAATCTGGCCGTCCCGACCAATAAAGCAGTGACGAGTCAAAAGTGGCGAGTGACAAGTCAGCTCTTCCTGCTCGTCACTTGTCACTCGTCACTGTAGTATCGGGGCGTAGCGTAGCCTGGTAGCGCGCTTGGTTCGGGACCAAGAGGTCCCCAGTTCAAATCTGGGCGCCCCGACCATCTGCTTATTTATCAATAGGTTACACAGCACAAATCTTGACATTTGACTACCGAAAAGAACGGCCGGCATTTCCTTTCAGCCGCTTGGTGGCAGCGTCTACGACGTCCGCCCCCAGGCGCTTGATGTTGCCCGGGTCGGAAGCTCTTTCGCGATGCGGGTTGAAGGTGCTGTCGTACTCGTCGAACCCCTGATTCAATCCGAAACGCCGGTCAAGCACGAAGGCGCCTACTGCGGCGCCGCTGTGGTAGCCCCGCGATCTCAAGACGGTGGCCAGCGTAACGGCGTTGGGTCCCAAAACTTCCGCATTGTCCTCCGTGCCATTGAAGAAGGGATCAGCGAAAACTTCTAGCCTGCGCCTGCTCAGTGTGTGCTGCTCTGGAACAGGAGCGGGGTGAAATTCGACAGGTTCCGCCGCCAGACCAGCCAGGTGTGTGCCCCTGGCGTCTCGACGTCGGTGTGTCGGACCCCCTTGGACGTGAGCCATGCACGGAACTTCCGGTTGAAGTCAATGAGGTGATCCTCTGTCCCGCAACTGATCCAGAGCAGGCGCAGTTGGGCGTTGGCTTTCGAGTCGAGACCCGGGAACTCCACCTGGGAGTCCTCACTCAATCCTCCGGAGCTGAAAGCGCCGATCCAGGCGAAGTGGTCAAGAGCATTCAGCCCGGTTAGGAGGGACTCGCTGCCGCCCATTGACAGGCCCGCGATGGCCCAGGAATCACGATCCCCCGCAACCCGATAGTCGTTTTCGACCGCGGGGATGACCTCCTTGAGTAGAGCCTCGCGAAACCTGTCGAAATTGCGCCGGCGAAGAGCCTTGTCGCGGAAAGCCTGGCGGCCCCCCCGCACTATTTCCGGCGCGCCGTAGCCCAGCGGCATCACCACGATCATCGGCTTGGCCTTGCCTTGGGCAATCAAGTTATCCAAAATCACGTTCGCGCGGCCGACCACCGTCCAGGCTCGCGCGTCGTCGCTGAACCCATGCAGGAGACACAGAACGGGGTAAAGCCGCTTGGCGCGCGGATCATAGCCGGGGGGAGTGTAAACGTAGAAATCACAATTGTCGCCCACGACACTCGATCTGTAGAAGTGCTGATGGATCGTGCCGTGCGGAACGTCACTGAGCTCCCAGGGGAGCGATGCGGGGCCGGGCACGTGTACTACGCTATCCGTCTCCAGCAGGTTAGGCTCCATCGAGGGATTAGAGGGGTCGATCAGGCTCACTCCATCGGCCTCAAACGAGTACCCGTAGAAATCGGGTTCCAGCGGACCCGTGGTGACGCTCCATACACCCTGGTCGTCCTTCTGCATAGGCACAGGCTTTTCGCCCTCGCGGTCGAGCCACACTTCTTGGGCGTTCGGAGATCGAAAGCGGAAGGTTACGCGATTGTCAGGGCGTACCTCCGCAGATTGCAGCGGGGGAAGCAACCGGGGTGGTTGCGGCTTCTGCGCCCAGCCGGAGATGGTCAGGAACAGAAGCAAAGCGACGACGGGAGTTCGTTTCATCGTCATGGAGAGTCCTCCTTATTGATTTTGGATTCGAGATTTCCGATTAGACTAGAGTGCCAGCGGCAGCGATTCATCAGGATTCTGAACGTGACGAACAAAGCCTTCCGCGAGCTTCCGCCCGGCCTCCAGACCGCGGAAGCGGTGCATCAGATCGTGGTAGCGCAGGTAGAAGCTGTCAGGATTCTGGCTGACATGCATGTAGCAGGCAGCGCGCTTGCGGCTCTCCGTTCCAGTAATGTCCACAAAGTGGGTAGGCCAGAAATGTGAAGTTTGCGCGCCAGCGTCGACCTCGAAGTAAAAAAGTGGGTAGGTCTGCCCGGACTTCATCCAAGCGTCGTATACCAGAAGCGATGTAGTACGGTGGTCGCGGTGAGTGTCGAGCGGCCAATGGGTGAAGACAATGTCTGGTTTTTCGCCCTCCAGGATCTCCTGAAACTGATCGTACCTTTCCATATTGATTTCCGTGCGCCCATCGATCTGACCCGCGAACACTGGGCGTGCCTTCAGAATACTACAGGCCTTTTTCGCCTCCACGGTGCGAATGGCGGCCGCTTCCTCGTGTGACTTCCCTTCGATGCCCGCTTCGCCGCGCGTCAAGTAGATGATCACCACTTCGTGGCCCAAATCGGAGTAGCGCGCGGCGGTACCCCCAGCACCGGATTCGGGGTCGTCGGGATGAGCGCCGGCCACGATGACCTTGAGTTTCTTGTTTGGCTCTTGCACCCCTCCCGGCTGAGCCCCACCTTTTGTTTCCACCAGAGGAAGTCCGAAAGCGGCGACACCCAGGAGGCGGCCTGATTGGCTCAAAGCGTCTCGTCGTGAAATACGTTGCATGATGAAAGTCCCCCCCAAGTGATCTAAGCAGAGATTTACGTCTGACGTAGGCATCAAAGCTGCGCACCGTGTTGGGCAGAACAACCGGCGCTCTGCGAGCACCGCGGCGCCGGGGAAGTATAACCTCCGCCGACGCCGCTTCTCTTTGTGCTCACACTTCTAGAACTCGAGTTTCAAGGATGCCTGTATATCTCGTGGATCGCCTGCACTCGTGATCATTCCCACCGTTCCACTGCCGATCGTCATGTTGGGATAGCCGAAATAGGGGTGGTTCAGAGCGTTGTAAAACTCCGAACGGAATTGCAAACGGAAGCGCTCGCTTAACCGGAAGTTCTTGTAGAGCCCGAAGTCCCAGTTCGCCAATCCTGGCCCATCCAGAATGTTGCGGCCTGAGTTGCCAAACCTGGGAGTGCCGCTTGCCAGGGCTGCTTCCAAAAGTGACGTTGTGAAGCAACTGGTGTCAAACCAGCTTGAGACGGTTTTCCTGCCAACGCCATTGCACAGTCGATCAGGGCGTGGTTGATCGGAGCCGGTGTTCGAGTAGTCCAGCCCGGATAGCGCGCTTAGGGGGAAGCCGCTCTGGAAGCTGAGAATGCCCGAAAACTCCCAGCCACCCAGGAAACCGTCGACAACTCCGCCGCGATTCAAGTAGCGGTTTCCCTTTCCGACCGGCAGTCGCCAGATGTAGCTGGTCACCAGCCTCTGGCGAGCGTCATCGTAGCCCCGCCCGTACTCCGAGCGGACATTGTTATCGTCCTGAGGGGCGCTGTTGCCAATGCCGCCATATTGTCCTTCGTTGCCCTCGTTGTCGTCCAGGGTTTTGCCGAAAGTATACGCCACCAAAGCGGAAACGCCACTCGAGAATCTCTTGGTCAGCTTCGCTTGCAGAGAGTTGTAGTTGGAGTTTGCGTCGGAAGTTGCGATCCCCACAACGTTGTAATCGGGGTAAGGACGCCGCGCTTGCAGGTCTCCTAAACCGGGTTCCGGCTGGTTCGCATAGTTGTGTATAAAAGCAAGGTGGCGTGCCGCGTTGCCGACGTAATCCACCTCCAAGGCCCAGTTCTGTGATAGTTGTGTGTCAATCCCGAAGCTCCATTGTTGGACGCGCGGGCTCTGGAAGTTCGATTGGGGGGACGAGGCAACCGGCTGATTGATGTAAGGGGGGATACCGGCAGCAAAGTAGACATTTTCTGTGGTTATCAACTGTCCCTGAACCGTAGGCGGCGGTGAGCCAAAGGAAGGGTTATACAGAGCATTCGTAATGAAATTCGGCGCCATATCGAGACCGCCAGCACTGAGTGTCCCATTCAGGATGGGAGAGTCGTAAAAGATCCCATACCCCGTTCGGATAACGAGCCTGTTAGAATGGGTGGGCCGCCACGCTATACCGAGGCGAGGCGCGAAGTCGCGATAGTACGAGTACATCAGCGATTCGCGGTCGCCGCCCCCGAACCCGAGCTTGTCACGCAGTGCGGAAGAGGCGATGAGGCAGCGCCCGTCTGACGAGAGCAGCCAGGAATTATTTGCGCACAGGGCATCATTCTGAGCCGCGGGCAGAGCCGTCACCAGCGTGGCGTTCCCAGGACCCGAAAACTTCGGTCCCAAGGGAACGAAGAGGGCAATCCTGTCCTGCTTGTCGCGGGGACGCCCTCGATACTCCCACCGAAAGCCGAGGTTCAGACTGAGGTTCGAAGAGACTTTGAAGTCATCCTGAACGTAGTAATTCAGATAGCTCCCCCCGACATAGTCCGCCCAGGCGTAGTTGTCGGTGAGCACAGAATTACTCGGGTGACCCAATAATCCGTCAGCAAAGTCCGATATAGCGCTCGAGTCCGGCGTTTCGCCCGCCAGAGAGGAGTACCGACCGTCGAAGGTGAAAGTGCCGGCCTGGGCCGCAGGTGCTCCGACGTGAAATGCTTGGTACCACTGCAGATCAGTTCCGGCCACGACCGTATGCCGGCCGTGAGTCCACGTCACGTTATCCTGGTATTTCTCGACCATATCCGGGTAGACGAGTGGAACATACGTGGCGTCTCCTACACCTCCGAAATTGGAGAAGCGGAAATACGGAAAAGACTCCGAGCCGGGAAGCGCCTTGAGGTTCTTGATACCAAAACTCTCAGCAAAGCCGTCCGGCCGCGGGCACGCCTCGCAGTTTGAGGTCAAGTAGTTCCGCTGGAATCCGACTCGCGCCTCGTTCAGAAGATGCGGCCCAAACGTATGGGTCCAAGAGACGATGGCGTTCTGCCCGCGGAATCCAGACCTTTCCCCGAACCCCGGAAAGACTGTGTAACCCGCAGGATTGTGGAGATAAGATTGCCCAAACAGGTAACGGGCAAATACCTGGTTGCTTGGATCGATGGTGTGATCAAGGCGCACACCGAACTGGCTGTCATTGCGCACAGCCGGGGTCTGATTGACGAAGTTGGGAGCTCCAGGGCTGTTCGGCTCAGGGAAGTACGGCAGGAACTTCTGGGCTACGGGATCGATGTTTTGGATGACGTTTCCCGGAATGGGGGTTCCCACCAAAATCGTGGAGGGCGGGTTTGTGCCGCTGGAGGGACAGGTGAAGAGGGACTCCGTGGCAGGGTCAAAAAGCTGGCCGCTGTCAAAGTTGAGGTTGGCGGGACCGCCCGAACCACAAAGATTAACCGTTTGCCCGGTCAAGAAAGAACTGAGATCGCCATGTCTCTCGGCATCGGTCGGAACTTGAGACCCCAGGGTCAGTCCCTTGACCTGTCGGAGACCCTCGTAATACCCATAAACGAAAGTTCTGTTCTTGCGAATGGGGCCACCTGCATTGAAGCCAAATTGATTCCGCCGGTACTCGGGCCGCGCTGTTCCAGGAATTTCTGCACCTGTGACCGGATTCGTCTGGTTGGACGCAAAGAAATTGCGGGCATCGAGTTTGTCATTGCGCAGGAATTCGTAGACTCCTCCGTGAATCTGGTTCGTGCCGGCCTTGGTCACGAGGTTAATCGTTGACCCCGCAGACTTGCCAAAGGCAGCAGAATAAACGTTGGTCTGAATCTTGAACTCCTGAATTGCGTCTGGAGGCGGCTGGAGAGAGAACCCTCCAAACCACATGCCCCTGGAGTCCATGCCGTCGATCACGGGATTGTTGCTCCCATCGCGATTGCCATTTGCATCGTAAGTCTGTTCACTGAAAGTGGAACCTGCGCTCGCAAACCCACCATTGTCCGGCAATGCACCCGGAACCAGGGTGGCCAGGGCGGAAAACCGCCGCAGGTTCAGGGGGAACTCCATTACCTCCTGCTGCCCAATGACCGTGCCGACGCTGGCCGTCGTTGCTTCTATCAAAGGTGCGGCTCCACTGACCTCAACGGTGGTGGTAAGCGCGCCCACCTGTAGTTGCGCGTCAATTCTTACCTGCTGGTTCACCAGCAACGTGATGCCCGTGAGCACCGTAGTTTTGAAGCCCTTCATCTCGAAAGTCAATCTGTAAGTGCCCGGCGGCAAATTCGAGAACTCGTAATTCCCACCCGAGTCAGTTGTCGTCGTCGTATTAATGCCTTTCAGCACGTCCGTCGCCTTGACAGTGACCTCCGGGATCGCCGCGCCGGTCGGGTCGACAACTGATCCGGACAGTGTTGCGTTGACTATCTGAGCGTGACAGAGCCCAGGCGACAGGGCAAGCGCCAGAGCTATGCCTGCAACCCCAATGATGCCGCGAATATTGCGCTCCACCTTGCCACTCGGTACTGTCTCCCTGGACGGGCCGGTCCGCGCTTTTGCCCAAGCTGAAATCTCCATCCTAGTTCACCTCCTGTGGTGTTGTCTGATCTATGTCGCCGTCTACGGGCGGGATATGTCGGCCCTCGGTAGCCGGGGTCGACAAGAGAGGAAGTGCACGGCCGATGATAGGGAAGCCCTCCAGTCTCCCTGGTCATGGCGTGCGTGGTAATGGGCTGTCAAGAAACGACGCTGCTCACCCCAGGACTCGACGCGATGTGATTTCCAGTGTTCACTTGACGGTTCGCGCGCGCCTTCTTCTCGCACCAGACTCTATTGGTCGGTCGCCTTCGGCATTTGCACGCGTCCCTGATATTGGTTCAATTCCATCTGCTGCTCGGACAAAGCTCGCCGCAGGGCCGGGACCACTTCGTCAGCAGGAATGGGAGTATTCGTGCTCGGCAGCAGACTGTTTACCAAGGAGTCTGCCCTTTGCACCGCTCCGAATAACCTCAGAGCCACGTTCTGCCACAGAGAGCTCGAGAGTGGGGGGACGAGAGCCGGGCCGGGTTCCAACTTGGCGCCGGTCGACTTTCCGGCTTCGTCCGGCTGGCTGCGGGGCGGCGCCACGGCTTGGGAATCACTCACCGATGTTTCTTGTTTCGAGAGAGCCTCCAAGAGTGGTCGTAGAAGTCCCTGCAGACGACTGGATTGCTTAGCCAGTGACACGATATGGTCTTTGACCATCTCCTCTAAGCGCGCTTTCGGTTCCGGCCCCAGCTTTGCTTCCACCTCCGGCGGATAGCGCAGGGCGAGATCGCGAAGCGCAAAGCTGCGAGAGAGCGCGCCTCCACTAACCGCGAGGACCTCCTGCGTGAACGATTCCTTGGCTTGCGGGTCACCGAAGATCTCCTCTAAGCGTTTCTCGTTAGGGTTGATCGGGGGAACAATAGTCCGCGGAGGCGAAGACGACTTCTGAGCGGTTTCTTGAGACGGTGCAGGGCAGGTCGCACAGGCGGCGCCGGTGGTCCCACCCTGCCACAACTCGGTGTTGGGCATGGGCGCCAACTCCTGTTTCAGCCTGGCTTGTAGCTCCGCGCCGGCGTTGGAAGCGTCTACAACGATTTTGCCCTGGTTGTCGCGGCTGATTTCAATGGGCTCGCCTATGTCAGCGTTGAGCTGGTGCAACTTGTAGCGGACGAAGACTTCCGTTTCGTCGGGATCCGGAGGGGCAGGTGCTAATCTGGCCGCCAAGTGAGGATGGGGAACTTCGACAGGCATGAGCGGCGCAGGCGGCTCAGCAAATACCGCAGCGTCAACCGCAGCAAGCGGTAGCACCCTATAATCCAACTCTGCGATCTCAAATTCCCGGTTATTTACCAACAGATGCTCCTCGACCGGATGCCAGTCCGCAGTGCGTACCACCAGCTCCGCTTTCGTAATTTCATTGCGCTGGGACTCCTCCGTTGGAGGGTTGTCCCCTGTTTGTCGCCCTGCTACTGTCGTCAGTGCGAGGAAGCCGGAACCATGATCCCCCTCCTCGCGAGTTGACACTTCCCCGGGTGCTACGTAATCCTGTTTTGTGGCCAGCGAATCTCGCCATCGTGCGTATCCCGCCGCGGAGAGGGGCGCCTGCCAATCAAGCTGGTTCGCGTTGCAGATGGTCCGCAACTCGGTGAGGACCTCCTCCGATGATGCCGTCTGGCGGAATCGTCCGCAGGAATGATCCTCCCAGGAGTCGTAGTCCGCGATCGCTTGTTCGTTGGATCTAGTGACTTTGCGGCTTACCCGCAACCTCTCATGGATAACAGGTGCGGTAACTTTGTTTAATTGCATGGCTTGCGC
>Ga0326727_10010515_pt1 | contig 22014 bp, 16 predicted proteins | sample MB2enrmetagenome_FD_207643 | JGI IMG/M metagenome (GOLD analysis project Ga0326727, IMG submission 207643) | Lab enriched peat soil microbial communities from McLean, Ithaca, NY, United States - MB29MY | ecosystem: Environmental > Terrestrial > Soil > Wetlands > Peat | place: USA: New York...
GCGGAATAGGCCGGCACGCTGATCGTCTGTGTTGCGCCCGATCCTACCTGAATGGTAAGAGAGCCGGAGAGCGTGTCACTTTCATTGCTGATGCCGGTCAGCATGGCGCTGGAAGCCGTTGTGCTGGTGCCGTTTGTAACTGTAGGCTTCAAAGCCGTGTCGCTGATGGCGGTAATCGCCGAGGTCACGGCCAACGCCCCGCTGGAGCCTGCGGTTTGCGATAGCAACGAGAGGGTCGAGGAGCCGTTCGAGGTCACAACGCTGGCCGTGACCCCGAGGCCGGCGGTGGCCAGTGTGGAGGTCACGGTCAGCGTTCCATCACTGCCGCTGGTTCCCGAAGTCAGGGTCAGGCTTGATGATCCATCGCTGTTAGTCACCACCGAAGCCGTGAACCCAAGGCTGGTGTCCGTATTGATGGCCGAGGCCAGCCCGGAGAGCGTGTTGATGCCGCTGCCGGTGTAAATGGTGTTGCTGGCCGCGCCCGTGCTGGGCTCGGCGCCGATGACGATATTCTCCGCCGCACCCGAGCCCACCTGGATGGAGAGAGAGCCGGAGAGTGTATCGCTGGCGTTGTCAACCGAGGTCAGGGTGGCGCTCGATGTTACATTGTCCGTACCCGCCGTGACGGTGGCACTCAGCGCTGTCGCAGTGGCGGCGTTGATGGCCGCGGCCAGCCCGGAGAGCGTGTTGTAACCGCTTGCCGAGCCGGTATAAAAGGTGTTGGTGGTGTTGGTCCCACTGCCAATGACGATAATGTCCTTCGTGCCGGAGCCCACCGTGATGGTCATCGAGCCGGAGAGCATGGTGCCCGTGCCGTCGGTGATTGAGGTCAGATAGCCATTGGGGTTCTGCGTGTTGATGCCGTTCAGAAGCTGCTGCTGCAAGAGCGTGAGCGTGGGCGAGCCGTAGAGCGGCTCGGCATTGCCCGAGCTGTCGTTCCCCTCTTGCACGCTCATGGCGCTGATCAGCGAGTTGTAGTCGGTGACCAGGGAATTGACCGTGCTCACCACGTCCGTGTTGTAGTTGGCGATCACCACCTGCACCGGCTCCAGGCTTCCGTCCGAAGACTCGGTGCTGGTGGCCAGCAACTGAAAGGTTACGCCGGGAATGACATTCGTGACGGTGTTCGAGGAGGTGGTTAGCGAGACGCCGTCCACCGTGATGCTGGCGTCGGCGCCGGTCTCCGCCGAGGTGTAACCCAGCGAGTTGCTGGTGTCGACGACGCTCGATGCGACCGTCAGATTGTTGGCTATTCCGGCCGTACTTGAGATGATCTTTAGGCTGGACGTGCCGTCGCTGTTGGTCACCACCGAGGCCGTCACGCCCAGGCCGGCCGAGCCGATCGCCGTGGCCAGCGTCGAGAGCGTGTTGCTGGACGAATCTATGGTGATCGTGGTCGCCGTGCCCGAGCCCACCTGGATAGAGATCGAGCCGGTGAGCGTGTCGCTGGCGTTGGTAATCCCCATCAGGGTGGCGCTGGAGGCCGTCGCGCTGGTGCTTCCCGATGCCGCCGTGCCCACCTTCACAGTGGCGCTCAGCGTCGCCGTGCTGGCAACGATCGTATTGTCACTGACCGTAATGTTGCCATTCGCCCCTGAGGTGCCCGAGACCAGGCTCAAGCGCGAACCCGATGAATCGCTCAGCACAGAGGCGGTGATGCCCACCCCGGAATCGTTGATCGTCGAGGCCAGCCCCGAGAGCGTATTGTCCGCTGAGTCCAGCGTAATGGTCTGCGCGGTGCCTGAGCCCACTTGCAGCGTTATCGAGCCGGAGAGCGTCGTGGAGGAACTGGGAACCTCGGCCAGGTAGCCGCTCGCGGTGGCCGCCAGATTGTTCACCGTCACGGTGTGCGTTCCGGCCACCGCCGTCGAGTCGGCCGCGGTCAGCGTCAGCACATCGGTGTTGGAACTGGCCCCTTCCTTCTGCGCCATCACACCGGTGGCATCGGTCAGGGTGCTCATATCCGTGGAAAGAGTTGAAAACAGAGTCCCCAGGCTGGAGATTACCGTGTCCTGGCTCTCCAATGTAGTTAACTGGGTCTTCCACGGCGTCTCCACATTCTGCAGATTGGCCACGATCGATGACACAGTCGAACTAACATCGAAACCAGCGCCACTGGTCGGCGACCCGAAGCTCAGTCCTACTACGCTCATTGCTCCCTCCAGCGTGAACTTGAGCAGCCGAAGAACCACCCGCTGCCTGGCCAGATTGGAAAATGCTCATGAATAGCTTTAGCTTCTAGCTCCCAGCTATTCTGTGCAGCCGTCGAACTGCATGGCGACATAAATAACCCGTTGCTCGAAGCAGCCGAACCCGCGACTCCATGCGCGGATACTTTCTTACTTGCAGAGAACTTATCGGCTTTGCAAGCGCGCGGCTTTAGCGGCTTTGCGCCGCACAGCTAGCAGCTAGAATCTGGAGGCTAAAACACGAAGGGCGTCCTCGCGGACGCCCTTCGTGGCTTTGCGTCTTCAAACCGGTTTACTGCAGCAGTTTGGTGACTTCCTGCTGCATACTGTTGGCCTGGGCCAGGGCGCTGATGCCGGTCTGGCTGAGGATCTCGTACTTGGACATATTGGAGGTTGCCGAGGCGTAGTCCGTGGCCTGCACCGCGTTCTGCGCCGCCGTTACGTTTTCGGACTGGGTGCTGAGCACGGAGCTGACCGAGTCCAGCGTGTTGATCTGCGCGCCGATGTAGCCGTCCTGCGCCGCCACGTCGCTGATCGCCGAGTTGAGAGCGGTCAGCGCGGCCTGTGCATTGGTCGCATTGGACAGGTCGGTCTGGCTCAACGACTGACCGGCTGCATCCGAATAGCTGATGGTGGCGACTCCGCCGGAACCGTTGGAGTTTCCCACCATGCCGACGTTCGCCGTGCCGCCGCCAGTGGTTGAATCCGCCACGGTGCCGGAGATCCCAACGCTGTAATACTGAGCGGAGGTAACAGCCGCGGACGTATAATCCCCTCCCACACTGTCGCTGACCGTCATAGCGGAGTTAGCCGAGGACAGAGTGAAGCCTGTTCCGGCTTGGTTCTCAGTAGCCGTAACCCCAAATTTGCCGGCGTTGATCGCCGCTACGTCAGTCGCTACGGTGCCTGTCTCTGTGTATGCGTCCGAGCCTCCAGGGCCAAATGTGAGGGTATCGGTAGCGGCATCCGTGACAGTGCCCAAATTCGTGGATTGTGCCGTGCCGGCGGCCGTGGGCGTTGCGCTGAGGGCCACTGTTCCGGTTGCTGCATCTGTGGTATCGGCGAGGTTGGCTGCCGCGACGGTTACCGCCGAGTTCGCCGACGTAAACACGATGTCCTTGTTCGCCGCACTATAGGTCGCGGTGACTCCGTATCCAGCGGCATTGACTGTGCTCGCCAAGTTCGAGAGCGTGTCGGTGGAGTTCGCAGCACCCAGGGTAATGTTGTGCGTCTTGCCGTCAGAGCCCACGATGCTGAGTGTGCCAGACATGTCATCGGTGGCCGCGCTGCCTGCGCCTCCGATCGTCACTGTGCCCACTTCGCCCGCGCCGTCCGCGCCGGTTGCGGCAGTCCCCGCGCCAACCCCTGCACCGGAGATGATGATGCCAGTGTCGGTGCCACTGCCGCCTGCCGTGGTTTCCGCAGCGGAAGCCGCAGAGACAGCCGCGGTTCCAGCCTGTGCCGCCGTGCCGAAGCTGGCGGTGATGCCCAGGCCCGAGCCGTTGATGGCGCTGATCAAACCCTGCGCGGTGTTGTCATAGGAGGTACCGGCACCGACGCTGATATTTGCACTGGCGCTGACCGCCGAGCCATCAGCACCTTTGGCCATATAGTTGACGGCGATCGTGGTAGTCTGAGCAGCCGTGCCCAAGCTGTCCGTGACAGACGCGTTCGTGCCGCCCTTGGACAGATCGAGGAAAACATTGTCTGCGCCATTGCTGTACGACATGGTGCCGCCGGTGTCGCCCACGTTGGAGGAGGACAGGGAGCGGATGTTCAGACTGTCGATCGAGGAGCCCGCCGAGGAAGAGTCGCCGGTGTAGATACTGGTGCTCGAGCCGAAAACCTGCTCCTGGTTGTAAGTGGTGGTCGAGCCGATGTTCGAGATTTCCGACAGGATCGACTGGTATTCCTGGTTGGCAGCCGTGTCCTGCGAGGAGTTGAGGGTGCCGTTCGAGGCTTCGGTAGCCAGCGTCACGGCCCGGTTGAGCAGGCTTGTCACTTGCGATAGGGCGCCATCGGCCACGGTCAAAAGGCCAACGCCCTCAGTGGCGTTTGTCTTCGATTGGGTCAGGGCGGTAGAGTTGGCTTGCAGACCGTTGACCAGCGAAAGACCGGCAGCGTCGTCGGCGCCAGAGTTGATCTTCGATCCGGAGGACAACTGTTGCAGAACAGTCGACAAGCTATTGCTTGTGTTGTTCAGGCTGTTCTCAGCGTAGATCGCATTGAGATTGTTCAGGACACCCAGGGACATGGGGTTCTCCTTGTGGGATGCGTGGATTTGCGGACTTTCCCCGATAAGTGCCCCCCATTTTTTTACTAACCCTGGGTTGCTACTCTCGGTTCGGTGACCGCCGCATCTGTGGCCTTCTTCGGCGCCAGAGTTGCGGGCTTTACGCACCCCGTATTTCTGTCCTGCCGGGGACACTTTTACCGCTTCTGTTTTTAATTTTTTAACTTTTTCCGCCGCCCGCCGATAACCCTTGCGAAGGAGTTAGAGGCGATGATCGAACTTACCCGGCTCAATGGCACTCCGATGGTGCTCAACAGCGACCTGATCAAGACCGCCGAGGCCTCTCCAGATACCATGCTGACCCTGATCAATGGAGAGAAACTGATTGTGCGCGAGGACTGCGCCGAGGTAATGGAGCGGGTCATCGCCTACCGCGCGCGCCTGCTGGCCGCGGTCGCCAAGCGACTGCCTTCCTATGGCGATCAGCAGCGGATTGTTTCCCTGGCCAGCCTGGACGTCTCCGGCCAGCCCAAACCCGCGCCAGTACCGGCTCAGCGTGACCGCGAAGAAAACCGATGACAGATGAAATCCGGTCTCCGCGCCTGATTTTCTGCACATGATTTATCGAGGAGCTGTTCATGGATAAAGGCAGCGTTGGCGGAGTCGTTCTGGCTCTGGCCGGCATCATCGCCGGATTGCTGATCGAAGGCGGGAATCTGGGCCAGATCCTGCAGCCGACCGCGGCCATGATCGTCTTTGGCGGCACCATGGGGGCGGTGCTGCTGCAGTTTCCGCTCCCCACTGTGCTGGCCGCCTTCAAAAGCCTGGGGCACATCTTTTCCGCGCCCCGCAAGCACGACGACCAGTTGCTCAAACTGCTGGTCGCCTTTGCCAACAAGGCCCGCCGCAACGGCGTCGTCTCCCTGGACAGCGACCTGCAAACCATTCAGGACCCATTTCTCAAGCAGGCCCTCATGCTGGCCGTCGACGGCACCGAGCCCAGCGAATTGCGCAAGATCATGCGCGTCAGCCTGGACTCGACCGCGGACAACGAGGAGCAACTCCCGGCGGTCTTCGAATCGGCCGGAGGATTTTCGCCCACCATCGGCATTCTGGGCGCGGTGCTGGGACTCATCCAGGTGATGAAAAATCTCGACAACATTCAGGAGGTGGGCAAAGGCATCGCCGTGGCCTTCGTGGCCACCATCTACGGAGTCGGCATCGCCAACCTCTTCTTTTTGCCCTTCGCCGGCAAAATGCGCATCCGTATGCGCGACGATCACCAGCGCCGCGAGATGATGCTGGAGGGCGTGGTCTCCATTCTTGAGGGCATCAACCCGCGCATGCTCGAAGTAAAGCTCTCCGGTTTTCTAAATGACGCCCAACCGAAGCCAAAGGAGCGCGCGGCATGAGCCCGCGCCCCCGCAAGAGCCACTCCAACCAAGAGCGCTGGATGGTCTCCTACGCCGACTTCATCACCATGCTCTTTGCCCTGTTCGTCGTGCTGTTCGCCTTCGCCAAGGCCGATCAGAAGAAGCAAACGCAGGTGACGGTGGCCATTGACTCCGCCTTCCGCTCGCTGGGCATCTTTCCCGACGCTGGGCGTCGGCCGGTCGCGGGCGCAAAAGGCATCGCCGGAGCCGAGCAGCCGGTTACGGCCATGAATATCATCATGGGAGAGGATGTGCTGGCGCCGGCCCAAGTCAAGAGCGACCTGGAGCAGATGCGCCGCGAACTGACGCAGACGCTCTCCAACCAGGTGGCCACGCACACCGTTTCCATCCAGATGGGCCGCGATGGGCTGGTCATCAGCCTGCGCGAGGCCGGCTTCTTCGACTCCGGCTCGGCCGTCCCCAAGCCCGAGACGCTGCCCACGCTGCGCAAGATCGCCGCCTCGCTGGGCCGCTCCGCCTACGATCTGCGCATTGAGGGCCACACCGACAACATCCGCATTCACACTGCGGACTTTGACTCCAACTGGGAGCTTTCCTCGGCTCGCGCCACCCGCATCGCCCGCATCTTCATCGGTTTGAGGACCATCCCCCCGGACCGCATCTCGGCCGCCGGCTACGCCGAGTTTCATCCCGTAGCCAGCAACGATAGCGCTGAGGGGCGCGCCGAAAACCGCCGCGTCGATCTGGTTGTTCTGCCCCGCAACAAAATCAACTTCGCCGCTCCTGAAGCTGCTCATTCCACGGGCCATTGGAGCAAGATTACCGACGGCGAAGCGGCTGGCCAGAACAGTCCCGCCGCCCCCTCATCCAAGCCATAAAGCATCCTCGCATGAAAAGCGAGGAACTCCTAGACGGCAATGGGCGTGCTGCCATGCAGCTGGAATCCCTCTATTCTCGCGTTCGCCTCACAACTCCGTCGATTGGCTCTCGACCAGCGCCTTGGCTTTGGCGATGAAGCTGGCCAGCGGCATCGAGCCCTGGTCGCCTTTGCCGCGGGTGCGGACGCTGACGGCATTGGCCTCCTGCTCCTTGTCGCCGAAGACCAGAATGTAGGGCGTCTTCTGGTTGGCGAAGTCGCGGATCTTGCCGTTCATCTTCTCGTTGCGGTCGTCCACTTCAACGCGGAGGCCGGCGGCCTTGAGTTCGGCCTCGACCTTCCTGGCGTACTCGTGGTGCCGCTCGCTGATCGGGACCAGGCCCACCTGCACCGGCGCCAGCCACAGCGGGAAGGCCCCGGCGTAGTGCTCGATCAGCACGCCGAAAAAGCGCTCGACCGAGCCGAACAGGGCGCGGTGGACCATCACCGGCTGATGGCGCTCGCCGTCCTCGCCCACGTACTCCAGTTCGAAGCGCGCCGGCAGGTTGAAGTCGAACTGCACCGTGGACAACTGCCACAGTCTTCCCAGCACATCGACCAATTTAATGTCGATCTTGGGGCCGTAGAAAGCGGCTTCGCCGGGGATCGTCTTATAGGCGATTCCCTTGCGTTCGAGGGCCTTCCGCAGGGAGCCGGTCGCCAGCTCCCAATTTTCGTCCGAACCGGCATAGTGGGCGCGGTCGCTGGGGTCCCAGGTGGAAAGCTCGACCTTGAACTCCTTGAATCCAAAGGTGTGCAGCACCGCCTCGGCAAAGTCAATGCAGGCCACGACCTCGTTCTCAATCTGGCCAGGGGTGCAGAAGATGTGTGCGTCGTCCTGCGTAAAGCCGCGCACCCGCAACAGACCGTGCATGGTGCCCGAGCGCTCGTAGCGGTAGACGTTGCCCAGTTCGGCGTAGCGCACCGGCAGGTCGCGATAGCTCTTGGGCGAGTTCTTGTAAATCAGGATGTGGAACGGGCAGTTCATCGGTTTCATGCGATACATCGCATCGTCCAGTTCCATCGGCGTGAACATATTCTGCGCGTAAAAGCCCTCGTGGCCGGAGGTCTGCCAGAGGTTTACACGGGCCACGTGGGGCGTGTAGACCAACTGGTAGTCGCGGCGCAGGCACTCTTCGCGCATCCAGTCCTCCATGATCTTGCGGACCATGGCGCCCCTGGGGTGCCAGAAGATCAGCCCCGCGCCGGCCAGTTCCTGAATACTGAACAGGTCCAGCTGCTTGCCCAGCAGGCGATGGTCGCGCTTGGCCAACTCCTCCAGGCGCGCAAAGTGGGCGTCCAAATCTTTCTTCGAGAAGAAGGCGGTGCCGTAGATCCGCTGCAACTGGGGATTTTTTTCATCGCCCAGCCAGTAAGCGCCAGCCAGGTTGGTAATCTTGACCGCCTTAACGCGACCAGTCGAAGGCAGGTGCGGTCCACGGCAAAAATCCACGAACTTGCCGTTACGGTAGAAGCTGACCTCCTCGCCGGGCTGGGTGAATTTATTCACGAAGTGGGCCTTCATGAAGTCGCCATCGCGCTCAAATTCGGCCAGAGCCTGCTCGCGGGGTTCGTGCTCCTGGACAAAGGGCTCATTCCGCGCGATCACCTCGGACATTTTGGCCTCGATCAGCGGCAGGTCTTCGGGGGTGAAGGGCTTTTCACGGTGGAAGTCGTAAAAAAAGCCCGCGTCGGTGGCCGGTCCGTGGCCTAGCTTGGTCTCGGGGAAAAGCTCCAGCACCGCCGTGGCCAGCACGTGCGCCGCCGAGTGGCGCAGCACCTTCAGCGCCTCGGGGTCCTTTTCGGTGAGCAGTTCCAGGCGCGTATCGGCGGTCAGCGGCGTGGCCAGGTCCACCAGACGCGGCGCGGTGGCGTCCCCGGCGGCGTACATCTCGGCCTCGGCCGGCTGGTCATCGGCCTCCTTCTGGCAGCAGCAGTCGCACTCCTGCGGCTGCGGGATGGCCAGCGGCTTGAGCCGCGCAGCCACGCAAACCGCGGCCAGGCGCGGCGAAATCGAGTTGGCAATCTCCAAAGGCGTCGTGCCAGCAGGAACTTCACGAATAGCCCCATCGGGCAGGTGTACAGCGATCATCTGTGTGCTCATAGGTTTAAAATTCCTGGAATCTCCGGCCGCGGGAAATTCATTCCGCGGCAACCTTTCAGGATATACCGGCAGAGGGCAGGAACCAACTTCCGCCGTAGCAATCTGCCGCACAGTGAAGGGAGAAATTGCGAACAGCGAGCGATTGGCCGCACTGCGGGTGCCTGGGAAGCCACGGACCTGCTGCGAGCGGCTAGCGAGCCTCTGGCCGCACCGCAGGTGCCTCTTCGTGGTACTCGGTCTCGGTATTGATGGCCCAGATGTTGTCCTTGGCAGTGACGCCGTTGACGATGTTTTCGACGGCGGTCATGGCGGTCAGCATCGAGTGGTCCTGGTTGTTGTACTTATGCATGCCGTTGCGGCCCACCAGGAAGAGATTCTCAATACCGTCGGTGAAGCGGCGGATTACGTCGAAGCGGTCGTAGCTGCCAAAGTAGGCCGGGTAGGTCTTGGGAACGCGCTCCACGTGGGAATCCAGAACCTCATCGGCCTTCAGAATGCCGATTTTGGCGACTTCGCCGATGGCAAACTTCGCCATCTCCTCATCCGATAGCTTCCACAAGGGGTCGGTCTCGTTGCAGAAGTACTCCAGGCCGATCCAGACCTTGTCCGGCCTGCCGCCTCCCTGGCCGCCGTCTTGGCCACTGACCAGCCAGGGGCTCCAGTTGTTGAAGATCTGCAGCCTTCCGACCACCACGTCGGGCTCCTGAATGTAAATCCAGTTGTCCTTGAGCAGAGCGCCATTCTTCTGCGTGACCGTGAGCCGGCTGGCCAGCAAGCCGACGGTGATGAAGTCGCGGTACATCAGCCCCTCGCTGACCTCGACCACATCGGCGGGAACCTTTTCAGGGGCCGGCGCGGAGATGGCCCGCACCAGGTCGCGGACCGGCATCGTTGAAAAGAAGACTTCCCCGGCAAAGCTCTCGCGCTCCCCGGCCTCATTGACGCCTTCGACCGAAACCACCTTGCCGGAGTCCACGTTGACGCGATCGACACGGATTCCGAAGTGAATCTCGCCGCCGCTGTTCTGAATGAGTTCGGCGGCGTGCTCCCAGAGCTGCCCTGGACCGAACTTGGGATAGAGGAAGCGCTCGATCAGCGAGGTCTCGGTCTTCTTCTGCGCGATACCGCCGGAGTTGCCTGGAGCGAAGGTCTTCTTGAGAAAGTGCATCACCACGCCCTTCAGCGAGAGTCCCTTAATGCGCTGCGCGCCCCACTCGGCGCTGATCTCGTGGCAGGGCACGCCCCAGACTTTTTCGGTGTATGACTGGAAAAAAGTCTGGTAAAGCTGCTTGCCGAAGCGGTTGATGATGAAATCTTCGAGGGTTTTCTCCTCGCGTTGCGGCAAGGTCGCCGAGCGCATGTAACTGAGGCCGCAGCGCACCGTGCGGACCAGGCCAAGATTCCTGAAGGTCGCCGCAGTCAGGCTGATGGGATAGTCGAAGAAGCGGCGCAGGAAATAAATGCGGCTCTTGCGCTGGCGCACTAGCATCACCAGATCCTCGGTTTGGGGATCGTGAGCCACGGTGGGCGCGGGAGTATTGCTCTGCTGGCCCTGGTAGCTCGGTTGGTCACCATCGCCAGGATTGGCCGCACCGCAGGTGCCCTCGACGGGCATCAGGTCGAGCCACCAGCGCATGACCCGGTCGGATTTGGAAAAGAAGCGGTGGCCGCCGATGTCCATGCGGTTGCCCTTGTAGCGCACGGTGCGCGAGATGCCGCCAATCTCGTGGCTGGCCTCAAGCAGGATGGGCTTGATTCCCGAGCGCCGCTGGAGTTCGATGGCGGCCGTGAGTCCGGCCGGGCCCGCGCCGATGATGATCGCCGCGCCTTGTTTCATCTGTGAATTGATGCCTTCCTGCTAAATTCTATGAAATTAATACCTGGCTGCTAAATTCTACTTGATCGCAGTTGGCCGCAAAACGCAAACGAGGGCCGGGATTGCTCCCTGCCCTCGCTTGTATTTGCTAGATTCTGCCGGAATCCAGCCTAAGGGTTTAGAGCGGCTGCACGTCGGCAGCCTGCCATCCCTTGGGGCCCTTCACCACGTTGAACTGCACGGCTTGACCCTCCTGCAAGCTCTTGAAACCACTCGAGTTGATTGCAGAATAGTGCACAAAAACGTCTTCGCCGTTCTGGCGCGAGATGAAGCCGAAGCCCTTCGCGTCGTTAAACCACTTCACAGTGCCTTGTTCCATTTGATCGTGCTTCCTGAATTGAATTGCGCTGGATGAATCGGAGCGACCGCTGGCAGAATCTTGCTTGGTTGGGCGAGTGCTGCTCATGCCCGGTTCGGCTCTAACGCTGACAGCAGTCTACCACTCCTTTTGAAAAAGAGCGCAGGGATTGGCTACGAGGTAATAAATTATTCTGTCTCCTGTTTTGGAACTCATTGAATTGGAATCTCTTAATGTCGTAACCTTACGGTATTGCCCTGAAAGGCCGCTATGCCCCAGGATTCCATCACCGGTTTGTTGTCCCGCGCCACCGAACTGCTGGAGGCACAATTCAGCGCCTTGCCCGCCTTTGAACCGGCCTTCAAGGCCGATCCGGCGGCGATGGCCGGGGTTCTGGCGGAGGTAGCGCGCCGGATGGGTGACAACTACCCCTACTTTCACCCGCTTTACGCAGGGCAGATGATGAAGCCGCCGCATCCGGTGGCGCGGGCCGCCTATGCGCTGGCCATGAACATCAACCCCAACAACCACGCCCGCGACGGCGGCCGGGCCAGCTCGGAGATGGAGATCGAGGCCGTCCAGGCGATTGCGCACCTCTTTGGCTGGGAAGAGTTTCTGGGCCACCTGACCTCCAGCGGCACGCTGGCCAACCTGGAGGCACTGTGGGTGGCCGGGCAGGTGGCCGGAGAACGGCCTCAAGGCACGAAACCGGGCTTGCAAGCAGCCCGGCGCATTGTCGGCTCCGGGCAGGCGCACTACACCCACCAGCGCATTTCGGCCGTGCTGAAGCTGGATTACACGCCCATTGCGGCCGACCGACGCGGGCGCATGAGCCTGGAGGCGCTGGAAGCCGAGTTGCGCAAGGGTGATGTGGGCACGGTGGTGGCGACCATGGGCACGACGGCCATGGGCGCCGTCGATCCGCTGGACGAAATCGTGATGCTGCGTGAGCGGTACGGCTTCCGCATCCACGTGGACGCGGCCTACGGAGGCTACTTCCGGCTTATTCCCGAGGCTTTGGATGAGCCGGCGCGGCGGGCCTACGCCGCCATCGATCAAGTCGACTCGATTGTCGTCGATCCGCACAAGCACGGGCTCCAGCCCTTCGGCTGCGGATGCGTTTTGTTTCGCGACCCGTCGGTGGGGCGCTTTTACCGGCACGATTCGCCTTATACCTACTTTACCTCGAAGCAGTTGCACCTCGGCGAGATCAGCCTGGAGTGTTCGCGCTCCGGGGCGGCGGCGGTGGCTTTATGGGCCACACAGCAGCTTTTGCCACTGGTGCCCAGGGGCGAGTTTGCCCGTGGGCTCGGGTGCGGCCGGGCGGCGGCCGTGGAACTGGACCGGAGGCTGCGGCGAGAGCCCTCCAGGCGCTTTCAGCCGCTGGCGGACGGCGGGCCGGAACTGGACATCGTGGTCTGGAAGGTGAACGGAAAGACGCCGGAAGAAAGTTCGGAGCTGGCACAGAAAATTTTTGACGCGTGCGCCGCGCGGAATCTGCATCTGGCCCTGGCGCAACTGCCACAGAGCTGGTTTAAGCCCGCGGTTGGGGGGGAAGCGGAAAATGGCGCAGCAGACGGAACCAAATTGGTGACCTGCCTGCGCTCAGTGCTGATCAAGCCCGAGCACGAGGCCTGGCTCAATCAAATCTGGGAGAGACTGACCGCCGGCTGCGCGGAGGTCATGGGAGAGCAGGCCGGATAGGGCAATGTTGGTAACGGCAGGGGTTTTGAGCCTTGCGGCATGAACGCAACCTGTCTCCGATAAATGTGCCCAATTTAAAAAGGCTTTAAGACGCGCTTCTTGATAAACTATAGAGAGTTTCCCTACATCACGGCCGGTTGAGATTACTGGTGCCCGGTCGGGTGCATTTATATTTTTTATTCTCAGCGCGCAGTTCTCAGGCAAAAAGCGCTGTGGAGGCCCGAACATATGCAACCGACTTCGTCCAAGCCGTTTTCCTACGAATCCTTCCCCAGCTCCGGCTTGGTGGCGTACTTTTCGATGGAAATTGCAATCGATCCCCGTATGCCCACCTACTCTGGGGGGCTCGGCATTCTGGCCGGGGACACACTGCGCTCGACGGCCGATCTGGGCGTTCCCCTGGCGGCCTTCACGCTAGTGCATCGCAAGGGCTACTTCCAGCAGTATCTTGACGAAAACGGCACTCAGCGCGAGGACATTCAGCCCTGGGATCCGGCCGATTTCTGCACTGAGGAAAAAGCGCGGGTCACGGTCTCGGTGGAAGACCGCATAGTGACGGTGCGCGCGTGGCGCTATAACCTGGTGGGCCGCTTCGGGCACACGGTGCCGATCTACCTGCTGGACACGGACCTCGATGAAAACTCGGGCTGGGATCGCGGCCTGACCGATCACCTGTACGGCGGCGATAGCAACTACCGGCTGCAACAGGAGATTGTGCTGGGCATGGGTGGGGTGCGCATGGCCAAGGCACTGGGGCACCGGGTGAACGTGTACCACATGAACGAGGGCCACGCGGCGCTGCTGACGCTGGGCCTGCTGGAGAGCCAGCTGGGCGGCGGACCGCTGGGCGCGGCCACGGAGGCCGACATCGAGCAGGTGCGGAATCAGTGCGTCTTCACTACCCACACCCCGGTTACGGCCGGGCACGACCGCTTTTCCTTCGAACAGTCCATTCGCATCCTGGGCGGCGACCGGACGGCGCGCCTGGAAAAAATGGGCTGCTTCCGCGATGGAATGCTGAACATGACGCTGCTGGCGCTGCGTTTTTCACGCAATGCCAACGGTGTGGCCATGCAGCACGCCAAGGTCTCCCGGCAGATGTTCCCGGAGTTCACCATCAACTCGATCACCAACGGCGTTCACGCGCCCACCTGGATTTCCGAGCCCTTCCAGCAGTTGCTGGATGCGCACATTCCCGAATGGCGGCGCGACAACCTTCATCTGCGCAGCGCCATCGACCTGCCCGAGCAGGAGATCCTCTCCGCTCACGCCCGCAACAAGAATGCGCTGCTCGATGAAGTGGCTGCGCGCAACGGCCTCTCCGCCAATCAGGCCCTGAGCCCCAAGGTGCTCACGCTGGGCTTTGCCCGGCGGGCCGCTACCTATAAGCGCGCCACATTGCTCTTCACCGATCCCGAGCGGCTACAGGAGATTGCCGCCGCAGCCGGTGGCCTGCAGATCATCTACGCCGGCAAGGCCCATCCCCAGGACGTACCTGGCAAGGCGCTGATTCAGCAGATCTTCGAGAATGCCGCCCAGTACTCGAACGGCGTGCTGCGCATCATTTACCTGGAAAACTACGACTGGGATCTGGGGGCCTTGCTCACTGCGGGCGTGGACGTGTGGGTGAACACGCCGCTCCGGCCCTATGAAGCCTCGGGCACCAGCGGCATGAAGGCCGCGCTGAATGGCGTTCCCAGCCTGTCGATTCTGGACGGCTGGTGGATCGAGGGCTGCATCGAAGGCGTAACTGGCTGGGCCATCGAAAACGGCGCCGACGATGCCGCCGAGGCCAACTCGCTCTATGAAAAGCTGGAGACGGCGGTGGCGCCGCTCTTCCTTGAAGCACCCGAGAAGTGGGCGCACCTGATGCGCACCACGCTGGCCGTTAATGGCTCCTTCTTCAACACCAACCGCATGGTGAAGCAGTACACCTGCAACGCCTACTATCCGCTCAAGATGATCAAACAGGCAAAGCTTCAGCGAGTCGAGGCGCGCTATGATGACAAATCGCCCGACCTGATGACTTTGAACGCGTAAGCCGCGAATTCCGAGGAGCGGCTTCTTCTCAAGTCGAGTTGCGCGTGCCCTGGAGGGAAAGCCCTCGGGGAGTGTCTCCTCAAGGCAGCGCTAGAGCGGGGCTTGCTGCCTTCTGGAGCAGTGTTTGCCTGCCGGCTTTCTCCCTCACGCGTTGATCGCCATTCCCTCGACGGCCCCATAGGCGTCCAGCAAGGACTCGGCCAGCGTGGGGTGCGCGTGGATGGTGAACATCAGTTCTTCCACCGTGCCTTCCAGCTCCATCACCGCGACCGCTTCGGCAATCAGCTCCGTGGCTTGCGGGCCGATGATGTGAACGCCGAGAATCTCGCCGTACTTCGCATCGGCGACGATCTTCACAAAGCCGTCGTGGCTGCCGAGGATGGTGGCCTTCGAGTTGCCCGCAAAAGGGAACTTGCCCACCTTCACCTCATAGCCATTTTCCCTGGCCTGCGTCTCGGTCAGCCCCACCGACCCAATCTGCGGCTCGGTGTAAACGCAGCCGGGGATGCGGTCGAGGCGCACCGAGCGGTAGGCGCGCCCGGCAATCTTGGCTGCGGCGACCATGCCGCTCATCGCGCCCACATGCGCCAGTTGCGGCAGCCCGGCCACAATGTCGCCGATGGCGAAGACTCCCGGCTCGGCCGTCTCCTGGGCCTGGTTGACTTTGATCAAGCCGCCTTCCATCTCGATCCGCGTCCTCTCGACGCCGATGTTGGCGGTTCGCCCGGTGCGACCGACGGCCACCAGCAGCTTTTCCGCCTCTTTTATTTGCATCTTGCCGTTGGCACCGGTGAAGCTCACCTTCACGCCCGTTGCGGTCTTCTCAACTTTTTCGACCTTGGCGCCGGTATTCACGTCGATGCCGCGCTTTTTGAAGAGCCGCGTCAGCTCCTTGGAAATTTCTTCGTCCTCGAACGCAACCACGCGCGGCAGGAACTCGACCATCGTCACCTCTGCTCCGAAGCTGCGGAAGATGGAGCTGAACTCCATGCCGACGGCGCCCGCACCGACGACGATCAGCGACTTGGGAAGCTGCTCGATGGCCAGAATTTCAATGTTGGTCAGAATGCGGTCATCCGCTTCGAGGTCGGGCAGCATTTTGGCTTCGGAGCCGGTGGCCAGAATCACGTTTTTCGCCTTTACCAGGCTCATTTCACCCGCCACGCCGTTGCCGCCCGCCGCCGCCACTTCGACCGAGTGCACGCCCGCCTGCGCCGGTCCCGTCAGCCGGCCAAAGCCATCGACCCTGGCAATTTTGTGCTTTTTCATCAGGAAGTCGAGACCCTTGGTGTGCCGGGCGATGATCGCATTCTTGCGCCCCTGCACCGTGGCCCAGTCGAGCGTGGGCGCGCCGATGCCGGCAATGCCGTACTCGGAGGCGTGCTGGAAGTGCTCCCAGATTTCGGCGCTGAACAGCAGAGCCTTGGTGGGAATGCAGCCCACATGCAGGCAGGTGCCGCCCAGCTTGCCGTCCTTCTCGATCAAGGCGACCTTCAGCCCATACTCCGCCGCGCGAATGGCCGCCGTGTAACCGGCCGGGCCGCCGCCCACAATCGCCACATCGTAAACTGTCTCCGCCGCCGTTTTTTCCGTCAAGATGGACTCCATTCCGGGGCGCTGCTCCATTGCGCGAACGCCGTATTCTACCCCTCAGTTTAATGGATGCGCTTCCCGTCCCTCGCAAACCGGAGTTGCAGGCGACCGTTCGTCTTCGCTGGGGTAGAGAGTGCTCGAAGATGAGGGCTTCCAGAAACCTGAAGAAAAACTCTTCACAGGTTCTTCTGAACCAGTTCGGCGGCCAGGCGCAGCGTCTCTGGATCGTCGCCAAAGCCCGCGATCCAGTGCACCTCCGGTTCGCGCCGGAACCAGGTCAACTGCCGTTTGGCGTAGTTCCTGTGACCTTGTTGAGCGGCGGCCACAGCTTGGGGCAGGCTCAGTTCGCCGTTGAGAAGGCTCTGAGCTTGCCGGTAACCGAGCGAGTCCAGCGCCTTGACCGGCCCGTAGCGCTCGAGCAGGCCGCGCGTCTCCTCGATGAGCCCAGCCGCGAAGATGGCGGCGCAACGTTGATTAAGCCGGTCATAAAGTCCTTCGCGAGGCGGAAGTCCCTCGCGGGACGAAATCGCCTGGCGCGGCGGGTTGAGGCCAATCCTGAGTAGACGGAAGCCGGTCAGCGGGTCGCGGGCCTTTTCCCTGTTCTCCAGAATCTGCGAAAGCGGCTGGCGCGCCGTCAGGCAGACCTCAATGGCGCGCATCAGCTTGGCGGCGTCGTTCAAGTGAATGCGCGCCGCCGAAGCCGCGTCAAGCCGCTGGAGAATCCGGTACAGCCAGACTTCTCCGTGTTTTGCCCGGCTGCTTTCCAGGCGCTTGCGCAGCTCTGCGTGCCGCTGGGGCCCGGCAAAGAGGCCCTCGGTGAGCGCGCGCAGATAAAGCCCGGTTCCGCCGGTCACGATGGGCAGACGGCCGCGGCTGGCAATCTCACGAAGCACCGCCCGCGCCTGCCGGCTGTACTCGCCAGCGGTAAAGGGCTGGTCCGGGTCAACCACGTCGATGAGGTGATGCGGCAGCCGCGCCTGCTCTTCTTTGCTCGGCTTGGCCGTACCCAGGTCCATGCCGCGATAAACGGCCACCGAGTCGCAACTGACGATCTCGCCGCCGAAGCGCTCGCCCAGCGCCAGCGAAAGCGCCGTCTTGCCGCTGCCGGTAGGTCCCAGCAGCAGCACGGCCAGGGGAGCCGGGCTCTCGTCCAAAGGGCTGCTCGGCGCAGTCGTCCGCCCAGGAGTCACAGCCGCCACCAGCCTGTAGGGAATATCCACTTCGGATTGGTGTGCAGCAGCCGAAAGAGCAGAATCGCCGCGCCCACCAGCAGCAGCCCGAAGACCTGATTGCGCCGGTAAACGCGCAACTGCCGCCGCCGGCGCTCTTTCTCGTCCACTTCCTGAAAGTAAGGTTTGATCCGGGTCTGCACCATGGCACGACACTCCTGCTGGCTCGTGCGCCGGGAATGCCAGCGCACCAAGCCTTCAGTATAAGAGAAGTGCGGTCGTGATTATTTCCCTTCCTGGTTTGACTTCTCCGCCCCGGTTTGCTCAGATAAACTTTCAGGTTCCGGGTATATAAAAAGAGCAGGGACACAACCATGAAAGTCTTGATTTTAGGTTCGGGGGGCCGGGAGCACGCGCTGGCCTGGGCAGTGAAGCGCAGTGAGCGAGTGACGGAGGTGGTCTGCGCGCCGGGCAACGGCGGCATTAGTCAGATTGCGCGCTGCGTTCCGGTGGATTTGAAGGATATGGAGGCGATGGTGCGCCTGGCCGAGGCTGAGAAGCCAGGGCTGACCATCGTGGGGCCGGAGCTGCCCCTCTCGCTGGGCATTGTGGACGCCCTGCAACAACGCGGGCTGCGCGTCTTCGGGCCGACGCGGGCCGCGGCCATGCTCGAGAGCAGCAAGGGCTTCGCCAAGCGCTTCCTGCAGCGGCACCAAATTCCCACTGCCAACTACGCCATCTGCGCCAACACGGCCGAACTGGAAAAGGCCATCGCCCTCTTCCATCCGCCCATCGTGGTCAAGGCCGACGGGCTGCACGCCGGCAAGGGCGTGGTGATCTGCGAGTCGCGCCCCGCCGCCCTGGAAGCCGCCCGGAATCTGATGAGCGGAAAGCTGCTGGGCGAGACTGAGCAGCATATCGTCATCGAGGAGTTCCTGGCGGGCGACGAGATCAGTTTTCTGTGCCTCAGCGACGGCAAGCACGTGGTCCCGCTCGCGCCGGCCCAGGACCACAAGCGCATCGGCGAGGGCGACACCGGCCCCAACACCGGCGGCATGGGGGTCTACTCGACCGACGCCATGCTCGACCCCGGCATGACCGAATGGATTCTGCGCCACATCGCCGTGCCCACCATCTACGGCATGGCCAGTGAGGATACGCCCTTCACCGGCGTGCTCTATTGCGGGCTGATGATGACCGCCCGCGGGCCGCAGGTGCTGGAGTTCAACGCCCGCTTCGGCGATCCCGAGACGCAGGCCATCCTGCTGCGCCTGGATAGCGATCTTGTGGAGGCTCTGGAGGCCTGCGTAGACGGCCGGCTGGCGGAGACCGCGCTGCGCTGGAAGCCCGGCGCCTCAGCCTGCGTAGTAGCCAGCTCGGCGGGCTACCCCGGTAGCTACAAAACCGGCCTGCCCATCACCGGCCTGGACGAGGCCGCGCAGGTTCCGGGGGTGCAGGTCTTCCACTCAGGCTCTTCGCTGGCGGACGGTCAGTTGCTCACCGCGGGAGGCCGCGTACTGGGCGTGACCGCCGCCGCCGCCACGCTGGAAGAAGCCTTGGCCCGCGCCTACGAGGCCATGGCGCTGATTCATTTTGATGGAATGTACTATCGCCGCGACATCGGCCACCGCGCCCTGAAGAAAAAGAAGCCTTAGGGCTTTTCCTGAATGACGCTTGGAGTTGCCACGTGTGTGCAGGGTGGCTTTGGCTTCCACCCTGGCTGGGAAGGCCTGCCGCTGGGCTTCCACAGTCACTCGGCAGTCGCGGCCTCACTTCATATTCTGAAAAAGCTTTAGTCACCATCCAGAAGCTGCGGCTCCAGACTTGGTGTGTGCTGCAACTTCAGGCTCAGTGCAGGATGTGTTTCCGCTGCGGGACTGGATCCCGTCTGCGGCTTTTGCTTCTGGAAGCAGGAGCGGCACAGCACAGGTCTGCCCTGTGTAGGCTTGAAAGGAACCGTCGTCTCCTCACCGCACTGCGCACAGTGAGTCCGCGTCTCCGGACGCACTCTGGAGCCTCCGCGAACACGTTTCGCCTTGCATTGCTTACAGTGCTTTGGATCGTTTTTAAATTGCTTGTCGTGAAAAAATAGCTGCTCACCCGCAGTGAACACAAACTCCGCGCCACAATCGATGCATTTCAAAACTCTGTCTGTATATTCCATGGCCGGCTTCCCAAGCAGGAAATTTGAAATCGGCCATGCCCCCAAACAACTTGCCGGTCCCGTTTCCCTGTCTTCGTGCTGCAATCAACAAACGAGGGCCCGGGCCGCAACAAAATTAGCGGCTAACACATTGCCCTCCCGGCAGATTGGGAAGACATTTGATACAACTATCAGTCAATCCGCATTCACAGAATCAGCATTCACAATAAGCACGTGAAGCGATACCATCCAAAACCGTGACAGGCCACCCCGCTCTCGCCTGGGTTTCCGGCTTGCTCTCCGCTTCGCTAACGGGAGTCGCCGAGGTGGCCATGTCACGATGTTTTTTAAAGCTAGTCCTGCTCTTTACGAGCCTTCTTGCGATTCCGCTTGCGCGCCAAAGCCGCCTTTACGCGTTTCTTTTCACCGGGCTTCAGGTAGTAGGAGTGACGCTTGACTTCCTTGATGATGTCCTCCTGCTGTACCTTCCGCTTGAACCGGCGCAGCGCATTTTCGAGCGGCTCGCCTTCTTGTACGCGAACCTCTGCCAAAAGGATTACACCTCCAAACCTGCCAAATCGGCTTCCTCTATCATACTGGAAAACTTGGACCTAGGGTCAAACGCAGAGGCCTTTCCTTTGGCATTGTCGTCAAATGGCATGAAATTTTCTTTGGTTCGTGTGCCATTTCACGCCATTATATGCAATTTAGACCCGCCTGCCCCAGAACTCCGCGATGATTTTTTATTGGAAGGCTTTTTTGCTCGCAGCCAGCTTATTCAGCGCCTTCGTACGATCCCCACCCTCGCCTTCCTCCGCCGAGAGAGCGCCATGGCTTAAACTGGACCCGGAGGCTCTTCAACCATGATCCGCGGCTACCAGGGCAGGCTGCCCCAGATTCCCGCCAGTTGCTATGTTGACCTCTCCGCGCAACTGATTGGCGACGTCGCGCTGGGCGAGCGTTCTTCGGTCTGGATGAACGCCGTGCTGCGCGGCGATGTGAACTCGATCCGCGTCGGCGCGAACTCCAACGTGCAGGATTGCGCGGTGCTGCACGGCCAGCGCAACAGGTTTCCGGTCGTCGTGGGCGATTGGGTCACCATCGGCCATAACGCCACCGTGCATGGCTGCCAAGTCGAGGACGAGGTTCTGATCGGCATCGGGGCAATCGTTTTGAACGGCTGCCGGATCGGCGCGGGCTCGATCATCGCCGCCGGAGCCGTGGTCCCCGAGGGGACCGAAGTTCCGCCCCGCACGCTCTGGGCTGGCGTTCCCGCCCGATTGCGCCGCTCGCTCTTCGACCAGGACCGCGCCCTCATCCTCGAATACGCCCAAAACTACCTCGACTACACCGAAATCTACCTCAACAGCGAAATGCATTCAGAAGGCAGCCGTTAAGATGAGCGTGGATTACCTTGTTGTGGACGTGGAGACGGCGAATCAGTCCAGAGGCAGCATTTGCCAGATTGGAATCGCGTTTTTCGCCGGCGGGAAGATGGTGGACGGGTGGCAGAGCCTGGTCAACCCGCGGGAGGAGTTTCTGGCCTTCAACGTCGGCCTCCACGGCATCGGCCCGAGGATGGTCGCACATGCTCCCATCTGGAGCCAGCTCTTCCCCACGGTGAATTCCCTGCTCCGTGGCGCGGCCGTCGCCAGCCACACGGATTTCGACCGCGCGGCTCTTTCCAATGCGTGCGGGAGAGCCGGAATTCCAGCCGTGGGCTACAAAAAGTGGATCGACACCTGCTGGCTGGCTCGTTACGCCTGGCCGCATCTGTCCAACCACAAGCTGCCCACGCTGGCCAGAAGCTTCGGAATCGCCTATAAAGCCCACGATGCGCTGGAGGACGCCAGAGTTGCCGGAGAGGTTCTGGCGCTGGCGCTCGAAGCCCGCCAGATCACCATCGGCGAACTACTGGCCTCTGCGGGCAAGCACGTCACCAAGTTCCCCACGCTCAAATCCGCAAGTAAACCGGCCACGACGCTCGCCTGATTCTGCTCCCGTTTTTTACACCGGCAACGGATTCCTCTCGCTGAACTGCCGCTGGTGCCAGTAAGGGTAGATGGGGGCCGTGGCGCTGGCTTTATCGAGCTTGGCCACCTGCGCGGCGGTCAGATTCCAGCCCACAGCTTCCAGATTCTGCCGCAACTGCTCCTCGTTCCGGGCGCCAACTATGGCCGACGAGACCGTCGGGCGCTGCAGCAGCCAATTCAGCGCCACCTGGGGAACGGTTTTGCCCGTCTCGGCGGCCACCTCATCCAGCGCATCCACCACCGTGAAGAGGTGCTCGTCGCTTACCTGCGGCCCGTGGCTGCCGGTCTTGTGCAGCCGGCTCACCTCAGGCAGCGGCTGGCA
>Ga0326727_10010517_pt1 | contig 22013 bp, 25 predicted proteins | sample MB2enrmetagenome_FD_207643 | JGI IMG/M metagenome (GOLD analysis project Ga0326727, IMG submission 207643) | Lab enriched peat soil microbial communities from McLean, Ithaca, NY, United States - MB29MY | ecosystem: Environmental > Terrestrial > Soil > Wetlands > Peat | place: USA: New York...
GTTCACCTTGTTCGTCTCGTTGGCGTCGACCGCCGCGCCGGCGCGATTTTCGAGGCGCTGTGGCGGCGTCGGCGCCGCCGCCTTGGCCTCGGAATCATCCTCCGCCATCCCCTTCTTGAAGGACTTGATGCCCTTGGCGACGTCGCCCATGATGTCGGAAATCTTGCCTTTGCCGCCGAACAGCAGCAGCGCCACCGCTCCGAACAACATCCAATGCCAAATGCTCATACCACCCATGGCCATCGTCCCGCTCAATCGCGCCGAGCGCCGTAAATCGCGCCGGCGCGCGAAAATCATGCCTGGGAACGTAAGCGCCCCGGGCGGCAAAAACAAGCGCGGCGGTTCTCTCTTCCGCCGCGAGCCGCCGAACGGAGCCGCCGTCGAAGCGGATCGAGTCGGTTTCGACACGACCTCGCGCCGAGCCCGCGGGCGAAAAGACGCGCCGCCGGCGAACGCGACTAGACGCCGCCGACGACCGGCACCAATGCGCCGGTGACGGCTTTGGCTTCGCGTGACGCCAGAAACAGGATCACGGCGGCAAGATCGGCCGGCGCGACCCAGCGATCGAACTCAGCGTTGGGCATTTGAGCCCGGTTGGCCGGCGTGTCGATGATCGACGGCAGGACCGCGTTCACCGTCACGCCCCGATTCTTCAATTCCTCGGCCAAGCTTTCGGTCGATCGATGCACGGCCGCCTTGCTCGCCGCGTAGGCGCCCATCCCTGCGCCCGACTTCAGCGCGGCGAGAGCGCCGACGTTGACGATCCGGCCGGTGCCGCTCTCCAGCAGATAGGGAAGCGCCGCCTTCGAGGCGTTCAAGGCGGTCTTCACGTTCAAGGCGAACAGATGGTCCCAGGTCATTGGATCGCCGTCGCCAACGGTCTCCCAACGGAAGCCGCCGGCGACGTTGACGAGCGCATCGAGCCGGCCGAATCTCGCCTTGACCTCGACCATGGCCCGGCGCGCGCCTTCGGCCGAGGTCAGATCGACGCCGCCCAGCGCCAGCGCGTCGGGCGCCAGCCGCTCGGAGAGGCCGGCGGGCGGCGCGGCGGCGACGTCGAGCGCCGCGACCCGGGCGCCGCGACGCGCCGCCGCCACCGCGACGACCTGGCCCAGCGCGCCGAATCCGCCTGTGACGACGATCGCCCTGCCCTTCATTGCTCCCTCCCCGCGTTCCGCGCTGTTTCGTCGCTTCTAGCGCGGATTGCCGCCGCTGGGCCAGTCCGATCGCTCGCAAGGCGTTGCGCGCCGCCGCCTTTGCCTTATTAAGCTCGCCCGCGCGCTCTTCCAGCAGCGGCGCCCGCGGCATTCGAGCAAAGGACCGGTCATGAGCCTCGTCGCCAAACGTCTCAAAGAACTGGGGATCACGCTTCCGCCGCCGGCCGCGCCGGTCGCTGCGTACGTCCCTTTTACGCGCGTCGGCGTGTTGCTGTTCGTCTCCGGCCAATTGCCGTTTGGCCCGAATGGCGGAATCGCGCCCGCGCATATCGGCAAACTCGGGCCGCATTCGTCGCTCGACGCGGCGTGCGAGGCGGCGCGGCTGTGCGCGATCAACCTCGTCGCTCAAGCGCAAGCGGCGGTCGGCGATCTCGACCGGATCGCGCAGGTGGTTCGGCTCGGCGGGTTTTTCGCCGTCGAAGGGGGCTGCGACGAGCTTCCCAAGGCGATGAACGGCGCTTCCGCGCTGATGTGCGGAGCGTTCGGCGCGCCGGGGGTCCACGCTCGCACGACGGTCGGCGTCGCCCATCTGCCGCTCGGCGCGATCGCCGAAGTCGAGGCGATCTTCGAGATCCGCGCGTGAGCGCCAACGCGCCCGCCTGGCTGGTCGCGCGGCCGATCGCTCACCGCGGCCTGCATGACGCCGCCAAGGGCGTCGTCGAAAACACGCTCGGCGCCGCGGAGGCGGCGATACGCGGCGGCTTTGCGATCGAATGCGACGTCCAGCTCAGCTGCGACGGCGAGGCGATGGTGTTTCACGACGACGCGCTCGGCCGGCTCACCCGGGCCCGCGGCGCGGTGAGCGAAAAAACCGTCGCAGAAATCCAGGCGGCGGCGTTTCGCGACGGCGAGGAGCGCGCGCCGACCTTTCCGCAACTGCTGGCCCGCGTCGCCGGCCGCACGCCGTTGATCTGCGAGCTCAAGAGCCGCTTCGACGGCGACATGCGCCTTGCCGAGCGCGTCGCCGCGCTGGCGCGCGAATACGACGGCCCGCTCGCGATCAAAAGCTTCGATCCCGCTCCGATCGCCCATTTGCGCGCGCTGTCTCCCGGGATCGGCCCGCTCGGCATGGTCGCGGAGGCGAGCTATAGCGGCCGAAATTGGCGCGATCTCTCGGCCGCGCAAAAGGAAGCTTGCGCCGTTTTCCTGCACTATCCCGAGACGCGGCCGGATTTTCTCTCCTGGAGCGTCGACGATCTGCCGCACCCGACCCCGTTTCTGCTGCGCCGCCTCGAGGGGCTGCCGGTCATGACGTGGACGGTCAGAACGGCGGAGCAACGGCGAAAGGCCTCGCGATGGGCCGACCAGATCGTGTTCGAAGGCGAGACGGCCGCTTGAGGAGCGGCGCGGAGCCGTTGCGGACGCGGCCGCCGGCCGCGGCGAAAAGGCGGCCCGTTCGCAACTTGGGGTTTGCCAATGCATGGCGATCAACTTATAGGGGCTGAGGCGAATTTCGATTCTTCATCCTCAGTCGATTCCCTCGGACGCCAATGCGCCTCCTCGCTCTTTCGGACGTCCTGGCGATTTCGGGCCCTGAACGTCAGCGATTGCGCGAGGCCGACGAGGCGATTCGCGACGTTCTCAGCTTGGTCGAGGCGCAGGCGGCCGAGGAAAAGCTCGACGCCGAACTGATTTCCAAGGCGATAATCGACCTGCTGCTGCTCGCCGCGGCGAGGCTGGCGCTCGCCACGCAGCCGGGCGCGTCGGTCTCGCGCCTCCCTGACGCCTTCGCCGAACTGGCGCAAGAGGCGCTCGACTGGGTGACGATCCGCAAGCAGCCGGACCCCGCCCGCGATCTTCACTGACGGGCGGAGCGAAGCGCTCGGCGAAGATTCTTGATGGAGGTCGGCGATATCCGCTACTCGGCGACCTCCGCCGCGTCGACGACCCTGAGCTGCGCCCTCTCGCGGCCGCCGTAACGGTTGATCGCCAACGCGCCGGCGAGATGCGCGTTGGCGCCTTTGAGGCGCAGCAGCGCTTCGCCGAGCGGCTTGCCGACGGCGCGGAACGCGATCGCCTCGATCGCTCGGCCGTCCCCGGCGACGGCGCGCAGGCGCAGGTGGTCGGCGCCGACCTCGAAGACTTCGGCGAGGCGATGGCGCGGCAGCGCGAAGATCGGTTCGGGATTGCCGGCGCCGTAGGGTCCGGCGGCCTCGATCGAATGCGCGAGTTCCGGGCTCGCGCCCGCCGCGGTCAGCGCGGCGTCGATCGCTAGGCCGGCCCCGGCGCGCGCCTCGGCCACCGGGCCGGCGAGGCTTTCTTCGAGAAAGGCGCGAAATTCGCCGATCCGGCTCTTCGCCAGCGTGACGCCCGCCGCCATGGCGTGGCCGCCGCCCTTGACGGCGAGGCCCGCCTCGACGGCCGAGCGGACGACCCGGCCGAGATCGACGCCGGGAATCGAGCGCCCCGAGCCCGTCGCTTCGCGCCCGCTCAACGCGAGCGCGAAGGCCGGCCGCTCGAAGCGCTCCCTCAGGCGCGCCGCGATCAGGCCGACGACGCCCGACGGCCAGCCCTCCCCCGCCACCACCACCGCCGCGCCGCGCTCCTCGAGCCCGAGCGCGAGCATCGCCTCGGCTTCGGCCTCGGCGAGAACAGCCAATTCGATCTGCTGGCGCGCACGGTTGAGGCGGTCGAGTTCGGCGGCGATTTCGCGCGCTTGGGCCGGGTCGCGCGTCGTCAGCAGCCGCGCGCCGAGCGCCGAAACGCCGATGCGTCCGCCTGCGTTGATGCGCGGGCCGACGAGAAAGCCGAGGTGATAGGCGCGCGGCGGCCCGTCGGCGCCCGCCGCGTCGAACAGCGCCGCCAGGCCCGGGCGCTTGCGCTGGCGCATCACCGCGAGGCCGCGCAGCACGAACGCGCGATTGAGGCCGATGAGCGGCACGACGTCGGCGACCGTCGCCAGCGCGACGAGATCGAGCGCGGCCTTAAGATCGGGTGCCGCGCGCTGCCGAAAGAAGCCCGCCTCGCGTAGCGCGCGATTGAGCGCAACGAGGCCCATGTAGACGACGCCGGCGGCTGAGAGATAGCCGAGGCCGGAAAGATCGTCCTGGCGGTTGGGATCGACGACGGCGAGCGCCTCGGGCGGCTTTTCCGGCGCGTGGTGATGATCGAACACGATCACGTCGAGGCCCAGCCGCTTCGCCTCGGCGATCGGCTCGTGGCTCACGGCGCCGCAATCGACGGTGACGACGAGGCTCGCGCCGGCTCTCGCGAAAGCGGCCATCGCCTCGTTGTTGGGGCCGTAGCCCTCGGCGACGCGATCGGGAATATGGATCGAGGTCGGGCAGCCGCAGGCCTCGAGATATTCGCTCAGCAGCGCCGCGCTCGCCGCGCCGTCGACGTCATAGTCGCCGAAGATCGCGACCCGCTCCCGGCGCTGAACGGCGCGAACAAGCCGCTCCGTCGCCGCCTCCATGTCGCGCAAGGCGAACGGATCGGGCATCAGTTCGCGCAACGTCGGCTCGAGATGGCGCGCCACCTCGTCGAGCTTGACGCCGCGCCCCGCGAGCACCCGCGCCATCAGTTCGCTCTGGCCGCTCGCCTGCACGATGGCGAGCGCGCGCGCCTCCCCTGCCGCGTCGAGCCGCGCCCGCCAGGGACGGCCGGTGAGCGAGCGTTCGACGCCGAGGAAGAAGCCCATCAGCGCCCCCTTCCCCCCTTGCGGGGGAACGCAGCCGGCGGAGCCGGCCGGATGAGGGGGGTCGCGCGTAGCGCGACGGCTCGACGCCGCGCCGATACAATTGAGACCCTGCGACGAAGCGTTATTCGAGCCTGACTTCCCGAGGTCGCGCCACACCGCGCGGCGAACGAGACGAAGCCATCGCGCTGCGCGCGATTCCCCGCATCCGTCACGCTTGGCGTGACGCCTTCCCCCGCGAGGGGGGAAGGCCTTCGCGCCGGCTTCCGTCTGCGGATGAATTCCTGGGGCGTCATCGGCGCTTCGTCTAGCACGAGTCGCGCTGGCGGAGCGAAGCCCCGTTCTACCCCGTCAGCCGCCGCGCGGCGAGGCTGGCGAAATAGACGAGGCCGGACAGCGCGGTGATCCAGAAGCTGGTCGGCCAATCCGAGTAGAAGGCGAGCGTCAGGCCGCCCCACGCCTCGAGAAGCGCGAGGCCGGCGGCGAGCGCCACGCCGGCAGGAAGGCGGCGCGAGAAATTCTGCGCCGCGGCCGCGGGGCCGACCATCAGCGTGAACACCAACAGCACGCCGACGATCTGCGCGCATTCGGCGACGGCGACGCCGACGATGGCAAGAAACGCCGCGGAGACGAAGCGTAGCGGCACGCCGCGCGCCTCGGCCAGTTCCGCCTGCAACGAGGCGAAGATCAGCGGCCGCACGATGACGGCGAGCGCGGCCAGGCTGGCCAGGGCCAGCACGACGAGGTTCAGCAGCGCCGAATCGTCGACGCCGAGCACGTTGCCGAACAGCAGCGCGGTCGCCTGCGTCGCCGCCGAGGTGTAGAAATGCAGGAACAGCAGGCCGAGCCCGAGCGCCAGCGAAAGCATCATGCCGATCGCCACGTCGCGCTCGGCGAGCTTCTCGCCGAACAGGCCCATGCCGATTCCCGTGACGACCGTGAAGCCGACGAGGCCGACGAACGGCGAAAGGCCGAACAGGGCCGCTCCCGTCGCGCCGGTGAAGCCGACATGCGAAAGCGCGTGGCCGGCGAACGTCTGGCCGCGAAGCACCAGAAAGAAGCCGACGATTCCGGCCAGAATCGCCGCCACCCCAGAGGCGGCGAAGGCGGTGCGCATGAAGTCGTATTCAAACATGCGCGGCGCCATGATCGTGGGATTGGACGTCGCCGCGATCGTGGCCCTCGTGGCGATGCGCGTCGCGCTCGACCTCGACGTCGCCCGCCATGACGAATACGCGGCCCTTGACGCGCACCACCTCGATTTCGGCGCCGTAGAGGCGCGACAGCACGGGGCCGGTGACGACTTCGTCGACCGGGCCGATCACCGCCGCGCCGGCGCCCAGATACAGCACTCGGTCGATGGCGTTGACCAGCGGATTGAGTTCGTGGGCGCTGAAGAGAATCGCGATCCTCAATTCGTCGCGGAGGCGTCGCGCGATGTCGACGACGCTCTTCTGATAGGCCGGATCGAGCGAGATCAGCGGTTCGTCGAGCAGCAGCAGGCGCGGCCGGCCGAGCAGCGCCTGGCTGAGCAGCAGGCGCTGGCGCTCGCCCCCCGAGAGCTCGCCGATCGAGCGGCGCGCCAGCGCGCGCGCGTCGACGTGATCGAGCGCCCAGTCGATTTCGCGCCGCTTCGCCTTGTCGAGCCGCGCGAAACCGAAGCGCGCCCCTATCGCCGCGCTGGCGACGATGTCGTAACCGGTCAGGCGCGCGCCGGTCGCCAGCCCGCGATTCTGCGGCATGTAGCCGATGGATGAATTTCCGCGCGTAACCGGTTGATCGAGAACGCTGATCGCACCGGAGGCGATCGGCGTCAGGCCGAGCGCGGCGCGCATCAGCGTGGTCTTGCCGGAGCCGTTGGCGCCGAGCACGCCGATGAATTCGCCGTCCTCGACGACGAAGCTGGCGGCCGAGAGGATGTCTCGGCCGCCGAGTCGGATGGTCACGTCCTCGAAACGAAGCGCGCTCACTTAGCCCCGCCGCCAAGCGCCGCATCGAGCGCGTCGAGTTGCCCGAGCATCCACTTCTGATAGTTCGAATCCGGCGGCTCGGTCTCGGAGACGCCGACGACCGGGATCTGATTGTCCTTGGCCATCTGCACCAGACGCTGCACGGCGGGCTCGCTCGCCTGCGCGTTGTAGAGCATCGCCTTGACCTTGTGGCCCTTCAAGTCGTTCTCGAACCCGGCGACCTCGGAGGCCGTCGGCTCGGCGTTGTTCATCACCGCGAGCGCGAACTTCTCGTTGTGCACTTTCAGGCCGATCAGCCCCGCCTGATAGCCGAACACCGGCTCGGAGGCGGTGACCGGCAGTCCTGCGTACTTCTTGCGCATGTCGGCGATCTTCGCGTCCAGCGGCTTCAGCGAATCAAGGAACTGCGCCTCGCCGTTGTCATAGTCGGCTTTGTGCGCGGGGTCGACCGCGTCGAGGTCGGCGACAAGCGCATGGGCCGCCGCCTTCACATAGGCCGGGTCGTACCAGAGGTGCGGATTGTCGCCGGCTTTCCGGCCGACGAGCTGCCCGACGACGACCTCCTTGCGGCCTGGCGCCTTGCTGGCTTTCAGCAGCTTTTCCATCCACGGGTCGTAGTCGACGCCGTTGACGACGACGACTTTCGCGTCGGCGAGCGCCTTGGCGGTCTCGGCGCTCGCCTCGAACAGATGCGGATCCTGGTCGGGATTGGTCAGAATGCTGGTCACGGCGATATTCGCGCCGCCGATCTGCACGGCGACGTCGCCGTAAAAATTCTCGGCGGCGACGACTTTCACCGGGTCGGCGAGCGCCGGCGCGCTGATGAAGCCGACCACCGCGGCCGCCGCGAACAGAAATTTCCGGGTCATGGGGAATGCCTCCAAGATATTGGCCGCCGCGCCCCTTTCGGCGCGACGCGGCAACTGTTATGTTATAACAGTGCGCGGCGCAAGCCCCGGCTGCCCCCCTCTCGCGACGCGCGCTCGCGTGGGTGCTAGGAATGGGTCGGGAAAGGCGAAAAAAGATGATTAGCGGCGGCCATGAAGCGATCGGATCGGCCTGGGCGAGGCAGGTCGAGAGCGCCTGCGCGGCGAAAGGCTTGCAACTGACGGCGTTGCGCCGGCGCGTGCTGAGCATCTTAAGCCGCAGCCCCGCCCCGCTCGGCGCCTACGCGATCATCGACGAAATGGCGCGCCTCGAAGGCAAGCCGGTCGCGCCGCCGACAGTCTATCGCACGCTGGAGTTCTTCCTCGACAACGGCTTCGTGCACAAGATCGAAAGCCGCAACGCCTATGCGCCGTGCGAACATTTCGGCCACGCGCATCAAGGCGTCCTGCTGCTATGCGAGAAATGCGGCCGCAGCGACGAGATCGAGGACGCCGCCGTCACGCGCCTGCTGGAGAAGACCGCCACCCGCGCCGGCTTCGCGCCGCACCGACAGATGGTCGAAGTCGAAGGGCTGTGCCGCGAGTGCGCGACGGCGAGGTGAGGCGAAATCGCAGGCGACAAGCAAACTCCCGGCGCCCGCCGGGCGTGACGGCGAAGTCCAGGCGGAACCCTACGACGGGCTCTTGAGCCGCTTGGGGAGTTCGCGAATGATCGCGCTCATGCCGGGTTCGTCGACCAGGTCGGCGGCGTCCTCGATTTCGAACCATTCGATCTGGCGCTGGTCGCGCTCTTTCCATGACGCGAGCTGGCGCTCGAATTCGAGCAGGAACACTTTGACCCGGCAGAACACGAAATGGTCGGCGAGCCGCTTCCAATAGTCGTAGGAGCCGATCGGCTTCCTGTGAACGCGACCGACGACGCCCGCCTCCTGCATCGCCTCGGTTTCGGCCGCGCTATGGTCCGAGCGATCTTTCATCGGCCAGCCTTTGGGCACGACCAGCCGCTTGGTCTCGCGCGAGGTCATCAACATGACGCGAACCTGCCCGGCCGCGTCGTTGCGAACGGCCAGGGCGGCGACCTGCTTGAGGGGCTTGAGTTTCGGTCTCGACATTTTCAGTCAGTACCACGATTCGAGGCGCTGGTCTTGTTGAATCCGACGTATTTCTGCCCTTTACGCCGCTCAATTTACATATCGGGCGTTAGGGCGCCGCGCCAAGGACGCCAGGGCTCGCAGGCGCGCGTCGGACGCGCGAGAACTTTCGACGCCGCTCGCCCGCCCAAGCGCACGAGGCCCGATGCGCCCCGCCGTTCGACTCACTTTGCGCCGTAGGTGAACCTCAGCCGCATCGGCGCGCCCAGCGGCGGCGTCGGAAACGGCGCCGCCTCGGCGACCGCCTCGAGCGCGGCGCTGTCGAGGTCGAGCGATCCGCTCGCGCGGACGATTTGCCGTTGTATCAGATTGCCGGTTCCGTCGACGGTGAAGACGATCTGTCCCTCGGCTCGCGACGAATTCGCGCGAGCCGCGGCGGGAAAACGCACGTGGGACATGATCATCCCGTAAAGGATCGACAAATAGGTCGTTTTGGCTTTTCCGCCGGAGACCGGGCTCGTCGCGGCCGCGCTCCCCAGTTCGATATCCGGCACGGATTCGGAAGGGAAGATCGCCGCGCCGGCGGACCAGGTCGGCAACGGTTCGCCGACGAACGTCGGCAGCTTCTTGGATTGGGCGTTCGCGTCGGCGCGCGCCTGCCGCTCCATCGGCGCTTCGCGATCGGCCTCGATGGTCCGGTTCGCCGCCTCGGCGGCTTTCGCCAAGTCGGGTTCAGCCGTATTCCGCGCCGCGTCAAGCTCGCTTTCCCGCGTCGTCCCCGCCGCTTGCTCGCGAGCGGGCGTCAGACCCGGCGCCTCGGTCGTCGGCGGCGCGTTCGGCGCCTTGGTCGCCTCGTCGGGGGCCTCTCTTTCGATCTTTTCCTCATTGGCGGCGCGGGGCGCGTCGAACGCGGGTTCCAGGTCGATCGGTTGCGCCGTCGGCGCCGGCTCGGGCTTCGCCGCGGCGTCGTCGGGCTTCTCCCGCGGCGGCTCGACCACGATTTCAACCGCGATTTCTCGCGCCGCGGGCGCGATCGCAGGCGCCAGCTCGTTCTCGAAAGCCAAGAAAGACAGGACGCTCGCGTGAATGAGGAAGGCGCCCAAGAGCGCCGCCCCGCGGCTCGTCCCCGCCAGGGACGAGGGCGTTCGGAGTCGTATCGGGCGTTCGGCGGGATTGGCCCTGAAACCGACGTCCGACAACGACGCGCCCATATCGCGATCCATCACGACCGATATCGTCCCGTGCGCCGCTGCGACCATGAGGAGCCGCCGCGATCATATCGGAAGCGCGCCGCCGCTCACAAGCGGGAGGCTGGCGCGGCGCTATCGGTCATGTGTCCGGAGACGCTGCGCCGGCGCGCCCGCCGCCGTTGCGTTCGTGCAGCGCCAGAAACAGTCCGCAGGCGACGACAAGCGCGGCGCCGATCAGCGTCGCGGCGGGCGGAATATCGCCGAAAACGAGCGCTCCGACGATAATCGCCCAGATCAACTGGGCGTAGCTGAACGGCGTCAGCGCGGAAGCCGGCGCGCGCTGATGGGCGAGAATCAGCAGCCAATGGCCGAGCGCGCTGCAAACGCTCAAGATCGCGATAACCAACCAGGCCAAGGGAGTCGCCGGCGTTTGCCACGCCCAGGGCAACAAGGGCGTCACCGCCGCCACGCCGGCGATCGGGGTCCAGGCGAGCGTCGTCTCCGGAGCGTCGCGGCCGGCGAGCCCGCGCGTCGCCAAGGCGTAGCCCGCGCTGCATGCGACCCCGGCGATCGCGACGAAGACGATCGGTTGGAACGCGTCCGTTCCCGGTCGGGTCGCGATGACGACGCCGACAAAGCCGATCGCAATCGCGACGACCCGCGCCCCGCCGACCCGCTCGCCGAGCCACGGCCCCGCCATCAGCGCGACGAACATCGGCGTCAGGAACGAAATCGTCGACGTCTCCGCCAGTTGCAGCTGGCGCAACGCGAGGAAATTGCCGATCGTCGAACCGAGCAGCAGGAAAGACCGCACGATCTGCGCCCACGGCTGGCGCGCGCGCAAGACGCCTGGCCGCGAAAAGGGCCGCGCCGCGAAAAGGCTCAGCGCCAAGGCGCCGACATAACGCACCCAAATGACTTCGGCCGTCGGCAGGCCGTTCGCGCCGAGCCATTTGGCCGAACTGTCGATCCCGGCGAAACACACCGTCGCCGCGCACATCAAGGCGATGCCGGCGAAGCGCATCTGACGCGACCTGGCCTCGCTCGTCGCAGCAAGCGCGGCCGGCTTTCCGGCTTTCCGTTGTGGTCTTTGGAGCAAGCGCTGCGATACGCGCGCCCCGGCGCCCGAGCCGGACAGGTCGCGCAACCCTATTCGAATTGATCGGGCGCCACCCATAGCCGCGCGACGCGATTCTGGCAAACCCACCAGGATTCAACGCCAAGCAGTTGTAAGTCTGGCGATTGCGTCGGCGAACGCGATCGCATGGCGCCAAAGCATTGCCCGCTGCCGATTGACAGCGGCAAGACTTTTGCATCTAGTTATCGAAAGCGAAGTGGCGCTGTCGCGAGGGAATGGTCGCGTGTCGGTCACGGGCGGGAAAACGACACAACGACGCGGCGGGGCGCGCGCCCCGTCGGCCCGCGTTTTTCCGCGCCTCGCGGTGGCGCTGGCCGCGATCGCCCTGTTCGCGCAGCTCATGGCGCTGCCCTATCGTCACGCCGAGGCGCGGCCGGACCTGTCGAGCGTCGCCGCGACGCTGAGGGCGGAATTCGGGGACAGCGCGGTCCTGTGCGCGCAGGCCGACGACGACGCGTTCACGAGTTCGCCGGAACGCCGCCATGGCCATTGCGACGACGGCTGCCCGCTCTGCCAGTTCGCGGCGCAGGCGGCCCTGCTCGCCCCGCCGGCGCCGTCGCTTCCCGCGCGCCTCGAAGCCGCCGAGGCGCCCCTGACGGCGCGCGCCGATTCCATCTCGGAAAAGCCCAGCCCCACCGGATCCGCCCAACCGCGCGCCCCGCCTTTCGAAGCCTGATTCGAATTCGCCGCGCGCCGCCTGCCTCGGCGCGCGTTCCCATTCCCCAGGACTTCAAGGCGCAAATCCATGACCACGCTGCCCCTCCGGGCCATCGCGGCCGCGCTTGTCGGCGCTTCGGTCGTTCTTCGGCTCTCGCCCGCCTTCGCCCACGCCGTCTGCGGCGACCGCATATTCCCCGCCACGCTCGCCATCGACGATCCCGGCGTCGGCGACGAACTGGCGCTGCCGACCCTGACCTACCTCCCGTCGAATTCAGGCGGATCGCAGGAGTTCGACGCGACCTTTTCCTGGACGAAGACCATCTTCCCCAACTTCGGGCTGACGGTCGAGGACGGACCGACTTGGCAAAGGCCCGGCGGATATGGATGGGAGAGTCTGAACACCGAATTGCAATACGGAAACTTCTGCGTTCCCGACCACGAACTCATGGCCACCATCGGCGCGACGATCATCTGGGGCAATACCGGCGCCGGGACACAGGCCCAGCCCTATAACGTCTACCAGCCGGTGATCGACGTGGGCAAAGGCTTCGGCGACCTTCCCAAGAGCGTGAACTTCCTGCGCCCGTTCGCCGTGACGGGCGAACTCAGCGAGAGCGTGCCGAGCCAAGCCTGGACGAATGGAAGCCAGAACTCAACGAACATCAACTGGGGCTTCACCGTCCAGTACAGCCTCCCTTACTACAATTCGCAGGTGGGCGAAATCGACAACGACTTCTTCAAGCATCTGATCCCGCTCGTCGAATTCGCCTTTTCGAAACCGATCTCGAACTTCGCGCCGGGAACCAATGTGACGACCGGCACAATTCAGCCAGGCGCGATCTATATGGCCGACACGTGGCAGTTCGCGCTCGAAGCGATCGTGCCAATCAACAGCGCGAGCGGTCGCGGGGTTGGCGTCGTCGGCGAGTTGCACTTCTTCTTCGACGACCTTTTCCCCGACTCTCTCGGCAAACCAATCTCCAAGTGGGGACAGCCATGATTCGCCATTCGATCGTCAAAATCGCCGCCTCGCTCGCTTTCGCTTTGGCCGCCACGGCGGCCTACGCGCACGCCCAGCTCGAAAAGGCCACGCCCTCGGTCGGGAGCACGGTCGCCTCTCCCAGCGAGATCCGGTTGAAGTTCAGCGAGGGCGTCGAGCCGCGCTTCTGCGCCATTGCACTGTCTTCGGAGAGCGGCGCGACGGCGCCGCTCGGCGCGCCCAGCGTCGATCCGGCCGACAACAGCGTGCTGATCGCCAAGGTCGCCAAGACGCTGGCGCCGGGCGTCTACACCGTGACCTGGCATGCCGTGTCGGTCGACACCCACAAGACGCAAGGCAGCTTCGACTTCACCGTGAAGCCCTGATCGGCTTTCCTCCCAACGAAACCGAAGGAGACCCCAATGAATCGCTTGCACGCGCTCTGTCTAGCGCTCGCGCTCGCCCTGAGCGCGGCACCCGCCCTCGCCCAGGAAATCAAGGCGGGCGATCTGACGATCGAGAAGCCCTGGGCGCGCGCGACGCCCAAGGGCGCCGAAGTCGGCGCCGGCTATCTCGTGATCCGCAACGACGGCGCCTCGCCGGACCGCCTGACCGGCGGCTCCGCCGATTTCGCCGCCGTCGAAATCCATGAAATGACCATGGAAGGCGGCGTGATGAAAATGCGCGAGCTGAAGGACGGGCTCGTCATTCCCGCCCACGGCTCGGTGAAGCTCGCGCCGAACGGCGATCACGTCATGTTCACGGCCCTGAAGAGCCCGCTCGTCAAGGGCGAGAGCGTCAAGGCGACGTTGACCTTCGAACGCGCCGGCGCCGTCACGGTCGATTTCGCGGTCCAAGGCGTCGGCGCCGCCGCCCCCGGCGACGGCATGAAGGGCATGGACATGAAAGGGATGAAGATGTGAGGTCGGCGCGCGACGCCCGCACCGACGGTCGGTAGGCGGAAGCCATGGAAAGCGCGCTCGCGCTGTGCCGCTTTGCGCATTTCCTGTCGGCGATGGCGCTGTTCGGCGCGAGTCTCTACGTATGGCTGCTGGCACCCCCTGATCTGGGGCGCGTCCTCGCGCCCGCCGCGCGGCGGATCGCGGCGGTCGCGATTCCCCTCGCCGCGCTCAGCGCTCTCGCCTGGATCGCGCTCGAAGCGGCCTCAATGGCCGATTCCTGGAGCGGCCTCGTCGACGCGGACGCCCTCCAGGCCGTCCTGACGGACACCGCGTTCGGCGCGGTCTGGCAGTGGCGCCTCGCCGTCGCGCTGGCGCTGCTCGTGGCGCTCGCGCTGGGCCGGCACGGTCCGTCAGGCTTCATGACCGTAGTCTCGGCGCTCCTATTGGCGAGCCTCTGTCTCGTCGGCCACGCCTCGATGCAGCACGGCGGCGTCGGCGCGCTCCATCGCGTCAACCACGCGCTTCATCTTCTCGCCGCCGGGGCGTGGCTCGGCGGCCTTCTCCCCTTCGTTCTTTGTCTGAAGGCCTATCGCGATCCCGCGCTGCGCCGCGACGCGGTGACCGCGATGCGGCGATTTTCCTTCTGGGGCCAGTTCGACGTCGCGTTGGTCGTGCTGACCGGCGCCGCCAACGTCGCCCTGACCAGCGGCGCGCCGCCGCTTCCGACCACGCCATACCGCGCGCTGCTGTGCGTGAAGATCGCGCTGGCGGCGACGATGATCGCGATGGCGCTTCTCAACCGCACCGTCCTGGCGCCGCGCCTGAAGCCGGACGCGCCCGCGCTGCGCGTTCTGATGCGGACCAGCCTCGCCGAAGTCGTCCTCGGCGCCGCCGTGGTCGCGTTGGTGAGCGTGTTCGGCCTGCTCGACCCGTTCTAAGCGCGCTCGATGCGGATGACCTGCGGCTTCTCCTTCACCACCCCGTCGGCGACCGCCAGCGCGAGGGCCTCTCGGATCGACGTTTCCGTCGTCGCGTGGGTGATCAGCACCACCGGCGCGATGTCGGAGGACGGCGCGCCCTTGGCGGGGCGTTTCTGCATGATCGCCTCAAGCGAAATCTTGCGCTCTCCCATGCGCGTGGCGATCGAAGCCATCGAGCCTGGGCGGTCGACCACGGCCAGGCGCACGTAATAGCCGCCTTCGTGGCGCTGCATCGGCACGCGTTCGGCGTCCTCCAGCGCCGCGACCGGGCGGCCGAAGGCCGGCCCATAGTCGCCGCGCGCGATGTCGGCGACGTCGGCGGCGACCGCGGAGGCGGTGGGATCGCCGCCGGCACCCGCGCCGACCAGCGTCAGCGCGCCGATCGCGTCGCCGTCGATCGTCACCGCGGTGAGAACGCCCATGGTCTGCGCCAGCGGCTCGGACTTGGCGACCATGGTCGGATGCACGCGCTGTTCGACCCCTTTTTGCGTGCGCTCGGCGACGCCGAGGAGTTTGATGCGATAGCCCAGTTCGTCGGCCGCGGTGAGGTCGGCCAGGGTGATGGTCTGGATGCCCTCGATCGAAACCGCGTCGGCGTCGATCTTGGCACCGAACGCCAGTGAGGCGAGGATCGCCAGTTTGTGCGCGGTGTCGAAGCCGCCGATGTCGAAGGTCGGGTCCGCCTCGGCGTAGCCGAGCCTCTGCGCGTCGGCCAGGCACACGTCGAACGGCAGCCCGTCGGTCTCCATGCGCGACAGAATATAGTTGCAGGTGCCGTTCAAGATGCCGGAGACGCGGCGAACGGCGTTGCCGGCCAGGCCCTCGCGCAGAGTCTTGACGACGGGAATGCCGCCGGCGACCGCGGCTTCGAACGCCAGCGCCGCGCCGTTGGCTTCGGCGAGCCCGGCCAGTTCGAGGCCATGGGCCGCGATCATCGCCTTGTTGGCGGTGACGAGCGGCGTGCCCCGCGACAAGGCGACCTTCGCCGCGTCATAGGCCGCGCCCTCGGCGCCGCCGATCAACTCGACGAAGACGTCGATATCCGCCCGCGCGAGGGACCTCGCATCATCGTAAAAGGCCGCGCCGTCGAGATCGAGACCGCGATCGCGTCGGCTGAGGTCGCTGACCCCGACGAGCGTGATTTCGCGACCCGTGCGCGCGGCGAGATCGACGCGCCGGCGCCCCAAGAGCCTGACCAGCGCCGACCCGACGGTTCCGAGCCCAGCGACGCCGACGCGCAGAGGTTTCGCCATTCGATCGTCGCCCCACCGAGAAAACCGAGTCTGCCGACTCCAGGCCTTCTTGCCCGAATTGCGTCCGGCGATCAACCGGAGCTTCAGCGGTAGCGCTCGATCGCGCTCTTGGCCTTTTTCTTGCGCTCTTTGCGCGCGGCGTAGCGGGCGTCTCGATCGAGCTTGCGCTCGTATTCGATTCTGGATTCCTCCTCGCGGCGAGCCGCTTCGGCGGCTTCGCGCGCCAACGCCTCGAGGCGCAGCGTCTCCTGGCGCGCCGCTTCCTCGGCGGCGCGGCGCGCCGCCTCGGCGGCCTCGGCCTCGGCCTTGCGCTTCAGCCGCTCGGCCTCGCGCTCGGCGCGCGCTTGGAGAATCGCGCGGCGCTTGGCCTCGCGTTCGATGACGGCCGGATCGTTGGGATCGTATTTCGGGCGGGAAAGGAATTTCTCGGCCAGCGCCTTGCGCGCCTTGGCGGCGGCGGCCTGGCGGTCGAGGAAATTATTGCTGTTCAAAAACGACATCGTTTCCCTTGCAGATTGTTTCGTCGCGCGCGCTCATGCCACAAACCGCAGAAAACGGCAATGGTTTTCGCCGCATCGCAGCAACGCCGCGACACCCTGACGCGTTTGTTCCTTGCGCCTTCGAGGGCGCCCGCTGGTCGACGGGTGACGGGTCCGCGACGTTGTAATAAGACAACGCCGCCGCTGCGACTCGAGGCCTCCCCGAGAGAGCGAAGCGATGGGCGACCCTCCCGATGACGAACGCGACCCCGGAATGCCTCACCCCGCGGCATTTGCAGCTCTTCGGAACCATCGTGCAGGAGTTCGCGCGCTATGAGTTGCTCATGCAGGACGTGATGGCCACGGTCGCCGGCGCCGACGCCGCCGCCGTCATGCTGCTGACCCGCAGTCTCGACTTCGCGGGCAAGCGGCGGGTTTTGATCGACCTGCTTCGTCACCGGCCGGTTCCGCTCGATCAATTCGACCGCATCCGCGGCTATCTCGTCATTCCCGAGAATTTGACGCCGTTGCGCAACGACATCGCCCATTCCGCATGGAAGCCAGGCGCCTCCGCCACCGGCGTGCAACCGAACTGGATTGTCCGCATTCCCCCGAGCGTCAGGCCTTCGCGGGGCGATCCCGCGAGTCCCGAGAGCTATGTCGAAGACAACGAAGACCGCATCAAATACACCCTCGACGATCTCGCCCAGATCGTCGAAAGTCTGGCGGGAAATTACGCGTTGTTCCTCGCCTACCTCAGGGAGGTCGATCTCGTCGCGGGACGGAGTTGAGCGGCGGCCGGTCGGAGCGCCGCTGCGCCCGCAGGCGAAGCGGAACGTCGCCGGCGCGACAAAACAGCGAGAATCGTCGATTCGTCGACCTCGACGCCATACTACGCCGGCGCCGTCGCCAGGCTCGCGCAGAACGCCGCGAATTCGGCCTCGGTCGCGTAGGCTTTCTGCGCGCCGCGCCGGGTGACCGAATCAGCGGCGTAGCGAACCGCCTTGTCGAGCGCCGCCTCGAGGCCGAAGCCGGCGGCGAAATAGCGCGCGAAGGCGCCGACGAAGGCGTCGCCCGCGCCGGTGGTGTCGACCGGCGTGACCGGGATCGGCGCGATGCAGCGGATTTGCGTCGGCGCCGCCAGCAGCGCGCCGCGCGAACCCATGGTCACGATGACCGTCCCGACCCCCCTCGCCGTCAGGGCGCGCGCCGCCGCGGCGATCTCGTTCTGCGCGCCGACCGGCATGCCGGTGAGGATCGCCAGTTCGGTTTCATTCGGCACGAGAAAGCTCGCGTCGCGGATCCTCTCGGGATCGAGGTCCGGGGTCGCCGGCGCCGGGTTGAGCAGCGTCTTCACGCCATGACGCCTGCCGAAGGCGATCGCCGCATAAACCGTTTCCAGCGGCGCCTCGAGTTGCAGCAGAATGAGGTCGCAGCTCTTCAGGTCCTCGGCCGCGCGCTCGACGTCGGCGGGAGAAAGATTCGCGTTGGCGCCCTTGACGATCAGGATGGAATTCTCGCCCGACGGCTCGACGATGATCGTCGCCACGCCGCTGGAGCGGCCCTTGACGCGCCCGACGTGCGTGATGTCGACGCCGAAGCCGGCGAGGTTCCTGATCGTCATTTCGCCGAACAGGTCGTCGCCGACCTTGGTCACCATCATCACCGAGGCGCCGAGCTTGGCGGCGGCGACCGCCTGATTGGCGCCCTTGCCGCCGTGGCCCATCTCGAAGCTCGGCGCTTCGACCGTTTCGCCGCGAACCGGCATGCGATTCACGTAGGTGACGAGATCGACATTGTTGCTGCCGATGACGGCGATGCGCGGTTTTCGGTTCGTCGCCATTTCGGGATCGGATTTGGTGAGCGCGGTGGGACTCGAACCCACGACCCCCTGATTAAAAGTCAGATGCTCTACCGATTGAGCTACGCGCTCTTGATTGGGCTGCGAAGGCCTACAGCCTCGCCTTCTGGGGGTCAATAGAAGGCGCGCTCGTCTTGGCGAGACGCGCCGCTTTGAGCCTGGCGAAGTCCTCGCCCGCATGGTGCGACGATCGCGTCAGCGGGGTCGCGGAGACCAGGAGAAAGCCCTTCGCCGCGCCGACCGCGGCGTAGGATTGGAACTCCTCGGGCGTGACGAATCGCGCGATCGCGTGGTGCTTGGGCGTCGGCTGGAGATATTGGCCGATGGTGAGGAAATCGACGTCGGCGCTGCGCAGGTCGTCCATCAGTTGCAGCACTTCGTTGCGCTCTTCGCCGAGGCCGACCATGATTCCCGACTTGGTGAACAGCTTCGAATCGAGCTCCTTGGCGCGCTGCAACAGGCGCAGCGAATGGAAATAGCGCGCGCCGGGCCGCACGCTGAGATACTTCGAGGGCACGGTCTCGAGGTTGTGGTTGAAGACGTCCGGCTCGGCGGCGACGACGGTTTCCAGCGCGCCATCCTTGCGCAGGAAATCGGGCGTCAACACTTCGATGGTGGCGCCCGGCGCGGCGGCGCGGATCGCCCGGATGGCGCGGGCGAAATGCCCGGCGCCGCCGTCGGCGAGATCGTCGCGATCGACCGAGGTCACCACGACATGCGAAAGGCCGAGCTTGGCGACGGCGTCGGCGACGCGCGCCGGCTCGCCTTCGTCGAGCGCGTCGGGCAGGCCGGTGCGCACGTTGCAGAAGGCGCAGGCGCGCGTGCAGGTCTCGCCCATGATCATGAACGTGGCGTGCTTCTTCTCCCAGCATTCGCCGATATTGGGACAGCCCGCCTCCTCGCAGACGGTGGCGAGCTTATGGTCGCGCACGATCCTGTTCGTTTGCGCGAACCCTGCGGAGCCGGGCGCCTTGACCCGGATCCAAGCCGGCTTGCGCGGCGCCGGCTGGTCCGGCCGGTGGGCTTTCTCGGGATTGCGCGGGCGCGCCTCTCCCGCGCTCGACTGCGGACCGCTTTGGAGAAGATCGATAACCCTGGTCACATTGGCCACGTTGCGAGGGGGGACGGGAAGACGTCTAGCGGCCGCCGGCGGACGAGCGGCCGCTGACCGCGTGCCAAATGAGCAGGACGACGATCGAGCCGCCGAGCGCGACGAGGAACTGCTTCACCGACCCATAGACGGCGATGTTCCACAGGCTCGCGATTTCCGATCCGATCCACGAGCCGACGATGCCCACCAGGATATTGGTGAAAAGGCCGTGTCGGAAGCCGACGATCATCCCGCCGATCCACCCGGCCAATCCGCCGATGATAATCAGGGTGAGAAAATGAACGTGGGGCGTGCCCAACAGGGCGACAGAATCTTGCATGGGTGAACTCCCGAGGCTTGACGGCGCCGCAAGCGATGCGCTCCGATCGCCTCCTCTCATTTCAGACTTCGCGATGACAGAGAAGCGACGAGTCCGGCGGCGCCGTCAAGTCCTGACCAGCGCGGCGACGTAGAACCCGTCGGTCGCCGTGCTGTAAGGGCTCAGCCGCAAGCCGGCGCCGAGCTTCGAGGCGCGCTCCGCCAAAGGCGCAAGCCCGGCGCCGCGCGCCAGATGCCCCACCTCGAGCGGCAGGAAATCGGCGTGCGACTCCAGGAACACGGCGACGCGGTCCTCGTTCTCCGCCTTCAACAGCGAGCAGGTGACGTAGACGAGCCGCCCGCCGGGCCGGACGAATCGCGCGGCGCTTTCAAGCGATTCGCTCTGATCCTTTATGCGCTGCTCGAGCGCGCCCGGGCGCATCCGCCATTTCGCGTCGGGGTTGCGCCGCCAGGCGCCCGAGCCGCTGCACGGCGCGTCGATGAACGCCAGGTCGCAACGGCCGACGAGGTCGGCGAGGACGTCCCTGTCGCCGCGCGGCGCGCGCACCTGAACGTTGCGGGCGCCCGAGCGCGCCAGCCGCTCGTAGATCGGCGCGAGGCGCCGGCCGTCGCTGTCGCTGGCGTAGATCTGGCCGTGGTTGGCCATCATCCCCGCCAAGGCGAGGGTCTTGCCGCCGGCGCCGGCGCAGAAGTCGAGCGCCTGCATTCCGGGCGCCGCGCCGCTGAGCAGCGTCGCCAGTTGCGAACCTTCGTCCTGCGCTTCGACGAGGCCCTTGACATAGGCGGGCTCGGCGGCGAGCGCCGGCCCGCGGCCGTCGGCGCGGATCGCGATGCGCAGCCCGATCGGCGACAACGGCGTCGCGACCGGCCCGAGATGGGCGAGCGCGGCGAGCGCCCGTTCGCGATCGGTCTTCAGCATATTGACGCGCAGGTCGACCGGAGCGCGATTGGCGAGCGCCCTGCCCTCGTCGATCGCCGCATCGCCGAAACTCTCGGCGAACGCCGGCGCCAACCATTCCGGATAGTCGCCTTGCACGTGCGCGGGCGCGCCGGTCAGATTCCCCGTCCGCAGCCGTTCGCGCTCGGCTTGGCTCAGCGGCACCGGCGCGTGGCCCTCGCCGGTGAACAGCGCCGCGATCTCATCTTCGCTCAAGCCCCGCAATTGCTTGAGCGCGCCGAGGATTTCCGCGCGCGGGCTCGCCTCGCCCATGATCCAGGCGGACGAAGCCTTGCGGCGCAACGCGTCGTAGACGAGGCTGGCGATCGCCGCGCGGTCGCCGGAGCCGGCGAAGCGCCGCGCCAGCCCCCAGTCCTTGAGCGCGTCGGCGGCCGGCCGGCGGCGCGTCTCGATTTCGGCCAGGACTTCGATCGCGGCGGCGATGCGGGCGGCGGGGATCATCGGCAAGCCTTTACGGCAAAACGAGGTCGACGCAAAAGCGACACGATTGGCGGGTTAACCGAGCGAGGCGTTTCGCGAATGGCGGAGCGAAGTCTCACTTGGGAGCCACGATGTCCAAGGTTGTACGATCCCTGATCGCGTTGTCGCTCGCCATGGCGGTCGCCGCCTGCGCCGCCGCGCCGCCGCCCGAGATCGCCCCGCCGCCGCAAAAGAAGCTCGACGCCAAGACGCAGTTGGAGACGGGCAAGACCTATTGAGGCGCATTGGCGGCTAATCCCCAGGCCCCTCACCCAACCTCTCCCCGCACGCGGGGAGAGGAGTCGCGCGGCGCCTTCCTTCCTCTCTCCCCGTTTACGGGGAGAGGCAGGGGCCGGGTGACTGGCCGCAGACGTTCGCGAACTGCGTGTCCCTTACTCCCTCGACGGGTAGTTGGGGCTTTCGCGGGTGATCGCGACATCGTGGACGTGGCTTTCGCGCAACGCCGCCGCGGTGATGCGAGTGAACCGCGCCTTGGCTTGAAATTCGGCGATGGTCGCCGCCCCGACGTAGCCCATCGCGGCGCGCAGGCCCCCCGCGAGCTGATGCAAGACGGCGCCTACGGGACCGCGATAGGGCACCTGGCCTTCGACGCCCTCGGGCACCAGCTTCATCTCGTCCGTGATGTCCTGCTGGAAATAGCGGTCCGCCGAGCCTTGCGCCATCGCGCCGAGCGAGCCCATGCCGCGATAGCTCTTGTAGGAGCGGCCCTGGTAGAGGAACACCTCGCCGGGGCTCTCGTCGGTGCCCGCGAGCAGCGAGCCGATCATCACGCAGTCGGCGCCGGCGGCGATCGCCTTGGCCAGGTCGCCGGAATACTTGATGCCGCCGTCGCCGATCACCGGCACGCCGGCCGCGCGCCCCGCCTCGGCCGCTTCGAGGATGGCGGTGATCTGCGGCACGCC
>Ga0326727_10010518_pt1 | contig 22012 bp, 23 predicted proteins | sample MB2enrmetagenome_FD_207643 | JGI IMG/M metagenome (GOLD analysis project Ga0326727, IMG submission 207643) | Lab enriched peat soil microbial communities from McLean, Ithaca, NY, United States - MB29MY | ecosystem: Environmental > Terrestrial > Soil > Wetlands > Peat | place: USA: New York...
CGAGAGAGCGCGTTATGGTGCTGCTCGATTTCGGTACGGGACTTCGCCGAGGAGAGTTGAGCGGCGTCAAATGGGAGGATGTCGATTTCGGGCAAAAGACGCTTACACCCAGACGCTCAATTGTTAAGCAACACATAGGACCAGTGAAGACAGAGAAGTCGAAGAACTCCATTCCCCTGGACGACGATCTTCTTGAGGAACTGTTGGCTTGGCGAAGGGAAACGCCTTATGCCGAGAACAGCGACTACATCTTCGCCAGCCCCAAAATGAAGGGTAAACAACCGTACTGGATGAGTCGCATCATGCAGTACCACATCAAACCTGTAGCAAGCGAGGCAGGGATCGAAATCAAGGGATGGCACACGCTGCGCCATTCCTATACCACACTGCTACGGCAGAACAACGGCGATCCTAAGGTCGTGCAAGGGCTGCTGCGCCACAACTCCATCAAGGTGACGATGGACATCTACGATGAAGCGATGTCAGACGAGAAGCAGATGGCGCACAGAAAAGTGCTTCGTCTGGTCACTCGCAAACAAGACCGTACCGTAACCCGTACCGCGTCGGGAACTGGGACTCCTGCAAGTGCCTGATTTTGTTGGCGTCCCCGACGGGATTTGAACCCGTGTTACCGCCGTGAAAGTCGTCCTAGAGTTCGTAACTGATTGAAATTAAACGGTACGGATAGCACTCTAGGGCCCTTATCGGACTGTGGAGACGGGTTATCGGACTGTTAACGGACTGTGATGGCCAGGTGCTAAGGAGCCTGAAAATCATGGACCCAACCCTTCTTTCCCTGCTGGATTCGATCCCACAGAAACCACCTCGCTCCAAACTCGAAACTCATCGCGAACTGATTCGCCAGTTGCGGCGCAAAGGCTGCACGTACCGCGACATCGTTCGCATCCTTCACGAGCGTGTCGGCCTCGACGTGGCCGTCAGCACGATTCACTCCTTCATCAAAGTTCGTGCCAAACACCGAAAGCAGGTGCAGTACGAACTGCCGCCGCTCGAACCGGAATCGTCCGTGAACACCGATTTGAATGCCAACGATGTTGCCTCCCGAATCGCAGCGCTCAAGGCAAAGCCAGTCGAGCATAGGACAAAACCCAAACACTTTCACTTCGAAGAAAGCGAGCCGTTGAAACTCATCGGCCAAGGAGGATCGCGATGAACACCCATTCAAAAAACAAACGAGTCGTTTTCACCATGGGTGGCAAAGGCGGAGTTGGCAAAACGGGCCTGATGGTTGCCCTCGCTGAGTGGTTCGAAGCCAATGAGATTCCGTTCACGCTGCTCGACCTCGATACCGAGAACAAAGCTCGCGGATCGCTAAAGCACTTCTTCAATGGATCGGTGGCCAAGGTGAACATTCACACGCCAGCCGGTCTCGATGCGTTCGTAGATCATCTCGAATCCGGCGCGGCGATCATCCTCGCTGACATGGGAGCCGGTTCCGGGCAGGTGGCGAGCGATTGGTTCGACACCATGTACGTAGACGTTTCTGCCACAGGTGCGCGATTCACGGCTGTCGGCGTCATCACGCCAGACCCGGCCAGCGTTGAAAGCGTGCTCGCTTGGGCAAACCGGTTGCAGGATCGTGTCCAGTACGTTGTCGTCCAGAATGCAACAAGCCCACAGTCAAGCTTCAGCTACTGGGATTCGGCTGAGCAGGCGATTCGATTTAGGGAGTCTCTATCCCCGACAGTGGTCCAGATGGAATTTCGTCTGTCAGAGTTGGAGAATCCCGCACGGCAACACGGAGTACGACTGGGGCAGGTCGCCACCCGGCAGAATGCGGTCGATGAATTGAAGCGTGCCTCGATCGTAATGCGCGCCGAAAGTTATCGCCGGCGTCTCTTCTCCGAATTCGACCGGGCGAAGGAGATGTTTCTGCCATGAATGATGAGGAAATCGTGGCGACTGCCGAAACGCAGGCCGAAATCTCGACGCTCTTCGATGAACTGGCAGGCTTGGTGCCCGAGGAGCGTCTGACAGAGTACTACAGAGTCATTGCGCACACACGTACGCTGAGCCCAAACGATGAGATGCTCCGCATACTTGAAGCAATGGGCGTCCTCGCGTTACTCACGCGGGAAACGCCCGCTGCTATCGCTGCGGAGCGCAAGCTGCTACGGGCGATCCTGCAAAGCTCAGCTTCACAAGCAAGTGCAGTCGAGAAACGAATGGAATCGTACACAACCCGACTCGAATCGCGCCTCACTCAACTGCCTAAGGAACTGGAAATGGGCTTGGACCCACCCCGGATTGCAAAGCTCTTGGGCGAAAGTCTGCGGCAGTCCTTTCAGCGATCAGGTCTACCGGCTACGTGCTCAGCGCTTTCTCAATCCTGCGCTGAATTGAACTCCGTTCAGAAGCAATTGCTGAACGTGCTCCGTGAAGTGGCACACCCTGACGTCGGGGTAATTGCGAGAGCCAAAAGTGCCAATGACTCGCTCCTGCGAAGCATGGCAACTCGTGCCCAACAGATGGACAATTTCATCGTCAGGCTGGAAAAACAGATCTGGGCAACATGGCTGCCAGTTGTTGGGAGTGCCGCATTGGCGCTGGGATTCGTTTTGGGCTCGTGGTTCTCCAATGCGCGACAAAGGCCAAGCGAAACTACAAACGCAGCACAGTCGCGGCAGTCTCCAACACAGACATCTCCACCGGCAATTCTCCCGCAACGAGCGGTAACGCGCCGCTAAGACCTCACTGGCTGTTTCTTGTCACATGAGGTTGTGATGTGCTAGCTTTCCAACATCGGTATGAGGCGGGTTCTGTCCAGTTTCCTGGTTAGTGTACTTGCTTGGAGCTTCGTTGCTCCAATCGCGTTGGCATTGACAACGGACTCAACTCCCGCCTGCTGCCGTCGAAACGGCAAGCATCATTGCATGTCGGGAATGTCCGGCATGATGGTTTCGGGTGAGAAAGCTCCAGTTTTTCGCGCTTTTCCTTCGTGCTGCCCTTTCCGCTCAACCGTTGCGACTCCGAGTTCTGCGGGACAGCTGGTCGGGACACGAACAACCGCACACCTTTCTTCGTCCACGATTCTCGCTCATGCGGCTGGACTTCTGATCGTAAGCGCACGCACACACTCTCCTTTCTTCCAACGTGGTCCGCCCTCCCAATCCCTTTAATCGCTAAATCTAACTTTCGAGAAACTGAATTGCTGTTTGCTGCTCTTATCTGAACTCACGCTGTGGGGTGAGCCAGATCGAGTTCGGAACCGCCATTTCCAGGTGGGGATCGCTCCAATTTGGGTAGTGGAATGGATAGAGCACGTTTAGACACCAACGGGCTCTGACGGAGCTGTCTCTTCACTGCCGCGCTTGAAGTCGAAATTGGTCAGAGGAGGAGTGTATGCGAAGGAAAGGTACCATACTCTGGATGGCTGCCGTGATTGTGGGAATGCTGGACCTGATGGTCTCCACAAGTCACGGCCAAGCGTCCCACGAACCACCATCTGCCACGCAACCGGCCGGCTCACTGAAGCCGCCTCCATCGGGCAAGATCAACGTGGCGTTTGTGATTTCGGAGGGTGCCGACGTCATGGACATCGCCGGCCCCTGGGAAACTCTCCACGGCGCGATGCTTACAAGCAAGGGCAAACCATGGAATGAGTCGGACTGGGATGACATGGTGATGCCGATCAACGTGTACACCGTTTCCGATTCGCTGAAGCCTGTGGATGCGAATGGATTGACCATCGTTCCCAACTACACCTTTGAGAATGCGCCCAAGCCTCAGGTTATCGTGATCCCTGCGCAGAACGGACGCAGCGCTGCGCAAAAGGCATGGCTGCTGGCCAATTCGGCCACCGCCGATGAAACCATGTCGGTGTGCACCGGCGCTTCGGTGTTGGCGGACTATGGACTGTTGGACGGCCAAACTGCGACGACGCATCATTACTTTCTTCAGCGACTGCAGAAGCAATATCCCGCTGTGCACTTCGTCAGCGGAACCCGCTATGTGGAGAATGGCAAAATCGCAACCGCGGGCGGCTTGACCTCAGGCATCGATCTGGCACTACACGTGATTGCGAGGTACTACGGGGATGATGTAGCTCAGGGAACCGCCGATTTGCTGGAGTACAAGAGCACGCTGTGGAGAAACCCCGAATATGAGCAAGTGAAGCCGGTTGTGGCGTCGAAGTGATCATGCATGTTGCTAGATGAGCTGCTGCTACAGCAGCCAGAGTTAGAAATCCGGGAGGCGAAGAACCTCCCAGGACTTAGGTCTCAAGTGTTGAAACGACTGATCGCCAATTCGCTGCTTGTCATTTTGATTGCCAGTCTATTGGCGCCGCTGGCTCTCTGTTTCCAGCAAAGTAGTGTGCCTGCCTGCTGCCGACGCAACGGGAAGCATCACTGCATGGCGGGAGTGTCCGGCATCACGGCTTCCAATGACAAGGCTCCCGTTTTCCGCACGATCCCATCGCGCTGCCCGTTCCGCTCAACAGTTGCGACTCTAGTTCCGGTAGCCCGAGCACAAGTAGGACGGACAAGCACATACGTTCCTCCGTCAGAGATCCTGTCACAGGGGCCAGAATCCTTCAGTTTAAGTTTTGACGTTCATTTTCCTTTCTTCCAACGCGGTCCCCCTACACGCTTCCTTAATCGCTATTTCCTGTGATTAACGCCTAAATCTTTCTGTTCCGAATCGTTCACCGAGCTTGCGCGGTGGGCAAGTCGGCATTATGACGACGGCCGTTTCCCGAGGGATGGGTTTCCCCTGAAACATTGGGAGCGAATTGATGAGCAGCGTGCATTCCGCTAAAGGAGCGGCGATATGACCGAGAGTTTTCGCAATGCGCTGTTGAGTTTTTCTCGTTCCTCGTTCTGGAGCGCCACACTCGCTGTGGTTTGTGTGGCCTTCGCTGCTCATGGTGCTGCTCAGACCGAACTCGCCCACGTCTCTGGCCGCGTGACCGATCAATCTGGTGCCGTAGTAGCAGATACGGAAGTGGAAATCAGAAACGTGGATACGAATCTGTCTACGACTGTCAAAACGAATCAAGATGGGCTCTACACATTTCCTTCGTTGCGCCCCGGCCACTACAAACTTTCCGCGCGCAAGCCTGGTTTCAAGACAGTAACTTTGACGCAGTTCTCCCTGAATGCGCAGGACAACGTAAGCCGCGATCTTGTGCTGCAGGTTGGATCGGCGAGCGAAAGCGTCACGGTGACGGCGGAAACTCTCAATATCAATACAACAGACGCAACCGTGAGCACCGTTGTGGATCGTCAATTCGCCGATAACCTTCCGCTCAATGGCAGAAGTTTCCAAAGCCTAATTGAGCTGACACCGGGCGTCTTGCCCACGGGTGGCGAGGGTAATACCGATGCCTTTGTCGTGAATGGACAACGCGAGACGTCGAACTATTGGACGGTGGACGGAGTGAGTGCCAATTTTGGAATTGGAGGCAACATCGGTAATCCTGGCGCAGGACTTGGCGGACAAGCCAGCGCCACCAGTTTGTCGGGCGGAACGAACAGTCTCGTTTCCGTGGACGCGCTAGAGGAGTTTCGGATTCAGACTTCCACTGCTGCGCCGGACTCTGGCCTCACAGCAGGGGGACAGATTGCAATCGTTACACGCTCCGGCACGAACCAGTTTCATGGCTCTCTATTCGACTATTTCCGAAATGACGTCTTGGACGCCAACGATTGGTTCAACGGTTATACAAACACCCCTCCTCTTCCTAAGGCCGAGGAACGACAGAACGATTTCGGCGGAACTTTCGGCGGCCCAATTCTCAAAGACCGGACTTTCTTTTTCTTCTCGTATGAGGGACTGCGGCTCAGGCTCCCAACGACCGCGTTAACTGAGGTTCCGGATGCCAGTTTCACGCCTGGCACCACAAACTCACGCCAAAATGCGATACCGGCGGTGCAGCAGTTCTTAAACGCCTTTCCGCTCCCAAACCCGAACAGCCCGGAGATCCTCTGCGATCCGAACTCTGACCCGAATTGTCCATCCTCAGGCCTTACCGGCGCCGCTGCGTTCAACGCTTCGTACTCCAATCCCAGTTCCCTGGATGCCTACAGCCTGCGCATCGATCACCGGCTGAACGACAAGGTCACGCTGTTTGGCAGATACAACAACTCGCCTTCCAGTATTGCTCAGTACGGAGCAGGGAGTGGCGTTGCACTCAGTCAGGAAGGGGTTCAATCGCAAACGATACAAACGCTGACTCTGGGAACAACCTGGACGTTTTCTCCGTCTATCAACGACGACTTCCGATTCAATTACAGCCGGTCGGACAGTACAGGTGCTTCAGTATCAAGCAATTTTGGCGGCGCCACTCCCATAACTTCGCCCCCACTGCCCAATGGCTACAACCTGCAGAACGGCAATATTGGTTTTCAAGCGGGATTTACTACCAACGGGTATCTCAATATTGGAGCGAATGAAGCGAGCCTTCAACGCCAGATTGAAGTGGTGAACAACGTGGCAATGCAACGAGGCTCTCACAGACTCACATTCGGAGTGGACTATCGCCGATTGTCACCGCGATTTGCTCCAAGCCAGTACTTCCAGTATGTATCGTTTAATGATTATTCCGACACCGAGGCTGGCACGCTGGGCTTCTACTTTACCAACCAAAGCATTCCCGCAACCTTTCTGTTCCGGACATTCAGTTTATTTGCGCAAGACACATGGCAACCGAAGCCACGGCTTACCCTAACGTATGGACTACGATGGGGTGTCGAATTTCCTCCCCAGACACTCAACGGCCCGGCTTTTCCGGCCATCGTGAACTACAATCTCAACAATCTTTCGCAAATCGCACTGGCGTCATCCGGGACTCCAGCCTACCAAACGCGCCATCGAAATTTCATGCCTCGCCTGGGAGTTGCGTACCAGCTCGCGCAAAGAAACGGCGCACCGTCCACTGTGCTTCGTGGTGGGGTCGGCCTCTACGACGACCTGGCGGCAGGCGCAGCGGGGAATCAGATCGCATATGCGTATCCGTATACTGGACTCGGGCCCAGCCAGCAGCTCGCAGCTCAGTGTCCGCCTAGCGGTGCGACCTTCCCCCTTTCGCCGGCCTGCGCCGCCCCGCCTCCGATTGTGGCTCCCGGTTCCGCCAATAGTGGACTTCTGCTCGGTTTCAATCCTCACTTTCAAACGCCCTACACGCTTGAATGGAATGTGGCCTTGCAGCAGGAACTTGGCAGACAGCAAAGTCTAACGGTTTCTTATGTCGGCGCGGCAGGAAGAAGACTAGTACAGTCGATTGTCATCTACAGCTTTCCCCCCAACTACCCTGGGGGGATTGCAGTCTACGACAACGGCGGATCTTCCAGTTACAACGCGCTCCAGGCTCAGTTTCAGCGGCAGGTTTCTCACGGGCTTCAGGCGCTCGCCTCTTACACATGGGCGCATAACATCGATACAGGTTCCACCGTATTCGGCCAAGGTGGACAGGGGATAAATGATGATCGGGGACCCTCGAAATTCGACATTCGTAATCAGTTTTCTGCCGCCCTAACTTACGACATTCCCGCATACAGGCCGGATCGATTCGTCGGAGCCGTCTTGAGCGGATGGTCGCTTCAGACCATCATCAAAGCCTACTCCTCCCCACCGGTGGATGTGACGGTTAGCGCAAATCAATCGTTTACCGAAAAGCCCGTCTACGTCAGGCCAGATGTCCTTCCAGGAATCCCCTTCTACCTCTACGGGTCCCAATATCCCGGAGGAAAAATCATCAACAACACTCCGGATGGGCCGAATCTTTCTTGCGTCGGGCCGTTCTGTTTCCCTCCAACGGATGGGAACGGAAACGTACTGAGCCAGGGAAATCTTCCAAGAAACGCTCTGCGAGCCTTCCCCGCGTCGCAGTGGGACTTCGCGCTTCATCGGGACTTTCCGATCCGCGAGTCTCTAAAGCTCCAATTCCGAGCGGAACTGTTCAACGTGCTAAATCACCCCAATTTTGCACCGCCTAACAGTCAACTCAATCTTGGTTTCGGGTCGAACGCACAGTTCGGCTATTCGCTGACGACATTGGGGCAGTACCTCGGCGGGAGCAGCAGTGGAGGCGGCGCCCTCAGTCCCTTGTATCAATTCGGAGCGCCACGCTCCATCCAAGTCGCACTGAAGTTGTCATTTTGAACTCGACCGCTGGCAATACGGGAGGCATCCGGATGATCCATCGCTATTTCGTGTGGCTGCACCGTTGGACGGGGCTGTTGATGACGGTGTTCCTCATTGTCGTCGGACTCACGGGAACTCTTCTGGCGTTCAGGACCAAGATTGACCGTGTGCTAAATCCGCAGTGGCATGCGTCGCCTAGGCCGGGCCAAGAGCCGCTCGATCTTGCAACGCTCGCCGAAAAAGCCGAGTCGTTGCTTCCTCAGGCTCGACCAGGATACTTCGCCATTGATAACGATCAGGCCAGCATCGCTCTCCGCTTTCGGACGAATCCCGCTACTGGCCAGCCATACCAGTCGGACTTTGATCATCTCATTCTCGATCCCTACACCGGACGCGAACTGGGACGTTGCTGCTCGAGTCCAAGCTGGCAGACCAACTTCTTGCCGTTCGTCTACAAACTTCACACCTCGATGGCAATGGGATCGGTGGGAGCTTGGACGCTCGGCATCGTTGCCCTGGTGTGGACTCTGGACTGCTTCGTAGGTTTCTATCTCACATTGCCACGCGGACGCGGCGGGCTCTGGCAACGCTGGAAATACGCATGGCAGGTTAAGTGGCGTGCCAATGCATTCCGCATCAACTTCGATCTCCATCGTGCCGGCGGACTCTGGTTCTGGCCCTTACTGTTTGTCTTCGCGTGGTCGAGCGTGATGCTCTCACTCCGGCCGGTGTACGAACGCGTAACTGCTGCTGTTTTCGACTATCAATCGGACGATGTGGCGCTTGCCACATATATGCTGCCTCAGCCTCTCTGGAATCCGAAGCTGACCTGGCGTGATGCTCAGACCATTGGAGAACGGCTGGTTGCGGACATGGCGGCCGAGCACCACTTCACCGTGACCCGCCCCTATGGCCTCGCCTACATTCCCGAATTTGGCGTCTACACATATGACGTCCGTGGCAGCAACGACATCCGCGGCCACGGCTGGGATACAGGCGTCTGGGTGGATGGCAATACAGGAGCGCTTCGCCAGGTTTTTCTGCCCTCGGGCCAGCATTCAGGCAACACCGTCAGTACTTGGCTCTGGGGACTGCACTACGGTGATATTCGCGATTTTCTCCCATATCGAATTCTGGTGGCGCTATTTGGCTTGATCCTCACGATGCTTTCGATCACCGGAGTCTACATCTGGTGGAAGAAGCGAGCGGTTCAAAGAAGGGCCGCCGAACAACGGAATTGGAGGCCCGGCACGAGTGCGGGCGAGAGCGAACTCAGGAGGGCGGTTGGATGAATCTTCAAAGACTTATTCCGGTGGTTTGTTTGGGCATTCTGCTAAGCGGTTGTCAATCCAAAACGAAGCATTTCGACCTAAAGGGTCAGGTGCTTGATAAGAAGCCGGCTACGAACGAGATCACGGTAAACCATGAAGACATTCCAGGCTTTATGTCCGCGATGACGATGTCCTATTCGGTAAGAGACAAAAATGGATTCCAACAAGTCGAGCCGGGAGATGTCATTGCCGCAGATGTAATCACGGCCAAGAATGGGAATGAGTATTGGTTGGAAAACATTCGCATCACGGATGCGAGTGGCCGCAAGACAATAAAGCCCGGAACCGTGCACCGCCTGGATATTGGGGAACGTGTTCCCGATGTGAGTCTGGTCAACCAGGACGGAAAATCCTTCCGACTCGATGATTTCAAGGGGAAGGCGGTGCTGATCACGTTCATCTATACGCGCTGCCCGATGCCCACGTTTTGCCCGCGTCTAAGCGGCCAATTCGCGAAGATTCAGGATGATCTCGCGAAGACGCCCGTCGACTTCGCGAAAACGCATCTTGTAACAATCAGTTTCGATCCGAAATATGACACGCCCCCGGTGCTCCGCAAATACGGCCTCGCCTATCTCGACAACGATCCTGCGGGGTTTTCACATTGGGATTTCGCATCGACCAATGCGGGAGATCTCCGCAAGATCGCCGATGCGTTTGGCCTTGAATACTTTGAAGAAGACAACCAGATTGCGCACTCGATGGTCATTGTTCTGATGTCTCCGGAGGGGACGGTTGCCAAATATTGGTCGACCGAGTGGACAACTGTCGAACTGGAGGATGCACTCCGGCAACAGGAGAAACCTGGAGTCGTCCCTGCAAAAGCGGATGGGCAAAGGAAGGCCGGATGAACCGAATCGCGCAATATGCGATCTTCTTCGCGAGTCTCTCCGCCTTTGCCTCGTTGAACACCGCATGTTCTCCGAGCGCGTCAGCAGAGCGAGGTCAGGAACTGTTCGATCTGCACTGCGCTCTTTGTCATGAGGGACCGACTCCCGACCTAAAGAAGCAGCCACCGCGGCTGGAAAACTTGTTCGCTGCCAAGCAACTTCCGAGTGGAGTTCCAGCCACTGACGCGCAAGTCCGCAAAACAATCGTCGAAGGTCTAAGAACCATGCCCGCCTTCGACAAGCGACTCAATCAACAAGAGCTGAATGATCTGGTCGCATACCTTCACACGTTGAAGTGAGATTGAAATGCTTCGTCCTGTGCAAGTCGTGTTTGTAGTTTTGATCGTCCTGAGCACGGCATTCGCTTTGGAAGTAGACTCGCTCACCACCGAGCAAAAGGGCCGGTATGACCGGTTAACGCATGAACTGATTGCTCCGTGTTGTTGGCGGGAGCCGATCGCAATTCATCGCTCTCAAGAGGCCCTGCAGATGCTGGATGAAGTTGAGAAGCTGGTTGCCGAGGGACGATCAGAAGAGGAGATCAGGAACATCTATGTCGCGCGATATGGCCCCAGAATTTTGGCCGACCCACCGGGAGTTTCCAAGTACTGGCTCTACCTACTCCCGTTCTCGCTGTTGGCGTGGTTCATGGTGGCAGCCGTATTTCGATTACGGTCACTCGTCGCAAGAGCAGCGCCAACACAATCGTCCGCGCCGCCGGAATTACTCGCACAAGTAAGGAAAGAAACGGAAAGCATATTTTGAGCGAAAAGAGGATGAAACCAAGGTCAGGAGGAATTTAGATGACAGAACGACGTGAAGTGATAAAAGCGATCGGCATGACTGCAATCGCAGGCCTGTGCGGAATGTACCCCGAAATCGCGGCTGGACAGACACCCAAAACGAGCGACGGGACAACAACTCCGTATACCGTTCCGCCTCTACCCTACGAGTATGACGCGATTGAACCCTACATCGATGCCCAAACCATGCATCTGCATCACGACAAGCACCACGCCGCCTATGTCAAAAACCTGAACGCAGCTTTAGCAGATCACCCCGACCTCGCCAAGCTCCCTGTCGACGAGTTGGTCAAACACTTAGACCGTGTTCCAGAAACGATCCGCACCGCCGTGCGCAACAATGGCGGAGGACATGCGAACCATTCTTTCCTGTGGCAAGTCATGCAGAAGACCCACCCCGGCCAACCGAAAGCAGAATTGGCGAAAGCCATCGACGCGCGATTCGGCAGCTTCTCCGGATTTCAAGAACAGTTCACGAAGGCTGCCATGAGCGTATTTGGCAGCGGCTGGGCCTGGCTGAGTCTAGATGACAGACATCAGCTTTCGATTGAGACAAGTCCCAATCAGGAGAACCCGTGGATGGCAGGGAGAACTCCGATCCTTGGTATTGACGTTTGGGAGCATGCCTACTACTTGAAATACCAGAATGTCCGAGCCGATTACGTTGCCGCCTTTTATAAGGTGATTTCCTGGGACTTTGCGAACGCGCAGTATCAAAGCGGCTCGAAACCATGAAACCGACCTCGGCGCGTCGCTGACGAGAGGCACATGAAAAATACGATCGTTTTGATCTGTCTTTTATTAATGAGCAGCATCCCTGGGGCTTACGCAGATCAGGTGACCGTCATAGGGACTTCATCTGCTCCGCAGGAGCCGGACGGGAAGATTTTGAGCGTGAAGCCGTGGCCGCCCTTGCCGAAGTATGAGAGTCTTGACGATTTCGGGCGCAGCTATTTTCCGCAGTTCGTCTACGAAGAAGCCCGCACGCAAAAGGAATTCGACCTTTTCGAAATCACCTATGCCAGCGACGGCCTTGCTGTGCGCGGCCTTTTGATGAAACCGAAAGCGCCGGGCACTCGAAAGTGGCCGGCGATCATCTTCAATCGCGGCGGCAACGGCGATCTTGGACGTATCACGGATAACGGCCAGCCTTGCGGCGGCATGACAAACACGTCGTGCATGGACGTCGCCGATCTCTATCTGCTGGCGAAGGCCGGCTTCGTGATCATCGCCTCCGACTACCGCTACCAAGGCGCCACCGTGAAGCGCGACGAATGGGGCGGAGTGGAAGTCGATGATGTTCTCAATCTCGTGCCGGCCCTGAAGTCGCTCGACTATGTAGACCCGGAGCGGCTGTACATGCTGGGCCTGTCACGAGGCGGCACCGAAACGTATCTCGCGCTCAAGCGAGGAATTCCCGTCAAGGCCGCTGCCGTCATCGGCGGAGTCACGGACGTGAAAGCCTGGGTGGACGCGCGGCCCGAGATGAACATTGTCAACGGAAATGAATTTATCGACGGCTTTGCCAAAATCTGGCCTGACTATGAGCACCGCGCCGAAGAACAGTATCGAGCACGCTCGGCCGTGTATTGGGCCGACCAGATCAACGTGCCCGTTCTCATACTCCATAGCCGGACCGACAAAATGGTCCCGGTGACGCAAGCTCTCCGAATGGCAGAAGCACTTCAGGAAAAAGGCAAAGTGTACTCGCTGCACGTCTACGAGCGCGATGGCCATCCGTTGCTGCGGAATCGCGAGGACCGTGATCGATTGATTGTCGATTGGTTCAACCGAATTGGCCAAGGCAACCAATAATTATGCGAGTACGACTCTCGGATCTTCAGCCCGGCGACATGGCAGTAATCGAAGACGTTGCACTGTCGGAAGCAGAACAACAGCTTTTGATGCGATTCGGATTCTTCGACGGAGCCGAGGTTCGATGTTCGCGCCGTGCACCCCTCGGAGACCCAGTCGTCTACTCACTAGACGGCTCAGAAGTCGCCTTGCGCACCGAAACAGCGTGCCGGATTTTCGCTTCGCGAGTTGTCGGACAAAGGCACGAGCAAATGCGATGAATTCCCTCTTGCAAACCGTGCCACCCTCCGCCGCCAGGTCTCAGCAACGAATCCGGACTGTAGCGTTGATCGGACCTCCCAACTCAGGCAAAACCACTTTGTTCAACCGCCTGACTAAGCTTCGGCAGAAGGTCGGCAACTACCCCGGAATCACGGTTGAGCAACACACGGGCGTGATGGCTCTGCCCGATCAAGAAGTCACTATCGTTGATCTGCCCGGAGTGTATAGCCTCAACCCATACTCCGAAGACGAACGCGTCGCAGTCAGTGTGTTAAACGGCAATATGGACGGGGTTCCGGGGCCAGATGCCGTTTTGCTTGTACTCGACGCAACCAATCTCACTCGGCACCTCTCGCTCGCTGCACCCGTGATTGCTCTCGGGCTTCCGACCCTCGCTTTACTCAACATGGGGGATCTCCTTGCCAAGCGAGGCGGCTCAATCGATGCTGTCAAACTGGCGGGCGACTTGGGCATCCCGGTCGCGATCGTCAGCGCCACGATGGGGACCGGCCTCGACGCCGTAGGCCGCTTCCTGCAACAGGCAAACTCACCTAGTAGAACGATGCTGCCGATTGTCCGAGATGTCCGGGATTGCCGAAAGTGGGCTGCTCGAATCGCCAACGAATCGGATTATCGCCCTCCGCTCTCGCCAGCGTGGAGTCGCCGCCTCGACGACATTCTTCTTCATAAGGTTTGGGGCCCTCTCGTCTTCATGATCGTCGTGGGAGCCGTTTTCCAAACAGTATTTGGCTTGGGCCAACCGCTCAGCAATGCTTTGCAAAAGCTTCTCACTGAAATGGGGCAGAAAACTGCACCGTTCATCGCAAACGGCTTTCTTCGCTCATTGTTACTGGATGGCATCTGGAAAGGCGTTGCCTCGGTTTTGGTTTTCCTGCCCCAGATTTTGGTCCTCTTCCTTTTTATAGGACTGCTTGAAGATTCCGGTTATCTGGCGCGTGCCGCTCTCATTGCCGACCGCACAATGTCGTTTGTTGGACTGAACGGAAAGGCCTTCATCCCGCTGTTATCGGCTTACGCGTGCGCCGTCCCGGCAATCATGGCGAGCCGCACGATCGAGAACAAGCGCGACCGTCTGGCGACGATCCTTATTGCTCCGTTCATGACCTGCTCGGCTCGTCTGCCCATCTACACACTGCTGATTGCAGCTTTTATTCCCGAACGTCCGGTTGTCGGTTTTCTCCTGGGTTCACGCGCTCTCGCCATGCTGTTGTTATATGTGCTCGGTTTTGCCGCCGCGATCGGAACCGCGAAGATTCTGAAATCGTCGGTCCTCAAGTCGACTCCAGCGCCATTCGTCCTCGAACTCCCTGAATACCGCTGGCCGACGTTTGGTACCGTCGGCTTGCGCCTGATGGATCGAGGCCGGATATTTGTGCAGCAGGCGGGGACAGTGATTCTCGTCGTGTCGCTGTTGGTATGGGGGCTAACCAACCTTCCGCTCCACCATGGTCACCCGCCGGAGTTAGAGGACAGCGTGGTGGCCCATCTCGGTCATTTCATCGAACCGGCGATCCACCCGCTCGGCTTCAACTGGAAGATCGGAGTCGGGCTTTTGACCTCAGTCGTGGCTCGCGAGGTTATCGTCGGAACTCTCGGAACCCTCTACGGACGAGATCCGCAAACACAGTCGGTCTCGCTTCAAGCAGCCCTTCAGCATGACCTGACGTTCTCAGGAGCGATGGCGTTGTTGGTATTTTTCGCCTTCGCGATGCAGTGTACTTCAACGCTGGCTGTGGTGCGTCGCGAAACCAATAGCTGGAAGTGGCCGCTTATCCAGTTCGTGTATATGACTGGCGTAGCATTCGCTGCGGCCTTGATGGTCAACCTCGCACTTTCAGCACTGAATTAGCTGTGCTTACGAGATCTATTGCCAGTGGCAAACACAGGCAATCGCGTTAGAAACAGCCGTCCGCATGTCTGTCTTGGCAGTAGCGGCCTTATCCGACCGGGGGACCCAGGCCGAATCTTGACGATCGTAACTGAGCGTGGTGTTGAGAACTCTAAAGTGTCAGTTTAGATTCCTCAACAGTGCCCGTCGTTCATTGAGAAATCTGCGTCTCGACAAGTCCCGAATGTTCCAATCTCGGGCCAATCTGTGGACTGCCTTTTGGCTATGCCCGCAGCTGCGAACGGGTGCGAAAGTCCAGCCGTCCGGCAGGCTCCTTGCTTATTAAGACATAATGCAATATTCTTTAATAGCGAGAACGCTTATTAAAGGAACCCTTCATAACGCGAGTGGCCACTGAAGACAAGTCGAGGCTGGGGAGTTACGTGACAACGACGGTCACTGGAGAACCAGTGCGGGCCTTTATCCCGCCAGGGCTGCCCCCCAATCCACCTGTGGAATTGGCGGGCCTGTACCAGCATCTTGACCGAGCCAACCAGGCACTAGGCCGACTCGATGGCCTGACCACGTTGCTCCCCGACACCAAATTCTTCCTATACCTCTATATCCAGAAAGAAGCCCTCTTGTCGTCGCAGATCGAAGGGACGCAATCGTCGTTTTCGGATCTATTGCTGTTTGAAAATGACTCGGAACCCGGAGTTCCGATTGATGATGTCGAGGAGGTCTCAAACTACGTCGCGGCGATGCAACATGGGCTTCGACGGATCGCAGGCGGCTTCCCTCTCTCGCTCCGGCTGATTCGCGAAATTCATACCATCCTATTGCGCGGCGGGCGTGGGGCCAATAGAACACCAGGCGAATTCCGGCGGTCGCAAAACTGGGTCGGAGGGACTCGTCCCGGCAATGCTGCGTTTGTTCCGCCTCCGCCAGAACGATTGATGGAGTGTCTCGACAGTCTTGAGCGTTTTTTTCACGACGAGAAACACAAGCTACCCATCCTGGTCGAAGCCGGATTGATTCACGTGCAGTTCGAGACGATCCACCCGTTTCTAGACGGAAACGGCAGACTCGGTCGGTTGTTGATCACACTCCTGCTTTGTTCTAAAGGAGCATTGCGAGAGCCTCTCTTGTACCTCAGCCTGTACTTCAAGACGAACCGCGAGCGGTACTACGACCTGCTTCAGCGTGTACGAACAGAAGGTGCCTGGGAAGAATGGCTGGCTTTTTTTCTCGAAGGGACGGAGATCACGGCGCGCTCCGCCGCTGATGCCGCAAAACAGATTCTGACGCTCTTTGCAAACGATCGGGACCGTATTCAGACAATCGGACGCGCAGCGTCTTCTGCACTGCGTGTTCATGAGTACATGCAGAAGAAACCTCTGGCAGTTATCGGCGCCGTCTCCGACGAGCTTAAGCTATCCATCCCCACGGTGACGGTTGCCTTGGATCACCTGGTTCGCCTACGCATAGCCAAGGAGGTCACGGGAAAACGCCGAGCCCGTGTCTTCGGATATTCACGTTATCTGAAGATCCTGAGTGAGGGGACAGAACCCCTTAAGCAGTAGCAGCGAACATTGTCATTCCGCATTCGAATTGTAGTGAGACACAGGCCGAACGAGATCGAACCCCGTTCGAGCTTGTGCGAAGAACATCCGAATCAGCTCGGGCGTATCGCACTGACCTAAGCCGAAGGCTTAGGGATGGTGTCTCTCTCTCTCTTTTCTCCCTGCCCCCATGGACGCGTGCTTGCAGTTAAGGCGCACGAGCAGTCGGAACCGGGAACCTTCGAAGTTCGATGGAGGGATTTGCCGAGCACTACTTCGGCGCCTCGATTACTCTGGCGGGGCGTCATCCTCAACCCGTCACTCCCCCTAGCTGCCTGAAAAACCGAGGTTTGGGCCGAGGTTTGGGCCAAGGTTTCGTCAATCGACGGCCACGCGGTGTGCCAGAATCCTCATACCCCGGCATTTTCGCCTCACACTCAAAACACGACGCTTAGTCCGCCACAGATCCCATGGTCGACGCTGTACCGGAATCTACAGTTATCGTGACACGACCTGGTTCTGCTCCAGTCCGAAGCTAAACAACGTTCGAAGAACGTGGGTAGTCATCGCCAGGCAGCAAAAGCCCGTTGTGTGCCTGAAGTGCCCTTGCCTCGGCGCGCGACTCAACTAGCCTGGGCCGGAGGCGCCTTGGTTACTGTCTACGAAGTCCCTTCCATCCTTCCGTCGGCACAATTCCACGCATGAGTGTTCAGTTGTAAGCCGAAGCCACGAATATCATTGGCATCCGCAATGAATTGGCACCGCTGGCAAGAAACAACGTACCGCATCGCGCCGACCTACTCCAATACTTAGGGCACACCATGAACGTGCTGGAGAAAGCGGAGGGGAGGCGAATGAAATTGAGAATGCGATGATTGGGAGCCTAGCGCACTTGTCTCCAGCACGCTCGCGAAGGGATTTTACGCTGCGGTCAGGGTCGATGAAGCAGAGTCGGAGGTCACCCTACAGAGAGCGAAGACAATCGCCGCGTAGAACCAGCTTTCGCGCAGGGCTCAGTCTTCAAAAAGCTTCCTCCAGCCAAGTGCAGCTTGAAACCTTGTAACCATCCAGAGGAGATGTGGCAATGGATTCCCCCACTGTGTTGTGCATCGATGACCGTCCTGCGGTTTTACTGGAGTACAAACATGAAGGCATGGACGTGGAAGCCGTAGCCTGCCATATCAAGCAACGGTTTCCCAACCTGCCGATCATCCTGCTTTAAGCGTACGGCGAGATGCCAGAGCGAATCTTGTGGTTGGTGGATGAATACGTGATGAAGAGCGAACTGCCAGAACGGCTGGTGCCGATCATCGAACGAGCGTACAGGTTCGCACCACGTTCGGACCAACGGAGCCAGCGTAGCGGAGCAGCAGCGTAACGTCCGTGCATCGACTGGACCGGTCACTACTGTCATCCCAACCGCGGTATGCGGCGGGCTTTCCTGCACAAACTGGGATGGTCAACGGGCGAGTCGTGCTCGCAGCGATTAGCGAGACACCATCGGCTGTGCTCTTTCGGAGCAAATGGACTGCCTCAATAAGCTGCCTGCAATAAACTCCTCACCAGCCTGCATCATGTGCTTCCACATCTCGAACGCGCGTCCCTCTTGATTGAGAAATGCGAGAGCTTGCTCCCGGCTCACAGGGGAGCCTTGTTCGGTGGCCAGTCGCAAAAGATGTGAAAGTGTGATTTCGGCCATCACTCGGTCTCTATCCATCTTTTCAGTCATGAGTTCCAACCCACTATTCCCATAAGGTCAAAACCGTCGACTCTTCTTAGCGGTCCGCGTGCATGGCTCCGCACCTGAGGTCAGTCTCCCTAGTTCTGGTATTGTGCTTTCGCGATGCCCAAGCGGCGAATCTTGTTTTGCAGCGTCGTACGTTTCAATCCCAGCCGTTCGGCGGCTCCGCCCTTTCCTGCAATCCGCCCCGAAGCGGATCTCAAAGCCTCGACGATCACACTGCATTCTGCTTGTCGAAAGCTAGAGGTCGACGCGGCAACAAAAACCATTTCGGAAGAGCTACGAAGCTCCGCTACGGGCACTTCTAACTCCTCACCGCGTGTCACGATGACGGCGCGTTCGATAAAGTTCGCCAGCTCCCGAACATTCCCTCTCCACGAGTGGTTCGTTAGAACGTCCATGGTCTGCCTTGACACAGATGTGATCTGCTTTCGCATGCGTTGCGACAGCTTCGAAACAAAATAGTTCACCAGCAGCGGAATATCCTCGCGCCGCTCGCGCAGGGGAGGAATCTCGATTGGGAAAACGTTGAAGCGGTAGAAAAGATCCTCACGGAACTTCTCCTCCTGAATCATGGCCCGAAGATCACGGTGGGTTGCGGCGATGATGCGCACATTAACGTGGATCGTCGTGGCACTTCCCAAACGCTCGAACTCCTCCTCCTGAACGGCGCGCAATAATTTCGGCTGCAGCTCCAGGCTGATGTCACCGATCTCATCGAGAAAAAGGGTGCCTCTGTCTGCCAGCTCGAACCGACCCTTTCTTTGCATCAGAGCCCCCGTGAAAGCTCCCCGCTCATGCCCGAACAGCTCGCTTTCCAGAAGTCCCGAGGGAATGGCAGCACAGTTCATGCGCACATAGGGACGGTCGCGCCGTGAGCTCAAGTTGTGAATCGCGCGTGCAACCAGCTCTTTCCCTGTTCCTGTCTCACCATGAAGCAGGACGGTGGAATCCGTAGGCGCAACGATTGCCACATGTTCAAGCACTTTCCGAAGCGCCGGGCTGTTGCCGACGATATCTTCGAAGCAGTGCTCCGGGCTAATTTCCGGCGCGAAATAGAACTGATCATCTTCGAACCTGCTCACGCTGGGTAAAGTGGTTGCTCTGAAGTCTCCAATGTCTGCGAAAGCAACGGCCGCGCCCATAGTCTCCTCCTGATGTTTTCAGTTTGTTTCTGGTCCCCAGATGTCACGCGGTTCGCTTTTGCGCCACTGGAAATTCGAGCACCCGTCCGCGTTGCTCCTGAGGCACCCACTTCACGGCCTTCCGGAAGCGAACTGGAATGTAGAACTCAATCACGTTTGCCATGTTCGTACTCCTTGTTCAACCTTCTTGGCTTGAACTCGTGAGCCATTGTGCAACCGGTTGGATTTCTGCGAAAGCCTATATCGGGGATGCTGCAAACTCTTGGGAGGCAAAGCAGATCCTACTTTTGAGCTAGAGAAACCTAGTCCTTTGGGCTGTTCTTATGGAGGTCAGAGTTCTTCTTGCGAGGTGTGGGTTCGAAGCGTTTCCAGCCATAAAGGCGAGCATCGACGGACCATAGCCCCGGTCCTAACATTGCCAGGGCAGCGCCGGCAGTTCCCAACATGAGCCAAAGCGACTTGTCGCCGGGCAGCATGAGCATCTTCCAGACTTCAATGAGGGCTACCGAGGCTCCGGCGATTGGTGTCCATAAACCTGCGACCAGCAGGATTCCCGCTCCCAGCAAGAGGATGGCCGGAATCGTCACATTCAGCGGTGGTGGATCGCTCCGCAGGGTCAAGCCGGCGCGTACGACTAGCGCGGAGCCCGCAACCGCACGCATCAGGAGCAACCCTGTGCCGGGCCAACCACCAGCGAATGTTGAATAAAGGCGTCGCAAAAGAACGCACTTTCCGCACTACATAACCATTCTCGGCTGTTCTGCAATCGCTTCGGAAGCCCAAAAAGAGGCGGATCATTACTCTTTAGAGCCTTGGGATTGGGACTGCGAGGTTACTTGTGGGTCAGCTACAGCTCGATAATGCCTCGTTTCAAGCCAATCATCGCCGCCTGCGTTCGGTCGTTGGCGCCCAATTTGGAAAGGATGTTCTTGACTCGCCCCTTGACGGTCTCCTCGGTGATCGAAAGTTGATCGGCGATCTGCTTGTTGGCATTTCCGGCGGCGATCAACCGGAGCACGTTGATTTCGGCGGGCGTTAGGGCATCGTCCGTCGCATGCTCGGCGATTTCGTACGAGGCTTCGGGAGAAAGAGCCTTCTTGCCGCTGTGAACCGCTCTGATCGTGTCCACCAGTTCTTTGTGAATCGTATTCTTCAGCAGATAACCTTGCGCCCCTGCCTTAAGTGCCCGAAGGATCTGCACATCGCCTTTGTAGGTCGTCAACACAATGATCTTCGCGTCCCGAAATTCTCCCCGAATCGCCGTGATGGCATCGAGGCCGTTCATCTCGGGCATTTGCAGGTCCATAATCGTGACATCCGGCCGATGCGTGCGAAACTGCTGGATTGCCTCGCGCCCATTCGAGGCTTCCGCGACCAGAGTCATATCTGGTTCGTCACCGAGCAGGACAGCTATGCCTTCCCTGATGAGAACATGATCGTCAACTGCGAGAACCCGGATTCGAGCTGAGCCATCACTCACGTTCTATGCTCTCCTTCTCATCCGTTTCAGTCGCGGAGCGCTTCCCAAAGTACCAGAAAGGCCGCGCCGATTTCACGTACGCTCTCGCTCCCGGAATCACAAGCTCGATTTCCGTGCCGCTATCCAGTTCCGTCCAGATAGTGAGCTTGCCGCCTACAAGTTTGGCGCGCTCCCTCATCCCCGGCAAGCCGTAGTGCCCTTCGCGACCATCTCGGCTGAGCACGTCGGAGGGAATCCCTTTTCCGTCGTCGCGAACGCGCAGCCGGAAATACTTTTCGTCATAACGAATTTCAACTTCCACGTTCTTCGCGTCCGCGTGCCGAAAGGAATTGCGCAGCGCCTCGGTCGCAAGCCGGTAAACTTCATCTCGAAGAATCGGATGCAGATTTAGCGGCGTGCCTTCCACCAGCAGCTGAAATGAAATTGAATTTTGCCCGTTTTCACCTGCGGCGAATTCTTCGCCAATCGTCCGAATGGCCATCGCGAGGTCATTCTTCTCTGTGGTGGACATGCGCAGCCCTTTTATTGCGTCCCGCCCCTCGCCGATCGCATCGGATGCCCGATCGAGTGCTAATTGCAGCGTCTTGCGAGAGTCGACCGCACCCTCCGGCAACTTCTTAATCCCAACTTGAAAAAGTGGCAGCAGTGCCTGAAAACTCTGCAGCAGCGTGTCATGCAGGTCGCGAGCCACCCGTGTGCGTTCGGCTACCCGCTCATCCAGACGCATGTTGAACTGATACGCTAGTTGCCGCACCCGCAATTGATATGCGGCCCACAAGAGCGCTAGAAACGCCGCCACGCACGCTGCCCGGAACCAGTTCGTCTGGTACCAGGCCGGAGGAATCACGAAATCCAGCGCCGCACCTTCTTCGTTCCACACGCCGCTGTTGTTGCAGGCAATCACGCGAAATTTGTAATGCTTTGGCGGCAGATTCGTGTACTGCACCTCCCGATCGTTGACAACCTCTCTCCAGTCCTTCTCTTGGCCTTCCAGCTTGTAGCGGAAATGCACCTTCTCAGGCACGACCA
>Ga0326727_10010519_pt1 | contig 22012 bp, 21 predicted proteins | sample MB2enrmetagenome_FD_207643 | JGI IMG/M metagenome (GOLD analysis project Ga0326727, IMG submission 207643) | Lab enriched peat soil microbial communities from McLean, Ithaca, NY, United States - MB29MY | ecosystem: Environmental > Terrestrial > Soil > Wetlands > Peat | place: USA: New York...
TTGAGACACGTTTACAGTGCCTGGACAAACTGGTATCTGGAACATGAGCGATACGAAGAAGCGCGGCAGGCAGTGGGCAAGGCTATAAAGTGCGAGCTAACGACAAAGCTGGCAATCAAGTGGACCCTGACGCACGTTGCTCCCAGTCTTGCTAGAAGGATCTCGCCGAAGTGGAAAGTGCATTGATACGCCCGGAAGTCAGCAGCACCCGTCAGCCTGATCAACTCAATCCAGCGCGAAAATAGTGCTCTTTCGCCGCCTCGCACTTTAAATAGCCTTTTCCTCGTTACCTCCTTTGGAACGTACTGGCTCGTCATAAGTAATTTCTCGGTGTACTTAGGTGCAATTTCGCATAGGGAATGGGAACTCAATCTGCATGAGCACAAATGGGAATGATCTGTTTTCTTTGAGAAACAAAACGATTCTGGTTACCGGGGGTACACGCGGTATAGGCCAAGCCATTTCACTGCGTTTCGCGCGGGCAGGTGCCACGGTAATCGCGAACTATCTCCGCGACGAAAAGGCTGCCGAACACTTGAAAGCGATTGCAGCAGTGGAAGGCCTGGCCATTACGCTGTGTCGTGCGGATCTGACCAACGAAAGAGGCCTGGAACAACTTGACCACTCGCTACAAGAACTGGGTCCGAATCTTTCCGGGTTGGTCCATTGTGCCGCCACCGGGATCCACCGCCCAATTGAAGAACTCACCGAGCGCCACTTCGACTGGACCCTAAACTTGAATGTGCGCGCTTTTTTCAAGCTGATCAAACTTCTCATAGCGCGTTTTCCCAAGGGATCAAGCATCGTGGCGGTCAGTTCCTGGGGCGCCGTGCGTGCCCTCCCCTCCTATTCATTGGTTGGCGCGTCCAAGGGCGCGCTTGAGGCGCTCGCTCGCCATCTCGCCGTCGAACTGGCCCCGCGCGGCATCCGCGTCAATATTCTAACGGCCGGGGCAGTGCTCACCGATGCATGGAAAGCGATGCCGAATAGCGAAGCCCGCATCGCCGAGACTATCCGGCGCACCCCGGCAGGACGCTTGGTTACAGCCGAGGAAGTAGCGTACGGAGCGCAATTTCTGTGCTCCGATGCGGCCGCCGGGATCATCGGCCATACCCTTGTCATTGACGGTGGTACCGGGATCCTGGCCTAAATTAATCGGAAAGAAACTTTGCTATGCTACTATCTGGCACGCTCGGTCAAAGGCGGATATGTTTTCAGCGGGTCGTTCTATGAACCCGCGAGCTGCCTCGGATTCTAGGAACAGCCCACCGCCGTGTCATCACCTAGGGGCAATCACTCAGCAACGTAACATCAAATAGATGCGCGAAAGGGCACAAATGAGCGATAACGATTACATTTTAGACAACGTCCGAGAGGCCTTCAAAATTGCCTTTGACATCGACCCGCAATCGGTGACTATGGATACCACTGCAAGCGATATCTCTGCCTGGGATTCTGTGGGGCATCTGTCTCTGGCCGGTAGCTTGGAAGAAGTTTTCGGGATCAGCCTGGATGTGGATGAGTTGATGGAAATGGAAAACGTTCACGAGATCGTGCGCATCATTTCGACGAAGCTTGCTAAGAAAGCGTAAAGTGACAGCCATTGCCGAAAATTTCGCCGAGCGACTGGTGCAGCGTCTGGGGCCGTCTTCGTACTTAATCGATGCAGCCACCGGTCGCATGATTTGTCCAGGCGATTTGCCGCACCTCATTGCGGGAAATTGGGTTTTCTTACTGCCCGCCGGTTTGCACATTTGGCCTCACAGAAAATCAGATACTTGCACCACGGCCTGCCAACAATGATTTTTCATGAGACCAAGCTGTTGCGAGTTTTCGAAATCAACCTCGAGCTCAATAGCGACGAGCGTGGTTTTTTTGCGCGCTCGTGGTGCCAGAAGGAATTTGAATACCACGGACTGAATCCCAAAGTCGTGCAGTGTAGCGTCTCATTTAACGTGCGAAAGGGGACGTTGCGAGGCATGCACTACCAGGACAAACCGTATCCGGAGGTCAAACTGGTGCGCTGTACGAATGGAGCCATCTATGACGTGGTCGTTGATCTGCGCCCCCAGTCACCGACCTACAAGGATTGGACAGCGGTGGTCCTGACGGCCGAAAAACGCAACATGCTCTATGTGCCCGAAGGTTGCGCGCATGGCTTTCTAACGTTAGAAAACAAAACCGAGGTTCTGTATCAGATGTCGGAGTTTTACCACGCGGAACTGTCCCGGGGAGTGCGCTGGAATGATCCTGCGTTTCAGATTGTTTGGCCGGGAGAAGTGGAAGTGATTTCCGAACGGGACCGGACGCACCCGGACTTCGAACCAATGGAATGCACTTACTGAAGCAACTCGACCAGAAGGACGCGCAGAAGATCGGCCGGCAATTGCTGCGCTTCGCTGCGGACCTTTATCCGATCTGCCGGAGCATTACCGGAAATGGAGTTCGGCGGACTTTGGCCATGATCCAGAGCCGGATTCCGCTGCAGATATCCGAGGTACCAACCGGAACTCCGGTATTCGATTGGAGCGTTCCCAAAGAGTGGAACATCCGGGGCGCGTACGTAAAGGATGCTCATGGGAAGTACATCGTGGATTTCCAACAGTCCAACCTGCATGTGCTGAACTACAGTACGCCAGTGCACGCCACCATGTCGCTGGGCGAGCTTAAGCCGCACCTGTATACACTTCCTGGGCATCCGGACTGGATTCCTTATCGAACGTCTTACTATCATGAGAATTGGGGGTTCTGCCTCCCCCATAAACAGATGCTGGCGCTCGAGAATTGCGACTATGAGGTATGCATCGACTCTTCTCTCGAAGAAGGGAATTTGACGTACGGAGAGTGCTATTTACCCGGTCGATCGAGCGAAGAGATTCTGGTTTCTTGCCATGTCTGTCATCCGTCATTAGCGAATGACAATCTCTCCGGACTGACGGTCGCAACCTTTTTGGCGGAGTTTCTCTCCGGATACCATCTTCGTTACTCGTATCGGTTTCTGTTTATTCCCGGGACGATTGGAGCTATCACGTGGCTGGCGCGAAACCGGGAAAATGTCGGACGTATCCGCCACGGACTGGTGCTGACCGGCATCGGGGATGCCGGTGCATTCCATTACAAAAAGAGCCGCCTGGGCGATGCTGAGATTGACCGGGCAGCAGCCCATGTTCTCCGACACTGTGGCGAACCGTCCGAAGTGCTGGAATTTTCCCCTAACGGTTACGACGAGCGTCAGTATTGTTCTCCTGGTTTTAACCTTCCGGTCGGCTGCCTGATGCGGAGTGTCTGGGGAACATTCCCTGAGTACCATACGTCCGCTGACGATCTCGACTTTATACGTCCAGAACAGCTTGCTCAATCACTGCGTGTGTGCGCTTCGATTTTTGACGTACTGGAAAATAACCGGTCTTATCTGAACCAGAATCCATGCTGCGAGCCCCAGCTTGGCAAGCGAGACCTCTATCGCAGCACGGGTGGGGAGTCAATCGACGCAGAAATCAATGCCCGGCTTTGGGTTCTGAATTATTCTGATGGCAAGCACTCGTTGTTGGATATTGCCGAGCGCTCGGGACTGCAATTTGTGGCCATTCATGACGCGGCGAAGCTTCTCAGCGAGAACGGTTTGTTAACTGAGATTGTCGGTCATGCATAGGCGTTCTGATCGAGAGTAACCACTCTAAGGTTGCCGGGTGCACTGGGTAGCTCATGTGGAAGGTTGCAATCAGAGTGATGTCAGATCTGACCTTTACGGGATTGCGACGCGCAGGTGAATCGCGTGTGTACGTCAAAGGCGCCTACCGGAAACGGCTTGCGAAAACTCGCGGTTCAGCAATTTCACCGGTACAGTTTTTCGAGACAGGAACTGCATGAAAATATTGCTCACAGGTCATAAGGGTTATATCGGCGCCGTGGCGGGGCCCGTTCTACGTTCCGCCGGTCACGACGTGGTCGGCTTGGATACCGACCTCTACGCCAATTGCGATTTTGGCGATGTAACTTCCGACATTCCTGAAATTTGCAAAGACCTCCGCGACCTGACCAGGGCCGATCTAACGGGATTCGATGCGGTACTGCACTTCGCCGCGTTGTCGAATGATCCGGTGGGCAATCTCAATCCGCAGCTCACCTACGATATCAACCATCTCGCGTCCGTGAATCTGGCAAAGCTCGCGAAAGAGGCGGGCGTAACCCGTTTCGTTTTCTCGTCGTCGTGTAGCACATACGGCGCTGCTGGCGACGATTTTCTGGATGAGACTTCCTCCCTGAATCCCGTTACCCCGTATGGTGAGTCGAAGGTCATGGTGGAGCGCGACATTGCGTCGCTGGCCAGCGATAGTTTTACTCCGACTTACATGCGCAATGCGACCGCATATGGAGTGTCGCCGCGACTACGCCTCGACATCGTGTTGAACGACCTGGTAGCCTCGGCACTCACCACAGGCAGGGTCTACATCAAGAGTGACGGCACACCTTGGCGGCCGATCGTTCATATTCGCGACATCATCGCGGCCGCCATCGCCGTACTCGACGCACCGCGCGAAATGGTACATAACCAAACTTTCAACGTGGGCCGCAACGACGAGAACTTTCGCATCCGCGAACTTGCGGATCTTGTCGCTGAAGTTGTTCCTGCCTGCCGTGTTGAGTACGCTCCCGGTGGCGGTCCGGACCTGCGCTGCTATCGCGTCAACTTCGACAAGATCAACCATCTGGTACCAGCGTTCCGTCCGCAATGGACCGCGCGCGAAGGCGCGCAGGAACTTTACGACGCGTATCGCACCGTTGGTCTCACAGCCGCGGATGTTGAACAGGGGCGCTATGTACGCATCAACGAGATTCGTCGTCTACAGCAGGCTGGCCGGCTAGATAGTTCGTTGCGCTGGATAGGAAGGATCGCTAGGACCACGGTAGGCGTGTGACGGGGATTAGGATCAGATGATGACGACCAAGATCGTTCTTCAGAAAGTCGATACGCAAACGACGACCAGGACCTGCCGCTTTTGCGGCGCGGATTTGCAGCGAACGTTTGTCGACTTGGGTATGTCTCCGCTGTGCGAAACGTATCCCTCTGCCGCCGAGTTGAATCACGGCGAAATTTACTATCCGCTGCACGTGTACGTTTGCGAAAAGTGCTGGCTGGTGCAGCTCGAGGAATACGAAAGCGCGGAGAATATCTTCAGCGACTATCCATACTTTGCTTCGTACTCCGACTCGTGGCTCAAGCATTGCGAAAAATACTGTAACGAGATGAAGACGCGTTTTGGTCTCGGCAAACAGAGTTTCGTGGCAGAGGTGGCCAGCAACGACGGTTATCTGCTGCAGTACTTCGTGCGCGAGGGCGTTCCCGTACTCGGAATAGAGCCGGCCGCCAACGTAGCCAGGGCCGCCGTCGAAAAAGGCGTTCCGACGCTCGTGCGCTTCTTCGGCGCACAGGTGGCGAAAGAACTCGCGGCAGAAGGACGTACCGCCGACCTTGTTATCGGCAACAATGTCCTGGCGCAGGTCCCCGGCCTCAACGACTTCGTGGAAGGCCTGAAGATCCTGCTGAAGCCAGAAGGTGTACTTACGCTTGAATTTCCGCATTTGCTTCGTCTGATTGAACTCAACGAGTTCGACACGATTTATCACGAGCACTTTTCGTATTTCTCACTGATCAGCACGAGCAGGATTATGGAGGCGCACGGGCTGCGGGTGTTCGATGTAGAGGAGTTGAAATCGCACGGTGGTTCGCTGCGGGTGTATGCGTGTCGTGCCAGCAGCCAGGTTCACGCCCTTGCGCCGAGCGTACAAAAGGTCATTGACGATGAAGTCAACGCGAAACTAGACGGGATCGAGGGCTACGAGAGCTTCGCGCGGCAAGTAAAAGAGACAAAGATTGAGTTTGTTGATTTTCTGCTCACCGCCGCCAAGCAGGGCAAAAAGGTTTCCGGGTACGGGGCGCCGGGAAAGAGCGCCACGCTCCTGCACTACTGCGGCATTGGAAAGGACCTGATCGAATACACGGTGGATCGCAGCCTGTACAAACAAGGGCGGCACCTGCCTGGCACCCGTATCCCGATCTACTACCCCAATCGCATTCGCGAAACGAAGCCCGATTACGTTGTCATCCTTCCCTGGAATCTTAAGAACGAAATCATGCAGCAGCTGCAGTTTATCCGGGAGTGGGGTGGACGTTTCGTAGTTCCCATCCCGAAAGTTGCTATTTATTGACGTCAGTCAACGTTCATGCAACCTGCGAAGATAGTGGCATGTGGGGATGTGGCCCGAAATTACCACTCAGAGCCTAGAAGACAACGTATAAGGGAGAGTTGGATGAATATTTTTGTCGATTCCAAAATGGACGAAGAGGCGCGGCGGCGGGAACTGTATCGCGGGTCAATTTTCGTGCATTCTCCTTCTGCGACGGCTCTGAAGTTTTGCCGTCTGGCGCAGGAATTGATCGAAGAAGCCTTACACCCCCTCGATCCTCTGAAGGTGCACGAGAGCCTGCCCGCTGAGAAATGCGCGGAGATCCTCGCGGTGCTGAAGCCTAAATTCATTCATCACCCGCAGTCCAAACAGTACATCCAGGGAATGCTGGCGGAAGCCGGCTGCGACCTAAAGAAGACGTACTTTGATGTTCCGCGCATGCGAACCGCATTTCCGGGAGACTATCTGAAATCGGGAATCGCCTATGCGTTCCACCCGCATCGCGACACCTGGTACTCGGCACCGTTTTGCCAGATTAACTGGTGGATGCCCATCTATGAGCTGAATAGCGAGAACTGCATGGCCTTGCATCCGCATTACTTTGACCGGGCCATAAAGAACGGATCGAGCCACTACAACTACCACAAGTGGAATCAGGAGAGCCGGTACAATGCGGCCAAGCATTTGCGGACCGACACACGGGTGCAGCCGCACGCGGAAGAACCGATCGAGTTAGATCCGGAAATCCGAATGGTGTGCCCGGTAGGCGGCGCGTATTCGTTTTCAGCGGCGCAGTTGCATTCGACAGTGCCGAACACGTCGGAAGTCACACGGTACAGCATCGACTTCCGTACCGTGAATCTCGATGACGTGCTTGGCCGGATTGGAGCCCGCAACGTCGACTCTGCCTGCACTGGGACCACGATGGGAGATTACCTCAGCGGAACTCATTTCTCGCATCTTCCGGAAGAGGCCATCGCGCTGTATCGAGATGGCTCAGAGTCTGACTACGCGGGCTCACCTTCGAATGCTCCCGCGCCGCCGGTGAACCCGAGTGTCGGACAGTGAGTCTTCGGAGCATTGTTGGCAAGTTGTTATCGGAGGTAAGCGCATGAAAGTCGTTTTGTTCTGCGGTGGCGCTGGAATGAGGCTTCGTGGCTACTCGGAAGACGTGCCCAAGCCAATGGTGACCGTCGGGGCACGCCCCGTGCTGTGGCACGTCATGAAGTACTATGCGCACTTCGGGCACAAGGATTTTGTACTTTGCCTGGGCTATAAGGGAAACGTCATTAAGAACTATTTCCTCGAGTACGAGGAGTCAGTATCCAATGATTTCATCTTCTCCCAGGGCGGGCGTCAGCTTGAGTTCATGCAGCGCGACATCGATGACTGGCGGATTACCTTCGTCGATACAGGGCAGCGCTCCACAATCGGTGATCGCTTGCGGCTGGTCGAGCCGTATCTGAAAGGAGAGGAGGTTTTTCTGGCCAACTACAGCGATGGCCTGACCGACTTTCCTCTTCCGCAAATGATTGACGATTTCTCCCGGCGAGACGCCTACGTTTCATTTCTTTCCGTTCAACCGCGGTCGAGCAGCCTGGACACAGTGCAAGTGAACGGAGACGGTTTGGTAAAAGCGATCCGCTGCATGAAGGACTCCAACGTTTGGGTTAACGGAGGCTACTTTGTGCTGGGCAAAGATGTTTTCCGGTACCTGAAGTCTGGGGAGGAATTCGTCTATGAACCCATGCAGCGGATGATCGCCGAGGGCAAGGTTTGGTCGCACCGCTACGAAGGATTCTGGCAGTGCATGGACACGTTTAAAGACAAGCAGATTCTGGATGAACTGGAAGCCTCGGGTACGGCTCCGTGGTGCGTCTGGAAGAATGGCTGCACCGCGCGAGTCACCGCATGATGAAGCTGGATCTCGGCAAGAAGGGCAAGGAGCCGCTTACGATCCTCTGCCTCGGTGGGCATTCCGACGACATCGAGATCGGCTGCGGGGGTACGCTGTTGCACCTGAGGCAAAGTGGTACCAAGGTGAAGTTCCACTGGGTGGTCTTCAGTGCGACGGGAAAGCGTGACGAGGAAGCGCGGAAGTCCGCGGAATTGTTTACAGAGGGTTGCGAAAAGGAAGTTTTCGTGAAGGAGTATCGCGATGGTTTCTTGCCCTATAGCGGTTGTCAAATCAAGGAGTTCTTTGAGGAGTTAAAGAACCGCGTCAATCCGGACTTGATCTTCACTCACTGGCAGGGCGACGCGCATCAGGATCACCGTCTGGTCTGCGAGCTTACGTGGAACACTTTCCGGGACCATCTCATCCTCGAGTACGAGATTCCGAAATACGACGGCGATATGGGTCGACCCAACGTTTTCGTTCCACTGGAGAAGCCGGTGTGCCAAAAGAAAGTGGACAATTTGTGGGAGGCATTTGAGTCCCAGCGAGCGAAGCCGTGGTTTGAACGCGATACGTTCCTGGGGCTGATGAGACTTCGCGGGATGGAATCGAATGCGCCAAGCGGTTATGCCGAGGCATTCTACGCGCGAAAAATGGTGATTCATTCAGTTGCTTGAAACTCATATGACGAGAACCCATGAAACTCAACTGACTCCGGCTGCCTCGGATGCCCGGGACTTTTCTCAATCCCGCTCCCTTCAGCCCAAGGCACACGAACTTATACCGGGCGGCGCGCATACCTACGCGAAGGGCGACGACCAGTTCCCAGAGCAAGCCCCGTCTTTTATTGCCCGCGGGAAGGGCTGCCACGTCTGGGACCTCGATGGCAATGAGTTCATAGAGTACGGGATGGGCTTACGGTCGGTGACCCTCGGACACGCCTTCGAACCGGTCGTGCAGGCTGCTTATCGGCAGATGCAGCTTGGAGTCAACTTTTCACGGCCTGCGAAGGTCGAGGTGGACCTTGCTGAGGCACTTCTGGAGCAGATCGACGGAGCCGAAATGGTGAAGTTTGCCAAGAACGGCTCCGATGCGACTACCGCAGCCGTCAAGCTGGCCAGGGCGTATACAGGCCGGGACCTGATCGCAATTTGCGGTGACCAGCCGTTTTTCTCTATCGATGATTGGTTCATCGGAACCACGGACATGAATGCGGGCATTCCTCAGGCGATCACGGAAATGACTCTGAAGTTTCGCTACAACGATCTTGAGAGCTTGCAAGCGCTGTTCGACCAATATCCGCACCAGATTGCTTGCGTCGTGCTGGAAGCAGAGGCTGTTACTCCTCCCGCAGTGGGCTACTTGAAACAAGTAAAGGAACTCTGCGAGCGGCAGGGCGCCCTTCTTATCTTCGACGAGATGATCACGGGCTTCCGTTGGCATTTGGGAGGGGCCCAGAAGTTCCACGGCGTTGTCCCTCATTTATCTGCGTTTGGCAAGGCGATGGGAAATGGGTTCGCGATCTCAGCGCTGATGGGCAAACGTGAGATTATGCGTCTGGGCGGCCTGGACCACGACCAAGCCCGGGTTTTCCTGCTATCCACGACGCATGGCGCGGAGACCCACGCTTTGGCGGCATCGTTGGAAACGATACGAATCTTCCGCGAGCACGGCGTAATAGAGTTTCTTTGGGCGCAGGGAGAGCGGTTGCGGACGGGAGTTAATCAAGCCATAGCGCGTCAGCAGATGGCCGGTCATTTTGAATTGGCCGGACGGCCATGCAATCTGATTTACCGCACGAAAGACGAACATGGCGAACCTTCGCAAGTTTTTCGCACGCTATTCCTGCAGGAGTTGATCCGTGGTGGGATCTTGGCCCCCTCGTTTGTGGTCAGCTTCTCACATTCTGACGAGGATATCGACCGAACCATTGAGGTAGTTGACCGGGCGCTCGGCGTGTACGCGAAAGCTCTTGAGAATGGGGTGCACAAATACCTGGTCGGCCGGCCGGTCAAACCAGTGAATCGAAGATACGCTTGAGTATTTCGGCCAATCGCATCGGGATCTGAACGATTACGGGTCCGGTGATACGCGCGTAAGGTTCTATGCTCACAAAGTTCAGCGGACAAAATCGAACGCGACATAGCACTGGTGTAGCAGCTCGCATCCACAAAGAAATTTCAGCGGCGTTGTCGGTCCCTAACCCATCCAAGCCTACCCGCTTCAGCTCCGTTTTAATTAACCTCGCGTTAATCTGCTCCTCTAAATCCGCACAAAGCTGGGCAGAATTCCCGAGCGGGTCAGCGGTTGGACAAGTCTTAAGATCAGCGTGTGGAAAATGAGGCAGATTTCAAGCGTGACCAAGGCACAACGACCAGGCACGGGGCGCCACTGAGTTATGAATGAAGAACTAAAGGAGCTGTACAAGTATCGCGAATTGCTCTACATGATCACCTACCGCGACATCAAGGTTCGGTACAAGCAATCGATCATGGGATTCCTGTGGGCCGTGTTGATGCCGGTTTTAATTGTTCTCTCCGGTGTAGTAGTCCGCTATGCTTATGCGGTGGCTGCGCACGCGCCGCTCAATACGGCGGATATCGCAAGCGTGGCAGTGAAGTCACTTCCCTGGGCATTTCTGGTTTCGAGCATTCGGTTTTCCTGTCTGAGCCTGATCAACAACAAGGAACTGGTGACCAAGATTTATTTTCCCAAGGAGATTTTTCCCATCGCTGCTATACTGGCCAGCTTCTTCGATTTTCTGGTGGCCTCGGGCGCCTTGACTATCTTCCTGCTGGTACTTGGCATCGGGTGGAGTTCCTATCTCGCATGGGTTCCGGCGCTGCTCCTGACGATGGTGCTGCTGGCAGCGGGAATCGGAATGATTGTGGCCGCTGCCAGCCTCTATTTCCGCGATGTGAAATTTATCGTCGAAGTATTCCTCACCTTCGGAATCTTCTTTACGCCGGTTTTCTACGATGCGAGCATGTTGGGCGACAAAGGTAAATGGCTATTGCTGAATCCGATAAGCCCCATCCTGGATGGTCTGGGCGCGTGCGTCGTTCGCCACCAATCGCCGGATCTACCTTGGTTTGCCTATAGCTTGGCTTGTGCCCTGCTAATGTTTTTGGGTGGGTACGTTTTCTTCAAGCATCTGGAGCCAGGCTTCGCGGAAAGCATTTGAAGGATGACACGAATGTCTGACATTGCCATCCAGATGGAGCACGTTTACAAGAAGTTCCGCAAGGGTGAAGTCTACAACTCCCTGCGCGACCTAATCCCCGCTCTGACGGGTCAGATGTTTCAGCGGCAGGAACTCAGTGAACGGGACAAGAGGGAATTCTGGGCCGTGCAGGATCTCTCGTTTGAGGTGAAGTATGGAGAAGCCTTTGGTATCATCGGCCACAATGGCGCGGGAAAAAGCACCGCGTTAAAGATGCTTAGTCGGATCATGCAGCCCACCAAGGGCCATATGGTCGTCAGAGGACGCCTTTCGGCTCTAATTGAAGTATCGGCCGGTTTTCACGTGGACCTCACCGGGCGGGAGAATATCTTTCTTAACGGTACGATTCTGGGCATGACCAAGCGCGAAATCCAGTCGAAGCTCGACCAGATCATTGCCTTCTCCGGAATCGAAGAGTTCATTGACACGCCGGTCAAGCGTTACTCCTCTGGGATGTATGCAAGACTCGGATTCTCGGTGGCGGCTCACGTCGATCCAGAGGTATTGATTGTGGACGAAGTGCTGAGCGTGGGCGACTATGCGTTTCAGCAAAAGTGCATTCAGCGCATGCAAGAGGTGATCCGCAGCGGAGCCGCAGTCCTCTTTGTTTCCCACAATCTGAAAGCGGTCGCCGAATTTTGCCACAGATGTTTGCTACTCGAAAAGGGCCGAACCGTCGTGATCGGCACGCCGGAGGATGTCATTGCCACTTATCTCCAGAAGCCCTCCAATGGCCGGGCGGTAGACATAGATTCCGGCCCAGTCAATATCTCGAGTGTGAGAATCCGCAGCGAGGAAGCGGAGTGCATGCGGTTTCGATCCGGCCAAAAAGCGTGGGTCGACATCGAGTTGACGGCCCGCATGCGTTGCAGCAAACTGTCTGTTACTCTGTACATTTTAGATGACAAGCTTACGGATGTCTTCGACACATCAACCGACCTCCTGAGCCATGGCGACTTTGACCTCGATGAAGGAGAGGTTTACCGCTGCACTTTTGAGGTGTCTTTGAACTTGGTCGATGGTACGTATTACCCTTCCATTCTCATCTATAGGCGCGACACCCAAACCATTTTCGACAAATGGGAGCCCGCGACAACTATTTATGTGAGTTCGGGAGGAGGCGTGCATGGGATCGCGCATTGTTTTCCGAAAGTCATCCAGCAAGAGATTCGGAAGGCGCTTGACGCAGAACCCACTGCGATTGTTGGGCCGCCATCAGCTACGTGAGAATGACCGGGGCATTTACAGATATGCGAACCAAGACTCCAGTGTTTGATCGCTCGCACGAAATGGAAGAGAAATCTTGGTGGGACTTGTGGAACACGTCCCATCGCGCCAAGGACGACAACGATGCGGTCTCCAGCGAGCTTTTCGTGCGAGCCGCAGCGGCCATCAACGGCATTACCCGGAATGGAAGCTGTCGTGTTCTGGAAATCGCTTGCGGCACAGGAACGCTCTCGCGAATGCTGGTGTACTCCAGTTACTACGGGTTGGACATCTCTCCCGCGGCGATAGAGATTGCAAGGCAGAAAAGCGGTTCCGTTTCCCTCCCCGCCGCGGCCAGATTTCCGACATACGAGGTCGCTGACTTCTGCGAGTGGCCAGTACCACCAGAGGCATTCGACGTCGCCATTTGTGTCGACGCGATTTCGAGTATTCGGGATCAGCCATTAGCCATGAAAAAAATCGCTCAGAGTTTGCGCACGGGAGGTCGGCTTGTGCTCACCACCATAAACCGGTTTGTGTATGACCGCATTCAGCGCACGCCGGTAGTCCGCTTGGAGAGCGGGCCTGTGTGCCACTGGCTCTCCCGCCGCGAGCTGCATGACCTAATCAGCGGTGCCGGCCTCACGATTGAGCGCTCGCACACGATTATGCCCCGAGGAAATCGTGGAATCCTCAGGTTAGTGAATTCACCGCGATTGAATGAGGTCTTCGGTCAGCAATTTGCAGCCGCACTTCGGCGCGTGAAGGAACAAATAGGCCTCGGTCAATACAGTTTAGTGGTCGCGCGAAAAGAAAGCTGATTCTCGTGCAAACAGCAGGCCTTTGCGAGAAGATTAGGGTAGATAAGGCGGTTGAAAAGGACTCCAACTCGAGTGCAAACATGAAAGCGCAGTCCTCCAAACTGAGAGTGGGCGACTGGGTGGAAGTTCGCGGCAAAGATGAAATCCTCCGCACTCTCGACAGTGACGGACTGCTCGATGGCATGCCGTTCATGCCCGAGATGTTCGCGTTTTGCGGCAAGAAATTTCAGGTCTACAAACGGGCGCACAAAACCTGCGACACGGTTTTTCCGGTTCGCGGGCGCCGCGTGGACCGTGCGGTTCATCTTGAGACTCGTTGTGACGGAAGCGCGCACGGGGGGTGTCAGGCGAGCTGCCTGCTTTTCTGGAAAGATGCGTGGCTCAAACCAGTCAGCGGGAATCCTCATAAGGAAGCTTGCATCGCTTCGGACGGTTCCTCCGCGTCTGCTAGCTACTCATCTCGCCCCACCTCATGTGTGGAATCCGATGTCTGGGCTCGCACGACCGCCGCAAACGAGCCTGGCCCGGACCCTGTGTACATTTGCCAGGCCACCCGTCTCCCTTACGCCACCACCGATCTCGATTGGTGGGATATTCGCCAGTACATCGAAGATTACCGCTCGGGGAACGTTGGCCTTTGGAAAATCCTTTGCGGGGCTGTGTATTTCCTGTATTACGCCGCCAGTAATGCGGGCCTGAAACTGGGTCGTCCGATGCGGTGGTTCTATGACAACTTCTACCCCCTCTGGCGTGGAACTCCGTTTCCTCGTAAGAGGGGAAAGATTCCAAATGACCAACCCACGCCTACGCTAACGCTAGGTCTTCAACCCGGTGAACTCGTGCGCATAAAACCACACGAAGAGATTCTGAATACACTGAACACCAGGAGCAGGAATCGAGGACTTTACTTTGACGCTGAAGAGGTTCCCTACTGTGGCGGGACCTACCGGGTGCTCAAGCGCGTTACCAAGATCATTCACGAGAGAACGGGAAAAATGGTAGAGATGAAGACTCCTTGCTTCATTCTCGACTCCGTTGTGTGCCAGTCCCGGTATAGCGAATGCCGCTTATTCTGCCCAAGGAGCATCTACTCGTATTGGAGGGAGATTTGGTTAGAACGCGTCGGATCCAATCCTCCTAACCCCGGACAAGAAATAGCTGGTCAAGCGACGGCGACTGGTAGCACGCCTCAAGCATCGGTTGAACGACAGAGCACTGATTCGTCCGCCTAAGCTGTTCCCGTATGGACAGCACGCTCAGAAATGAGACTCCTTTTGTTTCAGCTCAGCAAACTTCCTTTATGAATGCCTCACAGGAAAGTCCCAACCTCGACTTTTTGCGGTCCTCAGCCGTCTTGTTCGTTCTGGGCTTTCATGTGCTCTATCTTTTTGAGCACCGGCATTCCCCGTATGTTAGTCGGCTGGGCCTACTCCATTCCATTGGCCAATGGGGCGTCCTGATCTTCTTCGTGCACACTAGTTTGGTCTTGATGTTTTCTCTGGAGCGACAGCAGTTTCGTTTCCCTGGAAAGCCATCTTACCTTCCGTTTCTTGTTCGACGAGGCTTCCGTATTTTTCCCCTCAGCGTAGCCATCGTATTGCTGGTGACGGTTCTGAGACTCCCAGTTGCGTACTTGACTGATGGAAAGTTCACCACAGCACACTTAGGCTGGGGAGGGATTGCATCCAACCTCCTGTTACTGCAAAATCTCTCCCATACCGACTCGGTGATTGCCCCACTTTGGAGTCTGCCGTACGAGATGCAGATGTACCTGTTCCTGCCGTTTCTCTTCTTTCTGGTTTGTTCGGCGGGCTACTCCTGGCTGATCCCGCTTCTATGGGCGGTAGCAGCGTTGCTCGGGAGACACACTGGGTGGATCGAGAGGCATGGAATACCCGATCTCATTACGTATGTTCCATGTTTTCTCTCCGGTATTATCGCCTACAAGCTCACAAAAACATGGAGCTTGCGATTGCCGGCTTTCCTGTGGCCGCTGACGCTCGCACTACTCACCGTGTTCTATTTGGAAAAGCCAACTTATCAGCATGCCTGGTGCTGTTGTCTGCTGCTGGGGCTTGCCATGCCGCAGTTCCAGGAAATGACCAATCTGGTTGGCTGCAAGACATCTCAGATCATTGCCCGCTACTCCTACGGAATCTACTTGACGCACTTTATCTGTATTTGGCTGGCATTCCAAGCTATTGGCACTGCCCCAGGTTGGTTGCGCTGGACGATCCTGCTCGTCGCCGTTTCGTCATTCCCATATCTTTTTTACCATCTGCTGGAGAAGCCGATGATACGCAGGGGGGAGATGGTTGCAGCAGTGCTGCGTAGTTGGTTGGACTCACGCGGCAATTTTGCGTCCCGCCCAAAGTTTCTAGCTGCGAAAGCCGACTGAGGTTTCATAGCTCGTCGGTAGAGATGTATCGTGCGATCGATGCAAAGTACGCGTGACGAGAGGCGCTGGCGGTTAGTCACTGATGTGGTGGTCTATACTTTCATCGTCTTGATCGGGGCGTTTCAGGTTACGCATTATCCCCATACAGCTGATTTCATGAACGACATGACCTACCCAGATCTGGCCCGATCGATTCTCGAGAAAGGATCGTATCAACTCAGGTTCTTACCCGAGACAACTTTCCCTCCCGGTTTCCCACTGATTCTGGCGGCCGTCGGTCTATTGTTTGGACTCAGCCCATCGACCTTGTTCCCGGTGGTAGCGGTTTCCGCGGCGCTGGGTATTGTCGCGGCTTACGAGCTTCTGCGTCGCGTCGAAGGGCGTGGTGTGGCAGCGGTCAGTTGTCTCCTACTCGCTTCTTCTCCAGTGTTGTTTGGTTTCAACAGTGCAATTGTCTATCCGGAGATGTCTTTTTTCCTGGTGAGCATGCTCACGCTTTTGCTAGCTTACAAGATTGATCGCGCCGAGCGAGATAGATGCCTGATTGGCTGGGTGCTGTTCTTGAGCATTACCCTCGTCCTGGCGGTGTTGATCCGCTCGGTGGGTATCGCGCTCCTGGCGGGACTCGCTACATGGATCGCCATATCCTTTCTAATCGATCCCGATATGGGTCGGCGACGCATGAACAGGTTTCTGCTTCCCCTGATGCTGGGATTAGCCGTGCAGTTGGCCTGGATGATGTGGGCCAATCGTCATCAGACTCTGGAGTGGCAACTTCCCGGCTACCCTCAGTCGTACGTTTCGCAGCTACAAGTCAAGAATGGCCATTATCCTGAATTGGGTATGGCACATCTAGCCGATATTCCGGCTCGAGTCGGGCGAAATGTAGTCATGCGGACGGCCGGCTTCTCGCAGCTACTCACTCGGAGAAATGTCGGCAAGTTTTGGCCCTCTCCCGCAATTGTCGGCGTTCTCATGCTTGTCGCGATTGGCCTGGCAGGCTCGCTATGGAACGGGGGACAACTGCACGACTGGTATTTCTTATGGCACGAATTCATCTTCATGCTTTGGCCATGGGACTATCGGGATCGATTTTTGCTTCCCGTATTGCCGCTAGCCTGTCTTTACTTCTGGCGCGGCGCGAAGGCCGTTAAGAACTACTCAATCCGCGAACCTAGAGTTTTCGGTATCGGTCTGGTTCTCATCGGATCTCTCCTGTGCATTGGTTCTGCAACGTTTGCATCGGGAATCGCGAGATTTCCTGTCAATCCGGAGCACGTCAGGGGCGACCACTTGCAAACCATTGCTTCAACTGCGTTCTGGGGTAGCGTGGCAGTGATTGGATTCGGGATGATCAACCCCAATTGGTTGCGGAGCGTGCGTGACGGTAGAGGTACACTTAGGTCCCTAAGCCGAAAGGTTGAATCCGGCACGCCCGTTGCGTTGCGTTTGGTAGCAATTGTGGCGTTAGTTCTCATTATTATTTCTGGAACTCGGCTAGTGGTGGCCATCGGCCACGACAACATGAACCCCGATATAACGAAGCAGTCCGGTTATCCCATAATCAAAGCTGCGAACTGGATTCTTACCCACGAGCCGTCGGACCGCGTGACGATGGTGCGCGAGCCGGATTTCCTTTTTCACTTTACCAACCGCCGAACCGTATGGTTTCCCCCCATTTCTAATCCCAACGTTCTAATGGATGGCATTCGCCGACACCACGTCGGGGCAATTCTCGTAGTGCATCAGGCGCAGAGCTACTGGTTGCCGACAGAGGAAGAGTGTTTTCTCTCGTTGGTACAGGGACATCCGGGCGCATTTCAATTGACCCATCGCGATCTAGATACCTGGCTCTATAAGGTAGTATCCCCATCGGATGGACGGTAGCGAGAAGCCGGAGCTTGTTAAGCAGGCCCCAGGGCCTGCTGGGAAGCCGCTGAGACACTTGTGAGCCAACATCTAGTTAGCGTCATTACGCCTTTTCATAACACGGCACCGTACCTGGCCCAGTGTATTGAAAGTGTGCTTACGCAAAGCTATACGTTGTTCGAATACATTCTGGTGGACAACTGCAGCACGGACGGATCGACAGAGATAGCAGAAACATACGCCCGGCGCGATCCTCGCATTCGACTGATACGGCGCCCGCAACTGCTTTCGCAGGTGCAGAACTATAATGCGGCTCTAACTGAAATCTCTCGCGACAGTCAGTATTGCAAGATCGTGCAGGCCGACGACTACATTTTCCCGGACTGCTTGCGGTTGATGGTGCAGGCATTTGAGCAGTCCGAATCAATCGGCTTGGTTAGTTCATACGACTTAAAGGCAAACATGGTGCGCGGTTCCGGTTTTCCACATGGGAGACCGATGCTTTCAGGTAAGGAAGTGGCCCGGCTGTATCTACGGACTGGAACCTTTGTCTTCGGGTCGCCGACCACTGTGATGTACCGGTCCTCGGTGGTACGGAGCCAGCAGCCATTTTACGATGAGTCCCTGCTGCATGAGGACACCGAGAAATGCATGCAGATACTTGAGAATTGGGATTTTGGATTTGTTTATCAGGTGCTCTCGTTCTTGCGTACGGACAACGAGTCGATCTCTTCCACTTGCCGGATGTTCCAGCCTGTTGTGCTGGACAGGTACATTATCGTGCAGCGATACGCGCCGGTATTCCTGAAGGCAGACGAAGCTGCGGCTCTGCGGAAAAGTTCAAGACGGGCGTACTATGACGTCCTGGCGCGTGAGGTGCTCCGTTGTCGAGAACGTGACTTCTGGCTGTATCACCAGGGAGGACTGAGTACTTTAGGCCAGACAATCGACAGGCCTTTCCTGGCACTAAGAATAGCCCGCCGATTATTGGGGATAATCGCGAATCCGGGAAGTACAGTACTGCGCGGGTTACGCTTCCTGAAAGGCAAGTCGAGCAGAGAAGCCCCTCCAAAGCTGAGCGGTGTGCACGAAGAAAAGGCAACCGTGCTGGACGCTCCTGCTTGTCCGCAAAAGAGATCATGACGAATGTGTAATCTTCAGCCCACATTCGTGATGCGCGTCTCAGTATTAAGCGTACTGTTGTGCACTCCGGCGATAATGCTGTGTCAAGCTGGACTCTACGGTCAATGGATTGCCTTTAACCGTGCCGGTGCTCCGAACAGCAATCTGCAGTGCTTCAATCCAAGCAACGTTTCTGTATCTGAAGGGTACCTTCTTATCACCACGAAATCGGAGGCTGCGTCGTGTACCAGCATCGACCTTCCGTACGCAACCTACAGCTATACCTCCGGATTCGTCTCGATGAGAACCTTTAACTTTCTGTTTGGCACTGTCGAATTTCGAGCCAAGTTTGGTGGTGGCTCGAGAAGCGGTGCTTGGCCAGCCGTATGGATGGCTGACGCTTCATGCCAGGCGAGTGATCCGACCGGCACGGATGACAGGTGCAATGGGCAGGAAATTGACATTGCCGAGATATTGAACAGCGATTTCACGCATGTCAATCAGCAGATTCACGTCAATGACTTCACTCACAATGATGGATGCACCGCTTCTACTACAGACACAAGCCAGAACTTCCACGTATACCAGCTCATCTGGTCCGCCGGTTCACTGGTGTTTAAGATCGACGGAGCAACCACGTGTACGATTAATCGGAGCTATGTTCCCAACGCCCCTATGTACGTAAAGATCAGTAACTTTGTGGGGAGCTTTGGAGGGCCAGTGAACAATGACCGCTTACCCTGGAGCATTCTAGTCGATTACTTAAAGGTGACCCAGAATTCCGCCGTAGTTTTCAATGACGATTTCAATCTAAACGCCACCGTTCAAGCTGCTCAACCGACTCCAACTTCCAGCTATCACCCGAGCCAGACTTCAGTCCCTAAAACGTTTTTACACCGGCCGATTAGGGTTGTCATGATCTGTTTGGTGATCGTCATTGCTATAACGGTACTTAGGTTCTTCTGCCAGGAACGCAGAACGTAAGAAGCATTGAACAAGGTGGCTGGAGGAGAATGAATGAATGAATGAACCCCTAGTTTCGGTCGTGACCGTGGCTTGCAACGTCGATCGCTTTTTCGCCGAGTCGATTGAGAGCATCCTCGGACAGACATTCAGGGACTTTGAGTTCATCATCGTGGACTACGGCTCGACCGACAATTCCAAAGCAATTGCCATGGGCTATGCGGCTAAGGACAGCCGAATCAGGTTCCACGAGATACCCAATTGCGTCTTACCTGCGGCCCGCAACGCCGCTTGTTCCCTCGGGCGGGGGCGATATATCGCAATTATGGATGCGGACGACGTTTGTCTGCCGGATCGGCTAAAGCTTGAAGTCGAGTTCATGGAACAGAATCCGGAGGTCGGCCTGATGGGCGGCGCCGTGGAGTGGGTGGATGGAACTGGCCGGTCGTTGGGCCAACAGGCACATCCCAGTGAGGATCTGGAGATTAGATCGGTCCTCCTTGATCACTGCCCCTTCTGGCACCCCACGGTTCTCTTACGAAAGGAGGCCTTCACATCGGTGGGAGGGTATAGGGCTGCGTTTGTCGCTGCTCACGACTATGACTTGGAGTTGAGGATAGTGGAGCGTTACAAGTGCGCCAATCTGAGGCAAGTAGTGCTCAAGTACAGGCTTCATCCGGGACAGGTTTCTATGCAAAAGCAGAAGCAACAGACGCTCGGATCACTTGCGGCACAATGGTCGCGTGCCATGAGGCAGAAGGGACAAGAAGATGTATTCGACTCTGTTGTGTTGATCACACCGGAATTACTAACTGAACTGGGTGTGGACGAGTCAACCTACGAGAGAACATGGGTGTCTGAGTCTCGACGAAGGATACGGTACATGATCTCTTCAGGAGAGACATCGGCAGCGTTGGATATGGCGGTCGAGTTGTTACATGGCAATTGGGTTCACGCTGAGAAATGGCAGATTGCTGACTTGCATCTGACGGTAGCAGGCCTCCGCTGGAAGAGAGGGGAATTCTCTGAAAGCATCAGATCCGCCGCGCGAGCCGTACGAGTGCGACCTAAAGTGCTGGGACGCCCCGTGAGGCCCTGGCTGAAGCGAATCGGACTGGTCGATGAAAAGTAATCCCGACAATGGGAATCAGCGTTATTCTCCGCACCACTATGCTTAACCCGACCGCAGGTTCTGAGTCCTGTCGTGCGAAGCGATAATATTCCGCGGCTGGCTCCGAGGATCAAACATCATGGAGCCGGTCTGGTTTTGTGGGGAGGGCCAACCTTATGAAGACCTCTATCGTAATGCCTATATACAATGAACGGGCTACCCTGCGTGAGGTCGTTTACCGGGTTCTTGCGGTTCCTTTGGACCTGGAGTTAGTGTGCGTCGACGACGGCTCCACGGATGGCTCACGCGAAATCCTCTCCGAGTTGCAGCTTGAATATCCGCAGATCCGTGCATGTGTGCAGCCACGGAATATGGGCAAGGGGGCAGCACTCAGGCGGGGTATCGAGGAAGCCACAGGTGATTTCATTATCATTCAAGACGCGGACCTGGAGTACGACCCTTCCGAGTACAACTGTCTTTTGGGGCCTCTCGTGGACGGCAAAGCAGATGTTGTTTATGGTTCTCGCTTCATGGGAGGAAGACCGCACCGCGTTCTGTATTTCTGGCACTCGGTTGGCAATACCGTGCTCACTCTGCTTTCCAACGCGGTAACGAATCTGAACCTAACGGATATGGAAACCTGCTACAAGGCGTTCAGGCGAGAAGTGATTCAGTCTATTCATCTCGAGCAGAACCGTTTTGGGTTTGAGCCTGAAGTTACCGTCAAGGTTGCAAAGCGGCGCCTCCGCATCTATGAGGTTGGAATTAGCTACTCTGGGCGCACCTACGCGGAAGGGAAGAAGATTGGCTGGAGAGATGGTGTGCACGCCGTCTGGTGTTTGGTAAAGTACGGTCTAAAGGAGCCGTGGTCTAAACCTGAACTGGCGCACTCGAATCATACGGAGGCGTCACCCAGCAAAGTGTTACAGAAGGTCAATGAAACTGCCCAAAACCAAAACACTTGAAATACGCAGCGAGGGGGCGGGAAGAGTTGGCAAACGATGACAATTTGTGCCTCGGGCAAGGCCGACGCTATCAGAGAATGCGGGGTCGGTTCGAGCGAGCATTTCAGTTTCGATAAGCCATGCCTTGCCGTGGTAGGCATTGGGTGTTCCCCTTCAGCGAAAGTGGGACTGCTGGAACCCGAAGGCTAAGCTACAGATTTGAGGTTGAGTCACCCCAAAACTGGGGGTAGACTGCCGCAGCGAGCGAA
>Ga0326727_10010521_pt1 | contig 22010 bp, 20 predicted proteins | sample MB2enrmetagenome_FD_207643 | JGI IMG/M metagenome (GOLD analysis project Ga0326727, IMG submission 207643) | Lab enriched peat soil microbial communities from McLean, Ithaca, NY, United States - MB29MY | ecosystem: Environmental > Terrestrial > Soil > Wetlands > Peat | place: USA: New York...
TGCCTTACGGCGCGTTTCGCGGCTTTGGCGCGCCGCAGGCGATTTTTGCCATCGAGCGGCACATGGACGAGATCGCCGCGGCCATCGGGATGGATCCCATTGAGTTGCGGCGCAGGAATTTTCTTCACGATGGCGACACCACGGCGACCGAACAAGCGATGCGCGAGCCGGTGATCCTGGATCGATTGCTGGATCGAGCGCTGGCGGAGAGCGATTACCATGCGCGGCGCGCGCGTTTTGAACGCGAGAATCAAGGCAGCGCCGTCAAGCGCGGCATGGGCATCGCGGCTTTTTATCATGGCTCGGGATTTACCGGCTCGGGCGAGCGCTATCTGAATTCGCTGGCCGGCATTGACGTAACGCCGCAAGGCCAGGTGCGCGTGCTGGTATCGAGCACGGAGTTCGGGCAAGGCACAAACACGATTCTGTCGCAGATTGCGGCGGAAACCATCGGGATCGAATACCGCGATGTGATGATGGCGCCGCCCGACACCGGCATCGTCCCCAACAGCGGGCCGACCGTGGCTTCGCGCACGGCGATGGTGGTGGGCCGGCTGATTGAGCGCGCGTGTTTGCAGCTTGTCTCCACGCTGCGCGAGCACGCGGGATTGGGCGAACACTATGCGCCCGCGGAGTTCTTCGCCGCCTGTGAACGCCATCGCGCCGCGCACGGCGAAGTGGTTTCGCTGTGCCGCTACGAAGCGCCGCCCGGGATCTTCTGGGACGACCAGAAATATCGCGGCGAGGCCTATCCCGCCTATGCATGGTCGGTTCACGTGGCACAAGTGGCGGTGGACAGGGTGACCTACTCCGCGGAGGTTGAGGAGTTCTGGGCGGTGCAGGAAGTGGGCCGTGTGCTGAACCCGGTGCTGGCCGGAGGACAGATCGAGGGCGGGGTCGCGCAGGGCATCGGCTATGCGCTCTACGAGAAAGTGCTGCTGCAGAATGGGCACATGGCCAACAACCAGATGACCAACTACATCATGCCGACGGCCGAGGACGTGCCGCCGATTCATGTGTACTTCGAGGAGATCCCGTTTCGTCATGGAGGCTATGGCGCCAAGGGCATCGGCGAACTGCCGCACGACGGACCCGCACCCGCCATTCTGAATGCGATCCGAGACGCGACCGGCGTGAGTTTCCATGCGATCCCGCTGCTGCCGGAAGATCTGTTTGCACAGCTCGCGGCGCGGAAACTCGTGGAAGAGGCGGCGGCCGTATGAATGCTTGCTGGCCCACTTTGCGCATGACGGTCAACGGCGTCCGCCGCGCGGTTGAAGTAGCGCCTATGAAGCGGCTGCTGGACGTGCTGCGCGAGGACCTGCACCTGACCGGAACCAAGGAAGGCTGCGGCGAGGGCGAGTGCGGCTCCTGCTCGGTGCGCATGAACGGGGAGCTGGCGAACAGTTGCCTGGTGCCCGTGCTGCAGGCCGAGGGCGCTTGCATCGAAACTGTTGAAGGGCTGGCCATCAACGGCGAGTTGCACCCGCTGCAACAGGCATTTCTAGCGTGCGGCGGGGCGCAATGTGGCATCTGCACGCCGGGCATGCTGATGGCCGCGGCGCATCTGCTGGCGCACAATCCTCATCCGAGCATGGCGGAGATTCGCGAAGGGCTGGCGGGCAATCTCTGCCGATGTACGGGCTTCATCCGCATCTTCGAATCGGTAGTTGCCGCCGCAGAGTCAGCGGAAACAAGCGTGGAACAGGCGGCCCATGCGGGGTAACGCCGAAGCGCACGAGCTGATCGCGCCCGGCAGCCTGGCCGCGGTGCTGGAGTTGCTGGCCGCGGCGCCGGGCGAGTGGACGCCGATTGCCGGCGGCACGGAGCTGATGGTGGCGCATGCGGCTGGGCGGTTGAGCGTGAAGAAGCTGGTCAGCCTGTGGGGCATCTCCGATCTGCGTTTCATTGAGACGACTCCGGAGAGCTTCATCGTGGGAGCGGGCGCAACTTTCAGCGATCTGCGCGCGCATGCGGGCCTCGCGGGGGAATTGCCACTGCTGGTGCAGGCCGCGAGCTGGATCGGCTCGGTGGCCAACCAAAGCCGCGCGACGGTGGGCGGCAACCTGGTCAACGGATCGCCGGCCGCTGACTCCTCGCCCGCGCTCCTGGTCTACGATGCGGAGATTGAAATGACGTCGGTGCGGGGAAAACGGCGCCGGGCGTATGCCGAATTCCATACCGGCTACAAGCGCAACATTCTGGCCGCGGATGAATTGCTCTTTGCTATCCATCTGCCGAGACGGTTCGCGCGCCATCGCCAGTACCTGCGCAAGGTGGGAACGCGGCGCGCCATGGCCATCTCCAAGGTTGCGCTGGGCGCAACCGCTCTGCTTCACGGTGGCATGGTGAGCCAGATTCGCCTGGCTGCGGCGAGCCTGGCTGCTGTGCCCACGCGGCTTTATCAAGCAGAATCCGCGCTGCTGGGCAAGACGATTACGCCGGAGACCATCCGGGCGTCACGGCGCGCGCTGCTCGACGAAGCCCGGCCGATCGACGATATCCGCTCAACCGCCGAATACCGCAGGCGAGTGGGCGCTAACCTGCTCGAAGAGTTTCTGCGTGAAGTGAGTCAGCCCGAAGCGCGCGAGGAGGGCCGGCCATGAATGCTACGCTTGCAGCGTGGAACGCAGCCGGCGCAGCCGATGCGCTGGAGGCGATGATGGCCTGCTGTGGAGCGCGCCGCTGGGCTGCAGCCATGGTTGCCTTGCGCCCCATCGCCAGCGTGGCGGAGTTAAGCGCGGCGGCGGATCGCGAGTGGAGCAAGATGGAAGAGGCAGACTGGATGCAGGCCTTCGCCTGTCATCCGCGCATTGGGGAACGGAAGGCGGCTCATGCGCCGGCAAAGTCGGCCGCGTGGTCGCGCCAGGAGCAGTCGTCGACTAACATCGCAGAGGAACGCGTGCTCGCGGAGTTAGTCGACGGGAACGCGCTCTATGAGCAGCGATACGGCTTCACGTATATCGTATGTGCTACAGGCAAGAGCGCCGAGGAGATGCTGGCGATCCTCAAGCGCCGCCTGGCCAGCGACCGCGCGGCCGAGTTACTTGAGGCGGCCGAACAGCAACGCCAGATCACGCAGATTCGTCTGGGAAAGTGGTTAGTGGAATGAGCACAATTACGACACACGTTTTGGATACGGTGCTAGGCAAGCCGGCCGCGGGCATTGGCGTGCGGCTAGACAGGCTGGAGGGCGGCGGGTGGGTCGAAGTCTCATCCGGGAGGAGGACCAGGGCGGATCGTGTGCAGGGCGTGCCCGGCGCGTGGGTCACGGTTTCCATCAGCAAGACCGACGCAGATGGGCGCTGCCGCGACCTGATCAAGAACGCATCCGCCAGTACTTACCGGCTAATGTTCGACACCGGCGCGTACTTTGCGCGCGCCGGGCGTAGCGGCATTTATCCGGAGATCTCGATTGTGTTTGTCTGCACCGGAGAGGGAAACTACCACCTGCCGCTGCTGTTGAGCGATAACAGTTACACAACCTACCGAGGAAGCTGAGAGATGGCTAAACTGGGCGAAAATCGCTACGGAAAATCGCGCGTGCGGCTGTCGCGCATCACGCGGCATGGGAACCGTCACGAGTTTAACGAGTGGAACGTGCGCGTGCTGCTGCACGGGGATTTCGACAGCAGCTTCACTGCGGCCGACAACAGCAAGATCCTGCCGACCGACACCATGAAGAACACGGTCTACTCGGTGGCCCGCGAATCAAAGGCATCCACCATTGAGGCGTTTGCGATGGAACTGGGCGACTATCTCCTTAGTAATAACCCGCAGGTATCGAAGGCCAGCGTGGAGATCGAAGAAAAGGCCTGGGAGCCCATGATTACCGGGGGCGTGGCGGAAGCGACAACCTTCAAGTTAGGCGGGCCGGAGTTACAAACCACCCATGCCGCGGGGGAACAAGGCGGTGCGTGGGCCATCACCTCCGGCGTGGATGGACTGGTGATTCTGAAAACGACCAAATCGGCTTTCACCGGCTATATCAAGGACAGGCTGACAACGCTGAAGCCGGCAACCGACCGCATCTTCGGCACCCAGGCCACGATAACATGGGATTACTCAGCGGCAGCGGCGGATTATACGCTGGCGCGTGCGCGGATCGTCGCCGCGCTGCTCAAGGAGTTTGCCGCGCACGACAGCATGAGTGTGCAACATACCTTGTTCGACATGGGTAAAGCAGCACTGGAGGCGGCCCCGGAAATTGCGCGCATCAAGCTGACCATGCCCAACCTGCATCACCTGTTGGCGGATTTGAGCCCCTTTGGCCAGGACAATCCGAACCACATTTTTGTGCCTATCGACGAACCGCATGGGTATATCGAGGCTACGATCGAGCGATAGGCTTTATTCAAGTTGAGCAAGATCGCCGGGCAAATCGATGTCCATTTCCCCGCCATCGAATTCAATTGCGATCAATGGGCTGAGCGGCTTGACGAATAGGGAGCGCGCGCCCTTGTCGCCTCGAAGCGCGAGCAGATCGGCGAACATGCTGCGAGGAAATACGGCGGGAACGCCAAGCGCGCCTGCGTAGGCCGAGGCTACAATCCCGGGCTCACTTTGCGCGGCGAAGGCATCGAGCAAGGCGCGCAGGTGGGCGGCCGTTAGGCGCGGCTGGTCGCATGTCAGGATGAGGGCTCCGGGGGCAGCCGTATCGAGTGCGCGCAGGCCAGCGTGGATGGAGCTTGCGATTCCCTGCTCCCAGTTGTCATTCACGACCTTGATCGCGCGGTTGAGCAAGATGGTCGCCGAGACAAGCTCGAAGCGCGCACCCAGCACGGCGAACACAGGAGATGCGCCGGCCTCCGCGGCGAGGCGAATCGCTCGCTCGATCAGCGTCTCGCCCTGGTGCACGAGCAGTTGTTTAGGCTGGCCCAGGCGAGTGCTGGCCCCGGCTGCGAGAAGGATGGCAGGAACAGGCATCGACCCAAGTGTACGTGGTTGTTCTTGACCGATGGGCGAGCGACGCGCAAGACTGAAGCAATCTGAAGACAATCTGGCCATGAAGGGCGGACGGGTGACGGAGCAGACGAGCACGGCGGGCGCAGTGTACGCGCAGAACGGCGCGGACGAGAACTACGGCTTGCACGCGGGCGTGCTGGGGCCCATTGAGACGCTGGCGCAATCGGTTTCAGCGATGGCGCCGTCGACATCGTCATCCCTCACCATCCCGCTGGTGTTCGCGCTGGCCGGCAACGCCACGTGGTTCGTCTACCTGCTGGCCACCGGGGCGACACTGCTGGTTGGCTTTTGCGTGAGCCGGTTCGCGCGCCTGTCGGCATCGCCGGGATCGCTCTACAGCTACACGGCAGACACGCTGCCGCCGGTCTTTGGCGTGACCGCGGCATGGGGATTGCTGCTGGCGTACCTGGCAACGGGCGCATCGGTAGCAGGCGGGGCGCTCTACTACGCGATCGTGCTCAGCCAGCAGTTCTTTCACTGGGCGCCGCCCGCGCTGCCCACGCTGGCGCTGGTCTGCGCCGCGGCCGCGTTCATCGCCTACCGGGATGTGAAGCTGTCAGCGGAGTTGATGCTGTGGATCGAGATCGCTTCAGTGAGCTTCATTCTCATTGTGCTGGCGGTGCTCTTGTTCCGCTTCGGGCTGCACTTCGATATAGATCAGTTCGAGCTCAAGGGCGTGTCGATCTCCGCGCTGGGACCGGCGCTGGTGCTGTCGATGTTCAGCTTTGTGGGGTTTGAGAGCGCGACCACGCTGGGCGGCGAGGCGCGCGAACCGCTGCGCACCATTCCGCGCGCGGTGCTGCAATGCGCCATTCTCGCCGGCGTCTTCTTCATGCTGTGCTCGTACTCCGAAGTGCTGGGGTTCCGCGGAGAATCGGGCAAACTCAGCGAATCCACCAGCCCGCTGCACCTGCTGGCCGCCAAGGCCGGCATCTCTCCGCTGGGCGTGGCCATCGATTTCGGCGCCATGGTAAGCATGTTTGCCTGCGTGCTGGCCTGCACCACGGCGGCGGCGCGGGTGCTGATGCGCATGGCGCACGGCGGCCTGCTGCCCGCGGCGCTGCAACGCACCAGTCGGCGGCACGGAACGCCGGTCCTGGCGGTCACGCTATCGACCGGGATCATGCTTGCCGGGACCGTGGTTCTGGCGCTCAGGGGCGTGACCGGCTCCGACATGTACGACCTGTTCGGATCGCTCTCTGTTTTCGGCTTTCTCACGGCTTACGCGCTGGTTGCCGTGGCGCTGCCGTTCGCGCGGCGCGCGCTCGGTCAGCATTCGCACACGGTGGCCGCGCTCAGCGTTGTTACCGTAATCGTCCTCATCCTGATTGTGATCTTCGATCTCAAGTCCGCGTCGGATGCGATTCACGCGCGCATTCCATACATCTATCTGGGCTATATCGCGGCAGGTCTCGCGTTGTATGCGGTGCGGCGCAAGTCTGCCGATCTCAGGGCGTGATGCGCGAGAGAAACTCCGAATAGGTCATTGATATTCCCTCAGGGGCTAAAGCCACGTTGATTTAGCGGTAACTATGGCACGACTGAAGTCGTGCCCTTTCAAGACATCGGCGCATTCAGAGGCCCTCACGGCAGCTCCTCGGTATCCGGCTGCAGGATGAGCAGCAGCACCAGGCCCACTACAACAAAGTTACGGAAGGCGGCTTCCTGGCCGTTCCAGGCGTGCGATTGCCACATCAGGAACCACTCTCCGCCCACATCGAGAAAGGCCACCAGCCACAGCAGCAAACTGAGCGTGAGAGCCATCACGGGCACGCGCTTGGCTTCATTGAAATCCTCGGCCGAGAGGCGCAGAGCGGCAAAGAGCCTCACCGCTCCGCCCCACAACAGGATCATGGTGAGGGTCTCCCACGCAATGATGCCGATGTAGAAGGCCATCTGGACCGCCGGGAAAGGCAATGCCCTCCACATGAGGTGGTTGCCGGGAAAGGTCGAATCCATCATCAGGACGTGGCGGACAAACTGATAGTTGGAGTCGAAGTCGGTGAAGTTATTGAAGACGACGAAGGTGTACATCAGGGCGATGCCGGCGAGGAGCGATAACTTGGAGATGCGGGTGACCATGGCTGTGGCTCATGCTATCTTGCCCGAGCGGCGGGCTCCAAGAAGAATCCGGGCCGTCCGTGCTACATTCAAATCCAAATGGCTCAATCTGCGTCTCCTGAACAGAACCTCGCCGCCCTTGGTTTCACGCTGCCGCCGCTGCCCGCGCCGGGCGGCAATTACGTCTCTGCCAAGCAGGCGGGCGTGGTCCTCTATCTGGCCGGCGTCATCTCCACCGGCCCCGCAGGCGTCATCACCGGCCAGGCCGGCAGCAACCGCAGCGTGGAAGAGGGCTATGCGGCGGCGCAGGCCTGCGCGCTGACACAGTTGGCGGTGATCAAGCGGGAGTTAGGCTCGCTGGACCGCGTGGCGGAGGTGCTGACGGTGAACGGATATGTCAACGCCGTAGCGGGATTCGCGGACGCGCCCGCGGTGATCAACGGCGCTTCCGACCTGCTGGTAAAGGTGTTTGGCGAAGCAGGGCGGCATGTGCGCGCGGCCCTGGGCGTGAGCGCGTTGCCGCGCAACGCCCTGGTGGAGATTCAAATGTCGGTGAGGGTGAAGGAATGACGAGAGAACACACGCTCCCGGCGGAGCCGACGCATTCGGTGTGGGACCGCTCGCTCGAGCCCCGTCTGCGCATCGAGTCCGGCGACGAGGTGCAGATCGAGTGCGTTGATTCGAGCGGCGGCCAGGTGCGGCCCGGCACCACCGTCGAGGAGTTACTGGCCATCGACCGGACCCGCATCCACGCGCTCACCGGGCCTATCTGGATCGAGGGGGCCGAGCCGGGCGATGTGCTGCAGATCGAGGTGCTGGCCACGCGGCACGGCGGCTGGGGATGGTCGAGCGTGATCGAAGGGCTGGGCTTCCTCAAAGACAGGTTCCACGGTCCCTATCTCTTCCACTGGCAACTGGACGGCGAATCCACAAGTTCGCTGACGCCGGCAGTGGTGCCGGTGCGGCCGTTTCTGGGGGTGATGGGCGTGGCGCGCGCCGATGACGGCGCGTTTCGCACCCGGCCGCCGGGTCCCTTTGGCGGCAATCTCGATGTGCGCGAACTGTGCGCGGGGTCGCGGCTTTATCTGCCGGTGTTCAATGCCGGCGCGCTCTTCAGTTGCGGCGACGGCCACGCGGCGCAGGGCGATGGCGAGGTGTGCATCAACGGCATCGAATGCCCGCTGGATGTTACGCTGCGCTTCCATCTGCACAAGCGGCAGCCGTTGGCTGGCCCCATCGTTGAGGCCAGCGAAGCAGCGGCGCCGGACTCAACGGCCGACGCATGGGTGGTGGTGGAGAGCGGCACGGACATTGCAGCGACGGCGCGCGCGGCCACCAGCCGCATGATCGACCTGCTCAAGAGCCGCTGGGGTTTCAGCGAGGTTCATGCCTACATCCTGTGCAGCGTGGCCCTCAAGCTGCGCCTGAGCCAGGTGGTCAACGAACCTATGTACACAGTGAGCGCGGCGCTGAGCAAGCAGATCCTACCCGAACAGGAGCTTTTTCCCGCGCAATGACCATCAACGATCCTGTCACTGTGGCCGAACTGCAAGCGCTCTATCCGGAGTATGAACAAGCCCTGGTGACGAACGATGTGGAAAAACTGGTAGAAATGTTCTGGGCCGGTTCAGAGGTCATGCGCTTCGGCGTGACGGAGAATTTATACGGGCCCGAGGAGCTTGCCGCCTTCCGCCAGGGAAGGCCTTCGGCCAACCTTGCGCGCACCGTCAAGCGGCTGGATATTGTGACATTTGGCCGTGATTTCGGCAGTATTACGCTGGAATTTGAACGCGCTACAGGTCAAGGAACAGTGCGCGGGCGGCAGAGCCAGGTGTGGGTGCGGTTCCCCGAGGGATGGCGAATTGTCCAGGCTCACGTCTCCCTGCTGCCTGCCGTCTGACTTGCCAATGACACGGCGGACGGACGTCTGGCTACCAGAATTGCGTAAATTTTCGGTTGAATTCTGAGCCGCAGCCGGTATTCTATTTGCACCCCCTGGTTCAAGGCGGTTCAAACCAGCAATCGAGCATCACCCACTCGTACAGGTTCCCTCTTCTCTTTTTTTGAACGAACAAGATTGCCAGGATTCTTCATTCGACCCACGTTTTTTTGAATTCTCAAAAGACCGGTGGGGAAATCCCTATTCGCGAGGCTTCCACTTGAGGTATTCCATGCGTACGCTTTCTTCCCTGCTTCCCCGGCTGCTGGCAGTCACGGCGGCCGTTGCGCTGTGTTGTTCTCCCCTGTTGGCACAGCAGACTCTTGGCGGCATCACCGGTGAGGTTACCGATTCCTCAGGAGGCGTGATTCCCAACGCCACGGTGACGGTAGTGGACGAGCAGACATCCCTGGAGCGTGAAACCAAAACCAATGGCGCGGGGACGTATGCCTTTGTCAACCTGCCCATCGGCACGTACACGCTGACCTACACAGCCGAGGGCTTCGATGTGCAGAGGACGCAGCACATCACGGTGCAGGCGGACCGCTCGGCGACGGTGAACGCGGCGCTGGAGGTGGGCAAAACGACGACGACCATCGAGGTGGAATCCACGCCGCTGATGAATGCTGTCGATACCACCGTGGGTTACGTGCTGGATAAGACGGAGATTGAAGCGGTGCCACTGGCGACCGGCAGCTTCACGGGTCTGGCCACGCAATCCAGCGGCGTCAGCGCTGAGCTGGGGGCGGGAACGGGGGCAAATTCCGGACTGGGCAACGAGCCGATCTGGGCCAACGGGCAGCGCGATACCTCGAACTCCTTTCTGCTGAATGGCGTGGACGCCAGCAATCTGTTCAACGGCAAGAGCACCAGCCAGGTGGCATCGGCGCGCGTGATCAACTCGACCGGCGCGCAGACCAGCCCCGGCGGAGGCGGCGGCGAGATCATGTCCGCGGCCTCCATTTACCTGTCCATCGGCAACGCCATCCCCACGCCCGCGCCGGAGACGATCGCGGAGGTGCGCGTGAACGCCTCGATGTACGACGCGCAGCAGGGTTCCACTTCCGGCGCGCATATCGACCTGAGCACCGCCTCCGGTACCAATACCTGGCACGGGACAGCCTACGCTCACCACGGAACCAGCTGGATCAACGCCGCTCCCTTCTTTTTCAATCAGGATCCGGACGTTCCGGCTTACGACAAAGTGCCGGAGTTGCACCGCTACATCCTGGGCGGGACAGTCGGCGGTCCCCTCATCAAGGACAAGGTTTTCGCCTTCCTGGCTTATCAGCACCTGCACGTGTCGGACCAGGAGATCGGCGACTCATTCCTCGACGTTCCCATCGGCCTGAGCGACGACCGCTCCGCAAGTGCCTTGGCAACTGTCAGCAACAATTCGTTCGGCGCCAATGTCGGCAACTCGAACATCACCTCCGCGAACATCGACCGCCTGGCCCTCATTCTGTTCAACTCACCCTCGCTTCCCGGCGAACCCGGCAAGTGGCTCATTCCCAACGACGCGCGCAACGGCAAACCGCCCGACGTCTCCCATCTTGACAATGCGTTTATCCCCGGCACGGGCCGGTTTACCGGAGATCTGGCCGTGGCCGACCTCGACTACAACGCCAACAAGAAAGACACGCTCAGCCTCAAGTACTATTACCAGCACGATCCGACCATTGCGCCCTATGGATACTCGAGTGTCCCCGGCTTCGATGAGCACCTCGACTCCGGCGCGCAGGTGGCATCCATCACCAACACCTTTATCGTCAAGTCGAATCTCAGCACCACCCAGACCTTCGGTTTCATCCGGGAGAAGACCTGGGGCGACAATGTGCAACCCTTCGGGCCCGATTCCATCCCCGGCGGCGCGGCCGGCACCGGATCCATCAACATGTTCGGATCGAGTTACTTCCCCGGCGTCTCAATCTACAACGTGCTGGGCGCTCATCAGCCCGCCGGCGTAAGTAATGTGTACCTGAATATCGGCCCCAACGCGGAAGGACAGTCCGCCAATACGGGCGTGTTCCAGAACCGGCTCGCTCCATCGGGCAACGCCATCTGGATGCTGGGTAAACACACCGTCAGCTTCGGCGCCAGCTATACCTACACGCAGTTGAACACCATCGACAAGCGCACCGGCAAGGGAACGATCGCCACGGACGACTTCAGTCAGTTTGTACAGGGCTACGTGAGCCCGGGCAACTCGGCTACAGGCTTCTATGTCACCTCTTTCCTGCAGGGCGATGCCAGCCGCTACTACCGCGCCAACCAGCTCGGTACCTACGTGCAAGACAAGTATCAGATCACTCCGACCCTTTCACTGACGGCCGGCGTCCGCTACGACTGGGATGGCGGCTTGACCGAAAAGTACGGGCGCATCTTCAACTTCGATCCAAAGTTCTATGGCTACACCGCCCCCAGCGACTCGTTCAACGGCAAATACGGGCTGATCATTGCCGGCAACAACGCCAACGGCACCGCGGGTGTAAGCAACACCACGCTGACCGGCCGCCAGTGGGGCATCGCTCCGCGCGTCGGCGCCGCATGGCAGCCGGGGTTGTTCCACAGCAAAGTGGTCGTCCGCGCCGGCGGCGGCATGTATTACGACCGCGGCGAGCTGTTCACCTACTTGTCGCCCGGATATGCCATTGGCACGGTCACCGGCGGGCCCTTTGGCGTCAACCAGCAACTGCCTTTTGTGAACGTCTCCAGTTGTCCGACGACCTCGCAGTCCCTCTACGAGTACTACCTTCCCACCTGTGGCGGCAATGGCGGATTCGGTCCGCCCACCGGCCCGCCCACAGACGTCGCCGGCGATCTTGAAAACCCCTATGGAACCAAGCTGGAATACGCCGCGCCCACCAACCCCAAGGCCTCCGATCTGAGCAATTTCCTTCCCAATGCATTCAGCATCGAGAACTACGGTTCGGGACTTCCGGGAGTTATCAACAACGGCCAGCCGATCTCACTGGGCGTTTACAACCGCGCCAACAAGCTGCCCTATACGTTCAACTACACGCTGGACGTCCAATGGCAGCCAAGGAACGACGTGGCCATTGAAATGGGCTACGTGGGCAACCTGGGCCGTCATCAGGTGATCCCGTTGCCCTTCAATCAACCGACGATCGCATCGCCCTCGAATCCCGCGCTGGGCGGCGGCCAGTACACGCAGAAGTACAGCTACGGATACAACGTCGGCGGCGCTAAACTGCCAGATGGAACCGGCTACCAGGCAAACTACGAAGGCGGCAACGTCGATCTCCGCGTTCCCTACATCGGCTACGCGGCCGAGTCCATCTCTTATGTTGCCCAAGGCGTGGATGCCTACAACGCTCTGCAGGCGCACATTGAGAAACGGATGAGCCACGGCATCCAGGTCGGGCTCTCTTACACCTACTCGCACACCCTGGACGAACAAAGCGGACTGGGCCTCTTCTACAACGGCAACAATCCGCTCAACCTGCGCAGCGGTTATGGTTCCGCCGACTTCGACCGCACCCACGTGACCAGCTTCAACTATGTCTACCAGATTCCGGGACTCGCCAAACAGCACTCCCTGGCGGGCATGTTCGCCGATGGATGGTCGCTGAACGGAGTGACCGTATTGCAAAGCGGGCAGCCGTACAGCATCATCGACTTCTCCGGCTCTGTCGGCAGCATCTACTACTCGACCGCCGACGGCATCACCAACCCCATCGTGCCGCTGGCCTCCGGCTGCACGGCCAAGAGCGCCTTGACGCATGCATCCGGCGCCTGGTTCACGGTGACCGGGGTGTCGGCTCTGAAGCCGCAGTGCTTTACTCTGCCGCTGCTTCCGGCGGGCGGCCTGGGCGGCGCCATCCCCACCTCCGATCCGTACGAAACCGGATTTACGACCGGCCAGCGCAACATTTTCCGCCAGGCCTTCCAGAAGCGCGCCGACGCCTCGCTGGTGAAAGAAACGAAGATCAGTGAGCGCTACAACTTGAAGTACACATTCGACGTCTACAACCTCACCAACACCACCAGCTTCGACGTTCCCGGCAACGAGGTTTCGCAGAACGCGGGCTACAATGCGTTTCCGGCCGGGGGCACCGCTGTCCTACCCGGAACCTGCAATGCTTCGGGAGTTGGGACGGTCAAAGAGAGCTTCTACAGCTGCCCGTCGGGCCTGGGCATCGTGACCCACACTATCGGCAGCCCGCGGCAGATCCAGATGTCTCTCCGTCTGGATTTCTAAAGCGGTCCCAACGCACGCAAGCAGGGCGGCCCCGATCGGGCCGCCCTTTTTGTTGTACGCCAATGTACAGCCGGAACTACGCTGAGAGCCGCACCGTCAGTTGCTCAACGGGTGCCGCATGGAAGGCGGCATCGAGTTCCTGAGAGTTGGCAAAGAGGGTGCCGGCCACATGGCGCGCCGGAAAGGTGAAGCTCAATTCCGGCTCCGCGAAGGGCCAGGGTTGAAGGCGGAAGTGGCGCGGACCGATGGGATGCACTTTCACCTCGGCAGTGTCGCCGTTGTTGAGCGGCAACGGGTGCAGCAGGTGGGAGGGCGCGTCGAATGCCACGCAGGTCAGCAGCGAGAGATTGTCGCAAGCCTGCAGAAGCCGGAAGTGCTCCAAGATAGTCTGCTCCGCCGTTTCGGTTGGCGTCAGCGATGCGTCCACCGCGATGGCCGCGGCCAGAGTCTGCTGATACTCGCGCTGGCGCTGGAGGAAATCGTCCAGCAGGGCAAGACCCTCGGGCGAGATCGTGGAGCGGTCAGCATGCGCCGTGAGCAGGTTGTAGGTATGCATCGAAATGAGAAGGCCGGCATAGGGATCTTCCGCGGCAATGATGCGCACCGCGCGGTCGCGCACCGCCAGATACTCCTCGATATCGATCTCCTCAAACGCGGAGTACTTGCCGACCAGTTCGGTCGAAAACGCCGACGGCTTGCCCTGCCTGGTAATGGAAGGGTGCGCATCGCGCTCGGCCCAGCCGTCGTCATGGGTTGAGATGCCGTGCAGTACGCGCTCGCGCGGCTCGGGCCTGCGAAACTGCTCGTTTCCCCAAGCAGCGGCAAACTGGCCCGCCAACTGCGCGTGATTGGGATGCGTGATCAACCACCACCCGGTCTCGGATTCCATGCGTAACATCGGCTTTCCTTTCTATTCAGCAGTCTGCGGGCGGCTGGACTCGTGCCAGTTGTGCAGCGCGAGCCACTCCAGAAACATCACGATAAAAAAGAACGAGAAGCCCAGCACCGTGGCGGCAAAGACCAGCGCAAACAGGTAGCTGGTTTCCATCTGGTTGCTAGCGTAGATGATGGCATAACCGAGTCCGCCCTCGCCCACGCGCGTGGAGCCGGCAAACAATTCGCCGGTGATGCCGCCGATAACGCTGATGCCGGCGGAGATGCGGATGCCGGTAAAGAGATTGGGCATGGCGTTGGGCAGACGCAGCTTGAACAGGATCTGAGCCGGCGAGGCCTTGTGCATCACGAAAAGATGGATCAGGTTCTCGTCCACGCTGATCAGGCCCTGGGTGGTATTGGCGATAATCGGCGCCAGGCAGATGATAAAGGTCACGATCATCACCGGGAAGATGCCCGCGCCTGCCCAGTTGATGATCAGCGGCGCAATGGCAACGATGGGCACGGTTTGCAGCAGGATGGTGTAGGGATAGAGCAACTGCCGCAGCCAGCGCCACTGGGCAAAGACCATGGCCACGGCCACGCCCGCGACAATGCTCGCGACCAGGCCGCCGGCTGCCTCCTCGGTGGTGATCAGCAGAGAGTTCAGCAGCGATGGATAGCGGTCACGGAGCGCGATGGCCACAGCGTACGGCCCCGGAAGGATATAGGGCGGCAGATGATTGAGCCAGACCACGGCCTGCCACAGGCCGAGCAGGCATGCGAAGACAACGACGCTGTTGATCGCCATCAGCCAAGGTCTCTTCATGCCTGCCACACTCCCCGCAAGAGCCTGGATGTCTGGCTGACGGTATGCTCGAACGCATCGGATTCGCGGGTCTCTGCGGTGCGCGGCCAGGGCAGATCGACGCGGACCTCATGCGCCACACGGCCTGGATGCGCGGCCAGAATCACGATGCGCGAGGAAAGAAACACAGCTTCGGAAACGGAGTGAGTGACGAACAGGACGGTCCATTTCTGTTCCGCATACAGGCGCAGCAACTCTTCATTGAGCCGGTCGCGCGTCATCTCGTCGAGCGCGGCAAAGGGCTCGTCCATGAGCAGAATGCGCGGCCGGCTCACCAGCGCGCGGGCAATGGAGACACGCATCTTCATGCCGCCGGAGAGCTGGCGGGGATAGCGCCGCGCCACCGGCCCCAGGCGCACCAGGTCCAGCATGGCGGCAACGCGCTCCTTGCGGACGGAGCGCGCCGCGTAATCCAATTCGAGGCCGAGGCCGACGTTTTCTTCCACGGTGCGCCAGGGCAGAAGCGTTGCGTCCTGAAAGATGAAGCTCATCAGCTCGCGGGCATTCTCAGGCGTCATGCCGTTTACCCGCACTGTACCTTCGCTGACCGGGCTGAGCCCCGAGACCAGCTTGAGCAGCGTGGATTTGCCGCATCCCGAGGGGCCGAGGAAGGTGACAAACTCGCCACGCTCGATGTTGAGGGAGATTCCTGTCAGCGCAACCGCCGCATGGCGATAGCGCTTGCTCACGCCCTTGAATTCAATCTCTGGGACGGCTCCTTCCGTTTGGGTCACCATGCCGGCTCTCCTGAAATCGGCAGATAGAGCGAGGACGGATGCGCGGCAGAGTGAAGCACCTGCTGCGTGGAGCGTTCCCAATTCCAGTTATCCGCAAGCTGCGGAGGTGCAGCGGTGGAGGGATTTCGGTCATAGAGCGGGAAGGCCGAGCTCGCAATCTCAAGGCGCAACCGCTCGCCGGGAGCGAGCACAAATGCGATCGGCTCCAGCGTGAACTCCCACGCATGAATTTCATCCGCCGCATAATTCGCATCGCGGAAGAGCCAGTTGCCGCGAGCGATCCCGATAGACAGAAATTCAGCCCGTCCATGGGGCGTCACGCGCACGATTTTAGCGGTGAAGTCCGCGTGTGGCGCCGAGGTGGCCGCGTAGAGCACGATGCGCGGCTGTCCCAGGACTTCAATCTCGCGCGTTGCCGGATCGGAGGTGTAGACAAGCAGATTGTTGCCTAACTCCAGCGCGGCCTGATCGACGGGTCCGCTCAGCGCCTGCGGGCCTCCAGGCGCCATCACCGGCACCTCCGGGTCGTAGACGAATACATCGCGCGGTTCATCGTCGGCGGGCGCTTTCTGTGAGAGACGGCCATCGCCCTTGCGAGAATTGGCGTTTCCCTGGCTGTGGAGATAAAGAGGAAACGCCGCATCGGCAGGCCACTCCGCTGCGTTGCGCCATTCGTTGGGACCGAGAGCAAAGTAATGGATGCGCGGCTCGCTGATGGGTTCACCCGCATCTTTGAGCCAGTGGTCGAACCACTCGATCAGGATCGCATCTGTATTGAGATTCGCGGCCTGACCCACGTTTGCGTCTCCGGCGCGATCGCCCCAGGGAATATGCACCCACGGCCCTGCAAGCAGGCATTGGTTCTGGCGGGCAAACTCGCTGCCGGCGTGGTTGCGCAGCGCAAGAAACCCCGCGATTGAGCCTTCGAGATAGGTATCGAACCACCCGGCAATGTGCAGCGCGGGGACCTGAATTCGATCGAGACGCGCGCTAATGTCCAGGCTGCTCCAGTAGTCTCCGGGCTCGCGATGCGCAAACCAATCGCGCACATAGGCGGGCAGCGCGGGATCGGCGATGGCGGGATGCTGCGCATACGGGACATGCGCCGCCTGCGCGCGGATGTTGGCCCACGCCTGCTCCAGCCGGTCGCTGGCTTCGCGAAGCCCCATGCGCCGCGCATCTTCGCGCAGCATCTGGATGCCCCAGCCCAGGCTCGAGCTTAGCCGCAGCGCGCCGTGATGGTAGAACCAGCCGTGGTACAGATCGGCCGCGGTCATGTGCGGAGCAATGCAGATTAGCCCCTCCGGCTGCTCGACGGCCGCGAGCAGTTGCGTTGCGCCCTGATAGGAGAAGCCATACATGCCGATGCGCCCGTTGCACGCCTCATGCCCGCGCAGCCATGCGATGGTTTCTGCGCCGTCGCGGCCCTCGTGGCGGAATGGATAGAACTCTCCCTCGGAGCCGCCGCGTCCGCGCACATCCTGGATGGCCATGTGATAGCCGTGGCGCGCGAACTCAACCGGATGCGCGTACACCACGGTCGATGCAATGTCGCGCCCATAGGGCTGGCGCATCAGCAGGGTTGGCCACGGCCCCTGGCCCGAGGGATAGTAATGATCCGACACCAGCGTAACGCCGTCGCTGAGCCGGCACTTCACGCCGCGCTCCAACTGCACTCCGCTGCCACAATCGACAAGAGCCATGTTCACGCTCCGTGCCTCGGCTCAAAGTTGACCATGGCGATGAGGATCTCCGCAATGCGCGCAGCCGCCTCGTTGGACCATCGCTCGCCGTTCTCCGCGGTGGCCGGCGACGGGTCGCCGAGTACGCCGCTGGGCGCGATGTCCCTGGTCAACCAGGCGAAGTTTGCCGCGGACCCTTCCGGCTTGAGCGGTTCCGGCTGGTCCACGCGCGCAATGTAGTTGGTTGTGTACTCTTCGCGATGCACCAGCCCCGGCGTGGCGTGCAGCAGATAGGCGGTCTCGATCTCGCCGGCATGAAAGCCGTAGGCGCGTTCCTGCGGACTGACGCCCTGAAAGGCCGCGCCCGGAGAGCCGAACAGCGAGAAGGTGCGCAGCCCAAACTCGGCGCGCAGATCGCGCGCCAGCACGTCCACGAGCGATGTATTGCCGCCATGCGTGTTGTAGAGGACCAGCTTGCTGAATCCGCCGGCTGCAATGCTCGCGCCCAGGTCGCGCACGACGGCAAGAAAGGTCTGCGCGCTCACCGACATGGTTCCCGGAAAGCCGATGTGCTCGTTGCTCTTGCCATAACAGACAGTGGGCAGCGCGTAGACGGGCAACTCCGGCGGCAGCAGCGCCAGGGCCTTGCCCAGCAGCAGATTGTTGATCAACGTATCGGTGGCCAGCGGCAGGTGATGGCCGTGCTGCTCAATGGCCGCAGTGGGCAGGACCAGCAGCGTGGACGCGCGCGGCAAGGCGTCCACCTGTTTCCAAGTGAGGTAGGCGAAGTTGCGTGCGTCGGGAATCCAGGTCTTCACCGGGTGGCTGCCTCCCTTTGAAAGCTGATCATCTTGCCGGGGTTCAACAGCCCGCGCGGATCGTATCGCTGCTTGGCACGCAGCTGGATGTTATCGGCGCGAAAACGTCCGCCTTCTTCCAGGTGGTTCACATGCGGATTGGCAATCGAGACGCCGATCGAACGGCAATAGGCAATCATCTCGTTCAACCGCTCCTCGGTGGTAAATCGAACCACGGGCAGCGCACCGGGAGTGACCACGCCCTCGCCGTTCTTCATGAACTCGACGTGGAATAGAATGTCGTTGCCAAAGCGCTCGCGCAGCAGGTGAAACTGCTGTTCGCATTCCGTTGGAGAGAAGCCGCATTGCAGATAGGTGTAGCCGGGATCGGACTTCATGGCCCACAGGGTGGTGTGGTTCCAGGTGTAATCGCTCAACAGCGGCTGGGTGCGCGGGCCGTCGAATTTGCCGGTAAAGGTCACTTCTCCGCCGACGGTCTCGGCAGCCGCGCGCAAGGCCTCGACCTGCGCAGTCGCAATCATGAGCAGGGCCAAAGCCTTGCCGGCACGCACCACCTGCTTCACCGGCGTGAAGAACGAGGGGATGGGCCACTCGAAGACAGTGGCCAGCCGCTTGGTCCACACAGCTTCAACGGCTACCGTTTGCGTAAAGCGAAACGCCTGCTCCCAGGTATCGAAGGCCGCGGTGAACTGGGTCCACTCCACCGCGGGCGCAAGCGGGAACCAGATGCGCGTGAGCACGCCATTGGTGCCCCACGCATGCAGGATTTCGTGCACCGCTTCACCCTCGTGCAGCACCACGCGCGGCTCTTCTTCCATGGTCACGACTTCAAAGGCGCGCACATTATCGAAGTCGCGCAATCCGCCATGCGTAATGGAGCCAATGCCGCCGGAGCCTCCGGCAAGAAAGCCGCCCACCGACGCTTTTACCAGCGTGGAGGGATACATGCGCAGCTCCCATCCGCGCTTGCGCGCCTCTGTCTCCAGCACGGCCAGGCGCAACCCGGGCTGGCAAACGGCCACGCCATCGGGAGTAATCTCTTCGAGCTTGTCCATCAACGAGAGGTCGAGCACGATGCCGCCCTCAAGCGGGACACACTGGCCATAGTTGCCGGTGCCCGCGCCGCGCAGGGTCACGGGAACCTCATTGCGTCCGGCGAAACGCAGCACGGCGATCACCTCTTCCACGCTCACCGGCTGCACGGCCACCTCGCCGGTCTTGCTTGCCAGTTGGCGACGAAGTACGGGCGAATACCAGTAAAAGTCGTGCGACAGCCGGTCGAGCACCGCCGGCGCGGTCAATACACGCGCCGGATCGGCGATCACTTCAGACAGTCCGGTTGCGATTCCGTTCAGCATCGGGAAGACCTCTCACCGCCTGTTCATGTTTGTCCGGTGAAACGCGCCGGATCATGTTCGCCTGCGGGTTTGCCAGGTGCGAAATGCCCGCAGCATCTGTGGATGAGTAAAAAGAGCATAACATTCGCCCCGCAAGACCGGCCCGTTGACCACGCAGGTCATATCGCTGCGCTCGGCGACCTCGGTTGAGGGAATCCGGATCTGGTTGCAGTGACGGTTTGCATCGGCGATGGTCGCGCCATAGACTACGCGATCCAAACCCGCCCACAGCGCCGCGCTCATGCACATGGGACAGGGTTCGCAGGTAGTGTAAAGCGTGAAGCCGGCCAGGGAAATCTGCCTTAGCCGCTTAGTGGCTTTGCGGATGGCGCGCACCTCGGCGTGGGCGCTGGGATCGAATTCCTGGCGAACCGCGTTCAGCGCGCGCAGCAACAACTCGCCGGATCTGGAGTGGACGATTGCCGCGCCAAAGGGCCGCGGGCTGGCGGTGCGCATGGAGCGCGCGGTGAATTTCACCAGCGCCGCCATGCGTTCGTTGTCCAGGGCAGCATGGACGGCTGGCTGCCGGGGACTCGCACGGCGCGGACCCAGGTTGGAAACAACTCCCATACTCGAACTTAGCACGGCGCACGGGCCTCGCGCGGCCGAAAACTTCGCGCGGCGCGCATCCATTTTCACAGCCTACAATCGCAGCATGGACATAGACGAATGGACAATCCGCGGGCTGCGCCGCGCACTCGCTGACGGATCGTTGTGCCCTTCGGAGCTGGCAAAGCGGGCCCTCGAGAATTCCAATGCGAACCCCGGCCGCAACACTTATCTTTGGCAAGACCCTGCATGGACGCTTGCCGAGGCCGCGCGGGCAGAAGCGATGGAGCGCGGCGAGGGCGGATCGTTTGGCGATGGGCGCAACCCGCTGTGGGGCCTGCCAATCTCGGTAAAGGATTGCTTCGACCTGGCGGGCGCGCCCACCAGTTGCGGGGTGCGCTTCTATCGCGATCTGCATGGCGAGGCGGCGCGCGATTCGTGGATCGTGGAACAGCTACGCGCAGCCGGCGCGGTCATCGTCGGAAAGACGCACCTGCATCCGCTGGCCTATGGCATCACAGGCGAGAATCCCGAATTTGGCGACTGCCGGCAGCCGGGCAATCCCGATGCGCTGACGGGAGGCTCGTCCAGCGGCGCGGCAGCCAGCGTGCTTGAGGGCTCGGCCGTGGCCGCCATCGGAACCGATACCGGCGGCTCTGTGCGCGCGCCCGCGGCTCTGTGCGGACTGGCCGGGTATCGTGCCTCGCTGGGCCGCGGCAACTGGCGCGGCGGCGCCCACCTAGCCGAGTCGTTCGACACCATGGGCTGGCTGTTTCGCGACCTCGAAGACGCGCCGCTGCTGGCTGGAGTGTTTGCGCCCGCGCAATCTGCGCCGACGTTTGAATTCGGGCGCTTTGCCGTCGTCGAGGCCGGCTTTCTCGACGACTGCGAGCCGGAGATCGTTGCCAACCTGCGCGCCACTGCACGCGAACTGGAAGCCCTTGGACTCATGCCGGAGACCGTCTATGCCGCATGGTGGGCTGAGTCCTTTGAGATCTTCGCGCCTATTCAGGCATGGGAGGCTGCGCGCATCCATGCCGGCTATTTCGACCAGTTCGAAGCGGCCATCCGGGAGCGGCTGGAGTGGGGCGCGCGCATACGCGACGAGGAAATCGCCTTGCTGCGGCAACGCCACCACAGCTTCCGCGCGCGCATGAATGAATTGCTGGCCACGCATGAACTGCTGCTGCTGCCGGCCACACCGGTGGCGCGGCTCGCTGCGGGCGGCGATCATAGCCAGACGCGCGGACGCCTGCTGCGCTACACAACGCCGTTCAGCCTGGCCGGCGTGCCGGCGGTGACGATTCCCTGCCCCCAGGGCGGAATGCAACTGGCGGCAGCCCGCGGCAACGATGAGGCCCTGGTTAAGCTGGCTGCCGAACTGGGCAAGGCCCGCAATGCGGCCTCGCCGCGCTCATGATAACTTTCATTTCAAGGATGTCCCCTCGAATGAGTCCAGCGTTGAGATCGAGCAAGCTCTTGTTCTTTACCGTTTTCCTATTTGCTGCCGCGATGACGCTCACGGGCTGCCGCGGTCACGAGGCCCCCGCCGCGAGCGGGCTGACGCCCCTCCGCCTGCAGGCCGACTGGTATCCGCAGCCGGAGCAGGGCGGCTTCTTTGCGGCGCAACTGCTGGGCTACTACAAGGAGGAAGGGCTGGATGTGACAATCCTGCCGCTGCCACAGTATGGGAGCGTCGCCCAACTTGTCTCCACCGGCAAAGCCGACTTTGGCCTCGGCTCCAGCGACCAGGTTCTGGAGTGGAGTTCCAATGGCCTGCCGCTGATTGCCGTGGCCGCGACCATGCAGCACGATCCGCAGGCCATCATGGTTCACAAGGACTCGCCCGTTCACGAATTCAAGGACCTTGAGGGGCACACCATTGCCGCGCAGACCGGC
>Ga0326727_10010525_pt1 | contig 22005 bp, 19 predicted proteins | sample MB2enrmetagenome_FD_207643 | JGI IMG/M metagenome (GOLD analysis project Ga0326727, IMG submission 207643) | Lab enriched peat soil microbial communities from McLean, Ithaca, NY, United States - MB29MY | ecosystem: Environmental > Terrestrial > Soil > Wetlands > Peat | place: USA: New York...
TATCGACAGTTTCGGGTGAGAACATGAACCCATTTGCCGACTGGGAAAACGGGAAGCGAAACTGGAAACTCTTCCAAGAGCAGTGGCGAGTGCCCAGTGGCAAGTGGCCAGAAATCGAAAACGCCAGGGCGAAATGGAGGCAACCCTGCTCTTTCACAATCAACCGGGCGGCCCACACTCCCCCGCTTCGGTTATCGACAGTTTTCGACGAGAGGATGAACCAATTTGCCGGCCCGAAACTGGAAGATCGAAAGTCGAAAATCGCCAATCACCAATCACGAAGGGCTCGATGACCCGATCCCATGCTTTGCGCTACGGCTCAATAATCTTCAGTTTTCTCCCCACTTCGGCAAGGATCTCGAGCGCGCGCGTCAGTTCTTCCCGGGTGTGGGTGGCGGTGACGATGGTGCGGATGCGTGCTTTGCCCTGCGGCACGGTGGGAAATCCGATGCCCTGCGCGAACACTCCGGCGGCGAAAAGTTGGCGGGAAAATTCGTGGGCCAACGCCGCGTCGCCAACGATGACGGGCGTGATGGGGGTTTCGCTCAGGCCCGTATTGAAGCCCAGCTTCTTCAGACCTTCCTTAAGGAATTTGGTGTTCGCCCAGAGCTGCTCGATAAGCTGAGGCTCTTCTTCCAGGACTTCGAAGGCCGCCAGGCAAGTGGCCGCCACCGACGGCGGGTGGGACGTGGAGAACAGAAAGGGGCGCGCGCGGTGGTAGAGGAAATCGATGGTGTCGCGCGTGGCGCACACGTAGCCGCCCAACGCGCCGATGGCCTTGGAGAGCGTGCCGACCTGAATATCCACGCGGCCGTGCAGATGGAAGTGGTCCACGGTGCCGCGTCCGTTGCGGCCGAGCACTCCGGAAGAGTGCGCGTCGTCAATCATCATGATGCACCCGTACTTTTCGGCCAATTCCACAAGCTGCGGCAGCGGAGCGATGTCGCCCTCCATGGAAAACACGCCGTCGGTGATCAGGAGCTTGTGGCACTTGCGGGCGGCGATTTCCTTCAGGACCTTCTCGCAGGCCTCCACGTCTTTGTGCGGGAAGACTTTAATTTCCGCGCGCGACAGGCGGCAACCGTCGATGATGGAAGCGTGATCGAGTTCGTCGGAGATGATCACATCCTCGCGCCCCAGGATGGCGGAAACCGTCCCCGCATTGGCCGTGAAGCCCGACTGAAACACCACCGACGCTTCCACGTGCTTGAAGCGCGCGATTTTTTCCTCGAGCTCCATGTGGATGCTCATGGTGCCGGCGATGGTGCGCACGGCGCCGGAGCCCACTCCCCATTTTTCCGTGGCCTCCAGAGCTCGCTGGCGGAGTTTGGGGTGAGTGGTCAATCCCAGATAATTGTTGGACGATAAGTTGATGACTTCGTGGCCGTCAAAACGCGAGACGGGAAGCTGCTCGGTTTCCAGAATGCGCAACTTCTGGTAGAGCTTCTGCTCGCGCAGCTTATTGAGCTCATCGGTAAGATATTGCAACTCGGCTTTAGGCATCTTCGAACTCCCAGCGGGGATTTATGGCAACTTTAACGCGCCATAATAGCACGCTGGCTTTGATGCGAGGGTGAATATGGGAAGGGGTCCGCGTGAAGGGTGGAGGCCGCTATTGAATTTTATGCCGGACTTTGGCCAAACCTTCCTTCGCCAGCGTGTAGTCGGGGGAGAGCTTCAGAGCTTGCTCAAAGTGGTGGCGCGCTTTGCCATACAATTCCTTGGCCGCGTAAACACGCCCCAGATTGTAATGGGGATAATGGTAGGACTCGTAGCGCCGGGATTGCAACGAGCGCTCAAGCCACGGAATCGCCTCGTCGTATTCGCCCTTTTCGATCAGATACGCGCCGATGTCGTTGTAGGGATTGCCAAACTCCGGGTCGATCTGGATGGCCTTTTTGCATTCCGCAATGGCATCGTCAATCTTTCCCTGGAAGCGGTAGGTCCACCCCAAAAAGGTGAAGGCTTCCGCCGTGGGGTGAAGGTCCAAAGAGCGCTTGTAGAGCTCCACCGCCATGTCGTAATCCCCGCCCATTTGGTATTGATACGCCTCCTTGAGCAGTTCCCACGCGGCTTGGAGTTCTTCGGCGCCCATAGTCAGGTTGCAAATCCTTCCCTGTCTGTAGTTAGCACAGGCACCCCAAGTTGTCAATGACACGAGCGGCATTTCGGCGCGGTTTTACCCATAACATCATTAAATTGTTGATGTTAGAAAGGTCTAATGATTCCCCAGGACATTCCGACCTCAGCGCATGACAGCACCCAGCTCCGGGGAATCGTGGGCATTAGCACCTTATCCACGATGCTGCCTATAGTGCTGCCTAGGGCAAAATGTCGTTAGTAGGGGATGAAGCGTCGAAGGTAATCCACGCCCTGCTTTGCCCAGGCATCCTCGAGCGCGATGGTTTCCTCTAAGGTTTTCTGCTCCGGTGTCCAGGATTCGAGTATGGCCGAGGGTTCAATTCGCAGCGCCGCAAATGACTCCACAATCCAGGGAATATTCAGTTGGCCCTTACCCACCGGGCACCCTATGACCGAGAACCCCATTCCGTATGCCCCGGGTTGCACGACAAAGTCCTTGATCTGGAGACTCAAGGTGCGATGGGCCAACACCCGAACGGAGATTTGCCATCCTTGGGGAAGCGCCATGGGATTCGCCGTGTCCAGGACCGCCCCGAGCCAGGGGTTGCGGATAGATTCAAGGAGTTCGTTGAGCTCATGCGCGGGGATGCGGCTGTTGTCGATCGCCAAGCCAATTTTCGCCTCCGCCAACTCATTCACCACGGCGCGCAAGCAACTCGAAAGCTCCGGCCGCATCGGAACTCGCCCATCAGCGCCCTCCGGGGTGGTCTTCAGAAGTATTACTCCGGTTCGTTTCGCGAATTGGATTTGGTCCCGCAGGTGCCCCGGGTCAATTCCTGCGGTTCCCATTTCCAGGTCAATTTTCCAGGAGTTCGCATACTTCACCACCTCGCGCAATTCTTGCTCGGGGAGTTGGTGCAAAGGCATATTCGGCCCGAATTGGACCAAGCCCACCCCAAGTTCCTGGGCTTTCTCCAGCAGTTGCAGCGCCGTAAGGGGGTGGCTAGGCGTGGCGTCAGGCAGGCCAATGGTCCATGGGTATGTGTATGAGCTTATGCCCAGCTTCATCTGATTAATCTGGCCTCATTCGAGGCGTTCCCTGTTTACAAAGGGAAGGGTAAATACTCTACCATATGAACCTGAAGCTGCGTGATTAATCCGCGCCACTTATTGCTTACCCCCGCATCTTGAGGATGCCGGATCGCCATCAATCTTCCCAATGGACCGGCAATTTCCGAAGATTCTCGATGAGATCTTCCGGCTAACCCCTAACACCAAGTCCCTCGTCCCGCCTCCCGTGCCCCTTGCCCTCAGCCCTGTGTCCCGAGCGCCGTGTCCCGTCTCCCGCCCTTTGGCCCTTGCATCTCCGGCTATAAAGCTGTTTAATTCCGACATCTTTTCGCCAGCCCGGGAACCTTGAGAGGTTCTCCGCAAAGGAAAGGACGAAGACAATGGATACCATCATATCGAACAAGAAAGCCGATCTCGCCGGCCCGGGGATTGGCGACTACAGCGAATTGGAAAAGATTCTCCCGTCCGACTATCGCTCCCTGTTGACCGAGAAAGAAACCCAGCAGGCGATCTTTCGGGTAAAACGGTACATTGAGGACAACCTCTGTAAAGAACTCAACCTGATGATGGTTGAGGTGCCTCTGATCGTGGATGTGGAAAGCGGCGTGAACGACATGCTGGACCGCGATGGATCGCGCACGCCCATCTCATTCCATATTTCCAACGATTACGACAAGCACCCCATCGATGCTCAAGTCGTGCAGGCGGCCACCAAGTGGAAGAGAGTCGCGCTGAAACAGTTCCATTGCCAGGTGGGCGAGGGCATTTGCACGGACATGCGAGCCGTCCGCAAGGACTACTTCCTGGATCATGACCATAGCGCCTACGTCGACCAGTGGGACTGGGAGAGGGTCATGACCGCCGAACAGCGTAACCAGGTCTTTTTGAAGGAGGTCGTCGGCAGTATCTGGAGAGTGCTGGTGGGCGCGGAACGCTATGCCCAGGAGATGTTCCCGCAATTGCGCGACGCGCGATTTCCCAATCTGCCGGAGAAGTTGACCTTCCTGCACGCCGAAGAAATCCTCGATATGTATCCCGATCTGCCGCGCAAGCAACGGGAGACCCGGGTACTGCAGGAGTATCCCGCAATCTTCATCATCGGGATTGGCTGGCCCTTGAAAGATGGTTATCCCCACGAGAATCGCGCCGCGGACTACGACGATTGGGTCACCGATACGAGTAAAGAAACCGGCAAGCCCACGCACGGCTTGAATGGCGACATTCTGGTGTGGAACCACGTTACCAAACGGCGGCATGAACTGACATCGATGGGTGTCCGTGTGACGGCGGAAACCCTTAAAGTCCAGTTGGAAATGGCCCATCAGCTCGACTTCATGAAGCTGCCGTACCACCAGGGAATTTTAACCAACCAAATTCCGCTGTCGATTGGCGGCGGGATCGGCCAATCGCGCACTCTGATGTTGTTGCTCCGCAAGGCTCACCTGGGCGAGGTGAGCGTAACGGTCTGGCCGAAAATCCTGAAGGGGATCTGCGCCAAGAAGAACATTTTCGTGCTGGAGTAGAGGGTAGCATCGCAGCTTACCCACTGCACATATGCCAGGACGCCGCCGGAGTTTGCGAGCGTTGATTCGTGCCAAAGGAACACATTAATCCGAAGATGCCCTTTCCGAGTTAGCCGCACGGGTTTTCCCAAATCGTGGTCGCCAGCGGGAGAAGAACGGCGTTCATCTCGGGGCAAACGGCATGGGACGCTCAGAAACGGATAGTGGGTGGAGTCAGCCTTCGGGAGCAGGCAAGGCAGGCGTTGCGTAATATTCAAGCGGCTACGGAGGCCGTGGGCGGCGCCTGAGCAGATATCGTCGCTCTGCGGATTTACATCGTCAATTATCAGCCCGAGTGCGCAGAAGCGGTGGGAAGCGCGCTAAGAGAATTCTTTCCTCCAAGGAATCCGCCGGCAAATACTTGGATTGGGGTCTCCGCATTGGCAGCTCCAGATTTTCTGATCGAGATTGAAGCGACAGCGGTCTTGGCCTGAGCGGGTAGAGCGACCGTAGCGCGGACCCCCGCGTTTGGGGTTCGCGGCTCTTAGTGTGGCGTTGGAGCGAATCCACCGTGGCGAGAACCCAAGCGTGGCACAGTCTTTCGGGTTTGAGATTTCCGCCTTTTCCTAAACCCTGAAGAAGAACTTGGAGTCACGTTATCAAGATTCAAGAGTTTGGTAAACAAGAACTGCGGACCCCAGATCCGGGGGGCCGCGCCACCAACTCGCTTCGCCGGCAGGAAAGGGTTTCATGCAGGTCAGCCTCAACAAAAATCGACAAGCAAAGGAGACAACCCATGTCAATACCGGTAACGACGACGTTTACGATTGAGGGATACCGAATTCGCGAATATAAGGGCTTGGTTCGGGGACTTATCGTGAGATCCCCGACGATTGCACAAGGAATTTTTGGCGGCCTCAAGAGCATTATTGGGGGCAGGATTGGAGCGTATATTGAGATGTGCGAACAGGCGCGCCAGCAAGCCTACGATTTGCTCCTCCAGCACGCCACGGAATTGGGTGCGAATGCCGTGGTGGGCTTCCGCTACGACGCGTCGGAAGTAGTCAGCCAAGAGTCGGCAACCGAGGTTCTTTGCTACGGCACCGCAGTGGTTATCGAAAAGGGGTAGCGAAGGGTAAAGCGCAAAGTGTAAAGGGTAAAAGTTAAAAGCCGCACCTCCCATGCTTCTTGCCAATGGGGCACCCCGCCACGCAGCTTTTCGCGGAGGCCGCCATCCCGATGAAGAACATCGGGACAGCTCAGGCGGACATGATAAACTTTTGCCCTGCGAGGGAGTCCCATGAGGGACGACGCAGCGCTGACACCCACCGAACCAATTCCACCCACCGGACTCATCCCACCCACCGAGCCTTCGACTCTCCGCAAGATCTTCAGCGGCAAAGACGGCCTCCGGGCCGGCTGGAGTCTGCTCATCTTCGTCGCGCTCATCGGAGCGATTATCGTGCGTGTAAACGTGATTGGCCACAAGCTTCATCCGCCTGCTCCCGAGACCGCGAAGACCCCCTCGGAAATACCTGTCACGCCGAGCTTGTTTATCGGCGAGTCGATCGCCTTTCTTGTGACCCTCTTCGTTACGTGGATCATGTCGAAGATCGAGCGACGCCCGCTCTCTGTCTACGGCCTTGGCGTCAGCCGCGAACTCCCCCAGTTCTTCGCCGGATGGGCCTGGGGGGTCACCTGTCTCTCCCTTCTCGTTCTGACCCTCTGGAAAACCGGACTCCTCGTTATCGACAGCCGCCTGCTGTTTGGCAGCGACATTCTCCGTTACGGAACAATCTGGCTGCTCAGTTTCCTCCAGGTCGGCCTGTTCGAGGAGTACGTCACTCGTGGCTACGTCCAATTCACCCTCACCCACGGCCTTGCCGGCATCTACCACTGGGCGTTCAAGACCCGCCACAGCCCCGCCCTGGGCTTCTGGACCGCCGCCGTCATTTTCTCCATCCGCTTCGGCCTCCGGCGCAGCCGCAACCCCGGCGAGTCCCCCATCGGACTGCTCTCCGCCGGGCTGGCCGCCATGGTCTTCTGCCTCAGCCTCTGGCGCACCGGGTCTCTGTGGTGGGCCGTCGGCTTCCACGCTGCGTGGGACTGGGCGCAATCCTTCCTCTACGGCGTCGCTGACAGTGGAATCATGGTTCAGCACCATCTCCTCGCCACGCACCCCGTGGGCAAGTCCATCCTCAGCGGTGGAGCCACCGGCCCCGAAGGCAGCATCTTCGTGGTCGCCATCCTGGCCCTCATAAGCCTCATCATTCCCTTTACCCTGCCCCGCGCTCACTACGGCTTCCCCGATGGGAACGAACATTCTTAGGCGTAGGCCGAAGTTTCGCAACCACGCTCAAAAAACATCACGTCGCGAAGTGAATTTGACGGACATCAAGATCGTGAGGTGTTTCAAGCCGCGCCAGCAGCGGTCTTGCGAATTTCTTTTGACAAACAAATCCCACGCGAAATATAATCCGCTAGTTCTGGGGCACATTCTATGCAAACTCAAGTTGACGCTGGTGAACCAGATGTCTTTCGACTCCCTTTGTATTTAGGACTTGGATTATTGCTTTGCGCAATAATATTCCGCTTGGCTGGCGCTGCTGCTGGCTAGGATCTCTTCCATTCCCGGGGCTTTTATCCCGGGGACCTCAGGTGTGCATAGTCTGGTAATCTGCCGCGGCGCGGTGGTGGGGAAGAGATGGACTGTAAAGTACGGTACGACCCGGGGCTGAATTGACCGCCCGGGAGAATCAAGCAGGGCTGATAAATAATCGATAACGCCTCTCCGGGGAAGTAACGACCCCGCCGCATGTGGGATCGGCGCAATAACCGCGGCCGGGGTGAGCATTCCTCAGGGGCATCAGGCAAAAACGTTCGATGGCGCAGATTTTCCATCGCAGCACGAACACGATTTCCAAGGTGACGATCTTTGGCGCGGTCTTCATCGTGGGAGGGCTGGGGTATCTTATTTTTGCCGTCAACCAATCTCCCTACTATACCGACGTCAATGTGGCGCGACAGCAACCGGTGCCCTTCAGCCACAAGCATCACGTTACCGACGACGGCATTGATTGCCGTTACTGTCACACATTGGTGGAGAAATCTTCTTTTGCGGGTGTTCCCACCACGCAAATCTGCATGAGTTGCCACTCCAAGTTGTGGCTGAACAGCTCCATGCTGGAGCCTGTGCGCGCCAGTTACGCCACGGACAAGTCGTTGGAGTGGACGCGCGTCAACGCCGTGCCGGACTTCGTTTACTTCGACCACAGCATTCATGTGAATAAAGGGATCGGCTGCACCACCTGCCACGGTCCGATTGGCGAGATGCCGCTCACCTACCGCGCGAACACGCTCTACATGCGCTGGTGCATCGATTGCCACAATCACCCGGAGCGTTATGTGCGCCGCCGCGCAGACGTATTCAAGGCCGACTATCAGCCCAATCAACTTTCTTTGGAGGAACGGCAGGGGCTGGTGAAGGAATACAAAATCAAGGGGCCGAAACAAATAACCGATTGCTACACCTGCCACCGTTGAGAGGCAGGAATGGAATTTTCTATGGCGCGCAAGCAAAAAAACGGGAACGCCCTTGACCTCGTGCAGATTCAGGCGAAGCTGGAAAAGTCGCCGGAAAAGCGCATCTGGCGCGGCTTGGATGAATTAGCGGGCACGCCGGACTACAAGGACTTCCTGGCGTGTGAGTTTCCGCACGATCCGCGCGCGGAGGCGCAGGGCCTCAGCCGCCGCAGCGCGCTGAAGTTGATGGGGGCGTCCGCGGCGCTGGCGGGCTTGACGGCCTGCACCAAGTTGCCCGTGGAAAAAATCGTCCCCTATGCGCAGCAACAACCGGAGGATTTTGTCCCCGGCAAACCTCTCTTCTATGCCACCGCCATGCCTTTGGCGGGGTACGCCACCGGGTTGCTGGTGGAAAGCCACATGGGCCGGCCGACGAAGGTGGAAGGAAATCCCAGCCACCCCGCCAGCCTGGGTGCCGCCAATGTAATGGCGCAAGCTTCCGTGTTGACCCTTTACGATCCGGACCGCGCTCAGGTGGTGATTTACCGCGGCCGCATTGGGGACTGGAGCAAGTTCCTCACCTCGATGGACCAGAATCGCGCCGACCTCCTTGCCCGCAAGGGTGCGGGATTGCGCATTCTGACGGGCATGGTCACATCACCCTCGTTGGCGGACCAGATCCATTCGGTGCTTGCTCAGTTCCCGCAGGCAAAGTGGCATCAGTACGAACCGTGCAGCCGCGATGCGGTCCGCGAAGGCGCCAAACTGGCCTTCGGCGAGTACGTCAACACCGTTTATCACCTCGATCAGGCGGACGTGATTGTCTCACTCGACGCGGACTTCCTCAGCGCCGGTCCGGGCGCCGTCCGATACGCGCATGACTTCGCGGAAAAGCGGCGCGTCACCGGGCCTGAGTCCACCATGAACCGTCTCTACGTGGTGGAAAGTACGCCCACGGTGACGGGAGCGATGGCGGATCATCACCTGCCCATGACTGCGGGTGGCGTTTATTTCTTTGCCCGCGCCTTAATGGCGGGGGTGTCGAACACTGGAAATGCCACTGCCCCCAACACACCCACCGATTGGATTCCCGCCCTCGTACGCGATCTTCAGAACCATCGCGGCGCCAGTCTGGTGATTGCCGGTGAGCAGCAACCGCCCGAGGTCCATGCTCTTGCCCATGCCATGAACGAGGCTCTCGGCAACTTGGGCAAAACCGTGCATTACACCGACCCCGTGGAAGCAACCCCCGTCATCGCCATGGAATCGCTCAAGGAGTTGGTGGCCGACATGCAGGCGGGCCAGGTTGACACCCTCTTCATACTGGGGGTAAATCCGGTTTACAACGCCCCGGCGGATTTGCTCTTCAAGGAAAACCTTCTCAAGGTGCGAACGCGAATTCACCTCAGCCTTTACGAGGATGAAACCGCTGAACAATGTCACTGGCACATTCCCGAAGCGCACTTCCTGGAATCGTGGGGTGACGCCCGCGCCTACGACGGCACCGTAAGTATAATCCAGCCGCTTATTGCTCCCTTGTATGACGGCAAGTCGGCGCACGAAATCCTGGCCGTGTTGGCGGGCGAAGCGGGAACCACCGGGCACGATGTTGTCCGCAGTTACTGGCAAAAGCAGAAGCCGGGGATTGATTTCGAGCAGTTCTGGCAAACCTCACTGAACGACGGCGTGGTAGCGGATTCAGCCCTCACGCCCAAGACGGTTAAGGTCAACCAGACGGCCGTCCTCGTTCCACCGGTAGCGATGGCCCGAAGCTGGGCGCCCACGTATAAGAATCCGATTGAAATCGTAATGCGTCCCGATCCCTCGATCGGGGATGGCAGTTTCTCCAACAATGGCTGGTTGCAGGAAGTGCCCAAGCCTCTCACCAAGCTCACCTGGGACAACGCCGCACTGGTCAGTCCCGCCACTGCTCACAAGCTGGGCGTGGCGAACGGCGATGTGGTGAAATTGACGGCGAACGGGCAATCGGTGGAAGCGCCCATCTGGATGACCCCCGGCCACGCCAATGATTGCATTACTCTGCACCTTGGATACGGACGCACGCGCGCCGGCCATGTGGGTACCAAAATCGGCTTCAACGCCTACCTGCTCGCGAGCACGGGAGACCCTTGGATCGGCAGCGCCGGTGTCGAAAAAACCGGCAAGACCTACCAACTTGTCACCACCCAGCACCACCACATCATGGGCAAGGAAGGCGAAGAGCGCGAAGAGGAGAGTGTGGCGGCGCTGCAACGCAAGCTGGTGCGCGGGGCGACGCTGGGAGAATTCCGCAAGAACCCCGAAATGATCCGCGAGGAAGGCGAAGAAGAAGAAGGGCCTTCCATCTACCCCGGGTTCAAGTACGAGGGTAACGCGTGGGGCATGTCCATCGATTTGAATAGTTGCATTGGATGTAATGCCTGCGTGGTGGCGTGCCAGTCCGAGAACAATATTCCGGTGGTGGGAAAAGAGCAGGTGGCGAACGGCCGGGAAATGCACTGGATTCGCGTGGACACATATTTCGAGGGAGGCTTGGCGAATCCCGGAGTTTACAACCAGGCGGTTCCCTGCATGCACTGCGAGAACGCGCCCTGCGAATACGTTTGCCCGGTGGGAGCCACCGTGCACAGCCCCGAAGGGCTGAACGAAATGATTTACAACCGCTGCGTGGGCACGCGCTACTGCTCCAACAACTGCCCTTACAAAGTCCGGCGCTTCAACTTCCTGCTTTTTTCCGACTGGACAACTCCCAGCTTGGAGCCGCTGCGGAACCCCGATGTGACCGTGCGCAGCCGCGGCGTGATGGAAAAGTGTACTTACTGCATCCAGCGGATCAACAAAGTGAAGCTCACGGCGGAGAAAGAAGATCGTGAAATTCACGATGGAGAAATCCTGACCGCGTGCCAGCAGACCTGCCCGGCTCAGGCCATCGTTTTCGGCAACATCAATGACCCGAACAGCCGCGTGGCGAAAATGAAAGGGCAAGCGCGGAACTACGGGCTTTTGGAGGAAGTGAATACGCGGCCGCGCACGACCTATCTGGCCAAGCTGCGGAACCCCAACCCGGAGATCAAGGAGTAAGTAGTGGGCACTGACGGATTGCAAAACACGCCGCCGGTAAATGGGAGCGTGCCGGTTCTCGCCCCGGGGCACACCTACGCCTCCATCACCGACAAGATCAGTGCCATTGTCCTATTGCAGAAAACGAGGCGCGGGTGGTGGATGGGGTTGGCGCTCGCCTTCTCCCTGTTGATGGTGCTGAACCTGGCGCTGGGCTACTTGTTCCTGATGGGCACAGGGATTTGGGGAATCAACATTCCCATCGGTTGGGGATTCGCCATCGTCAATTTCGTGTGGTGGATTGGAATCGGGCACGCCGGCACTTTGATTTCCGCCTTCCTTCTGTTAATGCGCCAGGCGTGGCGGCAATCGATCAACCGTTTCGCCGAAGCCATGACGCTGTTTGCCGTGGCTTCCGCCGGCATTTTCCCCTTGGCGCACATGGGCCGGCCCTGGCTCTTCTTCTGGTTGTTGCCCTACCCCGACACCATGGGGACGTGGCCCCAGTTCCGCAGCCCGCTGGTGTGGGACGTGTTTGCGGTTTCCACTTACGGCACCATCTCGTTGCTCTTCTGGTTTGTGGGCCTGATTCCCGACCTCGCCACGCTGCGCGATCGCGCCAAGGATCGCCTCTCACGCATCGTCTACGGCTTCCTGGCCATGGGCTGGCGCGGTTCCGCCATGCATTGGCATCGCTACGAGATGGCTTACCTCCTGCTTGCCGGTTTGGCCACCCCTCTGGTGATATCCGTTCATACCGTGGTGAGCTTTGACTTCACCCTGGGCGTCATCCCCGGCTGGCACAGCACAATATTTCCGCCTTACTTCGTGGCCGGCGCCATTTATTCCGGCTTCGCCATGGTCATGACCCTGGCCATACCTCTGCGCAAGTTTTATGGCTTGGAAGACTTCGTCACCCTCCGCCATCTTGACAACATGGCCAAAATCCTGATGGCCACGGGTTCGATTGTGGCTTATGGCTACATGATGGAAACTTTCATGGCCTTTTACAGCGGGAACCCTTACGACCGGTACATGATCCTGAACCGCATGACCGGCCCTTATGCTCCCGCTTACTGGAGCCTGATTGCATGCAACATTGTGCTGCCGCTGGGGTCGCTGTGGTCATCCAAGGTGCGGCGCAACGTGGGCGCGCTTTTCCTGATCTCGTTGATCATTCAAACCGGCATGTGGCTGGAGCGTTTCATCATCGTGGTCACCAGCCTGCACCGTGATTTTCTGCCCTCGTCGTGGGGGATGTATCACCCCACCCGCTGGGATTGGGCGGTTTATCTGGGTACCCTCGGTTTGTTCTTCACCCTGTTCCTGTTGTTCATCCGCTTCATGCCCATGATCTCGATCTTCGAGATGCGCGGGCTGGCGCATGAGTTGAAGGAGAAAGAGCATTAGGGAAGTCGGGGCGGTTCGCGAACCGCCCCTTCATGCACCGATGAAACGACATCCGCTTTACGGCTTGATGGCCGAATTCGAGACCACTGAGGACCTGCTGAGCGCCGCGCATCGTGCCCACGCCGCGGGCTATCGCCAGTTGGACGCCTTCACGCCCTTTCCCGTGGAGGGATTGGCGGAAGCCATCGGCTTTCACAAGACCTACGTGCCGTTGATTTGCTTAATCGGCGGGTTGATTGGCTGCTCCGGCGGCTTCTTTCTCCAGTGGTGGCCGAGTGTGATCGGTTATCCTCTGAATGTGGGCGGAAAACCTTTCAACAGTTGGCCGGCGTTCATCCCCATCACCTTTGAATTAACGATTTTGTGTGCGGGGTTGGCCACCGTTTTTGGTATGTTGGCGCTCAATGGATTGCCCACGCCGTACCACCCGGTGTTTAACGCGCCGCGCTTCGAACTGGCCACGCGCAACAAATTCTTCCTTTGCATCAAGGCGCGCGATGCCCAATTTGACGCACAGAAGACGCGGGATTTTTTGCAAAGCTTGGGTGCACGTGAGGTATCGGAAATTGAGGTATAGCGGACGGAAAAATCGGACCCCCCGGCCGGGCGCGCGATGGGCGCTCGTGGCGCTGGCCGCGGTGTGCGCCTGGGGTTGCCGTGTTGACATGCACGTGCAGCCCAAGCTGAAACCCGACGACGGCAGCAAGTTTTTCCAGGACGGACGCGCCGACCGCCCGGGGATTCCAGACACCGTGGCGCGCGGGCACATGCGTACCGACGAACTGCTTTACACGGGCCGCGTGAACGGTGTGGTGGCTGACCAGTTTCCCTTTCCGGTCACGCGCGAGGTGGTGGAGCGTGGGCGCGCCCGGTTTAACATCTATTGTTCACCCTGTCACGATTACACGGGCAGCGGGCGGGGGATGATCGTGCAGCGCGGATTCCCGCCTCCGCCTTCTTACCACATTGACCGTCTTCGCCAGGCGCCGGCGGGGCATTTCTTCGAGGTCATGACCGAGGGTTACGGCGCCATGTACAGCTACGCGGGACGAATCACGCCGGAAGATCGCTGGGCGATTGTGGCGTACATCCGCGCGCTGCAACTGAGCCAGCACGCCACGCTCGAGGATGTGCCGGCAAGCGAGCGGCAGCAACTGACAAGCGGAGCAAAATGAATACGGCTGAAACATCCATACCCGGAATCGAACGCCTGGAGAAGCCCGCGCTAGTGGGAGGATTGGCGGCGCTCGTCCTCTGTGCGGCGTTGGGTTTTCGCGACCCCACGCAGTTCTTCCGGTCTTATCTCCTGGCCTTTGTCTTTTGGCTGGGTTTGCCGTTGGGTTGTCTCGCCATCCTGATGCTTCATCACATGGTCGGGGGCACATGGGGATTCCTCCTGCGCCGCCCGCTTGAAGCCGGAACAAAAACCTTCTACCTGATGGCCTTGCTGGTGCTGCCGATTCTCCTCCGGTTGCCGGTGCTCTATAGTTGGGCTGATCCTGCCAAGGTCCAGGCGGATCCCGTGCTGCAATATAAAAGCCTTTATCTCAACGTACCCTTTTTCGTCACGCGCGCGGTAATTTATTTTTCCGCCTGGCTCTTGCTCACCTATTTCCTGAACAAGTGGTCGCAACAGCAGGATGAGACGGGCGACGCCGAATTGACCTCTCGCCTTCAAATTTTGAGTGCGCCGGGCGTGCTGATCTTCGGGCTGACGGTCACCTTTGCTTCCATCGATTGGGTTATGTCGCTTGACCCGCATTGGACTTCGACCATCTTCGGCATGATTTTCATGGTGAGCGAAGCCTTGGCGGCGATGTCGGTGGTGACCGTAACGGTGATTCGCCTGTCCAAAGAGAAATTGATCTATGGCCTGGTCTCGCCGCAGGTGCTCAACGACTACGGCAACCTGCTTTTGACTTTCACCATGTTGTGGGCGTACCTCTCCTTCTCGCAGTTCTTGATTATCTGGGGTGGAAACCTGCGGGAAGAAATCCCCTGGTACATGACGCGCGCGCGGGGAGGGTGGACCGCCGTGGCACTGATGTTGATCATCTTCCACTTCGCGGTGCCATTCCTGCTGCTGCTCACGCGCTATGTGAAGCGCCGCGCGGAAGTATTGCGATGGGTGGCGGCGGGCCTGCTGGTGATGTGCATCGTGGATATGTTTTGGCAGATCACGCCGGCATTTAATCCCGCGGGACCGGAATTTCACCTGACGGATTGGCTGGCGATTATTGGAATCGGCGGATTGTGGCTGTGGCGGTTCACCTCGCAATTGAAGGGGCGGCCACTGCTGCCGCTCCACGATCCGCGCTTGAAGGAAATTTTGCAGCATCATGAACACCTCAAGGCAGCGGTTAGTGGCTAACTGTTCGTGGCGAGCGACCAAGGAAAGCGTACACCATGTCTGAACCTGTTAAAGGACCGGTACATTCCCAGCGCGGTTACGAGGACGCCGATGTGAGCGTGGGGCGGCTGTTTGCCTTTGCCGGCGGGGTGGTGGCCTTGGTGGTGTTGGGGGTGCTGGGAAGCGCCGCGGTGTTTCACTTTTTTGTCCGGCACCAACCCCTGGGGCCGCCGGCTTCACCATTCGAGGACGTCCGCACGGTGCCCCCCGAGCCGCGCCTGCAAACCACGGCGCCACTCGACTTAAAGCATTACCGCGACGAGCAGGAAAAGACTCTGGAGGGTTACGGGTGGGTGGACTCCCAGGCGGGCATTGTCAGGATTCCTGTTGATCGCGCGATGGACCTGCTTCTGCAAAAAGGTTACCCGGTGCGTGGCAGTTCCCCGGTGGAGGGCGGACAGGTGAAAACGCCACAGCCTGCGGCTCCACCGGCGAATCATCAGGCTGCGCCCGCTCCCGTGGGCGCGGAGGGGAAGCGGTAAACATGCTAGTCGTCACTAGGAGTGAGGGGTTGCGGGCAAAGACGCCGAACGGGCGGTTGGGTATGGATCGCCGCGTGCGGATGGCGGCCTTCCTCTGGCTGTTCCTCTTCAGTATGGTGGTAGCGGTGGCGGCACAGGACAACGCCGCGGTTACGCCCCCGCAGTTGCGCGGCGTGGGAATTGACCAGCGTTTGAACAATCAGGTGCCGCTGGATTTGAAGTTTCGCGATGAGACCGGTCAGACCGTGATTCTGGGTTCCTATTTCGGCAAGAAGCCGGTAGTCCTTTCGCTGGTTTATTACAGTTGTCCGATGCTGTGCACGATGGCGGAAAATGGCCTTTTGAATGCACTGCGGGATGTGAAGTTCAATATCGGTGAACAATACGAAGTGGTGACCGTGAGTATTGATCCCACCGAAACTCCGGCGATGGCCATGGGGAAGAAGGCCGTCTATGCGGGCCTCTATGGCCGGCCCGGCGCCAAGCAGGGCTGGCATTTCCTGGTGGGCGATGAGCCTTCGATTCGCGCACTGGCACAGGCGGTGGGATTTCACTACAACTACATTCCGGAAACGCGGCAGTTCGCACACGCCACCGGAATCATCGTGCTGACGCCACAAGGGAAGGTCTCGCGTTATTTTTACGGGATTCTCTACCCATCGCGCGATATCCGGCTGGCGCTGGTCGAGGCTTCCAATGAGAAGATCGGAAATCCCGTCGATGCCGTGCTGCTCTATTGCTGTGAGTACGATCCGGTGGCGGGGAAATACAGCATGGTCATTTCGCATGTGCTGCGAATTGCCGGAGCGATTACCCTCCTCTCCCTGGGGACGTTGATTTTTGCCCTTTCGCGCGGCTCACGGCACACGGATTCATGATTTTAGATTCTGGATTGGGGATTTTGGAGGGATGTAAGGAGAGCGAAAATTGCGTTACTTAATCCAAAATCCAAAATCTAAAATCCAAACTTGTTAGGGTGACAGAACAGCATGTGGCAAGGGTTCCAAATCAGGCCTGATCAAGCGTCCACCATCGCGTCGGGGGTGGACTATCTCTACTATTTCCTCACCGCGATTGACCTGTTTTTCACGGCGGTCATCTTTCTCACCATCTTCTACTTCGCGCTGCGTTACCGGCGCCGTTCGGAGCACCAGCAGGGGGAGCAGATTGAAGGGAACCTGCCGCTGGAACTTGCTTGGACTTTGATTCCGCTGGGAATCTGCGTCGTGGTGTTTTTGTGGGGCACCAGCCTGTTTATCCAGAATTCCCGTCCGCCCGCCGCCTCCACAGAAATCTTTGTGGTGGGCAAGCAGTGGATGTGGAAATTGCAGCATCCCGAAGGCGTGGAGGAAATCAACGAGCTGCACGTCCCCGTAAACCAGCCGATCAAGCTGACGATGACGTCCGAGGACGTCATCCACGACTTTTCCGTGCCGGCCTTCCGCGTTAAGAAGGATGTGGTGCCCGGAATGTACACAACGCTGTGGTTTCAGGCGACCAAAACCGGCTCGTTTCATCTGTATTGCGACCAGTATTGCGGCACCAACCACGCGCTCATGAAGGGTGAAGTCATCGTGATGGAGCCCACGGATTACGAGCAATGGTTGAGCGGAGGCATTCGCGGCGGAACCATGGCCCAGTCGGGCGCCAAGCTCTACGACCAACTAGCCTGCATCACCTGCCACGGAACCGGCAAAGGGCCCTCCCTGAATGGCATATATGGCAAGCCGGTAAAACTAAATGATGGCACGACGGTCGTGGCGGATGACGCTTATCTGCGAGAATCGGTCCTTTATCCCTCCGCGAAAATCGTGGAGGGCTACCGGCCCATCATGCCCACTTTCAAGGGGCAGGTTACAGAAGAACAGTTGCTGCAATTGATCGCGTACATCAAGTCTTTAAGCGCGCCAGAAGGGAAGGCATCGAAATAATGGCAACGGCAGCGGGGGATCTTGAAAATCGCGTCCACTATTTGAATGCCGATTACGGCATCAAATCGTGGCTGCTGACGACGGACCACAAGCGCATCGCGATCCTCTACATGGCGTCGATCACCTTCTTCTTCCTGGTGGGAGGCATCGCGGCGGTGCTGATTCGGATCCACTTGATTGAACCCAATGGCGCGATCTTCGAACCGGGTACCTACAACAAGCTCTTTAGTATGCACGGCATTATCATGGTGTTCTTCTTCATGATTCCATCCATCCCTGCAGTGCTGGGAAATTTCCTGGTGCCCATGATGATCGGCGCCCGCGACCTGGCATTTCCCAAGCTGAACCTGTTGAGCTGGTACATCTTCATGGTGGGTGGAATCTTGACCCTGTACGCCGTGATCTGGGGTGGCGTGGATACGGGCTGGACGTTCTACACCCCGCTGAGTACCACCTACGCCAACAGCAACGTGCTTTCTGCGGCCTTGGGAGTGTTCGTGTCCGGCTTCTCCTCGATTCTCACCGGCCTGAATTTCGTGGTCACGATTCACAAGATGCGCGCGCCCGGCATGACCTGGTTCCGCATGCCGCTGTTTCTCTGGGCGATGTATGCCACCAGCATCATCCAAATTCTGGGGACCCCGGTGGTGGCCATCACTCTGGTGCTGGTGGCGATGGAGCGGCTCTTTCATGTCGGCATCTTCGATCCCGCCGTGGGTGGCGACCCGATTCTCTTCCAGCACCTGTTCTGGTTTTACTCGCATCCGGCCGTATACATTATGATTCTGCCCTCCATGGGCGTGGTCAGCGAGTTGATCACGTGCTTCGCCAAAAAGCGCATCTTTGGTTACAGTTTTGTGGCGTTTTCCAGTGTGGCCATCGCGGTGGTTTCCTTCGTCGTCTGGGGCCACCACCTGTTTCTAAGCGGCCAATCGGTCTACGCCGGCATCATCTTCTCCGCGCTCAGCTTCGCGGTGGCCATTCCTTCCGCCATCAAGGTGTTTAACTGGACGGCCACGCTTTACAAGGGCTCCATTTCCTATCAGGCGCCGATGCTTTACGCTTTGGGCTTCATTGGCCTGTTCACCATGGGCGGCCTGACGGGTCTTTTCTTGGCCACGCTCGCGACCGACACCCACCTGCACGACACGTATTTCGTGGTCGGGCATTTCCATTACATCATGGTGGGCGGCGCGGTCATGGGGTATCTCGGTGGGATTCATTTCTGGTGGCCGAAAATCACCGGGCGGCTTTATCATGACGGCTGGGCGCGCCTGGCTGCGGCCATCATCTTCATCGGCTTTAACTTAACCTTTTTCCCGCAATACATGGTGGGATATCTCGGCATGCCCCGGCGGTACGCGATCTACCCGCCGGAGTTCCAGGTGTTGAATGTCATGTCGTCGGCGGGAGCGTCGATCCTGGCGGTGGGCTATGCCATTCCCCTGGTTTATTTGATCTGGTCGATGCGCTACGGGCCGGTGGCGGGGCCGAATCCCTGGGGCGCCAAAGGCCTGGAATGGACAACTCCCTCGCCGCCTCCCACCGAGAACTTTGAGGAGATTCCTGTGGTGACGGAAGAAGCTTACGCGTACGGAGCGAAGGAGGTTTCAGTTGGCTGACAGTCACGCCAATAGCGCCTTGGCGCACCAATTCGAGGACCTGGAACAGCAGCACGAAGCTGCCAGCCTGGGCATGTGGATTTTTCTCGCCACCGAGGTGATGTTCTTCGGCGGTCTCTTTGCGGGCTACACCATCTATCGCAACCTTTACCTGCCCGGTTTCGAGGCTGGAAGCCACATGCTAAACGTCACCATCGGCGCCATCAACACTGCAGTGTTGATTTGCAGCAGCTTGACTATGGCGCTGGCGGTGCGCGCCGCGCAAACGGGAAAAAGGAATGCCCTCGTGGCATTCCTGATGCTGACGGTCGCGCTGGGACTGGCGTTTGTCATCATCAAACTGACGCTCGAATGGCGGCACGATTATCTGGAAGGCTTTGCGCCGGGACTGAATTTCACTTTTGCCGGACCCAACGCCAAATCGGTGGAGCTATTTTTCTGTTTCTACTTCATGATGACGGGTGTGCACGCGCTGCACATGGTGGTGGGCGTGGGGGTTCTTGGCGTTTTGCTGGTGCAGGCGTGGAAAGGCCACTACGGTCCGGATCGCTATAATGCGGTGGAGACCGCCGGCCTCTATTGGCATTTCGTGGACATCGTCTGGATTTTTCTCTTCCCGCTTCTTTACTTAATTGGAGGGCGATACTGAATGCAGGGTCACGTGGTCCCCAAGGGAATCTATTTCGTCATTTTCGGTTCGCTCATGGCGCTGACCGCCCTGACCACGGGCATGGCGTACGTTAACCTGGGGCAATGGAATACCATTGTGGCGCTCATCATCGCCTGCTGCAAGGGGACGCTGGTAGCCCTTTTCTTCATGCACCTGCGTTGGAGCCCGCGCCTGATGCGCGTGGCGCTGCTGTCAGCGCTCCTCTGGCTCGCCATCCTGATCAGCCTGACCACCACTGATTTCTTCTCGCGCGATTGGACGCCGGTTCCGCAAAGCTGGGAATCGTCCCTGTTGCGCCCGCCTGCCCAGCCCGGAAATCTGCTCCATCGGCGCTGACGCCATTTCTATGCTGCCACCCCTTCGCTCTTGGCGCCCCGCCGCCCTTTTGGTCCAGCGCGTTTGCATCGCCGAGCCAGCTGCACTATAATCCGCCCGCGTTCCTCGCATGGAGTGGGTGTCCTATGCTTTCCAGTTTACGTTCCCGCCGGATTTACTTACTGTTCGTCATCATTCTTCTCTTCCCCCTTCTGAAAGTCGAGGCCGCGCAAACTGCGGCTGGCAGATTGGGGGCGGCCAAGGCCAGAAAAGGCTCGGCGGCTCCGGATACCAGTGAAGCGCCAAAGCCCCAATTGTTGAATGCCGACTCCAACCCGACTTTGCGTTATCCGGTCTCGGTGGATGAGAACTCGTCCATTTCTTGTGGTTGGCTCGATGTGACCCGGAGCGGCGTTACCTACACCGTGGTCGAGTCGGGAAATAAAGGCAAGACGTTTTCCGGTAAGAAGTTCATGGCACCGGGAGGAGCTCAGTATCTGGTTGCCCCGGCCGAATCAACGGGCAGCGAGGGGTTCGACATTCGCTTGAGCGAAATCCAGGACATCCGATTGCTCGAAGGGAGTTTCCTGCGAATCGCCTTTGGCGGTAGAAAGCCACTGCTGATTTACGTCCCGCAAGACTACTGGGGGGCTGTGGCAGGAAAGCCGCGCGCCTTCAAGGAGTTTTCGCAGAGAGACATGGCAGGGACCATGGGCGTCCAGCGGGGCATGCAGAACTTCGACACTGTCCTGGCGGAGATAAAGCCGCCGGCCCCTCCCACCCTGGACGTTAGCTTGCACGCTGAATCGATGTCCGTGGAAAAGGGCCATCCTGTAACGCTGGTCTGGAATTCCACCAACGCCACCACCCTTGATCTTGAACCCGGCGTCGGCCGGGTGGCAGCGGCGGGGGGAATGTCGCTGGTGCCGCAGGGCTCCACAAACTACACTCTCACCGCTACCGGCCCGGCAGGGACGAAGGCGGCCAGTGTTTTCGTAACCGTGACGCAACCCGCACCCACTGTCCCGCCGACGATTGTGTTGATTGAGCCCTCCGCCGCCGGCGAGGGGCAAACCGTGGAGGTCGCCAGTTCTCCCCTGATCATCCGCGGCGTGGTGATGGACGCCTCGGGCATTCCCGTGGTCACCATCAATGGGAAGTCAGTCACCATGCGCCCCACCAGCGCGCAGGCAGCCCAATTCCGGTCCGACCCCATCGATCTTCAGCCCGGCGAAAACCGCTTTGAAGTGAGCGCCGTAAACAGCGCCCGCGGCCAAGCCAAAGTGGCCTTTGTTGCTCGCCTCACCTCCTCATTGCCCAAAGCACCACCCGCCCAACCCAGCAATTCCCGGGGACTGGCCAAGGGTGAGATCCTCAGCTTGTTGCAAGGTGATGTACCCAGCGCGCGCGTGGCCGATCTGGTGAAGGAGCGCGGCGTCAAGTTTGTCCCCACGGCGGACGACTTGAAGGAAATCCGCGGCGCGGGGGGCGGCGATGATCTGATCGACGCCATCAACCAAGCTTCGTCTCCGGCCCGGAATTAGTCGGAATCCTCCCCAGGCCGGGAAATCCTCATCGAGCGATCGGCAGCGGGCTTCCGCGCCACCGCTTCCGCCCAGTCCTACGCCCTCACGCCGCGCGCAGGGACTTCAGGCAGTTGGGGCAGGTGTCCGCACTCACCTGGACCGGCCTTCCGCAGGAGGGGCAACGCAGCGTGGCTGCCGAAGGCTCCTGCCGTGCCGGGTCTGCGAAAGGGAGCACGGTGGCCGGAATCCCCTGCTCCTTCGCCGGTGCAAGCTCTGCGCGTGGGAGGTACGCCGTCACCAGCGAGTCTAATCCTACCCCCGAAAGCACAACGCCCCCGATCAGGAGCAGGAATGCAAATGCCAGCGGGCCAAACTGGATGATGCCGAAGCGAATGTCGCGCG
>Ga0326727_10010527_pt1 | contig 22003 bp, 26 predicted proteins | sample MB2enrmetagenome_FD_207643 | JGI IMG/M metagenome (GOLD analysis project Ga0326727, IMG submission 207643) | Lab enriched peat soil microbial communities from McLean, Ithaca, NY, United States - MB29MY | ecosystem: Environmental > Terrestrial > Soil > Wetlands > Peat | place: USA: New York...
CCCTGAAAAGGGGGTAGGTCTACACTACAAGCCTCTCTCACACATCGACATTGAAGATTCAGGAGTTATCCCGATTCCAACACCTAATCCCGCCCGAAAAGGCGCCGAGCTGCGAAAGTTGGGCTAGAATTTCCGGCTTTGACCTCCCATACAGTTGTTCAGCGGCAGAGTTCAGGTAGGTGATGCGGAGCTCGTAATCGCAGGTGACGAACCCATCTGTCGCGGTTTCGAGGACCGCAAACGCCCCGGTGAAGTTTTCGTCCTTGTGATCGATCTTCGTATTTGGAGTGTCCATGCTGTTAAATGGGCGCGTAAATCGCCATAACCCTCGACGGAAATAGCAATGAGCTATCCAGCTCCCAGACTCTTGATCTTAGGAACCGTGTTCTTGCTTGCACCTCGATTGGTTTTGCTGTGGACCTTCGCGAGATCTATCGCCACGTCTCTCGCACAGTTGTATCGGTCAGTTGGATCCTTTCTCAGGCAGTGCTCGATGACCCGCGTCAAATTGGCCGGGATTCTCTCCGGAAGGGACTTCATTTCACTGGCCATAATCGCGGTGGTTAATTCGAACACGGTATTCCCCACAAACGGCAGCGTGCCGGTCGCCATCTCGTAAATGACGACGCCCAACGACCAGATGTCGCTCCATACATAAGCCCGGTCGCCACGCAGGATTTCGGGAGCCATATAATGGGTGGTGCCGACGATGGGGCCGATCCCGTCTATCGAGGAGTCTGACATTGCGAGGCGACGCTGCGGGTCTGTCCGTATACGCCTTGCGAGCCCGAAATCCAGGATTTTCAGGCTTTTGTTGGGTGTTGCAATAATGTTGGCACTTTTGATGTCCCTATGGATGATCCCGCGCTCGTGGGCGTGGCCGAGGGCATCGGCAATCAAGCTGCCGTAATGACGTACGAGACTGGGAGAGAGACCAGACGGGATCAAAAGGCTGCTTAAGGTTTGGCCCTCAACGTACTCCATGGCGATATAGGGTTGTTCGGCTTCTTCGCCGATGTCATGGACGGTACAAATGCAAGGATGATTGAGGGCAGATGCGATCTTTGCTTCCCGGAGAATCCAGCCCCACGCCGTGGGATCCGAGAGAAAGCTTTGATTCAAGACTTTGAGGGCGACTTGCCGGTCCAGCCTAAGATCCCGAGCACGATAAACCACGCCCATACTGCCCGTGCCAAGTTTGGTTTCAATAACATAACGCCCGAATGTTGTGCCAATCATGGTGGTGGACCCTCATTCGTATCTCCCTGGATTGAATTTGTTTGGTGCTTTTTGACCGGTTTCGTGTAGGTCGTGCTTTAGCGTCATGGTTTCAACACGCGCGCTTCGACGTTTTCTCTTGAAGCGTGAAGCAGTTCTTATACTCTACACAAATGACTGAAAATGAGGCACCTCGAGGCACGCGAGTGATCAGACCAAGGAAAGTTATTGATAAGTGGCTAGACATGTCATGAACTTGCATTTCCAAACACATACTGAACCTTCTCGTCGATCACCTTGCTCTTGGCCGGGCGGCGCGGGAATAAACTCTCGCCGCGCTGAAGTGAAAATCGACGTCACAAAAAAGAGCCCTTGTCTCCGAGCATTGCGAGGGAGACATGGAGCAACTCCATCTCTCGCTCCAGGCTCGCAAAGGCGCCTTGAGCGGCCGGTAAATCTCCCTTGCCCGCCACTGTCTCGAGTTGATGGGCGGACTCATATGCCCTTTTCGCCGAGACATTTCGCGCCGCCGCTTTCGCGAAGCGCGCTGTCGTCTCGACGGCACGGAGATCTCCCCGGGCCATCGCCTCCCGAATGTCACCCAACAGGCTTGGCCATGCAGCTTTAGTGAGACCGACCAATTCGGTGAGAAACTCAGTATCACCACCGGCGCTGCTCAACGCCAAGCCCACATCAAATATTTCGGTGTCATGCCCCGTCCTCTCCATCATTCATTCCTTTCCACTTCTTCGCGAGACTCACTCCCCCGCCCCCATGGCCAGTCCCGGTTCAAGCCGCAGTTGCACTCATCAGATTGCGTAACACTTTAGCAACCTCGTGGAATTCCGCCGACTTGTCAAAGAAGTACTGAGCTCCGCTCTGCAGGCATATCTTGCGGTATGGCGGATCGCTGAAGTTGCTGAGCATAATCACGATTGGCTTAAATTGATTTCTCTTCAAACTATCAAGGACATCGATGCCGCTTCCGCCTGGCATACGGATATCAAGAATGACGACGTCCGGTTTCACCTTGCCGATTTCCAGCAGCGCGTCCGCAACGTTGCCCGCCTGACCAACGATCTCTAACCCTGTTATTCCCGCCAAGCTGGACCTCAGGCGCTGAACGAGGACATCCGAGTCATCTACGATTAGGATTCTCATAGCACCTCGAATTCAATCATGCACCCCGCAGAGGGCGGCCGCAATCGTTGCAACCCGGTTTCTTGTGTAGGTTCGATGAGGAGGGAGAAGTAGTGTTTTGTACTACATCGCTGGCTGTATTCCCGAGACACGGATTCAAAGGCGTTGGACGAACATCGGGTGGGAACTTCGATTTCGAAGGGGGTGAAGACGCGGCGTGAAAACCCTTAAACTCGAAGGCTTGCATAGGGCTACCCCTCAGGGCGGAAGGTCTTTCTTTCCCATGCTGCCCGGCTAAAGCCGGTTGCTACGAAAGGCTTTGGAGGAACCAGCTCTTCGCGGGAAACGTTCCGACAAAAGTACGGCTCCAGAGGCAAACGATCAAGCAACGAGAGGGGGCAGACTTCCCCGCAATTTAATCCACCAGTTGATTGCGCAGCGCATAGTTCATCAGCTCCCCAGTGGTTGTCATGCCCATCTTCTCCAAAATACGCGCGCGATACGTACTCACGGTCGAAACGCTAAAATGCAGCACGTCGGCGATTTGGGAGACGCCCTTTCCCGAGCCCAACAACCGCAGGACTTCCAGTTCACGGTCCGACAGCCTCTCGTGGAGAGATTGGTCTGGTCCCCGGCTGAGGTCCGAAGCGAGCACCGGCATCGAGGCGGTTTACGAGAAGGCCCCACGGGGCCAGCCGCCGTACGATCCGCGGATGATGACGAAGCTGTTGGTTTACGGTTACTGCGTGGGGGTGTACAGCGCGCAGAAGATCCAGCAGCGATTGATCGAGGACGTGGCGTTTCGAGTGTTGGCGGCGGGTAACGCGCCGGACTTTCGGACGATTGCGGATTTTCGCAAGATTCACCTGGACGTGCTGAAGGGGTTGTTCGAGCAGGTGCTGAAGATGGCGCTGGAGTTGGGGGCGATGAAGCTGGGTCGGGTGGCGCTGGACGGCAGCAAGGTGAAGGCGAACGCCTCGAAGCACAAGGCGATGAGTTACGATCGGATGGTGGAGCAAGAGAAAGCGATTCGGCAGCAGATCAAGGAGATCCTGGCGCAGGCCGAGGCGGTGGACGCGGAGGAGGACGAGCGCTACGGGAAGGAGTGCGCCGGGGACGAACTGCCGGAGAAGTTGCAGCGGCGGGAGACGCGGCTGAAGCGGATTCGGGAGGCGAAGCGTGCGCTGGAGGAACGGGCCCCAAGAAGGAAGGCCAGCCGGTGGAAAAGGCGCAACCGGAAGCGAAGGCGCAGTACAACTTTACCGATCCCGAGTCGCGGATTATGAAGAGCAGTGAGGAAGGATTCGTACAAGCTTACAACGCGCAGATCGTGGTCGAGCCGGAGTTACAGTTGATCGTGGGGCAGGCGGTGACGCAAGCGGCCAACGACAAAGAGCAAGTGGCGCCCATGATAGAAGCAGTGGAAGCGCAGTCGGGGCAGCGGCCGGAGGCGGTGATCGCGAACAGTGGGTACTGCTCGGAGAAGAACCTGGAGCATTTGGAAGCAGAGAATCCGGAACGGCGCATCGAGGCTTTCATCGCCACGGAGCGCCCGAAGCATGGGGAGCGGCGGGTGTGCGGGCGCGGGACGTTACCAAAAGGCGCGACGCGGGTGGAGCGGATGAAGCGGAAGTTGCTGACGAAGGCGGGAGCAGCGATTTACGCGGCGCGCAAAGGGATCGTGGAACCGGTGTTCGGGCAGATCAAGCAGGCGCGAGGATTCCGGCGGTTTTCCTTACGAGGATTCGAAAAGGTGAAAGCGGAATGGGCCTTGGTGTGTGCGACGCACAATATTTTGAAGATGTATCGAGTCTGCTGCGGATAAGCGGAGGGGGAAAAGTGTCGGCAAATCGCGAAATGGGCGGCAACCCGCGGACGATCGGGCCGCGAACCTTGAATCACGCCTGCCTTTCCCCAGCTCCTGACTACCGCCGATGTTTCCACTCACGCCCCGAGGCCGTTTAACTCAATTCTCGGACAGGCTGCTAGTACTACTGTGTTATAAAAATGGCGTGCCGCAGTAAGGACAACCCGTAAGCCGGCGCAGCAGAATTTGCGCGATCATCATGCGCAACGTTGCGATTGACCACGGATTGTGCCGCGCGCTGCGGACGGGCAGCACCGCGCGGCCGGAAATGCGGCGGGATTTGAGGCAAGGATAATCCCAGTTGACCGGCTCGGGCGGAGGGGGAAAAACGGCTCGACCACCAGGAACCCATACGCCGCGATGCATAAGGTCGCATGATGATGAAACCCGCGCCAACCTCGTCCCTCGAAATGCCCCAGGCCCAATTCCTGTTTCAGTTCTTCATCGTCGCGTTCGATGATCCAGCGGAGCTTGGCCAAGCGAACCAGGTCCGGGATTTTCGTTTCCACCGGCAAGGTGGACAGCCAATACTTAGTGGGTTAGGCTTCGCCCTTCGGCCACTCGATGAGCAGCCACTCCTCGGGACGAGGTTCCGTACGCTTCTCATCCCGATGCGCCGGACGGACCCGGACTGCGGCGAACCGCGAACGGAGCCGACCTTTGGTGCCGGGCCGCCAGGTGATGCTCTTCCTAGCCCTTTCCGGCAACCCTTGCGCCAGCGTCAGGACCGAAACCGGCCGATGGTTCGCATCCCGCCGCAGCCGTTTGGGAGGCAGGCCTCGACCACTCCAAACCTTTCTCGGCAACGGTCCTTCCCCCATCTTCCAGACCGTGGTCGAAGAGCTCACGCCGAGAACGTAGAGCAAGCGCAGTGCGGTGACGCCTTCGCGAAACTGGGTATCGTTTCCGTACCCCGCGTCGCCCAGCACCGGCGCCGTCGGGATTCCCTCTTCCACCGCCCCGCGAATCTGTTGCAACGCGATGGCCGGTTTGGTCTCGAAGCTAATCTCCTCCGGCACCCCCGCCTGCTCACGCCGCTCCTGGTCCTGCGCCCAGCTTTCCGGCAAATACAGCCGCCAAGCCACCGGCAGACTGACCGTCTGCGTCGTCACCGACAAACTTACCGCCACCCGGCAGTTCTCCTGCTTACCCACCTGCCCGCAATACTGTCGCGCCACGCCCACCGAGTGCGTGCCTTTCTTCACAAACCCGGTATCGTCCACCACCCAAGCCCCTACCGGCTCCTCCTCCAGCATCGCGGCCAGGGCATATTTCCGAACCTGCCGCAGCACGTCTTCGTCGCTCCAGGGCGCATCCGCCACCACGGGGTGCAGCGATTGGTGGGTCCGCCGCACGTTGTCGGGAGCCAGACGAGCCGCCATCGGTTCCACACTCTTGCGCTCCCCGGGAAGCAGCAAGCCGGTGCAGTAAGCCTTGAGCGGCTCCTCCCGGTCAGCATGCCCTGTGGCTTGCGCCAGGCTGTCAAGATAGGCCGCAAGGCGTTTCTGTTGTGCGCCTGGCGCCATAATGTTGGCGCTCATGAAATAAGGATATCACATTTCATAACACAGTAGTACTAGTACATGTGCCCGGTGTAGGGGATTATTTCCTCGACTTTAGTGATGAGAAGGTGCGAGTAGGAAACCGGTCTGAGTATGCACGCTTGCTCAGTGGTGCATGGTGTTAACGAGCCATGCGGGAGGGAAGGTTTGTCGAACCTCTGCCGTTCCGGAATCTGAATGAGTTCCGGATTGCTTCACCAGCCGGTCACGTCCTCACTGTCCAATTTTAGGCGCCACGCGATGGGGTTCGCTCCGAGGCCACGACACTGCCTCCCGTTTCTATAGCCTCAGATACGATCGCGATTGAATGCAGCGGGGCGCCACCGCTGGAAACCGCTGACCACTTTAGAAACTGATATAGAGTTTTATACCGCGTCCCCGCCGATGAGGCTCTCAAAGACCCGGTCCCCACGGGACCGATGTTATTGGCGCCCTTTTAAGCCGGTGCGGACACCCCTACGCTGCGCCTGCCGCTAGTGCCAGGTCCAGAGCGGGAGCTGAACCAACCTGGATGGGCAGACCCCTCTCCATATCTTTCACGCAGTGATACCGGCGGGCAAGATCTCGCTCCAAGCATTTTGCGATTACATGCGTGGTCCAAACGGGGATTTTCTTAGGAGGCGGCGCGGGGTCAGAAGTCATAATTGCAGTGGCAAGCTCAAACACGGTTTTGCCGAGGAAGGGAAGCATCCCTGTGGTCATTTCATAAAGGAGCACGCCCAGTGACCAGATGTCGGACTGCACGTTTGCTCGCTTCCCCCGCAGAACCTCGGGAGCCAGGTAGGGAATGGTGCCAGGCAGACGGCCCAATCCCCTAAATGAGGAGTTGGACGAGGAAGTTGCTCCCATCAAGTCTTGCCGGATGCGTTTGGCAAGGCCAAAGTCCAATACTTTCAGACCTCCTTGATTGGTGACGACGATGTTGGAGCTCTTGAGGTCGCGGTGAATGATTCCGCGCTCGTGGGCGTGGGCCAGAGCGCTGGTAATGTACCTTATGGTGTGAGCCAATAGCGTCGGATCCAGGCCGAACGGCATGAGGAGCAGGTTGAGAGGGCAACCCTCAACGTACTCCATCGCGATATAGGGCTTCTCGTCTTCCTCGCCAACGTCGTAGATGGTGCAAATACAGGGATGGTTCAGCGCAGATGCAAATTGCGCTTCCTGAAGGATGAGACCCCAGGCATGGGGGTTCGATCGGAGGGACGGCTCTAACACTTTGATAGCAACTAGCCGGTCGAGTTTGATATCACGGGCGCGATAGACCACCCCCATGCCACCACGGCCTATTTCGTTTTCGATGTGATAACGTCCGAAGGTTGTTCCCACCATAGCTAAGCCTTTATTGAGCCCGCGTCGGCAGTTGGCGCATGTGGGGCACAGGGAGATTAGCGATATCAGAGTATACGGGGTGAAACCTGAAGTACATGAATTACCACTGCCCTGCGTGCAATTCGTAGTCCAAAGCCATGGTAATGGACAGGTGTGGCTATCAGGCAGGGATCTCAATACTATGGCGAACTATGAAGGTATCGGAAATGGCAGAGATGTCCACGTTTACACTATTACTTGTGAGTAATTTAACCCATCGTCCAGAGTGCCCACAGGGACAAATTAACTCACCTTGTCGAATAGCACGCTTGCGCCTGAATTACCGTCCTGCGGGTGCCGGGACAATGGAACGGCAACTCGCATGGTCGAACCGTCCCCACACACGCTCCCACAATTCCAATGGCTCGCCGCAAACCGTGCAGTAGTTTCTCATACCCGACCCTGATGAGCCCTGGAGCATTGCAAGCTTCAGGTTGTTTACGTACAGCAGAGACAGAAAGGCACGCTGAACTGCAGAGACGGAAGTCTCAGCAATAATATCGGCTAAAAGGGCACGGAAGGTTAACCCATTTGGCTGTGTCCGGGCAGTTTGACGCAGTTTCTCGGGCGAGATTTCGAGTGTTCGAATGCACCAATGTCATGAGGAGTCGGTGGCGCAGGTGGTCCCTTGCGTTCCCCAACCGGAGGATTGTTCATTTTCTGGGCACCAGATGAATGGGTGCCATTGGCTAACTTGATGGAGTTACGATTCGCTGAGGGAGGCAGTGCCAGGAGGGCTCGATCTGGGCCATGAATCGGAGTGCGAGACTGGAGTCCTCCGAGTCGCTCCACTGAAAGTAGGGACAGGGTCACATTTCCAGTACGCCAACGGCCGAGCGCATATGCCTTGTACTTGATCGTCTGAGGGAGGTCATCTCCCTGTTGGCCTCGACCTCGATTAGACGGATTTGTAAACGGAGCGGCATTACTCGCGATCTATCCCAGCAAGTACTGTCCTGCCTCCCCGTCATTGCGAACGCTCTCCAGGGACGGCATGTTCGCACCCTGACTGGGCCTTTCCAGTACAGCCTGAATGACCTTGAGAAGCTCCTTAACGTTGAGGGGTTTGGAGAGATATCCGTCCATGCCCGCCGCCAGGCAACGCTCCTTGTCACCTTGCATGGCATGGGCGGTCATAGCAATGATGGGCAAGTGTGTCCCCGTTTCAACTTCCTTCTTTCGAATTGCCGCCGTGGCCTCAAACCCGTCGATCTCGGGCATCTGGACATCCATGAGGACCAGGTCGAATCCCTCGGTCTCAAGCCGCTCCAGCGCCTGCCCCCCATTAGCAGCTATGACCACAGTGTGACCGTGCTTTTCCAACAAGCGAGAAGCCAGCTTCTGGTTCACGAGGTTGTCTTCAGCAAGCAGGATATGAAGGGGCCTTCCCTCCTCGCGCAGCGAGTGGCGGGTCACCAACGAGGGTTTATCCATAAAACCCCTTGAGCCCACCACCCGCAGGATGGCTTGCAGCAGGTCGGCTTGGACGACAGGCTTGGTGAGATAGCCTGCCAGGCTCAGTTCACGGCAACGTGCCGCGTCGCCGCGCTGGGGGCAGGAGGTCAGCATCATAATGGGGGCGTTGGGCAATCCCGGGTTCTTGCGCATCTCCTCGGCAAGCTGGAATCCGTCCATCTCCGGCATGTTGGCATCGCTTAGTACCAGGGCAAATGGCTTGTAGGCTTCCACCGCCTGCGCCAAAGATATGAGAGCTTGCCGGCCATTTTCCGCCAGCGGCGGCATCATCCCCCAGCCGGCGAGCACACGTTCGAGAATGCAGCGATTGGTCAGATTGTCGTCCACCACCAGTACCCGCATACCTGTCAGTTGGGTCATCTCCACTGGCAATGGAGATTCAGCGGCCTTGGAAATGCCGAACCTGGCCGTGAAATGGAAGGTGCTCCCTTGGCCGGGTGCACTTTCCACCCAGATGCGACCTCCCATCATTTCCACCAGTTGACGGCAGATGGTCAGTCCCAAGCCCGTACCGCCAAAGCGGCGGGCAGTGGAGCCATCAACCTGCGTGAAAGCGTCGAAGATGCGTGCCTGTTTCTCGACGGGGATGCCGATGCCGGTGTCCTGCACGCTGAAGTGAAGACGAAGGCACTCTTCGTTCACCGACTCCCGTTGGACCCGCAGATTGACTTCCCCCTTCTGGGTAAACTTCAGGGAGTTGCCGAGCAGGTTGATCAGAACCTGGCGTAAGCGGCCGGGGTCACCTGTCAGATGCTCGGGCACGTCATGCTCAATATTGCAATTCAGCTCCAAACCTTTCTGGTGGGCGCGTGCGGCCAGTGTCTTTACGGTCGGCTCAACGCTGCCCCGCAGCTTGAATTCAATCGATTCTATTTCGAGCTTACCGGCCTCAATCTTGGAGAAATCCAGGATGTCATTGATGATGATCAGCAGTGACTCCGCGGAGGTCTTGACCATGCTGGCATATTCGCACTGTTCGGAGTTCAATTCCGTCTCCAGGAGGAGATCCGTCATCCCCATGACGCCATTCATGGGGGTGCGAATCTCGTGACTCATGTTCGCCAGGAACTCGCTCTTGGCCCGGTTCGCAGCGTCGGCGCGCAACGTTTCCTGTTCAGCTCGTCCTCTCTCCTGTTCAGCTCGTCCTCTCTCCTGTTCGGCTCGGGCTTTCTCCTGTTCGACGTGGGCCTTTTCCTGCGCTAACTCCGCGGTGCGCGCCTTGACGGCCGCCTCGAGCGCGCGCTGAATCTGCTTCTGCCGCTGGTTCCGTTGGCGCAAGAACAGGAGGACGATGGCGGGTGGCGTCAAACCCAACAAGCTCAGGAACCACCACGTGCGCCACCAGGGTGGTCGGATTTCAAAGGCAAAAACCGCTGGCGGTTGGCTCCACCGCCCCCCCGCCTCGCGGGCTTGCACCTCCAGCCGGTATTCATCAGGGGGCAACCCCGGGAACTGTAGTTCCCGCAGCGAAGTCTCCCGCCAGTCGCTAAAGAGCGGTTGAAGACGATAGCGGAAAAGCACGGAGCTTTCATGGGCGAAGATGAGCGCCGAGTAGCGCGCCGTCAGGGAGTTGGAAGCATAGCTCGTCGAAATGTGACTGCCTTCATCGACGCCTGTCTTCCCTAAGGTCAGTTGGGTGAACACCACGGCAGGTGAGCGCACTTGGCGGACAAGTGGGTTGGGGGTGAAGCGTGCCAAACCGCCACTGGTGCCGATCCACACCGTGCCATCGGGCTCCGCCGCAAAGCCTTCCAAATCACAATCGTCCCAGACCAAGCCGTCATTATGGTCGAATTGATCCCAGTGGTCTCCGGTGAAGACTCGCACGCCCTGATCGGTTCCTGCCCATAATTGGCCGCGCGCATCGAAGCCGAGGAAGTAAGTCATTTCCCCCCGCAGCCCCAGTTCGCTGCCGTAATGGGTCATGGACAGGCGTTCACCCTCCACCCGCACCCGCGTCACGCTGCCGGAATACCAATAACCCACCCAGAATTCGTTGCTCCTTGTTGCACCGACGGACATAATCACGTCGTTGCGCAGCCCGTCGGCGGTCGTGATGTGCCGCCAGCGGCCTCCCGCCAACCGGAAGACCCCCCCGGTCGCGCCAACCAGAATCTCCCCGTCCGGCCCCTCGGTTACGGCGAAGCAACGAACCGCCGGAACCTCCTCCACGCGCCGGAAGCGCTTTTCAGAGAGAGTGGCGACATAGAGCCCGCGCTCCGTGGCTGCCCAGACTCGGTGTGACCGGTCGATCGCCATCGAGAAAAGCGCCAACCCTACCAACCCGCGATCCTGCTGGAGCCACTCGATTCGCCCGGTTCGCGCGTCGATGCGGGCCATACCATGGCCCGATGTGCCCAGCCAGAGACTTCGATCCGGTTCCAGGTGCAGGGTGACGACGGGTATCCTTCCAACACGAGGGTCCCTTTGCCAGCTCCACCGGTCTCCGGTCTCCCTCCCGGTGAACAGGCCGTCCGCCGTACCAACCAGTACCGTGCCATTGCCCGGAAGCAGAATGGAGTAGATCAGCTCGCTGTCCAGGCCACTTTCTGCGCTGAAGCTTTCCCATTCTTCGTAACCCCTCCACTTTGCCAGGCGGCGCCCGGCCAACCCCAGCCAGATCGAACCCTCCCGGTCGCGCAACACTGAATAAACCGGACCTCGCAAGCCTTCGCGGCCGCCCACCGTTCGGAAGTGTCGTCCTTCACTAATGACTAGGCCTTCGGTGGTGGGCACCAGCAATCTACCCCGGCTGTCCACCTCCATTTGTCTCCCGCCCGCCGCGTGCGGAAACCCTCGATTGACGGCATCAAAGCGCGTGCTCCCATGCCGCAGCACAGCGAACTTCTGCGAGTCGTGCACCCACAAATCGCCGCTGCCATCCCGCCGGATGCTCACCCAGTTTCCCTCCGGCAGACCGGCGAGCTTGCCGAAAACCGTAACCCCCGCCTGGCTCATCCGGCACAGGTTGGTGGCGCAACCGAACCATACCACCCCCGGTTCAAGGAAAATCCCGTGAGCGTCGGGCCCGCCGGCAGCGGCTGGCGTGGGGAGCAAGCGAAGGGCTAAACCGCCGCCTGCGTTTGGGGTTGTGGCTTCCATAAGCCCACGCTCCGTGGCGACGAAGGTTCGCCCTGTCCCATCAAAAAGAATCGAGTTGAAGCCGTCAACGCCGCGGGTGCCCGGCAGGTTCACTTTCTCGAAACGCTGGCCCTTTTGCTCGAAGAGACCCGCCCGATAACCCGCCAGGAGACCTCCATCCGGAGCCTCGCCGACACTCAAGACTATGTCGGAAGGAAGACCCTCAGCCGACCCGAAACGCTGAAACCGCTGTCCATCGTAGCGGAACAATCCGTTTTCCGTTCCGACCCACAGAAATCCCGTGCGATCTTGGAAAAGGACTTTCACCGCTACGCTGGTGAGACCTTCCTCGGTTCCGTAGTAGCGAAAACTGTCCTGCTGAGCCCCTAGCGGCGCAGCAAGGGCGAGGCAGACTAGAGTGGTTGCGAAGGACAATTTCGCCTTGGGACTGCACCTTGGCATATCCAATACATCGGCCAACTCTAACAGTCCCTTTAGACTCTTGGGGACATTGGTCGTAGAACGTCGTACGCATCGCAGTGCCCCTCCATGCGAGGCGAAGCTTACAGTGCTCGGTTGCGGCAAGGACCCGCTCGGCGGCAAGCGCAACCAGGACGATAGGGAAGAGTTCGGGACGTCGCTCCTCCGCTGGGCTGATGCCCAGCGCGTCACGCATGAGGACGGCCTCAGGATGGAAATCCAGGGCGGCTTTCCACCTGGGGACGAGGCCTTCGATGCGTTCGTCGGGCTCTTCGGGATGCTCCAGGTATGCCTTCACCAGCGTGAGCCAGGCGAGCCGGACGAGCGTATAATCCGGGGGGTTGAAGGCTAGATTTTATGCCGAGAGTCTTAGCAATGGAGAGTTGCCCATGGTAGAGCATGACCCTTGGGTAGGCCCCGATTATGGGAAGGTTGGCACAAGCCTCGGCGAGCACCGGATTGCAATCGTTGGTTACGCCCATTGGCGGAAAGGGTGGGAGGACACAGACCGACTAACAAGAGACTGCATCTGCAAACTAATTTCCGGCGATTTGAAGATGGCGTCCTTAGCCAGGGTCAGAAATTGCTTTGGCTACAACATGCACAAAGGCTTCTGGGAACAGGTGATTTTCTTCAACTACCTTCCGAACTGTGTCGAGGAGGAGGAGTGGATTGGCAAAGGGACGCCGGAACAAATCATGGTCGCTAAACCTCGCTTTTTGCATCTCATCCAGAAGCATCGGCCATCGAAGGTGCTCATCTTTACGCCCAAAGAGAAAACAGCAGACTTTCCACGTCCGGGCAACAAACATCAGAGTATCCAGGGCTTCCCCAAGTTCAAATGGGGAACGTACAGCGTTGGCGACCACAGCGCCTCCGCTTTCTTCCTGCGGCGTCCACGGCGTAGCGACGTGGAACGGCCGCGCCCAGTGGTTAAGCATATTCTTGACCTGCCAAACGTCAGCATCGACCCGATTCAACCCATTGGTCTGGGCGGACCCTGAGCGGTGCCGGGCACAGACCGAGGCCAAAGTACCCTGAGTGTATCCTCGTGTCGCTCTAAGGAGACAGCCAGATGAAAATCCGAATCCACATCACCATACCTGTGGCTTTAGCCTGCATCCTCCTGGCGCAGGGGGCTCGGGCTCCCTCCAGCCGTATTGGCCCTCCAGAGATTTATCCTGACCCTTCAATGACCCCAGGAGCAGCGAATCCGCAGGCACCCAGGGGAACATCCGGGACAACATCTGCTCCGGCCATTGGAGCACGAGGCTGATAAGGCCCCCGGCAGAGTACACGAGCAATCTGAAAAGGAAACAGCTTCATGATTACGGCAACACTGTGCATCAACCGAAGGCGCAACTCATCAATCCAAACACGGGGAAGGTTGATACGACCCGCTGCGTTCCGCATTCAGATAACATGGCTTGCTATGAGAAAGACCACCTCATTCCACTTGAGGATGGCGGAAATCCGACTGACCCAAGGAACCTCTGGCCCGAGGCGTACAACACTCGGGTCGGCGGGACAATCATGGGTGTTCACCAGAAAGATGTTGTCGAGGGCTTCATCCATGATGAGATTTGCTACGACATTCCCGGTGCCAAGAAGAACTCCTATATACCAGCAACCGCCTCGGTCACACTGCGGAGGGGGCAGCAGATACTCTCTGGCGACTGGTATGCCTGATATGTGGCGATAAAGAATGGGAAGCCGTGTAAGTGAAGTATTCAGCGTACCACCCTGTCCACCCCACTATGCCCGCCTCCGCTGGACCTGCGGTTGCCGCCATCTTCGGGCACCGTGCATCGACGCTGTTCCTGGTTGCTTTTGGCGTAATGTTTTTGGTTTCGCTCGCCGCATTCCTGTTGTATATCTTCACGCTGCCTTCCGACCGTGGAGGCAGTGGGCAAATTTAGTCGGAAGGGTCATCGGGAGGATTCCTCAGGGACATCGGCAAACGACTTCGGGAGTTGCGGGAAGCCAATGGACTGAGCCAGAGCGACATTGAAGACCGGACTGGTTTGCTTCGCATTTACGTCTCCCAAGTCGAAAATGGGCAATCGACCCCAACGCTTCAGGTGTTAGAGAAATGGGCCGAAGCCCTCGACGTGGACCTATACCAGCTTTTCATCGTCGGGCACGGCGAGCCGGAAGCCGCCGTGCCACCGGAAAGGATTCAGTTTGGCTCTCAAGAGCGAGCACTCTTGGGACTGTTCGGCCAGATGCCCGTTGAAGACAGAGCGTTGCTAATATCGTTGGCCCGAGAAATTGTTAAACGGAAAGGCGAGCGTGGGTGAAGCGGAGAGGCGAGCCAAAGGCGTCCGGGCTAGCTTCGAGATTTGGCAAGGCGTTGAGGTATTGAAAGCCTTCCCCCCAAACGAAAGTTAACGAACGAGCATTGGAGGAGAACGATGGCCAGTTTAAGTGAAAGGAGGATTGTGAAGGCCGAGGAGTTTGTACTGAAAGACGGCCTCGGCAGAGTCCGTGCAAAGTTGGCGATGGGGGAGGAAGGCCCGGCGCTAAACCTTTACGATGACAGTGGACAGCCCAGAGTAACAGTAGGCGTAGCGACCAGTGGCCCAGCCTTGGCCCTCCTCGACGCTAATGGCAAGTATCGGGCTAGTGTGGTCGTCTTGGCAGACGGGCCGCACCTGACTCTCTACGATGCCGAGGGCAAAGTCCGAGCAAGATGGGCTGTTCTGGATAACGTCCCAGCACTGTCTTTTGATGATGATGGTGGCAGGACTCGTCTTGGGGTTGCCGTGTCGCCATACGGACCCGAGATAGAGATGTTCGATGCACAGGGGAAGCCTTTCTATTCGATACCACCGACCCGGACGACGCAGTGATGAGGAAGAGTCAATGGGTGCAACGTTTTTATGATGATAGTCATGGCAATTCTCGGTGGTCTCGTTCACGGCGTAAATTGGGCTCTCGGGGTCACCGTGGTCACATTCTTCTTGGGGTGGATTCTCATCTCCATCGTCGGGAAGTTCAAAAAAACGCAGGCCACAAATATAAAAAAGCAGGAACATGAAATAAGCCACCCCTATATAGCATCTCCAGAAGAGCTTCCGAAGGCATTGGAGATAACGGGGCTTAGGCGGGTGGACGCTTCGCTCTCTCATCTCTGCGATTGGCAGGGCTGGGCTGTCACGGACAGGAACATGCCGGACGGAAAGTGCGGATTCGACGTAATCTTCAAGAAGTCCCCCGAGGGCTGGAAGGCCCAGACACGGTATCTCGGGGCGACCCTAGAAACCCTGCCAACAACCTGGCCGGAAAGAGGCTACTCACCTCCGCTTGCTGCCGTGCAGGCGGAATTGTCATCGGCCTGGACAAATTACAAAGTCATGCACGAATTGGGTCAGCGTTTTGCCTCGATGTATCCGGTGCCCTCTCCTGAGCATGAAAGCCCACAAGCTGAGCGGAAGGTTATGAGCGGTCTTGAGCCCAATCACGAGAACCCCGCCCCTATTGTAGATAAGAAATTAGATTCCTAACGAACCCTCTTCCGAGTATCATGCGGCACGACAAGAGTCCGGGATGCGGGAGGTACACCCTCCCTGGGGTGGGAATCACGCTGCTCCAGATTCCGAGCTTTAACCCTACTGGGCGCAATGTATTTGACTCTTTGGTTCGCTGGCTTCGTATCGAACCCCGCCCATTTGAACAGACCTTTGCTGATACCCTTGCTCACGCTGGGGCTGCGATTTCACGAATCTGTGGAGGGCCTGGTGGTCACCCGGACTGATAGATGTGAACTCCACACCGACTCCCTTTCCAGCTTCAGACCACCTCACGATTCCTTGCGCACTTACTCGGGACAACTCGGGCGGTTGACCAAAGACCAGGTAAAGTTGAGTACCGACGGGGAACACTTTCTTCGGGCAGAGGCACAGCCCCGTTTCGCTCACGTTTTCGGTATCCACGACGTAGTTAGCCGCCCCTTCCGAAAGGGATACAGTCAAAGATGCGATGAGCCGTTTAGCTGGCTTTTGTTCCTTTAGTATAGTGGACATAGTTTCGCGATGTCATCGCTAAGTGTAAATTCGCCTCAACAGCTTAAGGTTCTTGGGCAATCGCACCGCCGAATTCAACTTTCAATTAACCAGTGTAAATACAGCAGACTAGATATTTCACAGATTGAGATTAACCTTTTTAATATAAGAGGTTCACTATTTCCGGTACTTTTGGGCCAGCCATTCTGCTGGCTCATCTCCTTACTGGAGATTCCCGATATGGGGATTCCTGCGCCTGCCAGCTTCTGCCTTACACACAGGGCCTTCGCCGCCCCGCCCATTGTCAATTTGACATGGGATGATGACCCTGACCCCTGCTTGACCCTAGCAGGCTGGGTATTGACTCGTCTGTTCAAAAACGTACGGCCATCTGGTCAAAATAGCTAATCCAGTTTTTGAGGGGGGAGTGCAGTATGGGGCCGGTGGAAGTCACCGATGGTGGTTTCCCAAAGCTTCCGTTCTGGCGGGCGCTCAGGAAGCGGAGCCGTGCAGGTGAGGCCGTCGCCACAGCATTATCCGGCTGCCGGCTCACGGGCGGTAAGCCGACACGATGACCATTGGAGAAGAGCATGATGCCACTTAAGTTTACGTCCAGTCAACAGAATAGACTGAGAAGATTCGATACGGCCCCGGCTCGCTGTCATTGAATGCCCCATTTGAGAGATTGCTTTCAGCCTCCTCGAAAGAAGGGAACAAACAGTGGGTATTCGTGTGCAGGTCGTCTGCCAGCGAATTGCACGAAAGCGGTGAGCATTCTGGTAAGGTTTTCAAGGGGAAAGTGACCACATCAAAGCCCTCAAATTGCTTCTGGCAAGGCGGGATTACATGTGTTAAAAACGACGGCTCCGGTGCGAACGAACGCCATCGCTCGCCGTCGAATTCCTTTTCATGGGCTTCGTAATAAAAGAGCGACGTTCCCTCAAGCGGAATCGAGTGTTCCTTTGCGATAGTTTGGATGATTTCCGGGCAGTCAAACAGCCAATAGCCATTGTGCTTCCCATAGGGGATATATTCACCAAAATCTGAAGACACACATCTGCTGAGGGAGTATATGTCGGCAACTTGGGTTGCCTTGACCCAATATGGCCTCTTGCTCACACGTTTTGCCATATAGCCCACAGGAACCATGCTCGCATCGCTCAAAATGTCCTTGCCCCATCCGCAAAACTGGCTGCCGAGAACCGCCGACCGCCGATAGACAATGGGAGGAGCAAACCCATTGAAGCAGGACGTGCCATAGCGGTGGTCGGGCATTCACGATGGTATTATCGGCAGTCCATCCGAGAGCTTCAGTTTGCCAAGCGTATAACTTCGAGTTTTGACGGTCTGAGCGTAGGAATCGCTCCCAAAGCGTTATGAGGTCCCCTTTTTTAGGCATAGGCTGGCACCAGGGCCTTGCCATATCTGGTGTTTTAGGCAACGTACCGGACACATTCAAAGTTCAGGATTGAGGCACCCCGGCGTCGTAACGCCGGGGTCAAAAGGAGGATTGCGTAAACGTGCCAGCAGGAGGATACTGGCACCGTTAATGTATCAATCGGCGGTGAGACCGAACTGCATGAGGAAATCTGGAGGCACTTAGGTTACAGCGCCCACTGCCATGGGTGCGGGGGAGAGCGTTATCTACTGAATCAAATGGGGACACCTGCCAGCTTGGCAGGCGTTCCTACACCGAGAGAATTTCCTAGTACCCATCAGTTTGTCCCTGTGGAGTCAGTCATGCGGGGTTTAAGACATCCTTAGCCAATTCTACCTGCTGACCGTGCGACACAGCCCAGTCTGCCATCCTAATTTATAACTAGATCGGCACTATCGTATTCGGTGTATGTAAAATCCCTGGAGGGTCGCCTGTCTACCGACTCGGTTGCGAGGTGGGCGGAATCCGGGATGCGGCCAGGGTAGAAAGCCAGAATCCTTTGGTCTCCCCCATTGCTCTCGTAAAGCAACATCGCCGTCAGCGTTCTGGCTGCTGCCAGCGTCTCCGCCTGTGAATTCCCATAGAGTTGCAGCCCCGGCAACACATGTAATTCCGCAATCCACCGGCCATCAGGCTCGCAGCTTAATTCGATTTGAGAAGCCATAGCTTTTTTCCTCCACTTATCGTCATCGACCGCCCGCCGCAACTCTTAACCGTTCTTGCAGCCATGCTCCGTCCGAATTCACCGGTGTCCAGCCTATTCGGCTCGGGGAGGAGCCGCCCCGCTACCCACAGGAGAGCGACTACCCCGGACACATTGCGTAAAGCCACGGCATCATGGAGCCTCACGATATATGAGGCACCACGTACCAATTTAAGCATCCTCGCCAGCGGTGTGTCTTGCCAAAAGTGCTCACTTCGGCGGAAAATTACTTCGGGAGCTTCAAGGCAAGCCAAGGGAAGGCGAGGGAGCGAAGACACGGCTGGGCTGCAAATCGGCGGCCACGAGAGCGTGGTCAGACAAATCACGATGGAAACCTCCGGGGGTATGCCCCGCCCCCCGCTTCCTACTTCATCGTTGCGGCAAGAGCCGACCAGTGATTGGTGCGCCCATGCCGAGCAACTACCGGGGCGAAGCAATGCCGCTAGGATACAGAACTGGATGAGTCTGGGGGGAACAACCGATGCCCTGCCCGAAATACCCATCTCGAACCGATATCACGGGACGAGCTTACGCCGGGAGCCAGCGACTGACTCAGGCATTCACCAAAGCCACACAGACTTACTTGAAGCTTTCAGCGAACCAACGATAAACATGGCTATGGCGTAGCTGTCCCACGGATGCCCCTCAATTCCGTGACAAGCATGGAGGAACCTCCCATGAATATTGGAGAACGGCTCAAGGCACTGCGAGTGGCAAAAAAATTCTCCCAAGGCGACATCGAAAAGCGCAGTGGGCTCCACCGCTCCTATCTCTCCCGAGTGGAGAACGGACATTCCATCCCAGGCCTCGAAACCCTCCAGCGATGGGCACAGGCCCTGGAGGTGGAGGTCTACCAACTCTTCTTCGAGGGGGGAGGAAAGCCCGAGCCGGTCCCCGCAGCCGCAATGGACGTCCTGGAAAGGAGAGAGAGGGTACTCGTCAGGCTCTTTCGACAGGCTGACGAGGTGGACAGGCAACTCATGCTTGACGTTGCACGGAAGATGGCCAATAGGAGGGTTTAGAGATAGATGGGATAAATCGTCTGGAGGTCTTGTGCAGGGCCACATAGTTAACAAGGTGGGCGTTGTGCCAACGAATTGACCGAATACGAAATTACGTCTTTGAGGGGTTGGGTGTGGGCGGCGTCTTTTCCTCAGACTCGGAACACCAGTCCTCGGGGGGGAATGTAATTCCCCAAACATTCTGCGCTTCGAGTAACTGGAGCCCTACAGCACGTAATCCTCCGGCGTCGCCCATCTCCCCCAACCACACAACCGTTGCCTTCGCCACGACGCCCATGGTTCGGTTTTCAATCAGGACCTGGGTGCCCATGGTCAAACGGTGAGCCGTCGCAATCCTCCCGCCGTGCTTGTTAACTACCTGCGTGCGCACGGTTTCGTAAAAACTATTTCCATCAGCGTCCACTCCCGAGATGATAATGGGGATGGAAATGGTCAGACGGGTGCTTCGACGGTTCGGCTTCGAGTTATCATCATTCATTTTGCACACTACCCGCCGTCCTTGAGCGCCTGAGTATAGCGGAGCGACGACTGTGGAACAACGCGTTGCGCCCTTCACAATTAAGCAGCGCAGGCCCAGAGCCTCACGGCTGCGGCGCAGCCGCTATCGTTTGGGCCACCCTCTTCGCCTGCGCCCAACAATGGCAACGGAAGGTCGGGATTCAACCGGCTACGCAACGAGTTCCTGACAACAGCACGCCGCGTTGCCATGACCAAGAAGCAAGCCATCGGCGAGATAGTTGAATGGGCAAGTGCTGGTGCATTCAAGTACGGAGATGTCGGCCGCATGACGGAGGCTGATATCCCGAAGCTGCGGGCTGCCACTGACTTGGTCACCTCGGCCATGGAGGGGGCAACTCGCTGACCGATCACCTTTCTTGCCCACACTGATCAGTCCAAGCCCACTTTCATTCAGGAGTGTTGGTTAGGCCACTTGGGCTAATCCTTTTGATCCCGCGTGCACTGGGATTGGTCCTGTTCACCTGACTTCGAAGAGAAGAAAATGCCAATCTCCGCCCTACCTGGAATTGGTGGTTCTGACCTCCCAACCAAAGTCACTCAGCCCGGCGGCCAGGGCGAATCATGCGATCTATAAGCTCGTGGTGTTGGCAATCGCAATTGCTGATCCAAACTCAACCACTCCATTGCCTCGTATTGATTAGGAACAACAGCTATTTGTGCTCCTCCATTCCGTGCGACATTCTCGAAGACCTTGTGGAGTCCCTCCATGGGGGACACGATCGCGATTCTGTGCGCCGGTTTCCAAATAGTAGAACAGTGTTGCCCAAGCACAATCATATCTATAATTGGAATGGTTCCGGCAACACCGGCGAGATCAAGGATTACTCCCTGAGTAGCACGATTAGCACTCTCTTCTTTTACTCTGTCGAAAAGGTCGTATAGATTACCAAGACTGTATTCGCCCACAACCTTTATTGACAAGCGGGTGCTTGCCTCATGAACCTGCACTTCCAAACTCATCGTTCACCTTCAAGTTGATCACTTTGCTTTTGGTTAAGCCAGTGCGAGAATAACCCTTCCCCGTGCTCGACTGAAAATCGACGTCACAGAGAAGGTCCGGGATGTACGAGCGTCGGGAGGACCAACTGGAGCCGCTCCACCTCTTGCTCCAGATTCGCGCGGGCTCTTAGGGCGGCCCGCAAATCCCCCATGCTAGCCGCCGTCTCGAGTTGAAGGGCGGAATCATAAGCCCTTCTCGCCGAGACGTTGTGTGCCGCAGCTTTGGCGAGGCGCCCGGCTCTCCGGAGGGAGGGGAGGTCGCCCCCAGCCATGCTTGCCCGAATGTCCGCCAACAGGGTTGGCCATGCCGCTTGAACGAGACCGACAAGTTCGGCGAGAAACTCCCTGTCTCCACCGACGCTGCTCAACGCCAGAGCCTCGTCAAGAACTTCCGCGTCTTGCTCCTTTGTACTCTCCATGGTTCACACCCCTTAGAGGAACTCATTCCATTGTCCCGCAGCCCCTGGTCACGTTCACGCCGCATTCGCCTCCGTCAGGCTTCGCAACACTTCCGCAATCTTTTGGAATTCCATCGACTTGTCAAGGAAGTAGCTTGCCCCGCTCTGCAAACATTTCTTGCGATATTGCGGGTTGGTAAGGACAATTGAATTGATCTTCCTTCAAACTTTCAAGCACGTCGATGCCGCTCCCACCCGGCAAGCCGATATCAAGAATTACGACGTCGGGTTGCGCTTTACGGATTTCCCGCACCGCGTCCACAACATTGTCCGCGTGACCGACAATTTCTATTCCGGTCACTTCCGCTAACCTGGCGGTCAAGCGTTGAACGAGGACTTCCGAGTCATCGACGATCAGGACTTTCATTCGAACCTCGCTTTCCATCTTAGAGGCCGCAGCGAGCCGGCGCTATCGGTGAAAGTCGTTTTATTTTGTAGAGATGAATCATGAGTAACTGTCGTTCTTTATACTACACAACTGGTTGTAGTCCTGCGGAAATGCTTCGTGAGGGGGCCGTGATGTGCTACACGACTAGCCAGAATTCAATCTGCCAGTTGATGGCGCAGGGCATAGTTCATCAACTCGGCGGTGGTCCGCAAGTGCATCTTCTCCAGGATGCGGGCGCGATAGGTACTGACGGTGGTCACGCTCAAATGCAGCACCTCGG
>Ga0326727_10010528_pt1 | contig 22003 bp, 18 predicted proteins | sample MB2enrmetagenome_FD_207643 | JGI IMG/M metagenome (GOLD analysis project Ga0326727, IMG submission 207643) | Lab enriched peat soil microbial communities from McLean, Ithaca, NY, United States - MB29MY | ecosystem: Environmental > Terrestrial > Soil > Wetlands > Peat | place: USA: New York...
GCTTTGTGCTGGACATCACTCCGCCTACGGGGAGCATCACGCTGTCGGAGCCGCTTTTCTCCCCGATCGAGGGGTCGCCCACTATCACGCTGACGGTGGACGCCAGCTCGCGCACGGCGAAGATCAGTGGCTGGCGGATGGAAATCGATGATCCCGAGAACCACCTGTTCAAGGCGTTCGAAGCCGCGTGGCCCACGAAGGAAGCGGTATGGAACGGCAAGGGAGTCAAAGGGGACTTGGTGCAGTCCGCGGAGGATTACCCGGTGGTGGCGATGGTGAGGGACGAGTACGGCAACGTGGGGCAGCTGAAGTCAGTGGTGCCGGTGGACATCCTGGTGGAGAAGACGGCCACGGGGTTCAGGATCCTGAGCTCGCGGATCTTCTTCAAGGCGTTCACGGCGGACTGGCAGGATGTGAGGCCTGATCTGGCGGCGCAGAACCTGAAGCGGTTGAACGAAATGGCTGCGAAGCTGAAGAAGTTCCCCAACTACAAGATCAAGCTGGTGGGGCACGCGGTGAAGATCTACTGGGACAACAAAGCGCTGGGGGACATCGAGCAGCGGGAAGTGTTGATACCGTTGTCGCAGGCGCGGGCGGATGCCATCAAAGCGGCGCTGGTCGACAGGGGCCTGAGCGAGTCGATGTTCACCACTGAAGGGGTGGGGGCGTCGGACCAGCTGGTTCCTGACAGCGACCTGGCAGACAGATGGCAGAACCGCAGGGTAGCTTTCTTCCTGGACAGGTAGGAAATATCCGTGAAAGCAAGGGCCATCCTTCCCAAGTGCAGGGTGGCCCGCTTTTTTCGCAAAGGTGTCCTGGGCATGTCGAATCCCTGCGTTCAACGGGAAATCGCGGCCGGCGAGCAAGCAGCCTTGGGGCGTCGGGTCAGGATAGAGCTTTCCACCCTCGCCGGCCTCATATCCGGCTTCGACGCGGTCATTTCCCAGGATCTGCGGTTTGGCAGTCGGCTCGTCTTGCGGAACGACATCCCTGCAGAAGCTTCTCACGGGAAATACAAACGTGGTTTTGGGACGAAGCTGATGAGATCATTTTCCGAGACTATCCAAAACGAGACGGCTTTCGACGTCGCGGCTCGCCAGCGTTGCGAGGGGTGCCTGACTCGCGGCTTCTGGTCGTTGGTGTGCTTGGCAGCTAAGACTTGGGTGACGCTTTCGATGTGTGCCTGGACTTCTATTCCGATCGCCGGGGGTGAGACCGCTATGCTCCGACATTTTCCGGCCTCCACTCGCACAAGAATCAGGACCGCCTTGCTTCTCTTTGCTTTCGCGGGGTCTCTGAGCGGATGCGCTACCATAGGACAGGGTGCGGCCAAGCCCACGGAACAGGTTGCTGTCCACGACGTCTGGGGCTTTCAGGACGCAATTGCGGCGGTTTCCAATTCGTCGCTGCCGTGTGTCGTGCACGTCGAGGTAACGGGTACCCGGCTCCAACAGGTCCCTCGGTTCGGCCCCTTCGGCTTTTTCTTTTTTTCTCCTCAGGGTATCTCGAAAGTGCCCATACACGCTCTGGGTAGCGGCATCCTCATCGACTCGGCAGGAGACATCGTCACGAACGATCACGTGGTGGAGAACGCGGATTCCATCACGGTCCATTTCTACGACGGAACAGAACGTCCGGCCCGGCTGCTCGGCTCAGACCGCTTCACCGATATCGCAGTCATCAAGGTGGAGGGGATCGGGGGAGCCCGCGTGGCGCGCTTCGGCGACTCGGATTCGCTTAAGGTGGGAGAGTGGGTCGTAGCCATCGGGTCCCCTCGCGGGCTCGACTGGACCGTCACGGCCGGTATCGTGAGCGCTACCCATCGCCTCAGCATCGATACCAGGGCGCCGCAAGGGCTTGAGGATTTCATCCAAACGGATGCTGCCATCAACCCCGGCAACAGCGGCGGGCCTCTCTTGGATCTTCACGGGGAGGTAGTTGGGATGAACGCTTTAATCATCTCCCAGAGCCAGGGATCCGAAGGGCTAGGTTTCGCGATCCCCTCAAACCTCATGAGGACCATTGCTGAGACGTTGATCCGGGAAAAGAAAGTCACTCGTGGAGACCTAGGAATCGCGACGCAAGACATTGATAGCGATATTCGATTTGGTCTGAAACTGCCGCCGGACCTGCGCGGCGTCGTCGTTGCCGAAGCCGTACCCCTTGGCCCCGGTGCCGCTGCGGCCATCACGGCGGGCGATGTGGTGACATCGTTTCAGGGGAATCCCGTGACCTCAGCCGCACAGCTCAACCGGCTCGCCGCGCAAACAGCGCCGGGAAGCCGCGTCGCCCTGGCGCTCGTGAGGAAGGGCTCGGTCCTCAACGTTACCCTTACGGTCGCGGACCAGCTCGATCTGGCGAAAAAGCAGGCTGAACGTCCGGGGTACGCTCTCCTCGGAGTCCGTGTTGCTGCCGTCTCCTCAGCCCTTGCACGCAGCGTCGGTCTGACCGAGGCGGCCGGAGTGGTTGTCGAAGAAGTGATTGCTGGGAGTCCGTGTGACAGCGTTGGTATCGCTCAAGGGGATATCATTTTCCAGGTGGACGGTGAGGACGTCAACGACGCTGACCAATTCCGCCAGCACGTGGGGGATGCCATCCAGACAGGAAGCGTCGTCGTGCTTCTGCGCGACGGACAGAGCGGCAAGACCGGCTATATGGAGATCCCGCTTCGCTGAGGCGGGAGACCTCCTTAGGCGTGTATCGCCCAGCCCTCCACGCTTCGCATGGCCTCGCAGACGGCCTCTGAAAGCGTCGGGTGAGCATGGATCATCTCTGCGATATCTTCGGGCAGAAGCTCCGCCGAGCGTCCCAGCAGCATCTCGTGGATCAGCTCCGTGGCGTCAGCCCCGACAATGTGCACGCCGAGAATTTCTTTGGTCTTCGGTTCGTAGAGCACCTTGACGAAACCCTCCGACTGTTCCACGGCAACCGATTTGCCCGCGCCTCGGTACGGGAAGCTCGCCTTGGCAAACTCGACCTTCTGCTCGGTAGCTTTCCACTCGGGAAGCCCAAAGCTCGCCACCTGCGGCTCGCAGTACGTTGCGCTGGGGATGGAAAGCGGGTCCAACCGAGGACGCGGCGATTTTCCCGCCATGTGCTCTACAGCGATCTCCGCCTCTTTGAACGCAACGTGCGCAAGGAGCGGCGTATTTACGACGTCGCCGATAGCGTAGATCCCCGGCACCTTTGTTTGGTTGTAGTCTCCAACGGGGATGAACCCCTTCTCGGTCGTGATCCCGATCTTTTCCAGCCCAATCCCGTCCGTATTGGGGGTGCGGCCCACTACGACAAGGATCTGGTCCGCCTCCACGGTCGTGCGCTGTCCCGTCTTGCTCTCCAGGAGGACGCTGACGCCGCCGGCGCCTTTCTGCATAGAGACCGCCTTTGTCCCTGTGCTCATCTGGATGCCGCGCTTCTGGAAAGCGCGCGCCAACACCTGGACCGCTTCGGCGTCCTCGATGGGCAGGATGCGATCCAGCATCTCTACGAGGTGAACCTCCACGCCGAAAGAGTTGAAGACGTGGCTGAACTCAACGCCGATTGCGCCCGCTCCAAGGATGATCGCTTTCTTCGGTAGCTTCGAAAGCATAATGGCGCCTGTGGAGGACAGGACCTGCTTCTCGTCGAACTCGAAGCCAGGAATGATGCGAGGCCGTGACCCCGTGGCAATGACGATGTTCTTCCCCGTAACCTTTTTGCCGTCCCTTAGGGTCACCTCGTTTTTCCCCGAAATTGCCCCGTCCCCGACGATTGTTTCCACTTTGTTCTTCTTCAAGAGGAACTGGACGCCCTTGACCAGCGTGTCAGCGGCCTTTCTCGACTTGTCGAAGACGTTCTTGTAGTCGAAGCCGTTGGTGTCGACCGTCAGGCCCATTTCTTTGAGATTGGGGATGGAGCGGAACAGCTCCGCCTGGTGGATCAGCGCCTTGGAGGGAATGCAGCCGACGTTGAGGCATACGCCGCCCACCTTGTCGCGCTCGATGACCGCGGCTTTCAAGCCGAGCTGGGCTGCGCGGATTCCCGCAACGTAGCCGCCAGGACCGCCGCCAATGACAACAACATCGTAATCGTAACCAGCCATGAATGCCTCCGTTGATAGTCTCTCAGAAACTCCCCCAGCGCACTTCCGCTTTTGTGCGGATTACCACGAGAGGGACGTGCTAGGCAAGCGCAAGCATCGGATTTTCTAGCATGTCCGCCAGCTCTCTGAGGAACGCAGCTCCTACCGCACCGTCGATCGCCCTGTGGTCGCAGGAAAGCGTGGCGCGCATTCTCTGGCGGATTTCGATTCTGTCTTCTTTGCCGACCACCGGCTCTTTGCGAATTGCCCCCACGGCGAGGATGGCCGACCCGGGCGGATTTATCACCGCGGTGAACTCGTCGATGCCCGATGAGCCGAGGCTGCTGATGGTGAATGTGGCTCCTTCGTACTCGGGCGGCTGAAGCTTGCCGGTCCGGGCGCGTTCCACCAGGTCCGTCAGCTCCGTATCTATGGCGAGGATCCCTTTCTTGCCGCAGTCTCGAACTACGGGAGTGATCAGGCCATCCGGTTGGGCCACGGCAAGGCCGATGTCTGTGGCGGTGTGCCTGATGATACTGTCTCCGTTCCACGTCGAATTGACTTTGGGGTGATGCAGGAGGGCTCGCCCCGCAATTGCCATGAGGAAGGCGTTCATAGACGCCTTCTTTTCACGCCCTTCGTTCAGCCGGGCGCGCGTTGCCAGAAGCTCGTCCATCGTGATGGCAACGGTTAGGTAGTAGTGCGGGGCGGAGAACATTGACTCGGAAAGGCGTCGGGCAATGACCTTGCGCATGCCAGAAAGCGGCACCACTTCGTCCCCCGGCCCGGGCTTGTAGACCGGTCCAGCCGCTATGGCGGCCGGACCGGCGCCAGGCGCGCGGATTCCCGCGCCTGCTCCTGCCGAGGCTGCATCCAGGTCGCGCTTGATGATCCTGCCATCAGGGCCGCTGCCGTGCAGGCTCCGCAGATCTATTCCCTTCTGGGAAGCGATTCGCCGCGCAAGGGGGGAGGACTTCACCCTCCCAGTTGGCGGGGCCGCCGGCATCGCGGAAGGCGCTTCGCGGGAAGCGACCGAAGCGACTGCGCGGGGGGCAGCTGCCAAAGCAACCGGCGCCTTCGCGGCCACGGGCCGCGTGTCCGACAGCAGGGCCGAAAAATCCTCGCCCGACTTTCCCATGATGGCAATAGTATCCCCGACCTGCGCTTGACCGCCGGCTTGCACCACGATCTTGAGGAGCGTCCCTTCCGAGGCGGACTCGTAGTCCATGGTGGCTTTGTCAGTTTCTACCTCGCAAAGCACGTCCCCAGAGGCAACCAACTCCCCTTCCTTTTTGCGCCAGCGCACAAGAGTCCCCGTTTCCATGGTCGGGGAAAGCGCCATCATCAGGATTTTTTCAGGCATAGAGAACCCTTTTTACTGCATCAACGATCTTGTCCACGGAGACCTGGGCGGCCAGCTCGAGGCCGTGGTTGTATGGCATAGGCACGTCCTCCGCGGACACGAACTCCACTGCCGCATCCAGGTCATCGAAGCAGTTGCGGGATACGAGCCACGCGACGTGCGAGCCCACGCTCGCAAAAGGCCAGGCCTCGTCTACGACTACGCAGCGATTGGTTTTGCGCACGGACTCGTAGATGGCCGCTTCGTCCAGTGGCCTGATGCTGCGAAGGTCCACCACTTCCGCGTCGATGCCCTGGGCGGCAAGGGCCTCCGCCGCTTCCAGGACCATGCGAAGCGGTTTGGAGAATCCGATCAGCGTGACGTCCTTTCCCGGACGCTTGACGTCAGCTGTACCCAGCGGAATTACGAGCTCCCCCTCGGGGACTTCCCCTTTCCATGAGTACATTAGCTCAGCTTCGAGGAAGACCACGGGGTTGTCGTCACGGATGGACGCCTTGAGCAGGCCCTTGGCGTCAGCCGGGGTGGAAGGGGCAACCACCTTCAGGCCCGGCACATGGGCGTAGATGGATTGCAGCGCCTGGGAATGCTGGGATCCGAGGTACTCGGCGGGGCCGTTTGGACCGCGAAACACGATGGGGACCGAGAACTGCCCCCCGGACATGTAACGCATCTTGGAAGCGTTGCTGAAGATCTGGTCAAGCGCCTGAAGGGAAAAGTTGAGCGTCATCCACTCTACGATGGGGCGAAGGCCGGCCATGGCCGCGCCGATGCCGATTCCCGTGAACCCTTCCTCCGAGATCGGGGTGTCGATGACGCGCTCGGGCCCGTACTTCTCCAGAAGGCCCTGGCTCACCTTGTACGCGCCGTTGTACTGGCCCACTTCCTCTCCGAGGAGAAGGACGCTGTCGTCACGGGCCATCTCCTCATCAATGGCCGCGCGCAAAGCCTCCCGAAGCGTAATAACGCTCATGCGTAGACATCCTGGTACAGCGCCGCCGGGTCGGGCTCTGGACTTTCCTCGGCGAAACGGACCGCGTCGTCGCACACCGCCTTGAACTCGGCGTCCAAGGCGGTGAAGTCCGCGTCGGAGAACGCGCCGGATTCCGTCATGCGGGATCTCTGAATGAGAATGGGGTCCTGTTTTTTGTACGATTCCAGCTCTTCAGGGGTCCTGTATTTCGCCGGGTCGCTCATGGAATGCCCTCGGTAGCGGTAGGTGAGAACCTCCAGGAAAATGGGCGTGGACTCCGAACGGGCGCGCTCAGCGGCAGCCAGCACCTCGCGGTACACCTCCAGCACGTCCATGCCGTTCACTTGGCTTCCCGGGATGCCGTAGGAGGACCCCATGACCGCGAAGTCGGTGACAGAAGAGACGCGCCGAAAGTCCGTTCCCATGCCGTAGTGGTTGTTCTCGCAAATGTAGACGATGGGGAGGTTCCAGATCTTCGCCATGTTGAGGCTCTCGTGAAAGGACCCCTGGTGGATTGCCCCGTCACCGAACCAGCACAGAACCACGCCGCCGTCCCTGCGGTAGCGGATCTTCATGGCAACGCCGGTGGCCACGGGTATCTGAGCCCCGACAATGCCGTTTCCCCCGTACATGTGGCGGCCGGCGTCGAAGAAATGCATGGACCCGCCCTTGCCCCGGGAAACGCCGGTGGCCTTGCCAAACAGCTCCGCCATCAGCAGGCGCGGTTCCATGCCGCAGGCGAGCGCGTATCCGTGGTCCCGGTAGGCAGCAACGACGTAGTCCTTGGCTAGGTCTATGGCCGCAATGGCCCCCACCGCAACGGCCTCCTGGCCGATGTACAGGTGACAGAACCCGCCTATCTTCTTCAGGCCGTACATCTGGGCAGCCCGTTCCTCGAATCGCCTGATGAGAAGCATCTTGCGCAGAAGTTCGATCTGGAACCCGGCGTCGCCCCCCCGTACGCCGCCGGCGGCGCCGTTGTCGGATACTGCGGGCGCGCTCGCGCGCGCACCCTTCGTGCCTGCCATTGCCCGTTCGCTCCTTCCGCTAGAAATGGACGACTTCCTTCCGGCCCTCCATGGGCAGGAAGCGCGTGGCGTGCTCTACGATGGTTTCCAAGACTGCGATGTCCCGGTCGTCGCGCGCAAGTTTCCAGAATGTCCGAAGGCGCGGGCCGATGACCTCCAGAACCTCCGCTCTGAGGGAGGGGTTCTCCACCACGTTGATGGCGCCACGAACGCTCACCACCTCGTCCAGGGACGGGGTCTGGAACATCCACTCCACCTGGGGGTGGGATTTAACCTGCGCCACCTTTGCGAACTTGCCGGCGGTGATGGCGTAGATGGCCCCGGGCCTGTCGCGCAGGACCGCGGGGGTGAGCCAGCGGATGTGGGGCTTGCCCTCCTCATCCACGGTGGCCAGAAGGCCAGTCTTGTGGGCCTCGATAATTTCCTCCACCCTATTCATCACCTGACGGCTGTCCATATGCTTAGGAAGATAGAGAAAACATAGTGGGCTTTCAAGCGCGGCGGCAGAGTTTCCTTTGCCCGCTTTTGCGCTATAGTACGCGCAATGCAAAGGAAGCCCTTCATTTGGGAGACGCATGGCATCCACGTTGGCACGGGCGGGGACCACGTGACCCACGGCATCGATGACCTGGACAGTATCGTCGAACAGGCTGTCGGAATGGGCTTTCCGTCTCTGACCTTCATCATCCACAGCCCGCGGCTCACCCGCTTTCGCTATGCGAGCGAACGCGCCACGGACGTGAAGTTCATTCGCGGGGATGCCTCATATTTCAGTTACACCGACACCATTGCGCGCCTTCGCGAACGCCATGGCGGGCGCATCGACATCCGCTACGGAGTGGAGCTGGAGTGGCTGGGCACCGGGCTCGGAATGCAGTGGAGCAGGGCCAAGCTGTTCCAGGCGCACGGTGCCGATTTTGTCGTGAGCTCCGTACATTTCGCCCCTAACGGCGTCCCATACGACGGCTCGAAAGCGGACACCGAGCGTCTGATCAGGGAGCGCGGCGGGGTGGAGCAGCTGTGGGCGGGCTACTTCGATGAGGTGATCGAAATGGTGGATGCATGCTGGCAGTTCACCTCGGTCGTCGGCCACCTCGATCTGCCGAAGCTCTACGCCCCTCTTCCGTCATGCCTCGTGGAGGACAACGGTGCCGACACGGAGACCGAGCGCCGCCTTTCCACGCTGCTGGAGATGATTGCAGAGCACAACCTCGCCCTGGACGTGAACCTCGCGGGTCTGCGCAAGGGGGTCGGGATCTATCCGCATCCGAAGATTCTGCAAAGGGCATACACCCTCGGCATCTCGATCGCCATCGGGACCGACACGCATGATCCCGCGGACCTCGGCAAGGATTACGATGCGGGCCTGGAAGCGGTCAGGGCCGCCGGATACCGATACTACGTCTCGTTCTCCCGGGGCATCCCCGAGAAACGGCCCCTTTCTCACGGGCTGGAGGGACCGTTCAAGGTATTAAACCTCGGGATGGAGATCCTTAACCATAGGCTCGCGCGAGAGAAACGGCTGGAAATCCCCCGGCTTTCTTTTGGCGGGGATTTCCGCGCCCTTGCAAAAGTGTTTCCCGACTCATCGTCTTTGGGATCATTCCATGCCATTCGCGTGCGCAAGGAGGAACGGTCTGTCACCATCAGCGACCGTCTTCCCGAGTATTCTGGGGGAGAGACGACGTATCTTTTCTCCCACCATCGCGACTTGCCCGGAACGCTCGCACTCTTGTTAAACACGCTGGCCTCCGAAGAGATCAACATCGAGACGGTCTGGCTGAACTCCCTGGAGGACGGCACTGCCACCGCGTACCTTACGCTGGACGGGACCCCGGAGGCCATCCGCGAGGCGGTCGAGTTCGTGCTGGGAACGGCCGGGGACAGGTTCCTCCATATCGACACCGACGTGCAGGTACGGCTTCCGCCGGTGAAAAAGGCCGCCATCTACCTCCTGGAGGTGGATGGGGTCTGGTTGCCCATGCCCATCTCGCGCCAGATGATCCTCACCGTCCACGGCAATAAACCTGGCGTCCTGCTCGTCCTCCTCTCGGCGCTCGCGTCGCGCAACATCAACGTGGTGGACCTTCAGCTGGGCGCGCGGGGAGAGAAGGGCTTCGCCGCCCTCGGGGTGCAGGGGGATGAAAGAGTCGTTGCTGAGCTTTTGACGCAGCTGGGACCTTCGTACCTTGAAGCGTCGCAAATCATACTGGGAGGTTTTTAAATGGTCGCTAATTTCTTGCGCCGCGCGGCCTTGTGTCTCCTGCCGCTCGCCCTCACCGCCGTGCCCGTCATCGGCCAGGATCAGGCGCTGCCGGCGGGCCTGTACGCCGAAATCACGACGGACCGAGGCACCATCGTGTGCTCACTGGAGTATCAGAAGGTGCCCATGACAGTCTCGAGTTTCGTCGGTCTTGCCGAAGGCACCATCGCCGCCAACGGCGTCACGGGCAAAAAGTTCTTCGACGGACTCGCCTTCCACAGGGTTGAGCCCGGATTCGTGATCCAGGGCGGAGACCCCAACGGTGACGGTACCGGGGGGCCTGGCTACGAGTTCCCCAACGAGACTCGCCCTGATGTGAAACATGATCGGGCCGGAACTCTCTCCATGGCTAACGCGGGACCAGACACCAACGGGAGCCAATTTTTCATCACGCTTCGCCCAACGCCGAACCTCGACGGAGGTTACAACGTCTTCGGGTACGTTGTGAAAGGGATGGACGTTGTGAGTGCGATCCAGAAGGGTGACAGGATCACGAGCGTGCGCATCCTCCGCGTCGGCGATGCCGCCAAGGCGTTTGCCGTGACGCAGGAGAGTTTCGACGCCCTGGTCGCAAAGGCAAAGGCGTCCGAGCGCACGACGGAGCTGGCGCTGATCCAAAAGAAATGGCCCCGCCTCACCACGACGAAATCCGGGCTGATGTACGAAGTACTGCAAAAGGGGTCGGGGGGAAACCCGCCCCCGGGGGCCACGGTCAGCGTGAACTATACCGGTATGCTCCTTGACGGGAAGGTGTTCGACAGCACGCAGGCGCGCGGTTCGCCGGCTGTCCTGCGGGTGGACAGGGTCATCAAGGGATGGACCGAGGCGCTGCTCGACATGAGCAGGGGAGAGCGACGGATACTCGTCATTCCCCCGGAGCTGGCGTACGGGGAACGGGGTTACCCCGGGGTCATCCCGCCGAACGCTTTCCTGGTGTTCGACGTGCAGCTGGTCGATTTTTGAGACATCTCTATTCTCCCAGCCGCCATTTCGCGAGATGTGAATGCAGGAAAATTGCTGAGGAAATGGAGAACTGGCCAACCAGGTAATAGAGAGCCTGTTGACAGATCTGAGTTTTGCGCGTATACAGGAGCCGCAATGAGCAACGTCCTTTCGCTGGCGAACTGGTGGTGGTGGATCACGGGGAGGAAACCGCGGTCCGCCTAAAAGGCGTTGGCGCAAGCTGAGACCGCAGGCGGTTTCCCTCCCCTGAGTGAGAGAGGATGACCGCCCGCGGTTTTTTTATTGAAAGACCCGGGCAAAGCCCCGGGTTCTTTTTTTTGAAAAGCGGCCGTGTGCCGCAGCGAAGTCTTTTCCAAAGGAGTCTTCCATGACGGACGACAGGATCTTCCAGCTTCCCACCCGGGAGATACCCAAGAAGTGGTTCAATATCCAGCCATCTTTGCCCGAGCCGATTCCTCCCATGCTCAACCCCGCCGATGGCAAGCCCGTTCCCTTGGAAGCGTTCACTCCCCTTTTCCCCATGGGATTGCTCGAGCAGGAAGTGTCACAACAGAGGGAGATCAGCATCCCTGACGAAGTGCTCAGGGTCTACTCATTGTTTCGGCCCACCCCGCTCATCAGGGCGAAGTTCCTCGAGGAAGCCCTGGGCACTCCGGCCATGATCTTTTTCAAGAACGAAAGCGTGACGCCGACCGGTAGCCACAAACCGAACACCGCAATCCCGCAGGCCTACTACAATCAGAAAGAAGGGGTGAAGAAGCTCGTCACGGAAACCGGAGCAGGGCAGTGGGGCAGCGCACTTTCGTTCGCCGGAGCCCATTTCAACGTTGAGATCAACGTGTTCATGGTCCGCGCCTCCTTCGAGCAGAAGCCTTACCGCAAGATCATGATGGAAAGCTACGGAGCGAGAGTGCATCCTAGCCCTTCCAACGAAACGCAGATCGGAAGGAAGCTTCAGGAGGACAAGAGGAACATGCCGGGGTCGCTCGGCATCGCTATCTCCGAGGCGGTTGAAGTGGCGGCGACCTCCAAGGGCACGGTCAAATACTCCCTGGGTTCCGTGCTCAATCACGTACTCATGCACCAGACCGTGATCGGCCTGGAAGCTCGGGCTGTTCTGAATGACCTCGGGCTCAGGCCGGATATCATTATCGGCTGCCACGGCGGGGGAAGCAACTTCGGAGGCATATGCCTTCCATTCATGGAGGAAAAGATCAGCGGGAAACGGGATATCGAGTTTGTCGCCTCCGAGCCGCTCGCCTGTCCGTCTCTCAGTAAGGGAGTCTACGCGTATGACTTCGGAGATGCGGGAAAGTTGATCCCGCTTGCCAAGATGTACACGCTAGGCCACGGGTTCATCCCGCCGGCGGTGCACGCGGGAGGCCTGCGATATCACGGCGCCGCGCCTATTGTGTCGCTTCTCGTGAACAAGGGGCTCATCCGCGCCGAGGCGCTCCGACAGAAGGAAACGTTTGAGGCCGCCGTGCTTTTTGCCCGCACCGAGGGGATCATTCCCGCACCCGAGTCCGCGCACGCCATTGCCTCGACCATCAGAGCGGCGAAGAAATGCAAGGAGACCGGGGAGAAGAAGGTGATTCTGTTCAACCTTTCCGGGCACGGCCACTTCGATATGTCCGCCTATGAGCAGTACTTTGCCGGCAAGCTAGAAGATTACGAATATCCCGAGGAGGAGATTCGAAAAGCGGAGCAGGATTTGCCCAAAGTCTAGCGCGGCGCGGCTAGGTATTTTTCCTTGGCCAGCTCGAACCAGCGGTAGACTTTCTCGAACACGTCCAGGTAGTCCTGATACTGGAGCTTGACGCGCAGGTAGTCGAATAGCTCCTGTGATCCCATCTTGCCCCCCTCCGCGAGGAGGGGGTTTTCTTGATGAACGCGGGCGCTGAAACGCCGGTACTCCTCAATCATATCTTTGTCCACGGCATTCTCCCCGAGCGTCTGCAAGAAGAGCGACTCCAAGTCGATGAGCCAGCCGTACACGATGGCAAGACCATGGATGACGCGGTACTCCTTGTCCGTGAAGATGATGAAGGGGAGTTCATTGTCGACGATCCTCATTTCGCGGAAGTCGAAAAGCCCATCGGGAAAAACGTCTGCGTCGAGGCCCCAAGCCTCGTCCGGTCGCGAGCCTTCGGGGGGCTCCACCGCGGTCACAATTTCCGCGGCTTTGGCTTTCACGAACTTGTACAGATTCTTCTGCTCCTCGTTGCTCGTTGGCGGATCGGGAAAGCGCTCGAACAGCCCGCTGTCCGAGTCCGCCGAAAAGGCTTTGAGAACGCCCGCAACCGTCATGTACGCCTTCGCCGCGTGAGCCTCGAATGGCCGGCCTGCGCAATGCTCGTTCACGAGCGGCAAAGCGATCTTGTAAAGATTTTTGATAAGGCTCGTCCTCTCCAGCTGGTCCTCTGATTCCCGAAACCCACTCCAGATCTCCAGGGGCTTCACCCCGTCTACCGTCTGGAGGTCGAAAAAAAGCTCCCGGATGAACTGGTCAAGGCGTTCTCCGGTTTCTTTATGCATGTCTCACGTCCCTTCCAAAGTCCGCGTTTTCAATTCCCAGGGCGTCGCGGGTTGCCATGAATACTGTCCTCTCTCCCCGGATCCACGCCGCGGGAGTGGCCGGGTCTCCTCCGCGCGTTCTTTTCAAGGCCGAGGATTTCTCCGCGCCGGCCACGAGGAACACTACCGTGCGCCCGGCGTTCAAGACGCCTGGGCACAGCGTGAGACGCCAACCCTTCGCGGTCAGCGAGTGGACGGCAACGGCAAAACCGGGAACTTGCGGCCCTGCTGCAACAGTTCTCCCCGAGGAAAAGTGCACCATGGCATCAGGAAAAAGCGAGGCGGTATGGCCGTCGGACCCCAGTCCCAAGAAGACGAGATCCGCGTTTTGTCCGAGCATTGCATCCGCTGCCTTTGCCCCGTAACGCTCGGCGCAACCCACCGGATCGCCGCGCCCCGCTTCCCACGAAAGCACCGTGGAGGCCGGAGCCCCAATAGGGTGAAGAAGGCTCTCACGGGCCATGCCTTCGTTGGATTGAGGGTCGTCCACCAGGACCCATCTCTCATCGCCGAAAAGCCACAACAGCCTCTCCGCGGGGATTCTTTTCCTTACAATACTACGCGCAAGAAGACGATACGTGGCTCGCGGAGTGTTGCCGCCGGCCAGTACGACAATGGCCCGGTTCCGTTCTCCCAGCGCCTCCTGGACCTTTTCGAGGGCCAAGGTGCACGCTGCCTCCGCAAGCGCTTCCTCGTCGGCAAAGGCGAATGTGTCTGTGGTCACCGTTTCAGCCCCGACCAGCGCGCTCCAGCACTTCCTGGTAGATGGGGTCACGGGTCATGGAATCCACTTCTTCGAGCAGAGTCTCTCCATCCGTGGGGAACTTATACGCGCCACGATCGGCGCCGTTGGATACGCAGCCGCCGCGGGTGCAGCCTATCTCTATAGGCTGCTGTCCTTCGAAGGAAAACCGAAGCCGAAAACCTTCGGAAAGCTGGAACCCGGACGTGGCGTGCACGAGGCGGATCTCCCTGCCGGCGCGGTCCTTGCACGGGCTGAAGCCGTCTTCGTGTCTCGCAGGCGACCATCCCAGCCGCGTTGACAGCCAGGAGAAGAAGAGCAGGCCGTCCGCAGCGGAGCCGCCGTCCAGGGTGACCGAACGGATCTGAGAAAGCCTTGGGCGTGTGTCGGGTTGATCGAAGGCGCGCGCCGTGAGCTCGCGGAGGACCCGGCTCCTGCGCCACGCGAAGTCGGAGATGGAAAACGAGCCGCCCGCTCTTTTGCGCAGGGAAAGCAGGCTACGCATGGCAGCGAAGGCAGCGCCCTCGTCGTCGAGGCGAGGAGCATTCGGCCCCCCGCGAATGCTGCCCGAATCCACGATCAGCTTGTCGATGAGGCTTGCCGACTGGAGGATGGGGGTCTGCCATGAATCTTGGAACCCGTGCAGGCTGTCGGGCCACCAGGCGAAGACGGGAAGGTCGCGGATGAGAAGGGGCGCCCAGGCGCCGGGATCCTCCCCCAGGCCGTCCGCTCCGCTTTCGATCTGCACCTCCTCGAAGCACACGCCGCGGTTTCTCCTGTCCGGAAAACAGCGGCCGCTTACCATCACGTCCGTTTCCGGGGCATCCACGTGGTCGATGGTGATGATGCGCGCAGGCCTACGCCCTAGCATGTATTGAAGGGATGAGGCGAGGGGATCATCCTTGTCCTGTCCCCCCTGTCCGCGGAAGATCACGAGGGTGAAAAGGTTGGTCTTGACGCCCGAGGAATACGGGTTCGACTCCCGTTCGCGGATACGTGCAATTTCGCGTTCTATGGAGCGTGGGTCCAGGACGGTGCTCACAGGCGCCTCCACCTTCTCTCCGATGTTCCTATGAGGCTGGCCGCCGCCTCCGGGCCGGAGCTGCCCGCGCGGTAAAATGACAGCTCGGGCCTGCCGGTATTTCCCCAACTCCCCAAGACCTCCGTAATGAAAGCCCAGGCTGAGTCGACCTCATCTTTTCTCATGTACAGCGTGGAGTCCCCCACCATAGCATCCAGGAGAAGCCGCTCGTAGGCGTCGGGAAGCTCCTCTCCGAACGCCGAGCCGTACGAGAAGTCCATATTTACGGTGCGCATGTCAGTCGATGGGCCGGGAATTTTCGAGTTAAAGCCCATCATGATGCCTTCCTGCGGCTGGATGCGGAACGTGAGGACGTTCGGCGGGGTTCCCGCCGGATGACGTTCCGCGAAGAGCAGGAGGGGAGGTCTCTTGAAGTGGATAGAGATCTCCGTGGTCCGACGGGAGAGCCGCTTGCCGGTGCGCAGAAGAAAGGGTACGCCTGCCCAGCGCCAGGAGTTCAGGCGGACCCGCAGCGCGGCAAACGTCTCCATGAGCGAACCGGGGCTCACGTCCTGCTCCTGGCGGTAGCCGGGGACGTCCGTGCCGTCGACGATGCCGCGCTCATATTGCGCTCTCACGGTTTCCGTGGCAATTCTCTCTTCACCGATGGGGACGATGGATTTCAGCACCTTCACTTTCTCATCATGGATGCTGTCGGGGTTCAGGTCCACGGGCGGTTCCATGGCGACCAAGCAAAGGAGCGTGAGCATGTGGTTCTGCATCATGTCACGCAGCGCGCCGGCCTGCTCGTAGTAACGGCCGCGCGAGCCAATGCCAATGGTCTCCGCCATCGTGATCTGCACATGATCTATGTAGCCGTTGTTCCACACCGGCTCGAAGATGCCATTGCCGAAACGCATCACCATGATGTTCTGGACGGTTTCCTTGCCAAGGTAATGGTCGATGCGGTAGGTCTGCCCTTCCGCAAAAGCAGCGGCAATATGATCGTTCAAAGCGCGCGCGCTCATCAGATCCCGACCGAGCGGCTTTTCTACTATAATACGCGCGAACCCGCGAGACTGGTCGGCGAGTCCTGCCTCATACAAGCGTCTGATGATGACCTCATAAGAGTCGGGAGGCGTGGCAAGGTAGAAAATCTTGTTCGGCGGGTCCGCATACTGGTCGCGGATGGATTGGTAGCCTTCGACGGACTCGAACGATGAACGAATGAACCCCACATTCTCCACGAAGGCGTCCTTCAGCTCAGCAGCGGTTTCGGGGACGTCATCAGAATCCAACATTCCCCTCACGAGCTTCCGAAAAGACTCTTTTGTCCACTCGCGCCGCGCGAACCCCACGACCTGCACCCGTGGGATTCCCCCCTTCGCGTAGAGAGAGAACAGTGCGGGGATGAGCTTCCTCTGGGTGAGGTCGCCGCTTGCTCCGAAAATGAAAAGTGTGAGCGGCGGAGGCTCGCGGGACAGGCCAAGGCCGACTAGGAGCGGGTTTTCGGCGGTCGTGACGGGAAGCGAGGCGCTCCCCGACGCATCCGCGTTCTTTTGAGCCTGTGTGACGCCTGCGGCGACATTTTCTAGCATCGCAAAAAATGGTACATAATCTCCATCATGGAGACAAGCCTGAAGGTGTCCAACCCGTGGGCCGGGTCCCCTGTTTTCGTCCGGGAGCGCACGCAATCCACCATGGACGACGCCCGAGAGCTTGTCCAGGGCGGGTGCGCCGAAGGAACGGTCGTGTTAGCCGGTTTTCAGCTGAAGGGAAGAGGCAGGGCGCCAGGCAGGACGTGGCATTCGAATCCGTGGGAAAGCCTCATGGCCACGATCGTGCTCAACCAAGGCTCGTTCGACTTCCCTCTGGCCGATCTCCCACTGCGCGCGGCAGTTGCCGCCTGCCTGGCGCTGGAGGACTGCGGCGTGGCCCCCATAATCAAGCTACCCAACGATCTTATGGTGAAGGGAAAGAAGCTCGCGGGGATCCTCTGCGAGACGTGCAATCCGTACGCGCTCGTCGGGATCGGCGTGAATTGTCTGCAAACCGCTTTCCCCGGGGAGCTCGCTGAGACAGCCTGCTCCATCCTCCAGATGACCGGTCGTGAAGTGAATCCTTTCCAGTTGCTGCCGCCAGTCCTTGTGCGGCTCAAGGAGACCATTGCTGACGGGTTATGGCGGGAAAAGCTTTTTTTGCGCCTTCCTAAGAAAGAAAAAGGATTGGCCAGCCCTTCTGACGGGCCACTTTCCTGAGGCGAAAATCCGGATTGACCACCACAGGATGCCCTACCGCCTCCAGGAGAGGAACATCGAAAATGCTGTCCGTGTAGAACGAGCACTCCCGCGGATCTTCACCGCGTGCGGCCACAAGCTCCAAGGCGCGCCTCTTTTTTTCACGGCGGAACAGCGGCACCCCTTCGACGCGGCCTGTGCAAGTATCATCCTCGAACTCCAGGCTCGTGGCGATGACGGTCTCTATTCCCAGGAATCTGGCCAGCGGCATGACGAGAAGGTCCAGCGACGAAGAAGCGAGCGCCACTGTACGCCCGTTCTTCTTCCGTTCTTCGATGAGCGAAGCTGCGTCGTGGTAGATATCCGCCCGCAGCAGCTTGTCAAAGCTTTCATCCGCGATCTGCTTCATGGTGGCCCGCGTAATGCCGCGCAAATACGGGAACCCGGCCTTGTAGTCTTTGAGCCGCAGAATTCCCAGCCGGTAGGTGACGGAATACCAGGGCATCGCGAAAAGGATCCGCTTTGGGACCACCCCCTTGCGGACGGCAACGGAAACGAAGCGTGCCCCCGAGGACCTGCGGGTAATGGTATGGTCGACATCGAAAAAATCAATGCCTGCCATGCTTACTCCTCGATGCCAATCAAGAGGGAGAACTTTTCCCGGCGCTCACTGAGCAGGCTGGCAGGGAGCGGGATCCACCCTCCGAACGGGTTGGCTTCCAGGAAACGCTTGCGGCCCTCCCGCGTCACGCGGAAACTGGCAAGGTGCCAGCCGTGGCTTTCCGCCGGCCCGGCGCGAAGGAGCAACGCGCCGCCTCCCGCGAGCGTTATGCGATGGAAACAGCCGGGCATAACGACCCAGGAGCCGAGGCCTGCATGTACTGAGGAGACGCTGCCGTCAGGAGCTTCCGTCCAGATCACAGCTTCCTCCGCGCGTCCCAACTCCCCGAGGGTGATCACGAATGGGGCATTCTCGTCGATGATTGCCCCGGCAGCGAACGCGGGCCAACGGATTTCCGCCGTGATTTCGAGCAATGGACTGCCTTCGCAGAACGCGTATTCGATGCTGAGAGACGCGTTCTCCTGCGAATCGATGCCAAGGACCTCTCGCAGACCAGTCCCCTCGTCTCCCTCGAAGGAGAACGAGTTCTTGGTCCGGAAAGTCCATCGCTTTCCTCCCACGCGCAGGTAGGACCGCGCGGGCCGCAGGGGGAGTAGGTCACGCCCGTCCCGCGTGATGCCTGTGAACCTTCCGCTGCTGAGCCTCACATCGAAGCCGTTTCCGGCGAGCGATACGTCACCGAGCATCTGCGCGACGAGGTGAGAGCCGCCGGGTAAGTCGCCCGTGGGCGCCTCCTCTTTTGCGCCGGCGGGCGCGGCTGGGGAGGTGCTAACGCTCCCCAGGGAAAGACCGCACAGCAGCTCACGGTATTCGTCGTTTTTTTTCCTTTTTTTCCTGACCCTTGCGTTTACGGCCGACAAAGCTTGCCGGAGTAACGGAGCGGGGAACGGAGACCAATCCAGCCCCGCGGACGTCAGCTCCCGTAGTCTGCGGGATGCAGAACGCGTAGCGGTGAGAGGGGAGGGCACGCCGAGCGGGGCGAGCCACGGGGTCATGATCTCCAGCGCCTCACCGAGGACCTGCACCGTGGCGGCTCCCGACAGGTCGAGGATAAGGAGGGTATCACTTTCCTTGGGCCGCCGCGTCCCGTCGAAGCCGGCTACAGGGATGCGTGTGCAGGTGAAGTATTCCAGGCCGTCATCGACGAACCAGCTGGTTCCCCGGCCGCCGAGAATTCCCAGAGTCTTGAAACCGTGCCGGCGGTACGCCGCCCGGGCGTCCGTCCGCAGCACGTCCGCGACCCTGGGCATCAGGACCTCGGGACGGATCCCGAGGACCTGGGAAATGCCCGTCCCCCACGGATTCTCCCGTCCCCAGGAGATCTCCTTTTCCAGTTCTTCGAGCGTGAGGACTGGAAGGCACGCACCCGCGTATCCCATAGGGGCTACCAGATCCAGGTCAAGCCGGGGGTTCAGGGCCTTGAGCAGCCACGTCCTGATTCTTTGAAGGCTCTCGGATGGAATTGCGGGGAAGTTCCAAAGAATGGGGCGTTCGCCGACCGTGTTAATGATCCGATCGCAGAGCGTCGGCAGGTTGTCCCATGAGCCGCGGTCCCACTGGACACCCAGGAAGACCTGTCGCCCACCCCGTTTCGCCATTCCCTCCTTTTTATCAGAAGGGAAGCCAAAGTCAAGGCGGAAGGCCCGCCGTAGCGACATGGCAAATTTTCCAAAAAAACCCTTGATGATCTTCGCGTGTTTTTGTATCTTAGCCAAAAGCGCAAACACGCTCAAAATAATTCGCGCGTGAAAACTAACTTTTATAGAAGGAAAGGGGAGAGTTATGGCCAAACAACTCCGATTCGACGAAGACGCACGGCAGAGACTGCTGCGCGGCGTGGAGAAGATGTCGACGGCCGTCAAAGTGACCCTGGGCCCGAAAGGGAGAAATGTCGTTCTTGACAAGAAGTTCGGCGCCCCAACTGTCACGAACGACGGCGTAACGATTGCGAAGGAGATTGAGCTCGAGGACCCGTTCGAGAACATGGGCGCTCAGCTGCTGAAGGAAGTGGCCACCAAGACCAACGACGTGGCAGGTGACGGCACCACAACGGCGACCGTGCTCGCGTACGCAATGATCAAGGAAGGCCTGAAGTCCGTGGCCGCCGGGATCAACCCCATGGACATCAAGAGGGGGATCGCCAAGGCTGTCGAATCCGCAGTAGAGGACATCAAGAAGAGCGCCAAAGACATCAAGGAGAAGGAAGAGATTGCGCAGGTCGCCGCCATTTCGGCGAACAACGACCACGAGATCGGAAACCTCATTGCAGACGCTATGGAAAAGGTTGGCAAGGACGGCGTCATCACCGTTGAGGAGTCGAAGAGCCTTGAAACGAACCTTGAGGTGGTCGAAGGAATGCAGTTCGACCGCGGCTTTGTGTCGGCCTACTTCGTGACCAACCGAGACACCCAGATCGCGGTCCTCGAGAACCCGTACATCCTGATCCATGACAAGAAGATCTCCGGCATGAAGGACCTCCTGCCCCTCATGGAGAAGATTGCCCAGGCTGGCAAGCCGATCCTCGTGATCGCTGAAGACATCGAGGGGGACGCCATGGCGACCCTCGTCGTGAACAATCTCAGGGGCACGCTGTCTTGCTGTGCCGTGAAGGCCCCCGGCTTCGGTGACCGCAGGAAGGCCATGTTGGAAGATATTGCCATCCTCACCGGCGGTCAGGTGATAGCGGAGGAGCTGGGTCTGAAACTGGAGAACACTGAGATCTCCCAGCTGGGTCGCGCGAAGCAGGTGAAGGTGGACAAGGAGAACACCACCATCATCGAGGGCGCTGGCAAGCAGAAGGACATCAAGGACCGGATCGCCCAGATCAAGGTCCAGATCGAGGAGACCACTTCGGACTACGACCGTGAGAAGCTGCAGGAGCGCCTGGCCAAGCTGGCCGGAGGCGTCGCGGTCATCAACGTGGGCGCCGCTACCGAGGTGGAGCTAAAGGAGAAGAAGCACCGTGTTGAGGACGCGCTCTCGGCAACCCGCGCGGCCATCGAGGAAGGGATCGTGCCCGGCGGAGGGGTCACCCTCGTGCAGGCGGCAAAGGCGCTGGAGAAAGTCGATATCTCGGCTCTCAGCGCGGACGCGAAGGTGGGATTCCAGATCGTGAAGCGCTCCCTGGAGGAGCCGCTCCGCCAGATTGCCGCCAACGCAGGCCTGGAAGGCTCCATCATTGTGGACCGTGCAAAGAACGAGAAGAAGGGTTTCGGGTTCGACGCGCAGGCCATGGAGTGGACGGACCTTGTGAAGGCGGGGATCATAGACCCGGCCAAGGTCACCCGTTCGGCTCTGCAGAACGCGGCCTCCATCGCAGGAATGCTCCTGACCACAGAAGCCATCGTGACGGACATCCCGGAGAGGAAGGAACCGCCCGCGCCGGGCGGAGGCGGGATGGGCGGGATGGGCGGCATGCCGGAGTACTGAGGCCTACAGCGGGCGTTAGCCCGCGCAATGCGTTAGAACGGTATTCGGTACTACCACGACGAAGCCGTGCGGAGAAACCCCAGCGCGGCAGCGGATTGCGGGGCAACCCGCGGGAGTGCCGGGAGAAGCAGAGGAAGCCGCTCGCGAGAGCGGCTTCCTCATGAACGTCCCACGGAGGCGTGAACGGCCTCGGCCTTGAACAAGGCCGAGGCTTCTGTCAGGATTGTTGCATGCGCAGGGAGGACTACGTTTTCTGCATCGGCTATGAGGGAAGCACGGCAATCGTAGACGGCAAGATGATGCGCAGGCACCGCTCGCACGCCACCGGCCAGCTTGCTGAAGCCGGGCTGTTCAAGCAGGCGATTTGCTCGGCGCTCTGGAGCGGTAAGACGGAGGAGCTTGAGGAAATCCTTTCCATTTATAATCGCAAGACAGTGACCGGGGTACGCACAGCGGAGGAGCTCACGAGGATCTTCGGGACCTCGGGCGTTCCCGAGGGGGTGAAAAAGGTCACGGTGGTCTGAGGCCGGGCGCGAGGGGTGGTGAGTGGAACCGAATGTCACGGCTGGCGCTCTGGGCGGACTGACCCGTGAGGAGTTGATACGACGGCTGCGGGTCACGCCGGAGGAGCTCGAGCAGTGGACGCGCATCAACCTGATCGCCCCGCTTGACGAGAAAATGGATCTCTACCCACCCTCGGCAATCGAGGAGGGGGAGCTCATCAAGAA
>Ga0326727_10010529_pt1 | contig 22002 bp, 18 predicted proteins | sample MB2enrmetagenome_FD_207643 | JGI IMG/M metagenome (GOLD analysis project Ga0326727, IMG submission 207643) | Lab enriched peat soil microbial communities from McLean, Ithaca, NY, United States - MB29MY | ecosystem: Environmental > Terrestrial > Soil > Wetlands > Peat | place: USA: New York...
CAGCGTTGAACTGCGGAACCGTGAGGCGCCAAGCTCTGCCGTTGCCTGCTGCGCTTTCAAAACATCAAGCAGGTTTGTCTGAACCTGCTCGTTTTCTTTCTGTTTAGAAACGCCCATTGCAAATCCTGCCGCTGAACATCAGTATGGCTGATCCGGCATCAGCATCCTCGAATAGCCGTATGGGAAGCCAATTCAGGTAGGTTCAAGCACTTGCCTGGTTGTCGTTGGGCACGGTGGGCCGCGAAATGTGCCGTGCGTTTAGCGCGTTGCGAATGATTTCTCCTTCAGGGTGCTGGTAGACCATGGCGCTTCTTACATCACCGTGGCCCATGGCGTTCATGACCGCTTTCAGATACCCGGTCTTCGCCAGCACGAAGCTGCCGAAGTCGTGGCGCGCACAGTAGAGGACAAGTTCGCGGGGCAGCCCCGCGGCTTGCCTCGCCCGCGCCCACTGCCGGTACACCAACCCTTCGCCAATGTGCTTCCCCTTGAAACGTGACGCCCATACCCAGCCTTCGCTCCGTCCCGCACAGCGCGCCTCGAGAATCTGCTTCACGCGACTGCTCATGGGGATGAAGCGGCGGCCGGACTCCGTCTTGCTGTCCGGCGTGAAGATCGTCCCGGCATCGAAGTCCAAGTTCTCCACCCGCATGCAATAGAGTTCGCGGGCGTTGCGCATTCCGGTGTCACGCATTACCACAATGATGTCCTTGAGCGGCTGCTCCCCTACGAATAACAGTTTTCTTTCTGCATCATCGTTCAGGCGGAGTGATCGCCCGTGTTCCTTGAAAAGCGCAAAGTCGGGAAGCTCAAGGACCAGCTTGTTCTCCTTGGCTTTCGTGAACATCCTTCGTAGCGTTCGCAGGGCATTATTTCCGTTCGAGGCCGATCCGGGAAACTGCAGCTTCTCGATCTCGTCTTTGGCGATCAGGTCCATGCGCATTCCGGCGATCTTCGTCTGCTCCAACAGTCGCCAGCCATTTCTGTAATACCGGCGGGTGTCGGACTCGAGTCGACCCGTTTCCACCCATCGAAGAAAGTCATTCGCGTGTTGCCGAAGCGTGGGCGGCTTCCTGTCGAGCGGGTCGCTGCCCTTGATCGCGGCAGCGAGTTTGAGAGAGGCAGCCTTCTGCGCTCTCGTTTCGTTGGTCTCCTTGGTCGACCCGCGGTAGCGCTCGTCGCGCACTGTGAAGTCATACCAGTAATACTTTGACTTGCTCTTTCTGAAGAGTTTCACGAGATCACCTCCAAGCAGCCCGCACGGAAGCAACTCGTGTGTTCCGTCGAATGGATCCGAGCGGAACAACAACATCGTACATCACATTTCCGCTGATCCCAATCGAGTCAGGGCGCGCCCCTGCGCAATGCCAACGCTCGACAGCTGTGGCGGTGGCTCAGTGAATCCGGCAGCGTTGTCAGTAACGGCGCCATTTTTAGTCGCGTGAATTGGCTTTTGGGCGCAGCTTTGGCTCGGGCAGGATCGGCCCTAATTATTTGCAAAATGACAAGTGTACGAGATGCCGACTTTTCGGCCAAGTGGAATGTTCACCTCTGCCGTGATAGCGAATCGGAAACGCTTAACCCATTGGATACAGGAAGAACGGATCGCTCCTATCACCGCTCTGAGGTAACTCCAGACAGCCCTCAATCCACCCACAGCCTCTGCCCCACAGACCTCTGCCCATCTTGCCCATTGCCAGTGGTTCCGTCGTCGACCGTTCATTCAGTCATCACGCCATTTGGCGCGAGGCTATTTGCTTTATCTTCACTTTGGAGATGCTCACTTTACCGCCGGTCGCGATAAGCTTCAAGGCCGTCGCATCCAGAGGAGCAGTCAACAGCGCAGACATCGATGACTCGCCGTTGTTCAGGAAGACTTCGATAGAACCGGCGTCGAGAAAAATGCTAACGGAAACCGACTTGGTATAATTGCATGGAGCGGATCGACGAGCTTTCCAGGCATCCCCAAATTTCGGAATTGGGCCGCATCGTTCGCGATCAAGAATTGCATTGCCTGAACCAGGCTTGAATTCGAGTTGTGTCGAGTAGCCGGCTCCTCCACGAACCGACAGGGAAATGGTCTCGGGCCAAGATCCGCTTACGGGTGACATTGTCAGATCTATCCAGCAGCAAGTTTGCGCCGCACCGTTTGGCCACACGTAATCGTGATCATCAGAGACGATCTGATGCCTGCCGAGAACACTGGCACTAAACAGCGATCGCACTGCATCGATGGGACGGTTCTGCAGGATAGGTTTTCCGTCCATGAGTTGCAGACGGAGTTCCCGCACTAAACTCAGTTGCCCGATGTAGCCCTGTTGCTGAACCGCGTCTGCATAGTTCCAGTTATTCATCCAAGCAATCGCGAACGTATGTTCCAATGGGTCTGCTAAGTCTCCGCTGAATGCGGTTGCGGCGTAAAAATCCGGCCCTGCGTCCAGCCAGCGGCCAGCCTCCTCGTCTGGCTGGAAGCGATGACCATCAAACGTACCCACCCAATAGTGAGTTCCCGTCGTAAACCCACTGGCCGTTCCGTTCGCCCCGCACAGTAGAATCCACTTCTCGCCAGCTATCTTTCCGTCCAACCCGTGCAAATGCAAAGGAAACAGATTCGGGCATTCGAGCGTGCCTAATTCAGTGTTTTGTAGACTACCACTGGACTTCCACGACTTCAAATCGGAAGACCTGTAAAAGCCTATTTGGCCTGGTTCGGCAAGGCACATTACCCAGCTTTGACTTGGCTCGTGCCAACGAACATTGGGGTCACGAAAAACCTTGTCCAAAAGATTCGAATCCTCAGCTCGGGGATTCGTCATAACAATCGAGTCGAATTGGAAGGAGGCGCCACTGTCACGTGAATACCATCGTCCTGTTCCCTGGCCTCCCATGGGCCGACATGGCATCGTCATAAGCGCAACTACCGTGTCTCGACCAAAGCCTGCAGTATTTGCTTTATCAACCACAGACGAGCCCGTCCACACGTCTCCATAAGGGGTCGTGTTCTTGGGGATTGAGGTGCGTCGCTCGGTCCAGTGCACCAGATCATCTGAGGTAAACCGCAACCAGACCGTGCCATGCCCCTGAGGGAAATCCCTGTTCCACAAAATCCATAGATTCCAACAGTCATTTATCCACAGTGGTCTTTGCGGATCGTTGATCCGACCAGTCGCGGTAGTGACGTGAAATCTCGGGATCCTCGATCCAACGGCATCAGTGGCCTCAGAGAACAATTTCAGGGCGGATGATTGCAGCAAAGTGGCGCTGCCGACCCAGCCAAGCGCTCGGCGTCTAGTTATGAGATTACGCATCTTATCCTCCAGCAAGGCTTCATCGCATTCAGCCCAAACGCCTTCTAAGTAAAGCGAGCTAACTCTAGCAACACCCGTGAGCGAAGCTGCGCCGCGGAACCACCGTCATCGTCCCGATCGCCGTAACAATAGTCGATCCGTTCTCAAGCAGGGCTCCGATTCCAGCGCGCTCAAGACGCAGCTTCGTTGAGAACCTGATTCAGGAACCGCGCTCCGGTCGAGGCAATCGTCTCCGGAGATACAGAGGTGTCTGCCCAGAGTGTTCCAGGCCCGTTTGGCTCCCGTGGAGAGTACCCGAATCCCTCGATCATTAGATAACCGCTGTATCCGATCTTCTTAAGAGCCGTGATGATGCCCCTAAAATCAACGTGGCCAAGGCCTAGAGGACCACGGTCGTTCTCGCTTGCGTGAATGTGCTTAAGTTGCGGCCCTATCGAAGTCAGGGCGTCCGCAATGTCCCGCTCTTCGATGTTGGCGTGAAAGGTATCGATTGTGACTCCGAAGCGAGGATGACCGATTGCAGCGCAAAGAGAGCTCGCTTCCTTTGCGGTTCTGATGAAGAATGTCTCGGACCGGTTGACAGGCTCGATTGAAAGGGTTACGTCGCAGGAATCGAGAACGTCACAGACGGACTGAAATGCGTCAACGGCCCACGACCATTCGTCTTTCGTCGGCCGATGCTCCGGGAGATAGCCAATAGGCGCGTAGAGTGGGCCGCCAATAAGCTTGGCACCGAGAGCCGATGCCGTCTCAACGCAGCTGATCAAGTGCCGCACAGATGTCTTCCTGACCTTGGAATCGGGGCTGATCGGATTGATGCCGGGGGGAAGAATGGCGCACACGGTGCACTCGAGATCGGAGGCCTCAAAGGCACGGCGAATGTCCTTGACGGCAAGATCTGCTGGATCGAACATGGCGATCTCTAAGCCGCTGAATCCCATCTCTCTTACCAGCGGCACCAGTCGAAGATGCGACTGATCGAACTTCGCAGTCCACGCAAATGCACTAACACCAAGCTTCATCGCCAATCTCCTGTTGTTGATCTCGGATCCTAATTAGGAAGGTTTCGTTGCATCGTCTGAATGCGCCAGAACGGCTGGAGAAGCCTGTCTTTTAGTGGCGGCAAGGGATCAAGCTTCTCGTGCGGTTCTGTCTGGTACCAAAAGGCGACGCTGGTGTAGCCATCCTGGCGCTGGTTGGCATGCCCGTGCTCAATGCCTGCGACGATCGAATGATTGAAATAGATGGGATCTGAGATATGAAAGCGATACATAACGTGCGTTCCGGTCCAGTCCTTATTGCCGCGGTGGGAGTATCCGATGAACGGATAGTTGTACTCGTCCCGGAACATCCAGCCGCTTCCGAAGTAGTCCTCCATTCCCGTGCCGTTTATCGAGGCATGCTCCTTGGCCCCATCGATAAAGAACATATCATCGCCCTCGCCCCACCACCCTGTTGAGTACCCCTGCACAGCCAGAATCACTCCGATGAACTGCCCGGTCCCAATCGCGTGCATGAAGTTGTAGTTGTCCTTGCCGTCAAGGTTCACCGGAGGGGAAGCTCCCGCAAGAATGGGAGTCGTAACCTGATGATGCCATTGTGCGTGGAAGCGCCCCTCTTTTGCGGTTGCCGATTCATCCGAGTACTTCTCGTAATCGATGTGATAATAGAAGGCCGGCACGTCCTGTGCTCCGTCGTTGCTGATGGTGATTCGCGCACCCTTGCCGAACGGCATGGGAAAATAGCAGTTCATCGCTTTGTCATACACAGTCAGCGGAAGCGAATGCCAAGACTGATAGGCTTGGCCTGTATGCCCGCCGGGAATGTCCTCAAATTCAAACCCGGTTCCGAAAAAATCGCCGATCGGAACCTCGACGCTCGGATCCGTTTCGCCGTCCCAATACATGCGAAGCACGAGTTCCCGAAGGTGGTTGGGACTTGGCGAGGCGATCGTGAACCACATATGCCGAATCTCGCCTGCGCCATCGATTTGTGCCAGCGGGACCGTGGCGCCGGATTTCACCACGATAAAATCGGCGTTTCCTCCGGACCGATCCCAACTCGACGCTCGCTCTGAAGTGACGCCGGAATGCAACGTCGCCATTCCATTCATGGGCCCTATATCCTGTGCCCAGCAGATTGCGCTCATCGTCAGTAGTACGCCCAATCTCCGTTTCACTCTCGATCCCTCCAATTCGTCTCCCGCCGCCGCCGAATCTGCGCGTGCAGCAGTTAAACAGTGAACCATACGATTCAGGCCTTCACCAATCGAAGCTGCAGTTGTTCGAGAGTCTGGCCCTTTGTTTCTGGATAGACGAACAGCACGACGAAGAACTGCAATAGGGTCATCGCAGAAAAGAACATAAACGGCGCACCGCGGCCCATGGTTGCCGCCACGGTGGGAAAGACCAGCGCGATGCAAGTGTTCATGATCCAGTGGCTGGCGTTGCCAACCCCTTGGCCCTTGGAGCGCACGTGATTGGGAAAGACCTCCCCAATGTAAACCCAAATGACCGCACCTTGCGAGAGCGCGAAGAAGGCAATGTAGACGACAAGCAGCCATACGAGTCCTGACTGGTGAGAGTTGGATGTGAAAATCCATGCCACACCGGCCAAGCAAGCAGCGGTGCCGGCCGCGCCAATCAGTAGCAGCGTTTTTCGTCCCAACTTGTCGATCACAGACATGCCGACCATGGTGAAAATGAGATTCGTGAATCCGATCGCAATAGCCTGCTGATCGCCAGAAATCTGACTGAATCCGGCCGCCGCAAAGATGTTATTTAGGTAGTAGAGGATCGCGTTGATGCCGGCCAGCTGATTGAACGCCCCGATTGTGATAGCGAGGAACAGCGGATACCGGTACTTCCAGCGGAAAACCGGCTCGTGGGCGGTAGTGTGCTCCTGATCAAGCGCGGCGCGGATCTCGGCCAGTTCACCTTCTGGATTTGGCTCGCCCATCAGCCGCAACACCTCGAGAGCTTCGTCGATCCTGTTCTTTGAGGCGGACCACCGGGGGCTGCGTGGAATGCTGAACAACAGGACCAAGAACCCAAATGCGGGGACCGCGGCAACGCCTACCTGCCAGCGCCACTCCGCCGCGCCCAGATGCAGAAGCCGAATGAGGTAATTCGAGGTATAGGCCACCAGTATCCCGAAGACCACGTTGAACTGAAAGGCGCCTACTAGCCTTCCACGCCACTTGGCCGGGGCGAGTTCCGCAATGTAAACCGGGCCCAGCACCGACGAGGCACCGATGCCCAGACCGCCGATGAAGCGGAACACCATAAGCGACGGCCAGTTCCATGCGAGCGCGCTACCCAACGCCGAAATCACGTAAAGGATGGCGGTGATCCGCAGCGTCTCGCGGCCGCCGAGTTTCTGGCCGACGAAGCCGGCACTAAATGAGCCTACCACCGTTCCAATGAGCGCAATCGCCACCGTCCATCCTTTGCCATAATCGCTCAGGTGATACAGCCGGACGAGCGCATCAAGCGCTCCGGAGATGACGACAGTATCGAAGCCGAATAGCAGGCCGCCCAATGCTCCGGTCAATGTCGCTTTCATCAATCTGGAATTCGGTCGCATTCTCTACCGCTTCTTAAGAGAGTTATTGAGTATTCGCTCGGAAATGGGCAATGTGAATTCAGTTTGCGCACGAAGGGTCGACGCACAAACACTGGCTTCCATTCGGCTTCATCAAGTTGTCAGACGATCGGAGGATATGGGCCGCAACTGGAAGACTGCATAGTCCTTTAGTTGATTAGGAGAACCGCTCCAGATAACCTGCACTTCTCCAGCCTCGTCTGCCGTTCCGTAGCATCGGGTGGTCATGGCCTGTCGCTTGTCAAGAAAGATTTCGACCACTGAGCCATCGAGCCAGATATGAACTGTCGAAACATGATCGGCGACCGGGCTGAGCAGCAGCAAGCGATCGCCGATCGCCGCCATCGGTTTTCCGTTCGCATATGAAAATGAAATTTTGAGCAGGGACTGGGTTCCCAATGGTCCCTGAGCCTGAAGCTCCAAGCTGCAAGGCTCCTCGGAAGCGAGAAAATTGAATACGATTTCGCCCGACCGCTCGCGGAACTTCCCGAGGTTGATCGCAACATCGGAACCCATGGGCAGTGGATTGTCCGTTGAGACATTGCTCTGCCGGAGCATCTCCAATTCCGGCGCAACCTCTATCTGCAATTTGCGATCATCGCTCAGCGTTAGCAGGCGCGGCAGCGAGATGCAACCGGACCAACCTGCCTCCATAGCATCGGCACGCGCCCGGGTTTCTTGTATCCAACCCCACAGTATTCGACGCCCGCTTCCATCGACCATGCTTCTGGGAGCGTAGTAGGCACCGTGATCGAGAATGCCCTTGGAATCCGAGTGAAACCGAAGCTCCAATTCATCGAAGGTTCCCACTTCCCAGAAAGTGGCATGCTCCGTGGAGTAAATCAAAACATGTCTGTCGCCAAGCGCGAAGAAGTCCGGACACTCCCACATTTCGCCACTGGGAACCGGGTTAGAGAACGACTGTCCATTCCAGACACCCTGTGCGAGCGGATGGACGTACTCCCAATGAAGCATATCTTTCGATCTGTAAAGGAGAACGGCACCTCCAACCTGAGGGAAACCGGATCCCACCCCCATGTACCACGTATCGCCCTGTTTCCAACCGAATGGATCTCGAAACCCTGTCACCTGCATTTCCGGTGGAGGCCCGGCGATTATAGGTGCGGGCAGCTTTTTGAATTGTCGAAGATCAAGGTCCGTCGATGTGGCTATGCGCTGGGTCTCTTTTAGACCCTCGGCTCGAATGGTCTCCTGATCACGTGGAACCTTCGTCACGCCAGTGTAGACAATGCTCGCGCCTTCGCCGCCCGGCATGACTCCACCGGTAAAAGTTCCGTAGGAGTCATAGCCGTTCTCAGTGGGGCTAAGTGCAATCGGCATGTGCTCCCAGTGAACAAGGTCGGAACTGATGGCATGCTGCCACCCACGCCCTCCAAAGCTGCCGTGAAAAAACACATGATACTTTCCGCCGAAGAAGCGGGGCGCGCAGGGATCGCCCACAAACCCGGCTTGCGGTAAGAGATGGTATTGCGGGCGCAAGTCATCTTTAGCGGGTTCGCTACGAACAGGCGGATTCTCAGAAGCCGAATCCATCGCAACTGGACCAATGGCGAATGTAGTTCTCTTGAACAGAGCGGACGCTGCCGAGGCAAAAACGAATTGTCGTCGGTTCACATGTTCTCCAATTCAGAGATATTGGGATGATTGATCGGGTTGGCCGTGTTGCTGCATCAGTCGGATGACTCTTGCTACCATTTCTTGTGGCGACCAGCGATGAGTTGGCGGCGATTCAACTTCATGGATTTTGTCCCCTCAATTTGACTTACGGCCTCACCGATAGCCTATCTGTTAGGATTTCCAACACCATTAGGCGAGGTTGCAGGATGCACCGATGCATGCTCTTGTCGAAGCTTCAGAAAGAGACCCATCTCGCGCTTTGCATCCTCTTGGCGCCCCATCGCTGCATAGGCACGGGACAGCTTATAATGAGCGGCCTCATCATCGGCATCCAGGCGCACTCCAGACTCGAGATACGGTAGAGCCTCTTCCGGCTTGCTCTTGGAAAAGAGCAGATCACCGAGCGCAGTTTGTGCCGCCCCGAGTTTTGGGTTGATTTGGATGGAACGCCTGTAGTGCTCTTCAGCGGGTTCTAACTTCATCTCCAGGCGATAGGCTTCTCCAAGTTCATATTCGGAATCGGCATCCCATGGATTCGAAGTCAACTCCGTCTTGAACTCCTGTTCCGCCGTGCTCAACGCTGCGCTGTCCTGAGAGTTCGTGAGGATGGTGCGACCCAATTCATAGTGAATTCCTGGAAGGTTTGGGTCAGCCTCGATCGCCAGCTTGTACTGTTTGATCGCACCAGGAAAATCATCTTGCGTCACGTCAGCCTGTGCGAAGATCTGATGTACTCGAGCTGAATCAGGCCATCTCGTGTACAGAGAGTTCAATGCACTGGCAGCAAGTTCAGAATAGGCTCGGTAAGCCACGTACAAGACTTCCTGATCATTCTGACAGGACTGTTCCAATTCGTGCACCACACTCACAATCTGGTCCAGCGAATGCGTCGCCATATGAAACCGCACCAGCGAGACACCTGCTTCAACTTTCAAATGTTGATTGCTTATGTGCGGAAACGTCTCGATCAATAGCCGATCGCCTTCGCTAGTGCGACCTAGCATCATTTCGCTTAAACCCAGGAAAGCCTTTGCATCCCATAGCTGCGGCTTCAATTTAAGAGCTCGATCAAATTCCTTGACAGCCTCTCCATAATCACGCTGCCCGTATGCTATTTGGCCCAGGTTGGCGTGCGCTTCTGCGTTTTGCGGATCGATTTCCAAAATCTTCCGAAATTCGCTCGACGCCTCCTGGAAGTGATGCTCTTCAAGTGCTTCCTGCGCACTCTGGTAGTGAAGCTGAATCTGCTGCTGGATAGTGGCCTGTGCAATGCCGTGGCTAGCCGTAAGCAATATAAGAAAAGACGCGAGCCCAGCGATACCACGGTTACGGAATCCCACACCAACAGTCGACTTAACGTTTGAATCGAGCGCCGATGCCCATTTGGGATCGACTGCCCTACGCTGTATCCAACATTCATTCTTCATGCTGACTATTGTCCACCCTGATGACGCGCGACGGAAGGATTACCACCTGATTCCGTCTCCGAGTGCAGAACTGTCCCTACACCTTGGAATCCAAGCGCCAAATTGAGCCGAGCGATGGCCAGAGCAAATAATCTGGACAGTGCACTGTGCCTGACGACCAATTATGAAACATTGGCCCCGTCGCGCAGCGTGTTGGCTCAGCTACTAACGCCTGGGAAGCGTGCCGAGTACGCGACCAATCACCGGTGGCACATTTGGCACCCTTGTCCAGCGTTCCCATCCGCTTATGTCTCTAGCGGATGGGAACGCGACATGGGTTTACCATCGCAAATGCAGGTCAACCTGTAGGTTGCGCATATTCCCCTGAATCCCGCTGATCAGGCCGTATTGGGGGTTATTGATGTCATTGACGGGTGATCCAAGGTTACTGTGGTTAGCTAGATTGAAGCTTTCCAAGCGAAACTCCAGTTTCGTTTGATCGGCATTCAAAGGTGTCTTGAAGCCGAACGTTTTACCGGCTGCCCAATCCAAGTCGTAATACGCGGGTCCACGCATGATACCGGGATGGGCATTACCCCAAACGCAGCACACTGGAGGAGTAACAAACGCCGCTGGATTCAACCACGTGTTTCGATTCTTTTCCTTCGGGTAAAAGGAAACTCCTGGTACCCGATTGGGGCGCTGTGCGAAATCTGCATTGAGAGTGCTGCTGTCGCTGTCTGTTGGTGCAAGCGCGAGCCCCGATTGGAGCGTCGTGATTCCATCAAATGTCCAACCGCCCAGCAAAGCCTGGGTCACGGCGTTGGCGTTAGATCCAAACTTCTGCCCTCGACCGTACGGGACTAGGATGCTATGGGTCGTGGTCCAAACAACAGCTTGATTGAGATATGACACTCCATAGCTGCCTTTCAGGTCGTAAGGATTCCCGCCCTGTGGCCCACGGGCCCCTATCTCATCGTCCAGCGCTTTCGCATAAGTGAATGCGGAATGGAAGCTATAGCCATTCGTGAACCGTTTCATGCCGGTGATTTGCAAGCCGTTGTAGTTTGAATTGTCGCAAGTGCAATTCAAGTACATCTGTCCCGTAAATCCGAATTTGATATAGAGGGGGCGGCGTTGAAGCAACGGTCCGGGAGCCGGCGGAGCGGCGTCGATGTTGTAGAACGAGTAATCCAGATGGGTACCTCTATTGCCGACGTAAGCCGCGGTTACGCTCGTGTCCTTGCCGAGTTGACGCTCGATGGAAAGATTCCACGAGTCCACACTTGAGGTCTTTCGTTCGGGATACCAAGCCTTGGCAAAGTCGTTCGCAGGCACCTGTGAGGCGGGAATAATACCCGATGACGGAAACGAAGCAGGCTGCGTAGCGGGCGCTCCGGAACTCATCGGGAAGATTGGAGCGTACAATCCAGACTGCTCCACTGCCATCGCTTGAGCAACCGGGTATGATGAGTCCAAGTGATTGAAAGCTGCATCGAATCCATTGATGAAATAGCTGCGTCCGAGTCCCGCTCGAATAACTGTTTTGTCCGTGAGCAGATAGGTAAATCCGACACGTGGTGAGAAATTGTCATAGCGGGGCTGCACATTTGAATATTTGGAAATCGCACCCAAACCTGCAAGGATCAAGCTCCCCGTGTTGAAGTCGTAGTTCACATCTCCACCAGGCCTCTTGGGGCTAATCGGTGAAATGTAGTCCCATCGAAATCCATAGTTTAAGGTCAGCTTGTGGTTCGCCTTCCAGCTATCGCCGCCGTATCCCGCAGCGCGCAATGCACGCTCATCTGGCCAGACGACGAACTGCCCGTACTCAAATGACCCAGGTGCGTCCAATAGAAAAGATGCCATGGAAATGCCGGAATCCGGGACATCTGCGCTACCGGTAACGTTCTGATTGAAGTCGAATTCGCCTCGCGTGTTCTGCGCTAGGGTGAACAAATCTTCGTAGTTCCGACGAATATCGCCCCCCCAACGAATCTCATGATTGCCCTTGATCTTCGTCCAGTTGTTTACGAGTTGCAAAACAGTAGACCGGTCCAGACGGGGCACTGAGCCCTGGGTACCCATAAGCCATGAGCCGACCGGTCCTGCAACCGTGATGTTTGAAATCCCACCAGAAAGGGGCGTCCCGTGATTGATGTTCGGTATGCCTACCTTGTCATCTGTACTGAGCGTGGAGTCATTCTGATACTCGTTGAGATAGAATCGCGCAAAACCCGCACGCAATTCTCCTAAGAGACTGGGTGTGAACGTATGCGTGTAGTTCATTGACAGGAGCTGGTTCCACGAGTTCGCTGTTGAAGGTTGGCCCCCAGCGATGGATGGCCCACCCGCAACCACGCCGAAAAGACTCGGATTAGAGAAATACGACCACATATAGGAGTAGCGTTCAAAGAACTTGTCCTTGTCCGAGAGATTCCAGTCGATGCGCTCATCAATCTCATCGCTGTTGAACGGCGACCTGCCCGTACCAACATAATTGTTCTGGGGTGCCTGGCTTATATTCGCGTGCGGTAGCAGGGCGAGAAGGTTGGCAGAGACCGGATCGATCCGGTCAGGCGGAATAACATTAAGGACACCGTTGTAAGAGAATTGGGTACGTCCGGAACCATCTGCATTGCCAGTCGACGGATCATATATCGGATAGGTGGAAGCGACAGAACTAAAATCACCGCTTCGGAATGCGTCGTTCGGGACGGTCGCAAGCACGCTGGATCCGACTCGACGACGGTTGAGCCGATAATCTGCAAAGAAGAACAGTTTGTTCTTCTTGATCGGCCCTCCAATCGCGATACCGCCAATGTTTTCGTTGTAGGGTGGTACTCCGGTCCCTGTTCCCTGAGGCCCAGTTCCAGCAATCTTCTCAGTGAATGGGTTAGCCGCGAACGACCAAGCATTTCGATTCATCCAATACGACGATCCGTGAATCTCATTTGTGCCATTCTTCGTCACATATTGAGCGACCATACCGCCCAAAGAGCCGTATTCCGGATCATAGTCAGCAGTTGTGATCTTCAGTTCTTGTACTGAGTCTGGCGGAGGAACGATGATTTGCAGCCCTGCGAAACCCCAGGTGATGTCGGTAATTCCGTCCACCTGGTAGTCATTGGCCATCCATAATTGACCATTTACCGAAGTCATAAAGCCTTCGGATGGACTCTCATTGGTTGAGATTTGGAAACTGAACGGTATGACCCCAGGAGCAGTCAGATAGTTGGTTGTGAGGTTGTCGTTGACAACTGGGATGGTTTCAAGCTCATGCTGTTCGAGCAGGTGATCAACGTCCGCTTTTTCTGTTTTCATCTCCGCCGCCTCTGCCGATACTGTGACTGATTCACTCACTGTACCAAGGGCTAACTGGGCGTCGGCACGCACCGCTGAATCGATTTGCAGCACAATGTGCTGTTTCATAAACGACTTGAACCCGGGCACTTCTATTCCTACCGCGTAGTTCCCGGCGATGATATGGGTCACGTTGTAGAAGCCGCTGTCGTCGGTACTCGCCTGGGTCGCGACTCCCGTGTCTTCGTTCGTCACCTTGACCTGCGCGTGAGGAACGGCCGCTCCTGTGTTGTCGGTTACAAATCCGGAAATTGAACCGGAGGTTGCTTGAGCTGCTACCCGATTGGGAGCTGTTAGCACGAGAAAGAGCAGTGCAAGGAGGGGGACTACACCCCAGAGATTCCAAGCACGACCAACTCTCACTTCCGAATTACGACGATCCATATTGCCTCCTAAAGTGGACCATCGTTTTGTACGCTAGCGAACTAGTCAATGTCAACGGAAAAATATATACCGTATTAAATAAGTTGACTATACAATTGAGGATTGCGCATATGAATGGTCGAATTACGATTGGGTCGGCTCACGCAGAAGTCCTTCGAATTAAGTCAATTAACTCTTATGGAAAAATGAGAATTGCGACTTATTTCTTCTTGCGACTGCCGCATGACTCGCGAATCACCAGTCGACAGTTCAAGGAGATTTCTCGGATCGGCAAATCCGGATTTTTCAAGCGCTCGAACATCGTCGCCATCGCAACTTTCCCGATGTCCTGGCACGGCTGTCGCTGCGTGGTGAGCGGGATGGGTAGAAGGCTGGCGTACTTAACATCGTCGATACCGACAATGCGGATGTCTTCCGGGATTTGAACCCCCAAACCAATCAGGGTTTTCATCAGAGTTGCCGCAGTGTGGTCGTTGGCACACAAAAATGCGTCGGGTCGATGTTTCTCAAGTGCGGAACGGAGCAGCGCCTCATCGGCCGGATCTCCGCGCGTTACCAGGTCCTCGTGCTGGTGTAAACCAGAGTCGAATAAGGCTTCCCGATAGCCGGCAATTCGCGCATCGACCGTCGACGCAGATAATCTCTTGCCCAGAAAAGCGATGCGTTTAGCACCAAGCTCGACAAGATGCATCGTTGCGCCATAAGCTGTTCGCCGGTTATCAATGCCGACGAGGTCATACTCCGCTCGAGCTGGATAGGCATTGATACAACGATCGAGCAAGATGACCGGGATCCGCGCTTTGTCGAGCGACGCCACAACCATCTTGTTTACTTCGTCCTTGGCCGGAACCAGTTCCAGGGGGGCGAAGAAAACACCGGACACGCGCTGCCGGATGAATTCCTCGCACAATTCGCGAGCCACCACTTCATTCTGGTCGCCTTTAATGAAGGAATTACCCCACAAGAGCGATACCTTGGTTTCCGACCGATACTGAGTCATTCCCTGGCAGATCGGCTCAAATATCTCTGTCTGCCCTAGTTCGGGAATCAACAAACCGAACAACCTGTTTTCCTGGCCGGTCGGAGCAACAAACGTTCCCGATCCCGGCCGACGGACCACCAGCCCTGATTGCTCTAACTCTTTGAACGCTTTGACTATGGTCATTCGAGCCACTCCAAAGCGTCGCACCAGTTCGGCCTCACTCGGGAGCCTGGCTCCCTCGCGATACTCGCCCCTGATAACGCTTTCACGCAGGGCATCAACTATGACTTTGAATTTGGGAACATGGAGGGGTCCGTCGGTGGCTGCACCCTCTCGGAGAGCATTCGCTGCAGTTTTCATAGACTTGGAGATCATTCTAGGACATCTCCCTTCCGAACTAGCCTGTCTTCTTGTTGAAGCCAAGAACAAGCTAGACAAATATCACGCTAAAAGACTATACCTATGATGGAATCTTGTATATGCTAATTTCACGATCTGAAGGGGGGTCTGAATGCGGATCCTGAGTGCTGGAGAAGTATTGTGGGACATAGTCGAAGGGAAGGAGTTCTTGGGCGGCGCTCCGCTCAATTTCTCAGTGGCATCCCAGAGGTTGGGCAATTTCGTTGTACTTCTGACTGGAGTTGGTGATGACGAATTAGGCCGGAAAGCACTCCGACAAATGAATTCGCTTGGGTTGAATACCGATTTCGTACAGATAGTTCGAGAAGCCCCCACTGGTACTGCGCAGGTCACGCTTGACAAGTCCGGGAGCGCCACTTTTCAGATCGGCCGTCCCGCGGCGTTCGATATCTTAAATGTCAACTCGGACTTGATTAGGCGTTGTCAAACAGTGCTTCCGGATTGGATCTATTTTGGAACGCTCGCAAATTCTCACGCCCCAAACGAGGCGATGCTCCACAGTCTTGTGGAACAGTTGCAACCAGTGAAGTGTTTCTACGACATGAACTTACGAGACGGTCATTGGAACCTGCCATTAATTGAAAGGCTTTCCGCATTGGCTACAGTCATCAAGCTGAACGATGAGGAAGCGAAGCGAATTTTCAACACGAAATTTGAAAGCCTGCCGTATACATTGGAACGATTCTGCGAGCGCTGGTCAGAAGCATTCGCAGTTCAACACATTTGCGTGACAATGGGCAGCGCCGGGTGCGCCCTCTACTCGAACAACAGTATTCGAACGTTCGGAGGCTACTCCGTGGACGTCGTGGACACAGTCGGAGCCGGGGATGCTTTCGCCGCGGGCCTGCTATACGGACTTGATCTCGGCTGGTTGCCGCAACGTATTGCATCTTTCGCAAATGCTCTGGGGGCAATGATCGCAAGCCGGCGAGGAGCTACCCCAGAATGGACCATTGAGGAATGTTACGCCATGATCGATGGACGCCAGAAAAAGCCTGCAAGCGAATCTCAGCTGATGCGAATGGCCTCTGACGGGGAGGTCTAAGAGCAATGAACTGCACCGAGGAGGGTGGCAAGTGAAATCCAAAACGGCGATCGCATTATTCACTATGTTCGGGTTCGCGTCCGGCGCTTCGTACTCCGCCTGCGCACAGCGGGAAGCTTATGATCAACCCTATCGCCCTCAAGTTCACTTTTCTCCGGAGCGCAATTGGACGAACGACCCCAATGGACTGGTTTTTTACCACGGCGAATACCACTTGTTTTTTCAGTACAATCCGTTTGGAGACACCTGGGGACACATGAGCTGGGGACATGCGGTTAGCCGCGATCTCCTTCACTGGCGCCAGTTACCGCTTGCCATCCCAGAAGAAAATGGTGTGATGATTTTCACCGGCAGTGTTGTAATCGATCACAGCGATACAAGCGGTCTTTGCAAGCCTGCCAAGGAGTGCCTTGTTGCCGTCTACACCGGCGATAGCAATACGCCCGATGGTCATAGGGAGACTCAGAATCTGGCTTACAGCTTGGATGACGGCCGCAACTGGAAGAAGTATGAGAGGAATCCGGTGCTCGATCTGCACCTTGCTGACTTCCGCGATCCGAGCGTTAGCTGGGATGAGGAGCGCCACGATTGGATCATGGCAATCTCTCTTCCAAAAGAGCACAAGGTCAGTTTCTATCACTCGAAAGATCTCAAGCAATGGGTACACGCGAGTGACTTCGGACCGGCTGGCGATACCAATGGTGTATGGGAGTGCCCTGACCTATTACGTGTACCTTTGGACGGAAAACAGGGGTCGCTATGGGCTTTGATGGTTGGTTTGAACCCGGGCGCGCCGCAAGGCGGATCAGGAGAGCAGTACTTCCTGGGAGAGTTCGACGGCACGAGTTTCAAAGTTTCGAAGGAGCGAGGCGCCCATGGTTGGACGAATTACGGAAAGGACGATTACTGCTCAATAAGCTTTAATGGGATGCCGGCCGGTGGTCAACCGGTCCTGATTGGATGGATGAACAATTGGGATTACGCATCGAAGTTGCAGACCTCGCCTTGGCGCGGCCAGATGAGCCTCGCGCGGAAGCTCTCATTGGTTCGTGATCAGAGCGGACTGGCGCTCGCTCAGGATCCAGTAATCGATCCTCTGCGGAAGACTGCCGTGCCTCTGCAACTTGAGGCCTTATCCTGCAGTAAAGGATCCGTGGCAACGCTCTCGCCTCCCTATGAGTTGGATTTCGAAGAAGTCAGCCCAAGCGAAAAGAGCTTTGGAGTGCGGATTTATTATGACGATCAGCATTGGACAGAGATCGGCTTTGATAAAGCTAAAGGGGAGTTCTATATCGATCGCACCAGATCCGGGGAAACGTCTATTCCTGGATTCGATGTAAAGACAACAGCCCCTGTCGCACCGGGTCGGCCTTACAACTGTAAGCTGATTATCGACCGATCTTCGGTGGAGGCGTTCGCTCAAAATGGAACGATCGCCATGACGAACCTGGTCTACCCTCCAACGACAAGCAATCGAATCGTCTTCTTCCCTTCCGGTCCTGAAACGGCGAAGGTCCATGCGCATTTATGGAAATTAGCATCAATCTGGCAAGGTGGAGATCGAGAACACGGTGCGAACAGTCGCTAACGAGGACGCTGGCGATGATTCAGCACACCATCGCGCGACGCGCTGCGCTAGACTCGGCGACTTCCCAAGGAATGCGCTGAGCGCGGACAGTTACGACAACCATCCATCGGGAGATTCACCGTTTCCCCTGTACGCGTGACGGTGGCGTTGATGGTTCGTAGAGTAGCCGTGGCCAAACCTTGCATACTTGCTGCGCGTAGATGGGAAGGCCCCGGAGCCGCTGCCACGTCGAACCTTTTTTGTCGTCGGAAGTCTTCTCTAGCAGCGGAAACCCAACCCGGTTGTCTGCGCAAACGACTACATTGATGCGCAGTTTATGACCAGTCTCAGCGGACTCGGACTGCTATCCCGCTATCCCCGAGGACGTTCGACTCACGGGCATGGGACGATATCCGTTATGAAAGCAAAGCATGCGGAGTGCCCGGTTGTTACAACCACGATCAAATACCCAGGAACCGACTCGAATGGGCACGACATGCCTTCCGTGTTCCGACTTACAACGGATTACGGGCTGAACAGAAGTAATCCATGTTGACGTATAACCGGCAATCCGGACAAGAGCCCTAGGAACTTCCTGGCGTTTGTAAACCAATATTGAATCAAAATTGACGTCATTAATCGTTACCTTAACAAGCCAAGATCACCGATACGCCGGTCGGAATGTGATATTGCACGCAGCAGCTGCCGACCGCTCTCCGATAAACATCGGTCACGCGACAGGCTCTGCGTTTGATGTTTCACCGGCAGGCGTGAAAACCATTCGGGAAAGGGAGTCAGTCCCCATTCAGGTGTGCCGCATACTGTGCCATGTCGCGCGTGGCCTGATGCGTCAAATCAATACCTTAGATGACCAGACCAGAGTGCTTCCGTGCGGGCTTATTTTAAGGGTAAGTGCTTGATCCTATAGCGATGATACCCACCGGTCTGAGCTCCGAGTTGCTGATCCGGCATCGGTCAGCCCGGGCCGTCTGATTCCGAGTTTGGCGGAGTCCCGCGTCGGCGTGTGTGCATGGGGTGTGCCGGAAAGGTGGAATCCGCTCATCCGGAAAGCGATCGGGAAGGTTCACCACACGGTTACGATTCTCCTGGAGTCACGGTGTCTGCACCATCTGGGTGGCAGTTACTTTACTTTTGGGGTAAATGGACTGTTCAACCAGCCTCGTAAGATCGGCCGATTGTGGAAGCCGCCGGTACAACGGGACAGACCAGAAAGCCGTGCGGATGAATCGACTTCAGGCCTGATGAGGTGAGTCTTCCCAACACAGGGCGTTACCTAAACACAATCACGTGTGTAACTTAGCTATACAGTGTGCGGGCTATGCGTCCAGTTCCCGCATGGCGACTGTTGCTTGCGCTCCTCGTCACGCATACCAACTTCAGCGTTTCGGCAGCCATCGGCATGCTGGCGCTGTTCGGCGTGTCGGTGCAGACCGGCGTGATCATGCTGGAGTACATCAACCAGTTGCGAGCCCACGGCCACACCATCAAGGATGCGGCGGTGCACGGCGCTGTACTCAGATTGCGTCCAATCATGATCACAATGCTGGTGGCGACGCTGGGGCTCATTCCGGCGGCGCTGTCGCACGCCATCGGCTCGGACTCGCAACGGCCATTCGCGATTGTGATTGTGGCGGCTTGATTACCGATCTGCTGATGAGTATCTTCCTGCTTCCAACGCTCTACGTCTGGATCGCCGGACCCCACGATGTTTTACCCTCGCCTGAAGCGGAGTTCGCGAGCGAGTAACAAGGTGCGGCGCAACATATTGCTGCGCCGCAGCTTCGTCAGCGCCAAGTGGTATGTGCGCGATTAGGATTGTCGGGAGGCTGAATGAACAGGCAAGCGGTCTGCGAACAGATCACCCAGATTGGCATTATTCCCTGCGCGCGAGTCGAGGCCCCCGAACACGCCCGGTTCGCGGCAGAGACGCTGTATGCTGCCGGCATTCCCAACATCGAGATCCCTCTTACGCTACCTGAGGCGCCGGAGGTCATTCGCGACCTGGTCGCGCTCTATCCCAACATGGTGGTCGGCGCAGGCACCGTGCTCGACACCAGGGCGGCCGAACGCGTGATCGAGGCAGGTTCGCGCTTCCTCACCAGCCCGGGATTCATTCCCGAGGTTGTGGGCTGCGCCAAAGAAGCCAATGTCACAGTGTTTCCCGGCGCCTTCACGCCGAGCGAGGTGATCGCCGCCTGGAAGGCAGGGGCCGATTTCGTGAAGATCTTTCCGGTGGCAACGGCCGGCGGCACGCATTATATGCGCGCGCTCAAGGTGCCGCTGCACCAGATTCCGCTCATCGTCACCGGCGGCGTCAACCAGCTTACTGCTTTCGACTACATCCTGGCCGGCGCAAGCGCCATTGGCGTGGGAGGGGAATTGGTTCCACAGGAATCACTCATCAAGAGGCAAGGGGAGCGCATTCACGAACTGGCACGCCGATTCTTGAGCATGGTTGGCGAAGCCAGGGCCCAACTGGCGGCGCAGTAGTCTCGAAGGGATTATCAAGTCGCTTAACAATCACGCGGAAAGCTCTAGGAAATTCCTAAAATCGTCCTCTAGGGCCGACCATTCTTTCTCTCGCTTGGAAGGATTGTTTAGGTGAATCCCGCAGCCCTGCAAATCTTCAAAGGAATGACCGCGCCGTCCGGCAATTCAACTGCAATCTCATCTTCTCGCAAGTGACTAATTTCAAATATCTTAGAAACATTTTTAGGTACGGCTAAGCGGAAACTTTCACCTTATGCGTAAATTCCTGGCGAAACTTTCACTTTATAAGGTCTCTTTTTTTCACGTTATGAGGTCGCAGTCCTCATAAGTGATTGAAAATCAGGGCCGGGAACTTTCACCTAATGCGTAAACCCACAAGGTGTGGGTGCACCCATAAGGTGAAAGTTGACACCGCATAAGATGAAAGGCGCACATTTTTAAAGACTTGCATTTGATTCGACCGGAGCGCCTGTGCATCGCCAAAATAGCGATCTGCTTTCGAATCAAGTAGTTAAATGGCGCATCCATTATGAACGATCCCCGTGTAAAACTGGTCTCATGTTGCGCTTGCTGAGGCTTCTTCCTATATTGGCTATTGGTTTCCTTTGCTCTCGCCGCGACCTGATCTTGGAGAATCTGGCTCTGCGGCAATAGCTTACGGTTTTGACGCAACGTCACCCTACGCCGCGATTTGCCGCTCCGGATAAATTGTTTTGGGTGACGTTGAGACGGCTCTGGCCGGGGTGGAAGCGGGCATTGATCCTCGTCCGGCCGGAAACTGTTGTTCGCTGGCATCGTACCGGGTTCAAGTTGTACTGGACATGGCTTTCGCGGCATCGGGTCTGCGTGGGAAGAAGATGCGTCAGCAGGGAATTGCGCGAACTCATCTTCCGCATGGTTGCCGAGAACGGGACCTGGGGTGCGCCCAGAATCCATGGCGAATTGAAAGTGCTTGGCTTCGATCTTTCGGAGCGGACTGTCCTGCGTTGGATGCGAAAAGCGCCGAGAAATCCCGATCCGGCAAAACGATGGGCGGCGTTTCTGAGCAATCAACGCGAAGCAATCGCCACCATGGATTTCTTTACCGTGCCGACGCTCTCCTTTGGCGTTCTCTACTGCTTTTTCGTCATCGCGCATGACCGTCGACGAATCCTCCACTTCAGTGTGACCAGACATCCGACAAGTGCTTGGGTCATTCAGCAGATGCGCGAAGCATTCCCCTACGATTCAGCCCCCAGCTACCTGATCTTTGACCGCGGCTCGAATTTCAATAATGAAGTTATCGATACAATAAAGAACTTCGGCATCCAGCCGAAGCGAACCAGCCTCCGAAGTCCGTGGCAGAACGGTGTCGCAGAGCGTTGGGTTGGCAATTGCCGCAGGGACTTGCTCGACCACGTGATCGTCCTCAATGTGCGGCATCTGAAACGGCTCATGAAAGACTACGTCCGTTACTACCACGAAGATCGGACACATCTTGCGTTCTTGAAGGGAACGCCGACTGGTCGTGTTGCAGTGAAGAACTCCGATGGAGGCGATGGAGTCATTTCCGCGCCAAGACTCGGCGGACTGCATCATCGCTACGATCTCGCCGCCTGATACGCTCGTTCGATCTCCTGTCCCCTGCATGGACGATGGACCGCGGAGTAGACGTGTGCCCGCCGACTGCTCACCGTCCACTCAGCGCAGTCGTCGCGACAACCCGTGGTCACAGAGACGCACCTTTCTGACGGGATCTTCCTTGCGATGCTGCTGCCGGATTCCAAAGTCAGGCG
>Ga0326727_10010531_pt1 | contig 21999 bp, 14 predicted proteins | sample MB2enrmetagenome_FD_207643 | JGI IMG/M metagenome (GOLD analysis project Ga0326727, IMG submission 207643) | Lab enriched peat soil microbial communities from McLean, Ithaca, NY, United States - MB29MY | ecosystem: Environmental > Terrestrial > Soil > Wetlands > Peat | place: USA: New York...
CGAGCTTTGCAGCGCATTCTGGGTGGGGAAATCAGAGGAGTAAGTGTAGCCGCTGACATACACGTTACCAGAGCTGTCCACCGCGATGCCGGTGCCATAATCGCCTAGCGAGCCGCCCAGGTAGGTGGAATAGATCAACGCACCGGTGGGGCTGACCTCGGTCACAAATGCGTCGGATAGACCCACATTACCGAGCTGAAGTGGATTCTTGGTGGGAAAGTCTGTTGATTCCGTGGATCCGGTCACATAGGCGTTCCCCGCCGAATCAAGCGCCACGGCTGTGCCGAAATCGGCCCCCGTACCGCCGATATAGGTGGAATAAATCAAGGCGGAGCCGTCCGGTTTCATCTCGGTCAGGAAAGCGTCCTGAATGCCGCCGAAATTTTGTTGGAACGCCCCGGAGGTGGTGGGGAAGTTATTCGAGGTTGTACTCCCCACCAGGAAGATATCCCCGGCGGCATCCAGATGGATCTGGGCGGGCGTATCCACCCCTGTGCCCCCCAAGTAGGTCGAAAATAAGACCCCAGTGCCGGCGGGATTGAATTTGGTGACAAAAACGTCGCCGTCACCCCCGTAATTTGTCTGATAGGCGGTTGAGGAAATGGGGAAGTTGGTGGAAGCGGTGACGCCCGTCACATAGGCATCGTTGGCAGAGTTGACGGCAACGCCGTAGGCGGTATCGCCCCCGCTGCCGCCCAAATAAGTCGAGTAAGTCAGGACAGGGTCAATGACCAATTTCTGATGCCGATTGTATTTCCCCAGCACAAAGCTGACTTTATTTCCATGCACCCGGTAGCGGATGGGGACTTCCCGCTGCTGCTTGCCCTCCCCTTGATAGGCCCGCGGCTGTTGCAGGCGCACTTCACTTCCGCCCACGCTCAGGACCAAATCCCCGGTCGAGTCGATACGAATTCCTTCCGCCCCTTCCCATCGCCAGGAAATGATCCTGGGGTTGGTTCCGGGGGCTAATTCGAAATCATTTTCCAGCCGCCCTTGCCGGCCGTAATAAATCAAGTCCACGCCAGGATACACTTGTTGATAGCGGACACGGGCAAAGGTGGGGATATTCGACCGCCACTGCGCCGGGTCGTTCCCTACGAAATAATGGGTTTGGCCGGGAAGTTGTTCTTCCCCGGTGATGGCGGGCTTGGTGGCGGCGCCTTGCAGGTCAAGGCGTAGCCATGCGGTGGACTTTCCTTCGCCCTCGCTTCGCAGGCCGAGCACCGCGGCGCCGGGGGTCAGGAACAGCGTGTAACCTGGTCCGCGGGCCAAATATTTGACCTGCGGGTCCACCTGCCCCTGGTTTGCCTCAAAACTCAGCGGCAGAACATAGGAACGGATTGGCGAAGGTAGAGGGGTCTTGTCGGGGGAGGCGGGGTTGCCAGCCCACCCGGGGCTGGAATGCACCAGGCAAATTCCAACCACGAAGGGAATGAGGAATGATCTGAACCGGCTCACAGTTTTCAAAGGTCCTCTTGTCATTACTTCGGGGTCGCTCGGTTGGTTGGATTGCAGTTTGGCGACGGGCGACCGCCGGAATCCTTCTCTTGATTCTGTGCGTCCTCGGGCGCTGGGATAGCTACTCGCCGGTCGTCAAGTTTCGCAAGATACCGGTGAAGTTATAGCGCAACTGGATGAAAGCGGAACCATAATCGTAGTGGACGCTCATGGTGTAGCCGAGTTGGACGGTCACATTCTTGTACTTGTTGATCTCCAGATACGCACCGTAGCCATTGTCACGGGCTATTCTCGAAGGCCCTGCACCATAAATGTTGATGTACTCGCCGCCGGTTTCGAAGAACTCATCCCAAAAACGGTTGTGGTGTCCATCACCGCCCAGGAGGGAATCCGGCGATACCAACCGGCTGAATATCTTCTGCGGCCCGATGGGGGAGAGCCCGTAAGCGGACCCTTCCAAGCGGTAATATTTCTTGATGGTAAATGCCCCGCCGACTTCCCCATTCCCGATATTGCCGAGGGTTTCGTAAGGGCGAGCGAGTTCATAAGGACGGGACATGACCTGCCGGTCGATGGTCCCCGTGCCCGCTCCGAAATTGAGAAAGGGCGTGAAAATAGCGTCATAGCTAAGAATCTGGTAGTTCCGGTCGAGGTGGTTGAACCAGTCCGCCGTCATGCGCCCGTCGGAAAACGTCTTGACACTATTGAAGCCGCCCGCCCCGGTGAGGATGGACGTGATGTTCGTCCCGTTGTGCTTGGTGTCGTAGCGAATGTCGATGTACGGCGCCCCGATAATCGTGGTGGTCCGCCAGTCCCGGGTGGCGATGACCGAGAACGGGGTGCGAACGGTATAGAGCGGCAGACCGATGTCGGCCGAGACATGCGGATTGAATTTATATCCGACGTCGAAGTTGTAAGTCACAACCGTGCCCATGTTAAAGTGGTTTCCCTCGACCTGCACAAAGGCTGTGGGCCCGGTGGTGTCGGTATCGGTACTGGCGCTGGCGGTCTTATCCGGCGCAGCGGGTTTCTGGTCGGGAGTGGCTTGTGCCATCCCGAATTGTGCCATCAAGAAGGCAACGAACAGGAACGTGTAAATTGGCCTCACTTCACGTGTCCCTTTCCTAAGCAAATTTCCTCCCACGGCGAACTCCTCAGCCGGGGGAGGGTGAGAGTCTGGGCGAGGAGCGCTTTCTTCTCGGCGCCTCTCCCACTCCTTATCTCGGCCGGCGGGCTCGACTGACTCTCGGTTGCAACCTTAATAAGAGCAGAGCTTGCTGAAACTCGGATCGCACTTCTCGTTGAGCTTCCGGTTGGTGGAAGTCCCCGGAAAGGTCCGCACTTTCAAACCACCGCACGCTGAGATGCGCATTTACCGCATAGAGGTTTGAAGGAGGGCGGCAAATGTTTGTTAAAATCTCTTAACATCTTCCGCCACCGCTTCTATTACTTTATACCTGAACGCGAAGCACAGACTCACGACGATCCCAACTCGCACAGAGTCGTGCGTTAAGAACGATACATCAATAATTGTATCAGCACAATAGGAGTTTGTGAACCCGCGTGTGAACTTTTGTCGCGGGGCTCCTCCTCTTGAATCCTTTGGCGCCTGGAATTAGACTCTAGGAGCCAATCTGGTCAACCCTGGGAGTTGGTTCTTGTCTGTGCCCCTCACCACCTTTCGAACCCCATTGCCAATGACGAGAAGGGAGGCCTTGTTAGCTGCCATGCTGCCAATGCTGGGTTCGGTGGGTGCATTGAACACCAGCTGGCGGGAGGTTCGACGGCGCTACCACGTGTGCTTGTCCTCCGATGCCATTGAATCTGACCCTGATTTGTTGGGCCTGGTGCATCACTCAGGCGTAGCGGACGTTTGGACGGCAGGATTTCTTTATGGCCATTGGTACTACACGCCCGAGCGCATTCAAGCGAACCTCCATCGAATCCGCCAGGCGGGCATGGCGGCGCACGTCGTCAATGTGGCCCTCGGCCACCCGGGAGATTCCCTGCGCTCGCCTTCCGCTGCCATGCCCCTGATCCCGCCCGCGCCTTGGCGGCCCGGAACCAGAATCGACGGGCGCACGCGCTGGGGCACGTCCTTGCATCCGCCCGCCACGGAAGAGAACGCCGCCGCCGTTCGCCGGCTCGAGCAGATGGGCGTCGACCGCGTCTTCCTTGATGACGACTTTCGGGTTGCCGATTCCCCCGGTACCGTCGGCGGCTGTTTCTGCTCTGAACATTGGGAGGAATTCCGCCGAAGTCACGGTTATGGGCAGGGAGCGCGAGAAGATCTGATCCAATCCATCGAGCACCGGCAATTGACGCCCGCTGTCCGCAACTGGGTTGAATTCTGGTGCGATCATCTCGGTGCTTGCTTTCATGCCCAGCAAGCGGCCGCCCCGCACCTTCGGTTGGGGATTATGGTCATGTATCTGGGAGCGGAAAAGGCGGGCATCCGGCTTGCGGATTATTCTTATGCCCCCTTCCGGGTTGGAGAGCTGATGTTCTCCGATGCCCAATTCCGTCCCGTGAAGGGAAAAACCGATGAGCTATTTAGTGTGCTCTTCCACCGGCGCTTTGTGGGTCCGGAGATGGCGTTCAGTGAGACCACCGCCTTCCCCGCCGACAAACTCTCGGCGTCCAACATGGCTGCGAAGCTGGCAACTTCGACGATTGCCGACGTCCGCAACACGATGTTCATGAGCGGCATTACGCCCTTCCCGCGCTCTCATTGGGCTGTGCTCGCGCCGGCGATGAAGAAGCACGCCGCCTTCCATCGTCACCTGGCGGGGCACAAACCTTACGGGCCGTTCAAGCACTATTGGGGTGAGCACAGCCGCTACGTGGGCAACGACCGCCCGTACAGTTTGTTTCTGGCCAGCGGGGTTCCCTTTGAGGTCACGGGCGAACCCTCGAGCGAAGGCTGGACGTTTCTCTCCGATGCCGATGCGGGCGGCCTGGAGGGAGCGCGCATCCCCTCGCCCGGAACGGTGTTCCTCAGCCGTTTGAAAATCGCGGGCGCGCGCCAGTTGAATGAGTCGATGGTGGATTTGTTCAGGCTGAAAGCGGAGCTGCTGCCGAAACTGCGGCAGTTTCCAATCGTGCTGGATGAGAAGCCGGTGGTCTGCGCATGGTATCCCACGGCGCGGTCGTCCCTGCTGTGGAACCTCTCCGAGCAGCGCGAAGCCTTTACCCTCGAATGCGCAGGCAAACGACGCCACGTCGAGATCGGCCCACTTGACGTCGAGCTGGTGAGAAACGTCGGACCCTCAACCGCATAACGGAAAATAACTCCCATGAGATTACAGGGGAGCATGCTCTCAGCCTGAGGATTAACACATAAGGAGATCCCACGGTGTGGACACCAAGGAAAATTTCTCGGAGTGTTGCCTTGCCGTTGGTATGCGGCTCGCTGGCGATTGGGTTTCTATCGTTCATGGGAACACAAACGAACCGCGCAGCACAGGGTCCGGCGTTGGAAGGGACTATTGAGGTGGACGCAAGCCAAACCGCCGGAAAGGTGCCTCGCTATCTTTTCGGCCAGTTCATCGAGCACGAGCACAAGACGATTGACGATGGCCTGCTGGCGGAACTCTTGCACGACCGAAAATTCGATGAGGGGGATCTGGACGGCAACGGCGTCTCCGCAGAGTGGGTGCCGGAAGAGCGCGTGCAGGATCGATATTGGGAGTTGCGGAATGGCCGCGGCGTGAATGACCGCTACTCCATCGACCATCGCATCTATTACGGGGGCGGGGCTGCACAGGCCATTGAGCTCACGGGGCCGGGCTCAAATCATGCCAGCGTTTACCAGATCGGCCTGCGATTTGCCCAAGGTCGAAAGTATGTTTTTTACGTGTACTTGCGGAAACACGGAACCGGAAAGGGATTCGTCGAAATCGACAGCTTGCGTGGGCCCGTATACTTCCACAAGGACTTTGAGGTTGCGAATGATCGCTGGGAGAAGTACACGGCGGAGTTCACGGTGCCCGAGGACACTGAGAAGGGCCGCGTGCGCATTGGCTTTGTGGGCAGTGGGAGCATCTGGATTGATTCCGCCTCGCTCATGCCGGCAGATAATGTTGAGGGTCTGCGGCACGACGTGATTGAGGCCTTGCGCCCCATGCACATCCCGGTGCTGCGTTACCCGGGAGGCTGCTACGCGGATTACTACAACTGGAGAGGCGGCATCGGCCCGCGGGATCAGCGGCCCACCGTATGGTCGAGCGTATGGCACGAGTGGAATTCCAACGACTTCGGAACCGATGAGTACATGGAACTCGCCCGCCTGCTGGGATACGACGGGCATATCACCACCAATTACATTTCCGGTACGGCCCATGACGCCGCGCAATGGGTGGAGTACGCCAATGGTTCGGTCAGCACCCCGATGGGCCGGTTGCGCGCACAAAACGGGCATGCGCAGCCTTACGGCATCAAGCTGTGGGCCGTGGGCAATGAAGCTCCCGCCCTCTGTAGCGGGGAATATACCGGTGATACGAAACTGAATGACTACGCCAGGCGCTTTCAGGAATTTGAGAACGCCATGAAGAAAATCGATCCCTCCATCCGGGTGATGGCGTCATCGGTGGGGAGGACCCAATGGGTGCGGGAGCTGCTCCAATCGGCGCCGGTAAAATTGCTTGCCGTATCCATCTATACCGGTCCTCCGCACAAGGGCGATGAAATCTGCGATCAAAACAGTTTTTATCAAGGCGTCGTCGCGGAGCCGGGGCAGTTCAAAAGCAAATTGGAGGCGAACATCGATGCTCCGGGGAGCCTTTTGCCCCGCGATCCTTTTTTTGCCATCACCGAGTTCAACTCCTGGTGGCTGCCGGAGACGAAGGACCCCGATTACCATCTGGCGAACGCGCTGTACTTTGCCAGTGTTTTCAATACCCTTCTGCGCCATTCGAATAACATATTCCTCGCCGAGAATTGCTCGCTCATCAATGTGCAAGGCATGGTGGAAGTGAATCCAGTGGCCATTAAATTGACCCCACCTTATTTTGCCTACCTGCTTTATGTCAACCACATCGGCAGCGAGGTTCTGAAGACGCTGACGAACGCATCGCCGGTACCTTTTAATCCCCAACTTCCCGCTCTGGATGCCCTTGCCACACGGGCGCCGGATGGGCACACGGTCTACCTCGCGGTGGTGAACTCCGCGCAGAATGAGGCGGTTTCCGCGCAGATTCATCTCCGCAACTGGCAGCCCGCGGGCGCGCCGGTTCAGGTCTATGAACTTAATGGCAAGAGTTGGGACGCGCTCAATCCATACGGGAGCGCTGACCATGTGAATATCGTGCACCGTGCTTTCCAGGTGGGGCAGGAGGCGTTTGCTTACAACTTCCCGGCGCACTCAGTGACCGTGCTGGAACTCCCCGGCAGTTCGACTGCACATTAAACTCAATTGTCGCTGCTTACGTTAGCCACTTGATCGCGGCGCCTTGATTCGGAACAACCGCCACCTGCATTCCTCTGTTCCGTGCGACATTCTCGAAGAACTTGTTGAGCCCCCCTTCCGGGGACACGATGGCGATTCTGAACCACAGATTCCATACCCGGGAACAATGCTCTCCAAGCACATGCATGTCCATAACGGGAATGGTTCCAGCAACCTCGGTGACATCAAGGACCACTGCCCGGTCGGCGCGTTTCTCACTTTCGGCTTTTACGCAGTCGAAAAGGTCGCGTAGATTAACAAGACTGTAGGGGCCCACAGCCTTTATCGACAAGTGGCCATCGATCTCATAAACTTGCATTTCCAAATGCATATTTGACCTTTTTGTTGATCCCCTTGCTGGGGTTGGCCGGCGCGAATAAAGTCTTGCGTGCGGCGGGTTGCAGATCGGCGTCACGAAAGGCTGGTGGGGGTTTCAAGCGTCGAGAGGAAGAACTGGAGCATCTCCACCTCCCCCTCCAGGTTCGCCAGGGCTTCTTGGGCGGCCTGCAAATCTCCCTTGCCCGCCGTCGTCTGGAGTTGGAGCGCGGACTCATAAGCCCTTCGCGCCGAAACGTTTCTTGCCGCGGCTTTAGCGAGGCGCGCATTCGTCTCGACCGCACGCAGGTCTCCCCGCGCCATCCCCTCCCGGATGTCCGCCAACAGGGTTGGCCAAGCAGCTCGGATGAGACCGACAACCTCGGTGAGAAAATCCCGATCGTCACCCACACTGCTCAACGCCCGGCCTACGTCAAAAACCTCGGCGTATTGCTGCATTGTCTCCATCTTTTTTTTCCACTTCTTGGACAAACTCAATCACAATCCTCTGGGGCCCGCCCCGGTTCATGCCGAAGCACTCCGAATCAGGCTCGGGAGTGCGTCTGTCCGGCAAGTGACGGACCGCCCCTGATCATTCCACCCAGCAGTCATTGAGGTTCGCGCCCAACTCCCCGAGCAGAGCGGTGCTTACACGAACTTGCCAGGGGACGCCTCCGGACGTCCTTGCTCACGGTGTTCCCTGGCCATGTCCTTGCCAATTCGGTCGTGAATGTAACTCATGCAAACTCTGATCTCGGCCTTGAGGGAGAGGATGTAGCCCCAAGAAACAGCCAGACCTACTCCCAAACCCACCACGAATGCGGCCACGAGCTTCAACATGCCGGCAAGCCCCGCCAGCAGGCAATGTCTCCCTGCAAGTACCGTCGCTGTTTGTATCGTGCCATGTCGCGCTTTCCCGTAATAACTCGTGTGGGTTAAGGATCAGCACGGGAAGCCGGTCACCTCGATTCTCCGGTATCGGAAGGCAGAGGTTGAAGGCGCGCGATTTCCTGCTGCTGTCGGCAAGCCTGGCGTGGAGACCCATGTTGCAGTCCAGACTGGCCAACGTCAGGGCCTTTTCAGAACGAACGCGCTCTTCCCGCCGTCCTCTTTTTAACAGCTCTGACTTACACCGCACCACTGCGAAGCAGAGTTCGCAGCACCTCGGCGACCTTCTCAAATTCGGTCGACTTGTCGAAAAAGAAGCGAGCCCCGCTCTTCTGGCATTTCCGGCGATAAGGCTGGTCGCTGTAGTTGCTCAGCATGATCACGATCGGCTGGGGCTGATCGTTCTTCAGACTTTCCAGGACGTCGATGCCGCTACCGCCCGGCATGCGAATATCCAGGACGACCACGTCGGGTTTGGCCCTACGAATTTCCAGCACCGCGTCCGGAAAGTTGCCCGCGTGACCGACAATCTCCACTCCGACGACTTCCCTCAGCCGGGACGTCAGGCGTTGAACGAGGGCTTCCGAGTCATCTACGATTAAGACTCTCATCGCGCCTCGATTCTAATCATGCCGCCGGCAGCGAGCCGGCGCTATCGTTGGGAATCGTTTTCTTGTGTAGGACAGATAAGAAGGTGGAGGTAGTGTTTTGTACTACAGGTCAACCCACAAGTTGATTGCGTAGCGCGTAGTTCATCAGCTCGGCTGTGGTCGTCATGCTCATCTTCTCCAAAAGGCGCGCGCGATACGTGCTCACGGTCGTCACGCTCAAGTGCAGCAGCCTGGCGATCTGGGAGATGGTCTTTCCTGAGGCCATCAACCGCAGGACTTCCAGTTCGCGGTCCGAAAGCCGCGCGTGGAGAGGTTGGTCCGCTCCCCGGCTCAGGTCCAGGGCAAGCACCTCCGCCATTGCCGGGCTTACATACCGGCCGCCCGCCAGCACCTTGCGGACCGCCTTAATTAACTCTTCCGGGGCGCTGTCCTTGTTCATATAGCCGGCGGCCCCGGCTTTCAGCACGCGCTTGCCGTACTGGTCTTCCGAATGCATGCTCAGGACCAGCACCGGGAGGTTCGGCCGCAACCTTCTAAGGTCCGCGAGGATATCAACACCGCTCCGTCCCGGCATGGTGACGTCCAGAATCACCACGTCCCAGGCGTGGCGCTGAACTTGGGCGAGGGTCTGCTCGGCGTTCTCCGCCTCGCCACAAACGGCGTCCTTAAACTCGCGCGTCAGGATCTCGATCAGCCCTCGGCGCAGGATAGCGTGATCATCCGCGATCAGGATCCTCATCATGGTCTTGCTCCCATCACGTGCGAGGGGCCTCCGGAATCCGGACCTTCACCGTCGTACCGTTTTCTGGAGCGCCGCTGATGGTCAGTTCTCCTCCCAACAGCATGGCCCGCTCGCGCATTCCCAGGATTCCGAGCCATTGGCCGCTCGCAAGTATATCCTCGGAGATCCCTCTGCCGTTATCGTGAACTTCCAGAGTCAGCTCCCCGTCTTCCCTTGCCAGTCGCACCTTGACCTCGCTGGCGTCCGCGTGCCGTGCCACATTGGTGAGCGTCTCCTGAAAGATGCGGAAAATCGCCGTGGCCCGCTCCGGATCGATGGCCATATCGTCCGGCGGCAGATCCAGGCGGCAGGCGGTCCCCGTACGCACCTGGAAATCCTCCCCTGCCCATTCGATTGTGGCCACCAAACCCAGGTCGTCCAGCATTCCCGGCCGCAGCTCGGTGGCGATTCGGCGCACGGTCCGAATCGACTCCTCAACCAGTTTCAGTAGTGAGGAAGCCCTCTTCAATTGGGGCTCCTCGCCTTCTGGCAGCTCTTGCGCCAAAGAGCTCAAATCAATTTTAATGGCGGTCAAGGCTTGGCCCAGTTGGTCATGAATGTCGCGCGCTAATCGCTTCCGTTCCTCTTCCCGGATACTTTGCAGCCGCCCGGCGAGCGCCCGCAACTGGTCGAGAGAGCGTTGCAGGTCCTCCTCCGCCCGCTTGAGTTCGGTGATGTTGCGAGTGATACCCCAGACATTGACCAGCATTCCTTTCTCGACAATCGGAATCTGCGTCCGGAGGAGGTGCTGGCGGTTGCCTGCCTTGTCGAGACCTCGAATCTCCACCGTCCCGCTCCGCAATCCACTTTGAACCGACGATCGCAAAGACTCCACCCTTTCCTGATCCGAAGCAGGAAACAGATCTCGAATTCGAGCCCCAATCGGTTCTATGGCAGTCGTGAAACCCAGGATGTGTGCAAGGGCCAGGTTGCACTCGGCAACGTAACCATATTGCATAATCCGCTCAAGGATTTCTTCATCCGGCAAGTTGATGGGAATGGGCTGGTCCAGATCCACGCGCCAGACGCCTTCGTGGCTGTGCTCAATGAAATCGCGGTATCGCTGTTCGCTTTGACGCAGCGCCTCCTCCGCCCGCTTGCGCTCGGTGATGTCTTGTACCATGCCCACGGCGTACACCGGGCATCCGTGCCTGTCCTTAACTAACGAGACGGTCAACAGCCCCCACACCACACCGCCACCCTTTTTGAGATAGCGCTTTTCGATCTCGTACTTATCGCGTTTCCCTGCTGCCAGCTCGCTATAGAGCCCCCAGTCCAACTCCCGATCCTCGGGGTGGGTAAACTCGGTGAAGGCCATGCGGCTCAATTCTTCCTCGCTATAGCCGAGCATCTGCCGGAGCGCAGGGTTTGACTTGATGGGATGCCCTTGCATATCCACCAACGCCATGCCGACCCCGGCATTTTCGAAGGTCGCGCGGAAGCGCTCCTCGTTTTCGCGCGAAGCTTCCTCAGCCCGCTTGAGTTCGGTGATGTCGCGAGTGATACCCCAGATATTTACCAGCATTCCGTTCTCGACAATCGGAATCTCCGTCCTCAGCAAGTGCTTCAAGTTACCCGCCTTGTCGCGGCCCCGAAGCTCCACGGTCCGGCTCCCCAATCTACCTCGCACCGAAGACCGAAAAGACTCCAACCTCTCCTGATCCGAAGAGGAAATCAGATCGCGAAGGCGTAATCCCGTCACCTCTTCGGGAGAGGAGAAGCCAAAGGTGCGTGCAAGCGCCGAATTACACTCGGCGATGTACCCGTATCGCAGGATTCTTTCCAACATCTCTTCCTCTGGCAAGTTGATGGGAATCGGCTGGTCCAGATCCACGCGCCACACGCCTTCATGGCTGTGCGAGATGAAGTCCTTGTACCGCTGGTCGCTCGCGCGTACCGCCATCTCCGCCCGCTTGCGCTCGGTGATATCTTCCACAAATCCGTCGTAGTATAAAATCTGATTGTCTTTTCCTTGAATCGCGCGAGCGCTTTCCCGCACGAAGATCACCGACCCATCCTGCTTTCTCCAAACGCCCTCCAAACCCTTGACTTCCCCATCCTGCGCCATCCGTTCGTGGAAAATTTGCCGGGGATTAGTGGGCTCAAACCCCTGCTCTTCCAGGTTGCGCTGAACCAACTCATCCAGGCGCTTGTACCCCAGCATCTTCACCAAGGCGGGGTTTGCCACCAGGATCTGCCCCGTGGGGGTGGTGCGGTAAATGCCGACCGTAGCGTTTTCAAAAAGGCCTCGTAAGCGCTCGTCACTTTCCTGGAGTGCCGTATCCGCCCGCTTGCGCTCGGTGATGTCCTGTACCGTGCCGCGGAGCCGCGTGATCTGGCCACTAGCATCGCGTAGCGGCTCCCCTCGGCCAATCAACCATCTTTTCGAGCCGTCGGGGCGGACCAGTTCCAGGTCGAGCTCATAAGGAGTCCCCGTGGCGAGGGTGTTCTCCACCGCCGCTTTCAGTCGCTCCCAACTCTGCGGGGCAAAGATCTGTGCTTGCTCTTCGTAGTTGGGCGCAGCCAGTCTCGGATCCCGACCCGCAATGCGATAAAGGTTTTCATCCCAAGTGACGGTGTTCGTCCCGACCGCCCACTCCCAGACGCCCATCTGGGCGGCCAGCAAAGCTTCTCTCAGCTTGGCTTCGCTCTGGCGTAGCGCCTCCTGTTGTTTGACCCTTTCTGCAAAGTCCCGCGCCGCCGTGTGCCGATGCTGGGCCACCATGACCGATCCCAACAGCAAAAGCGCGAGAGTCCCCACCAGCCCATCCAACACCCTGTGCCGGTGGTAATCCGCGAGGGCTTCATCCCGGTGAACCTCGCGGGCCAGACTATAGCCAGGCACGCCGATTTGGCGCGCCACACCGAATACGGGCTGCCCGCGATAGTTGGTGAATTCGGCAAATGCCACATCGCCTGCAAGGGCCACGCGCGACTCAAAGGACCCCCCGTTCAGTGGCCGCCGGAAGAGCGACGGCACGCCCCGGGCCTTAAAGAGCGGAGAAAAAATAAAGGCCTCTCCACTCTTTTTCCACACAACGAAAGTCTCACTGGCCATTTTGGGGACGCTCACTGATGCGAAAATGGGAACGATGTCCCGCCAGTTTTCCGTCACCATGACCACGGCCCCGACTATACGGCGGGTGGGGGGAGCCGATGATGTGGCGCGGTCTTCCGCCCTCACGGGAGCGGAAAGGCTTAGCCAAACGTGGCCCTGCTCCATGCCGAAGGCAGCCACCCGGTATTCGCCTGCCTCCTGGACCTCCTGGCAAGCTTCCCGAAGGCCTTGAGCCATTTCCGGCCGAAGGCCCGTTTGCGCCACGATTCGACAATTGCGATCTCCAATTGCGCCCCCGAGGAATCCATTGTCAGAGGCAATGTGGCCCATTCCATGTTCCACTCCTCGCCGGACTGCCGCCACTTCGCTTCTGCTTACCCCCGCAGTAAGCAGGTGGATCGTCCCGCTACTTTCGGCCACGGCCATCGTATCGGTCCGTCGCTCGTTCAGCCACAAGCCGCTAATCCTTACCCGATCATCGGCAGACCCGGACAACTGCACATTCCAGTAAGCGAGGGTGTCCAGGTACTCCGCGCGCAAGTCGTGCCAGATGAAACCCACAACGACCGTGGCCAAAAGCAAAAAGCTAAGGGCATAAAGCGGGATGATTTTCTTGAGGGAGCCCAGAGTAGCATGACCGTTCCCGTCGTTTCGTGTCCCGGCGGAAACAGCTTCCGTTCGTTGCTCTGAGGGTTTCATATGCACACCGCGTCTGACTAAGGAATATCCCAGGAGTCGTCGGCAACCAAAAACCTGCAGGGTCCTCCGCCTATCGTCCCCATCATGCCGGCAGCTCCGGCGAGCTCATGGGGAAACGAGGCAGGCAGTTTCTGAGATATGAGGAGTTAAAGCGGACGGGGACGCCAGACCCAAACACCCCAACGCCCCTGGTTGGCGGTCCGTTCCCTGGTCCGCAACGGCCATCATTATTGCGCTAACGGAATCGTTAATCAATAGGTCGTTACGCGTCCCCGGTGGCAACGGGCGCACCCTGAGGGAGAGTGAATTAGCCAAGGGAGCGCTTTCGCCGTGCCGATGAACGGCAATAAGTTGGCCTATTTTCACGATGACTCGATGAACCGACCTCCCAAGGCCCCGGTAATCCGATTCCGTTGTCCGCCCTTGCAAATTGCCCGGCGAGAGAATATTCTGCGGCCCACTTCCTAATTGGAGGGTGCAATGGGTAGACCCAAGGTGATGGTGGTAGTGCGTAGCGAGGCTTCGGTGGAAAGCCTGGTGGCCTTGGCGTGCCAGTTGGCCCAGGGGATGGATGCTGACCTCACGGCTTTGCACGTGGCGGTGGTGCCTCTCTTGACTCCCCTGGAGGTCCCCGATGAAACGATCGACCATCCGGGCAAGGAAGTGCTTGCCCAAGCCAAACTCGTGGCCGAGAAGTTTTCCCGGCCGATTTCCACGGAGCTCCTGCGCGCTCGGGAAGTGGGTGAGGCCATTGTGGGTGTGGCCAAGGAAAAGGGTGTGGACCTCTTGGTGATGGGCCACCACCGGCCCCATGCCCACACTCTGAGCGAAACGCTGCTGGGTGGCACCGTTCGATACTTGGCTCACCACGCGCCCTGCCGCGTTATTGTGCAAATTCCTGCGCCGAAGCAGAGGTAACCCGGCGCGAGTAGGGGTACGAGCGTCCCGCCCGTGTAAGGTCATGGCCGAGACGGCCATGGAACGTCAGGTCATGGCCGAGATGGCCATGCCACGATACGTACTTTCATTTCCCAAGGAAACGGTCCGCGCATGAGTGAATCCCCCGGCCCCACACCTCAACCCAAAGCCCGCAAAGGCCCGAAGACCCGTCACATTCTTGCCGGATTAATTCTGGGAGCAGTGGGCGGAGTGGTGGCGAATCTGGCGTGGGGAAAAACTGCGGCCCTCGCCAACCTCGTCCGCTACGGCACCGAGCCCGCCGGACAAATGTGGTTGCGCGCGCTGATCATGGTGGTGATCCCGCTGGTCTTTGCGCGTTTGAGCTTGGGAGTGGCGGGGCTGGGCGACCTGCACAAGCTGGGCCGCGTAGGTCTGAAGACGATGGCCTTCTTCCTCATGGTCACCACCCTCGCCGCGGTGCTGGGATTGTGCATGGTCAATCTGGTGCGCCCCGGCGTGGGACTATCGCCGGAAGCCCGCCAACGCTTGCTGGCGACCTACCATCAGGACACCAGCCCCTCCAAGGAAGCTCTCCAACGCGGCCAGTTTGGAATCCAGACGCTCGTGAACGTGGTGCCACGCAACCCTCTGGGAGCCGCTGCCCAGGGCGACATGCTGGGGGTGATTTTCTTTTCCCTGGCTTTCGGAGTGGCGCTGGCGCTGCTCCCGGCAGACCGCACCAAGGTTCTGATGGAGGCCCTGCGCGGGCTGGGTGACGTGATGATTGTCATCATCGATTTGGTGATGCGTCTGGCGCCTTACGGGGTATTCGCTTTGCTGTTCACGGTGGCGGCAAGGTTCGGGCTGGATCTGCTCGAGCGCCTCGGCTGGTACATCCTGACGGTGGTGGCGGGGTTGGCCATTTTCGAATTCGGCGTTTATCCGGTGCTCATCAAGGTGTTCACCGGCTGGTCGCCGTGGAATTTTTTCCGCCGCGCCTGGACGGCGATTTTAACGGCCTTCTCCACCAGTTCTTCGAACGCCACGCTCCCCACCACGCTGGAAGTTTGCGAGGATTCGCTGGGATTGCCGCGGGAAGTCTGCGGTTTTGTCGTGCCCTTGGGGGCGACGATGTGCATGAACGGCACAGCCCTGTTCGAGGGCGTCACCGTGCTTTTCATTGCCCAGGTGTTCGGAATCAATCTGCCCCTCTCCGCGCAGATCGTGGTGATGGTGACGGCCATTCTGATGGCGATGGGGGCGGCAGGCGTCCCCAGCGGGGCCATTCAAGTCCTCATCCTGGTGCTGGAAGCCGTGGGGGTGCCGGGGGAGGGAATCGCCATGGTGGTGGGCGTCGATCGCGTGCTGGACATGTGCCGCACCGTGGTCAACGTCACCGGAGACATGGTGGCCGCCACCTTCGTGGCGCGGTCGGAAGGGAAGGCAGCGCGGCCCGCTTAGGCCCCACCAGCAACCGCCGCAGGAGACATCCGCATGTTCAGGCCTAAGACGTGCCCGCCCGCAATTGCCGGCGCCCTGCTGGCGTTCGCCTTTTTCTGCGTTGGGATGACTGCTCAGGAGGGCGCTCCTCCGGTCAAGACTTATACGCCAGCGCTCGAGTTGGTCGAGCAATATCCTACGCCGGTCATCACCAGGACCTCTCCGGGCGCGGAGGACATTGGATTCGGGTTCGAAGGTGGAAGTGTTCTCAAAATCAAGGGGACTTATCACCTTTTTACCACGGAGATGATGCCCGGCCACTTCGCAGTAAAGACGCGGATGGCGCATTGGAGCAGTACCGACCGGATTCACTGGACGCGTGTTGCCACCTTGTATGAGTCGAGCGGCGATTTCACGGGACAGGACCCGCGCGCTTCGCTCTGGGCGCCCATGCCCGTTTACAACGCCGCCGAGGGTCGATGGAACCTCGTTTACGTTGCCTATCGCTGTGCCCCCAGCACCAAGACCGAGTGGCGAGGCAATTTCGAGGGCCGCATTTGGCGCGCGGTTTCCAAACAGAAGGGCTACGGGGGCATGGGCGGCCCTTATGAGGACGTGGAAGTCATCCTCGAGCCTGACGCCCATTCCCAGCCTTGGGAGGGCTTGCAGGGAACCGACTCCTTCTTTCCTTACCAGGTGGGAAAGCGCTGGCTGGGCTTTTATGGCAGCGCCAATACCGAACACTTGCCCGTGGAGCACTGGCGCGTGGGACTGGCGGAAGCCCCGGCGCTCGCCGGCCCCTGGAAGCGCCGGAGCGAGGGCAACCCGGTGAGCATCGAAAAGCGTTTCGCCGAGAATCCCATCGTGACCCAACTTAAAAATGGATATTACGTAGCAGTATATGATAACGACGTTGAATATTCAAATACTATAGGCTATTCATGGTCCGCCCCGGGCGACGGCGTGCATTGGGCCCCGGGCAGGCAGTTGGTGGTGCAGCCCAAGGGGAAAGGCTTCTGGGCGGATACCGTCCGCACGCCGCTGGGCCTGATTCCGGAAGGGCACGGCCGATACACGATGTTCTACACCGGCTATCAGAATCCACGCCTTGCGGGTCAGCCCCTTTACGGCGGGGTGGGGTTCGTCACCGTGAGGGAAGCGGGCGATCGGGCGATCGGTTCATCGGGCCATTGAAAACCTTCCGACGCGGGGAATGGGTTTATCTCCGCTCACTTTTCCGGCAGAGGGACAAACATATCCTCGCAGGCAGCGGGACTTCCCGCCGTGGCTTTGCCTGCCACGCGAACGTCTTTGCCCGTGGGGAAAAAGTTCACCGGGCCGGGACCGAGCGTGACGTCCGCAAAATCGGCGGCCACCCGAGTTTTTTCCGGGGCGCCGAGAAGGACACCGTCAAAGGTAACCCCCAACCGGTGGGTGGAGTCGAATCCATCCAGGGTGATCAGGCCGGGACCAAGCACCCGAACGTTGCGCAGGAGAATGCCGGTAAAAGTCGGCAATTGACCGCGTTCCTTCCCGTAGAACGAGTAGTTGGAATCCATCAAAATGGGGTTCTTCGTATTGCGAATGCAGACATTCTCGTAGACGACGTTGTGCACCAAGCCGCCGCGGCTGGAATTGGATTTGATGCGGATGCCGTTGTCGGCCCCGTCGATGGACAAGTCGTCGACACGGACGGCGCTGACTCCGCCTTCGGTGTCACTCCCGATGGAGATTCCGTGCCCGGTATAGAAGTGGTTATGCGTCACGCTGATGTGCGACGACGGGCCGAGGGTGTTTGCCTTGATGGCCACCTGGTCGTCGCCGGCATGAATATAGCAATGCGTAATGGTGACGTTGGTGGCGTTGGCGGGATCGATGCCGTCCGTATTGCGGGCGTTCCTGGGCGTATCGATGATCACCCCCCAAGCCGTGAACCCATTTCCCCCGCGATACAGGACGTGGAAGTTCGGCGAGTTCTTCAGCGTGATGCGGTAGAGCGTAAAGTTGTCGGCCGCCGTGAGCACCATAATGCGCGGGCAGTTCTGGTAAAGGTTCCTGACCTTGGCTTGCTGTGCCAGGTCCCACCAGGAAACCTTGTCGCCCGCCAGGCGCGCCCCTCCGCGGCCGTCGATCACGCCCTCGCCCATCACCGCGGCGTTCGCGACATGGTCGGCGCGGATGAGCGGTTGGCACCCATCGCCCTTTTCCGCCACTCGCCCACAACTTCCGGGTGACACATCATAGTCACGGGCCCGGCGCGAGCCGAAGAGGGTGGTCTCGGCATCGATCCGCAGCGTCACTCCCGCGCGCAATTGGAGCGGCCCGGAGAGAAACGCCCTCGCTGCCCCGGCACGCTGGAGTTCCACGGCCTGGCCGGGCGGGCAGGCATCCAGGGCGTTCTGGATTCGTTCCGTGTCCATGCTGTCTTCGTCGCCTTCTGCCAGGGCTCCGTCCTTTGCCGGCGCGAGGTGCGCCTTCAAAACCGTACAGGTGGGAGGAATGACCGGCTCGCTGACGTGGCGCGTGTCCTGGCCGAGCGCGGGGATAGACAGGAATACGATTACCCCAGATACCATCCGAGCCCGCATGCGCGCGTACCTCCGTTGATTCAGACTTTCAGTTTTCCTTGGAATGCAAGCCTACCAGAGGGCGGCGCAGGCGGCTGCGGTCTTCGTGGGCAATGCGCACCAACTCGAAGGTCAATTCCTGCGGCCGGGCTTCCCGCACCAGGACGCTGGCGTGGATGCGATGGAATCCCGACTTGACCTCAAGGGGGACCGCGCTGCCGGGTTTGATGTGGCACTGGCTGCGCGCCACGCCGCCGCCCAGACTGAGTTGTTGGACGGAAACCTTGTGATGGTCCTGCCCCGGGTGCACCATTCCGCTCAGCGGATTGGGCAGATTCACGCGCACATAGCGCCGCTGGCGCAGCCAGGGCGTATCGGGGTCGGGATCGAGGGCGGTCAGGTTCAACTCCGCCTCGCTCAGCCCGCACTTCGGTGCAAAGCGCTTGGCCCACTCCGGGTCGATTTTCCGCAGGGCCTGCATGGCCGTGATGCGCAATTCGCGGGGATACTTCCAGCGCCAGAATCGCCTGCCTTCGGCCAGAGGGCGTAGCAACGCTGCGGCCTTGGCCTCGCGCAGGCGGCCCAGAGCTTCAATGGCTTTGATTTGCAAGTACGGTTCGCCCGGGTGGGAAAACTCCTTTTCCACGATGCGCATCAGCCGGGGGCTGGTGCGGAGGTCGCCCGACATTCCCAGTTCGTCCACCACCTCGGGCAAGACGGAGGGATCGAGGAGGTCATAGACCTGATCCAGCAGCTTGCCCCGTTGCGGCGCCAAACTGTTGGCCAGTTGCCGGACCACCACATCGTGCGCCATCGAATCCCACTCGCGGAGGCGTGGGGGAAGCAGTTCTTCCAAAAGTTTGGGCTCCAGCCGGCTGAGCAGCGCCACCTTGGAAGCGGCCTCCGGCGCCGGGCGGGTCTGAAGAATTTTGCTGAGATGGGCCACCGCTTCCGGGCCTACCGCTTCCACCATTTCCAGCAGCCGTTCCCACTCATCCCGGCGCGCGCAACGGTGGATGCGGGTGGCGACCTGGTCCACCGTCGCGTGGGGCATCCGCCGCAGCACTTCCACCAAGCCTTCCGGAATGCGGGGGGCGCGCAGAGCTTCCTCGATAAATTCCGGCAGGGGATTGCCCACTTTGACGCGCGGCCAGAGGATGCGTGCCAGTCCGGGCTGCCGCTGCTCCAGAATTTCCATGGCCTGGAAAGCTTCGTGGACGGCGGGATACTGCCGGCGAGCGGCGGCTTCGTGGCTGAAGCGCACAAAGGATGCCCCCAGCATGGTTTGCAGGTCAGCGTTTCCTTCCTGGCTTAACGCTTCGCCCATGTGATGCAGGGTGGTTTTCAGCAGCGCGGGGTCGGCGCGGGAAAAGAGGTCCGCCATTTCCGTCAAGCCCGTTGCGGCTTTGCGCCGGGCATCCACCTCGGAGGTGTGCACGCACTGGGCGTAGTTATCCAATATGGCGCGCGCGGAGTCCTTATCACCACGCCCCAGCAGCTCCTCCACAAATTGGCGGATGTTGCGGGGCGGGACAGCCCAAGCCTCCGGAGAAAGGAGCATCTTGCGCTTGTGAGGGTCGGGCACGCGCGCCCAGAATTGCCGGTCCAGGATTTCGGCATGCGCTTCCACTTCCATGCCGGCGCGCCCCATTTTTTCCTCATTCACTTGCAGGATATGGCGCAGCGAACCGATTTCACGCTTGAGCCGGTCCAGGAGCTCGACGACGGCGTTGGTCTTTACGTCGCCGTGTTCGTATCGTTCCAGTGCAAACCGCACCGCCACGCGTTCCGCGAGTTGGAGCAGCAAGGGATCGTCGGGGCGGGGAGGCTCGGTTTGCGAGCTCAGGCTCATCAGCGCTTGCGCCAGGGCGGCCTGCCCGGGCGCGGGCAATTGATGGAGGTCCTTTTCGACGGCGGTGATTTGCTCGGGTGAATCCGCTTGGTCCGCGGTCTTGCCAAGCTGCGATAACCATTGCAAGACCTTGAAGACATCGGCCTCTTGTGTGGGCTGCCCCGCCAGCCCCGGCATGCCCGGGCTGGTGGTAATGCGAGCGGGACCTGCACCCGGACCTGCGCCCGCGCCAGTGCCCGGGCCGGCGCCCGGGCCGGCGGGATTGCTGCGCGCGCCTTCTGCCGCCGCGATGAGCTGGAGCAGCCGCTGCGGGTCCTGAAGCCAGCCTTGCAATTTCTGCGCATCCGCTCCCAGTGAGCGGGCGGCGAGTTGCGCGGCCAGCCCCGCATCACCCAGGGAAGAATCCTGTGCGACAAAACGCACTTCATTCACCCGGATCGTCCCTTTGTCGCCTCCCAGAACGGTCCTTAACTCTGCGGCCAACGGTCCGGCTTTGGGCGTACGCGAGGAAAAGGCGCGCACAAAACGCCAGAAATCGTCGACCGTAACGCGGGGAGAAAAGTTGATGCTGGCGAGGCCGGCGGAGGTGAGCAACAGGGCAAAGCTGCGGTCCGTGGGACGCTTCTCCAGGGGTACGCCATCCAGCAGGACTTGGCTGCCGGAAACTCCCAGGAGCAGGCCCGCTTCCCCGGAAAATTTCAAGGACGCGCGGAGCTCGTCCCAGGCGACTCCCAACAAGGAGGTGGTGCGCTCGTGCTCTGCTCCATAAAGGCGTACGGTTTTCAGGAGGATGTTGAGACTGCGGGCGAAACTTCGAGCTGCAACGAGATTGGACGCGTCTTCCATTTCCCCTTTACCAATTGCCGCTCCGTCGCACCTGTCCCGAGCCCCGGCATGGCTCAGCGGTTCTTAAGTACCATGACTGGAAGCGTAATTCTACAGTACAAAGGTACTAGTGAACAGCATTAACCGGTGCGCTACGGGTTAATCAGGATTTCACTCCTCGAACGTCGCTTGGTCAGCCGCGCCCCGATGGTTGCAACGCTTAAGCTTCAGGGGCGATTGCCGGCCAAGCGTTCACGGCTGCCCTACCCGGCGTTCCGCAGGGTGGATGCGGAACGAGGGGTCGGGTCGCCGCGGCGACTCCTCCTACGCCTTGCGCAACTCGATGGCGACGTGGGGGCGGGCCTCATGCCATAAGCGCGGAGATGATCCCGGGTCGGACTTTTTGTCTTAGTCAATTAATTAGGGTACGATTCAATTATTTCATTGACTTATAAGGTACCGTTTGATACACTTTCTGCCAAGCCAGTCCCGCTGGCGGCAAGGCCGCGGCCCTAATCAAGGGGTCAGCGTAATCCATAATTAAAAGCAGTGGCTGGTGCTTCGTGGCTTGTGGTTAGCGAAAAGCACTAGAACCAAGATCCTGTGACCAAGTCCCGCCCCTCGCCTCTTTCCACTATCCACTAGTTCGTAGAGATTTGAGGCGGAAAATTACGAAAAATCGCAGTTGGCGAGGGTGTCGCCAAAAACGATTATATTTATGAAAGTACAGTTAGTTAGCAGAGATTCGAGGCAATAATCGACGAAAACTCGCACTGGAAACGATTATGTCTATAAAAATAAAGCTAGTTAGCAGAGATTTGGTAGAAGCGCGATGCGGGATGCAAAGAATCAAGCTATTGAAAATAGGGAGGTTAATCTGACGCAGGTGAGGAGCAGAGGCAGTGATACAAAAAGATGTTAAAAATGAAGGATGATCCGACTATGTGCATGAAAACAAAGGCGGCGATGGGACAATATGTCATGCGACGAATCCGGCCATTTACACGAAACTGCACGGAGATAAGTCGGGGCGGAACTTGGTATGATGGGTCAGACGAGCTGGCATTATCCTGGCAAGCAAGCACGCTCTTTGGGGGCTTGTTGCGTCGCAATAGGCTCAGATTTGAGGGCGGATTCAGGATAGAATACCTCCGGCATG
>Ga0326727_10010532_pt1 | contig 21996 bp, 22 predicted proteins | sample MB2enrmetagenome_FD_207643 | JGI IMG/M metagenome (GOLD analysis project Ga0326727, IMG submission 207643) | Lab enriched peat soil microbial communities from McLean, Ithaca, NY, United States - MB29MY | ecosystem: Environmental > Terrestrial > Soil > Wetlands > Peat | place: USA: New York...
AGGCACGGGCCGCCCGCGGCCCGCGGTAATGGATGGCGCGAGCCACCAACTCCTTGCCTGTGCCGCTTTCACCTTGGATGAGCACGCTGGAATCCGAAGCCCGCACGATGTTCACCATCTCCAATACCTTGCGCATGCCGGGGCTTTCAGCCACGATATTTTCTGGGGCGTAGCGCCCCTCGACCGCGCTGCGAAGCTCGCGTACCTCCCGCTTGAGGTTGCGCCGCTCGATGGCGTGTTCCACGGCGAGGAGGAGCTTCTGCGTGGACAGGGGCTTGGTGAGGTAGTCGAATGCGCCTCCCTTGACGGCTTCGACGGCGGAGTCGATTGTCCCGTACGCGGTGATGAGAAGGACCTCCGGCGGGTAGGGCCGGGCCCGGGCGGCCTGCAGGACGTCCAGACCATTGCCATCCGGCAACATCAGGTCGGTGAGGACGACCTCGAACTCGCGCTCATGCAGCGCCTGGCCGCCAGTGGCCACGGTGGGCGCCTCTTCCACTTCGTAATGATTCACCTCGAGGAGATCCCGCATGAACTTCCGTATGATCTCATCGTCGTCGACGACCAGGACCCTATGTCCTCCCGGCATGATATGCGGCCTCACTCATTTCTCGGCGATGCCCGGCGGATATGGTTCGCTATTTCGGTCAGGAAAGCCCGCGCGGACAGCGGCTTGGGAATAAAGCCGTCGCAGCCGGCGCGCGCCGCCCTTTCAGCGTCCTCTTTGCGTGCCTGCGCGGTGAGGGCAACCACGGGAATCCGCCGCGTGGCGTCACGCGTCTTCAGGATGCGCGTCGCTTCCAACCCGTCCATGCCGGGCAGGGCGATATCCATCAAGACGAGGTCCGGTGGGTGGCCCGCGGCAAGGGCAATGCCCGACTCCGCGGTGGATGAGGTAGTCACTTCGTAGCCTTCCCTTTCCAAGAGAATTACGATGAGATTCGTTATGAGCTGATCGTCCTCGATCAGGAGAATCCTTTTCATCGCAAGCGCCGCAAACATAGTATGCATCAAGGGACCTTCAAATGCAAAAAGTTTCTCCCGACGGGCAAAAGGCACTACCTTCGTCGCAAGGAGCGAGTGATATGAAACGGATCGTGGCCTTGGTCGACGAGATCTACGAGGACCTGGAGCTCTGGTATCCCAGGATCCGGCTGGAAGAGGAGGGCTGGAAGGTCGTCGTAGCGGGACCAAAAAAAGGCGGTGAGTACCGCGGCAAGCATGGTTATCCATGCATCGCCGATGCCGCGATAGACGACATAAAAACGTCGGAGTTCGACGGGCTGTTCGTGCCGGGAGGCTTCGCCCCTGACAAGCTGCGCCGCCTCGAACCCGTCAAAGACCTCGTACGGCAGTTCGACGAGGAAGGCAAGCTGATTGCCTTCATCTGCCACGCCGGTTGGGTGCTGATCTCCGCGGGCATCCTGCGGGGACGGCGCGCCACAAGCACGGTGGGGATCCGAGATGACATGCTGAACGCTGGGGCGATCTGGGTGGATGAGCCCGTCGTCGCGGACGGCAACCTAGTCAGCTCCCGCACGCCCGCGGACCTTGCCGTCTTTGCGAAAAAGATGGTGGAGTGGTTGAAGCGGGGTGACGCGGTGGCTGCTGTCGGGGCGTAAAAAAAGCGGCGGCAGAGAGCCGGCCGCTTCAACAGTTTCGTTAGCTTATTCGAGCGCGATGCTTGTCGTCCCTCGATAGCTGTGATATTGGGTGAAGCTGCCTTGGTCTCCTATAGCGAAGATCACGTCGAGGGTGGACTGTCCGCTCTTGATGTAGGCGTCCGCTTTGAGAGCGACCTCAAGCGTCGTCTTGCCTGCCGACTGTTTGATTGCGTAGGACACGAGCGTATCAGCAACATCCGCCGGAGCATCGCTGTGACGGTGTCCCTTGCCCACCTGGGGCTTGAACGTAACCTTCCCGTCCTTCACGAAGCCCATGAAAATGTCGGCTCCGTCCATCCGGGGTGAACCCAACCCGACGGCGACCCACCCGCTGGTATTCCCAACCACTGCAAGATACAGGGTGCTGCTGGAGCGGCTGGCGTACAAGGTGATCTGCTGGTCGAAATCCTGGGAGAAGCTGTATTCGCCTGACTGGATGACGCCGTCGACGGACGGCTTCTTGGAGCTCACCCCGAGCTTCCCCTGCGCAAACGCCGACACGCCCACCCCCGCGAGGAGCACGGCTATCACCACTGTCGTTACTCGCAATTTGCTCATTTGACCTGTCTCTCCTTCACCGAAAAGATAATGACCTGTCTGTCGGGCGGGCAACCGAATCGAGAACACAGACCGCTATTTCTTTTCTGTCGTGATCGAGAGCACGTTTCCGGGATAGATGCGGTTAGGATCAAGGAGGTCGTTGCGCTCTTGCATGAGCTTCAGAAAGTCCTTCCATTCACTCGCAACTGTCCCGTCACCACGCAGGGAGCGGTAGATCTTCCATAAAGAGTCCCCAGACTGCACCACGCGGGATGGGATAAGTTGCGGCCGTTGTGGGAGCATAGCCGGCAGCTGCGCCGGCGTGATAAAAGACGGCGGCGCAGCTGCGGCGCGCACGACGCCCAGGGCAATCGGCCGATGCAGGTTGATGAGGACGGCCGTCCCCATCAGCGCAGCAGCGAGGACAAAAGGGCCGAACGCGAAAACCCAGCCGTGCACCATGCGACGGATTGCAGAAGCGGCCGGGCCGACAGGAGCCACGGACGACGACGACCGTTGCACCGCGTTCCGCGGCGCCGGCCCTGGCAAGCCTCCGCGCCCGTGCGGGGTCGATTGCCCGAGCGTCGCCTGCCTTCCTGTCGTGTTCTGCGCATGCGTTTGCGGTTGCGCAGCGGTCACTGGCTGGAGACGCTTCGGCCGCGGTTTGCGTGGGGCTCCGCGGGGGGGGGCCTCCGCAGTCCGCCGCGGCGTCCGCGGGACACCGCCCCGCGAAGTGGAACCGACAAACGAAAGGCGTGCGGCGGCCACCCTCATCTGCTCGGCTGCGCGCGTTGCGGGCAACTCGTCGTCGGAGAAGTATTTGTCTAAAAAGAAAGAGGCGGATTCCCGCGGAGATCTATTTTCCGAAGGGTCTGCGTGAGGCGCCGGTTGTATTTTTGCATATCTGGCGCTCTTCTGGGCGTTCTTCCACGCCTCTGCCAGCTCGCGTGTCTCTGCGGTCGAAATGTTTTGCCTCCGACCATGCACGTTCAAGGCAGGGAAACAGATCCGCAGGATAAGGAAAATGAGATGGGCATTCTCATTGCTCAAGTCGTCTCGCAGGGAAAGCAAGTAGAGATAGAGGAGAAGCCTAGAGTCGAGGGATCCCTTCAAGCGGTTGGCCAGCTCCACGCTTCGACGGGCAAGGAGTTTCTTCTCCAAATAAGTATATTGCGTGAGGTCATACAATAGCTGCTGGGACACCGGCGGATCATCGTTGAAAATAAACCTTACCGTCAGCTCGAACTGAGTAAGGGTCAGGGAGCCGGGGAGGCTTGCAGAAAGAAAATGGACCAGTCTGTGCGGCGGGACTCCGCTCATGTGCATAACGCATGCCGCCTTCACGGCGCCGTCTGCGGTAAGAGAGGTTATCGTCTTCAAACGGCGGGCAATTCTGCCCTGGGCGGATGGATGCTCTAACTGCCCCAGGTGGCGCGAGATCTTCGACAGGACGTCAGAAGCTTCGACCGGACGATCGCCCAGCAGATCATCGAGCAGGGCGTCGAGCCGACGTGTAGGGCCATCATCGCCTAGCATGTCACGCTTCCGAAAAACACTACCGTGGTCGGCATTCCGGTGTCAAGAAACGGCACAGCGTAATGATTATGCCCTTCCGGACCGAAAATGAGGAGAATGCAGGGATCACGGGTTCTCACCAAGGTCACGAGATACCGCACGGAAGGGAAACGGCGCTCCACCTCCAACGCATATAGGAGGAAGATCAGGAACGCGCTTCTTTCCCTGACGCGCACCGTCATTCTCTGCGCTACCTCGGAGCAAGTGGATGCGGCCGCCGCTCTTGCGCAGCTCATCAGTGCGCAAGGTATGAACAACCATAACTATCTGCTCTTTCTAACGCTCTTGGAGACGAACAATCCCTTCGTCATAGATGTTCTTCTCGGAGAGCGAAACCCGTTTCTTCTCTTTGCGCCCATCAAGCCAAACTGGTATTTATTGAAGGAAACCTTTCGCATCCTGGCCAAATACAAGGGAAATGAGCTGTCGGAAAAAGCTCTCCTTGCCCTCATGGGATTGGTCCAGAACGCATACAAGACCTCCAAGGACGGGTACAAGATATATCCGCTCAGCCTGTCGGACGTGTACAGCATCGGCAAGCACCTTGACAAGGAAAGAGACCAGTTAGAGCCCCGCAACCGTCTACTTCTTGACATACTCTTCGACATCTACTATGTTGGCATCGACAGTGAGGATCGTGACACCATCCGCATTGGCATCAAGGCCAACGACATCAGGATGGCTTTCTTCGATACTACAAAGAAGATGGTGGACGCTCTTCCTAACGTGCTGCTCGTACGGGATTCCGTGCGCGCTCCGATCGGCGCGAAAAGCTTTTCCTGGAGTCCAGAGACGAGCAAGCAAAGCGTTGCCTCTCCCCCGCTTTCAAGCGGAAAGCCGACGGTACCAGCGGCGAAGTCAAAGTCCCCGGTAAAGAAAAAAGTAGGCACAAAAGCACGACGAAACACGTAATAAATAAGTAAATTTGACAACGTAGAGACGGACTCATAGAATCTTCTATAGCATGGAGGAGGAGCCGCGCCGGTCGCAGGCATGCGCGGAAACGCGGCCCGACAAAGAAGGGTGGTGCTTGGCCGACGCGCAGCCGGTGGAGGGCGCGGGCCAGGTCACGCAGGGAGATCGAAATGCTTCAATTTCCCGTATTGGAGTTCTGGAACGAGGAAGATCTCTACAAGCTGCAGGTGCGAGCCGTCTCACAGTTCATGAAGTGCGACACGCCGCAAGCGGTGGAAGCTTCCTTGGAGTTCGCGCGCTACCTCAACGACCAGGGCCTCGACTCCGAGAACTACCCTCTGTTCCTCGAAATATTGAGAAACGAAAACAGCTTCGTCACGGAAGCGCTCATCGGCAAGGAGAAAGCCTTCGACCTTTTCTCCCGTGTGCAGCCCAACCCGTACATCGTCCGCTTTTGCTTCCAGGTGCTTCGGTCATACAAGCCGGGCGGGGTCAATGACCTCACGCTGGAGCTGATCTTTGGAATCCTATACCGCGTGTACCACAGCGCGAAGGAAGGCAACGCGCTGCATCCTCTTTCCATCGAGGACGTGAACGCGGTGGGGAAGTTCCTGGACAAGGCAAAACCGCAGACGGACCCCATCAACCGGTTCATCTTGGACATTCTGGCAGACATTTCCGAGTACCGGTCCATCAACAACGAGGACCCTCGTGTGGACAAGAACTCCTCGCACGCCACGGCAGTTCGAAACGCATTCTTCGATAGGAAGCGCGAAATGTCGAGCGCAATGCCGGCGGAGATCCTGGCCCGCGGGAATTACCTAACAACTACCGTCAAGCCGAGAAAACAGAAATCACTCGGCAACACCACGAAATCGAGATAGGAGGACGAAAACATGGCTCAGCTAGATGAGTTCAACAAGGAGGTGTGGTCCGATCAATCGATCTTCCGCGTGGAAAACCACATCATCAACAACATTTTCGCATGCCGCACTACGGACGCGGTGGAGGCGGCTGTCACGTATGCCGCCTTCCTGCGCAAGAGTGGCCTGACGAACGAGAACTACCCTTTGTTCATGAAGCTCCTGGAGATGGAGAACCACTTTGTAATCGACTCTTTGCTGGGGACCACAGACCCGTTCCTGTTCCTGACCCCTATTCAGCCCACGAAGCACTTGGTGTCCACCTGCTTCCGCCTGCTCACCAACTGGCATCCTGGGGGAATCTACCCGAAGACCCTGGCCATCGTGATGGGCGCCCTGCAGTCGGCCTATAGCTATGCCAAGGACGGGTACAAGATCCACGCCGTCACCATTAACGATGTGAACAACCTGGGCAAGCACCTCAACAAGGAAAAGGGACAGGATGATCCGGTTAACCGGGCAATCCTGGATATCCTGGATCGCCTGGCCTCTCTTGAAGGTCAGGGGGACTCAGAGATGGAGCTGTTGGCACGCCAGTGCAACATTATCCGAGGTAACTTCTTCGACAAACGCCGCAAGATGGAAGACGCCATCCCCCAGGTGCTCCTCGTTAAGTCCGACTACCTCGTGAAAGAGGTCCTGCCGGGCAGCGTTTTCCAAGATTGATGGGGAGACAAGGAGACAAACCATGGTCATTCTGGACAGGACAAAGACCTATACCGCGACCGACATCGCGGCCATCGAGAACAAGATGCTAGGCGGGATCCTCGCTTGCCGCACGACGGAAGCGGTAGAATCCGCCATCACCTATGCCCATTTCCTCAACAAGACAGGGCTCACGGCGGAGAACTATCCCCTCTTCATCAAGGTGCTGGAAATCGGCAACCATTGGGTCATCGACGCACTGATCGGCTCCCGGGACCCCTTCCTCTTCTTCAGCTCAATCCAGCCCAACACGCAGCTCCTCACCGCCGCGTTCAACCTCCTGGCGGAGAGGCATCCGGGGGGGCTGTACGCGAAGTCCCTCTCTGTCGTCCTGGGCATCCTACAGGCCGCGTACAACGTCCCCATCGACGGCTACAAGATCTACTCCTTAAGCGTCTCGGACCTCAACGCGCTGGGAAAACACCTGGATGAGGAAGCCGGGCAGGAAGACTCGCTCAACCGCTGCATCCTCGACATCCTGGAAAAGGTGGCGCAGCTAGAGGGTCTGGACGCCACGAACCGAAGCATGGAAGAGGTGGCAATACACTCGAACGAGATCCGCAACTTTTTCTTCGACACCACGAAGCACTTGAACGAAGTTATCCCGCCCGTGCTGCTGGCACGCATGAGCTTCAAGGACTTCGAGATCCCGCCCCGTGGAACGGTGGAGTTCACCAAGAGCAAGCTAGCGCAGGAGGACAAGATCGCCAAGGAACAGATCAACATCCGCGTCACCTCGCGCGGGCAGTCAACGGCCAAGGAGCAGCCGGCGCCAGCGGCCACGGCCAAGAAGGAGCCCAGTAGCTCCTCATCACGAAGGAAGTCGACCTAACGCACGGGCGGGGCCGCGGGCGCTCTCGCGGCCCCGCCATAGAGGACGCGCATGGACATCCAAAAGATCAAAGACGAAGTTAGGGAGGGGAACATCTCCGCGGAGGCCGTGGACTATTTGAAGCACCGGACGATCACGGAGATTCTGGACGGGAAGACGACGTCCGCCGCCAACGCGCTCTGGGCGTACGCGAGCTTCCTCAATCGCGCGGGGATCAACAGCGACAACTACCCCCTATACATCGGCTTGCTGGCAAGCAACAACCGCTACGCGGTTGATGCTCTCCTCGACGGCCATGACCCCGAGCACTACCTGGACTGCGTGGCTCCCAACCCCTACATCGTGAAGGCTGTCTTCGAGACCTTCACGTCGCTCAAAGCGAACGAGATCTACGAGAAGTCCCTTCGCGTGTTTCTCGGTTTCCTCTCTAAGGTCTATTTCGCCGCGGAAGAGGGTTACCAAATGTGTCCGGTAACCCCCGAGCACGTGAACTCGCTAGGGAAGTTTCTCGACAAGTCACATGACCAGGACTGGCCGCTCAACCGCGGAATCCTGGACGTGCTGGCCACACTCGCGGATCTCGACAAGCCGCATGAGCCGGACGTGGAGAAGCGCAACGTGGCCGCCCAAGCCGGGCGCATCCGCTCGGACTACTTCGACAACGCGCGACACTTGAACCAATCCATCACCGAGGTGATTCTGGAGAAGGCGAAGTCACCGAGCTTCGGGATACCGCCCGAGCACATCTACGAATAGGCCAGAGGCGCCTTCCCCCCTCCTATGGATAGGCACTACTTCTCCTTGTAGATCTTGGTGAACGTGCTCCCCATGTCTTTGTACTTCTCTTTTTCCTTCACAGCGGTGACCTTAGGAAATTGGCCGGCGAAGTAGCCGTGTACGTACTCGATGCGCTTAAGGATGTTGTCCGTGACGGTCTTAGCCAGCGCGGCGTGATCCGGCTGAAAGCGCAGGCATCCCTTGCACAACTCGAGGAGCATTCTACGCCCAACCTTCGCAAAAGCGTCGAAGCGCATGCTGAAGAACTCCATGTCGTAGCTCAGGAAGTGCTCGACCTTCAGCGGCGTGAGGTAGCGTGTTTTCTCAATGCGCTCCCAACCGAATGATTCCGCACGGCCTTTGATCTTGGCGCCCGGAAAAAGCAGGTCCACGTTGGAAAAGTCGATGGCGATCACCACCTGGTCTCCCCGCGAGGTGTAGCGGATCATGTAGTTGTTGGGGTTCCTATCCTCGTCACAGTAGATCCAGCGATTCACGAGGTCGAGGGCGAGCTGCTCCTTGAGCTGCGGGATGTCGGTGTAGTTGGCTCCAGTGAGCTGTTCGGCCTTGGTGATGATCTTGGCCGCCTTGTACAGCTCCCCGTCAATCCGCGTGACGAGCGTCGGCGCGGAAATCGTCTTCGTGTAGAAGTCCAGAAAAAAGCAGATGGACCCCATGGCGGCCCCGAGCGCGTCCTCCTCGGAGACCTTTTTCACGATCCAGTGGTGCTGCGGATCCGCCTTTTCCGCGGCGCCCATGTAATCCCGCACCTCGGCAAAAAAGGGTATCTTCATGCCGGAATCGATCACCAGGAAATCATCCTTGAGCAGACGCTCGAGGAGCTCGGGGTAGGTGGTGTCCGCGCACAGCAGATGGATGATGTCCTCATCGTAAAGGAAAGCGGTACGGTCCGTGTAGTCGAAATAGCTCATTGCGTCTACTCCCGTCTGTTTCGCATTTTCGTCTTCGGCATCCTCATCGATAGTCGTCAAGAACGAAGCGCCGCGGCACAATTGCAAGGTCCGCGTACTTCACCGCATAGTCGAAGGAACCCTTCACGCAAATGTAGGGGCATTTCGTTTCCAGCGTGTCATACAGGATCACGTGGTGCCTCGTGCCCAGGGCATCGATCCAGATAGAGTCCTCCTCTCCCCACTTCCACATGGGATTGTGTCCCACGAAAATCGGAATTTCAGGAGGGCATTCCAGGAGCTTGCGCGCCGCGTCCAGGTCCTCCGGGCCGTATTCCTTCATGCTAGGGGTGGAGCGCGTCTCGTTCAGGCGGTTCCACGTGAGCTGCCAAACCAAGTTCTGGAAGTGCCGGACGTTCACTAGCTCCATCCTGGTTACCCCTCCCCGCGGCGGTCCGGCATGAACGGCCAGGAAGCAGCGATGGATCACGAACAGCGGAAGAGCGTCGAAGAAATCCTGCATGGCGCTCACGTACTGCCTGCCCCGGGCGGAAACGAGCGCGTCCCTATACAGGAGTCCCTGCTGTATGCCCATCTTGGAGAGTTCCGGCTGGAACGAGTCATGGTTGCCGAGGAGATAGATCACGTTCTGCGGATAATCGTTGATGAGACCGATGATGACGTCCATAGTCTCGATTGAGGACTCCATCTCGTAGGCGAAGCCGCTTCGGTCATTGTGCACGGCGTCCCCAAGGAACAGGAGGACAGCCCTGTTCTGCTCGACTTTCTGGAGGTTCTTCTGATGGTCAAGAATTGCGCGTAGGTTCTTGTGGTTTCCGTGAAGGTCGCCAATGATGATGAACTCCCGCTTCTCCTTGGCGGGAAACTCAATTAGCCCTCCGGGACGGCCGTCCGAGGCGGGCGGGCGGAGGGTGCTGTCAAAGGCAAGGGTCTTGCGGACGGCGTCTCGCAGCCGTTTCAGGTGATCCGCTTTGCTTGTACTGGTTTTCGGCAAAGGGCGCTCTCCAAGGATGATTGCCGCCTTGTTGGCGCCCCCATAGTGGTGAGGAATCTCAGGAATGTCAACGCCGGAGCGCAGATCCCGTCAGGCGGGAGAGCAACTCCTGTCAACGCCGTGATCACGGCTCACTGTTGGAGCACGACCCCTCCGTATGAAGGTTCCTTACCGGGCTTCCATTTGATCCCGCATCCCATGCTTGCGTGCTGTTCCCCAGGAACGGCCCTAGCGGACAGGACAGCGTCCAGGGCCCTGCGGAGATCCGCGCCGGTAACGGGGATGTTGTTGCCCGGCCGGCTCGCGTCCATCTGGCCGCGATAGGCGAGCTTCCGCTTCGCATCATATAGGAAGAAGTCTGGCGTACACGCGGCCCTGTACGCTTTGGCGACGTCTTGGCTTTCGTCATAGAGATACGGGAACGTATAGCCGATCTCCCGGGCCACCTTTGCCATGGCTTCGGGTCCGTCATCAGGATGGCTCGAGATGTCGTTAGAGCTGATACCGACCACGGCAACTCCCTTGTCCTGGTACTCCTTCACGAGCGCCGCAAGCGGCTTCTGAACGTGTTTTACGTAGGGACAGTGGTTACACATGAATATAACAAGAAGCGCCGGCGCCTGGCTGAAGTCCTCCGTCGACACGGTCCCGCCGCGGCAGTCAGGGAGAGAGAAAGTGGGCGCGACCGCGCCCAGGGCAGTCATGGTGGATGTCACGGCCATATTCTGTACTCCTTTTCCTCAAGGTACTCATCCATCCACCAGCGCGTCCACCCGCGCTGCCATAATGAAATCGTTCTCATGCAGACCGTCGATTGCGTGAGTGAAGAAAGTGACTTTCAACCTTCCCCATGAGACAAGAAGGTCGGGGTGATGCCCCTGGCTTTCGGCGATCTCCGCAATCCGGTTGGCTAACGCCATTGCCTGGCGAAAGTTCTTCAGCGTAATATCACGCTCCAAGTGATGGCTTTCGACAACTCTCCATTCGCCGGAGACCTGCCCGTGCAACTCCTCGATCCGGTCTGCCGCGAGCGGCGGGATGCCTCCCTTGCAAGGCACGCAGTTCTTCCTGGCCAGCTCTCCGCTCACAACGTTGCCTCCCGCCTTTTTGCCGGCCTTCCCGTCATATCTACACCTCCTATGAAGTGAGCGCCGGCTCGCTTGCTTTCTTGAAAAGCGTCCCCCCCTGACCTTCGAGGAAGCCTATCGGGAACATGTTCCACCAGAATATCGATATGACGGCGACGGCCGTTGCAGCGATCATAGCGACAAAGGCGAGGTAGTTGGGGGCGATGCGATGCAACCGGGCAAGCGAGACGAAAGATTGGGTGCCGAGGCCTGCAGCCCTCAGGCGACCACCCAAAGCTTCGTAGCGTAGTCCGCGCCGGACGGCAGCACTCGTCACGTCGCCGTACTTCAGTGTGCGAAGGAGCTCGAGCACGGCGGCGAACAGGTATCCGACGCCCGGAAAGACAAAGGACCGGGTGGCGAGGTAGCTGCGCGAGCTCCAGGAGGGAAGAAAGACAGAGAACCCTACGGCAATGCTGAACGTCTCCGAGACGTTATGAAAAAGCTGGTGCAAGCGCCGTACCTACATCAGCGAAAAGATGCCTCCGCGGGGCGCTGAACGCCACGGATGAGCCACGGGAGCGACAGCAAACGCGTCCATGCCGTAAATGTAGAGCGCACTCGATGCACTGTAAAGACAAAAGATTCCGTGCCGTGTCCCAGGAAGACCTTCTCTTCATGGTGTTCACGGGCGGCGTGTTCAGTATCTCTCGTATACCAGAGGCAGGGGCTTGGCGGGACTAAAGGGCTTGTGGAGAAAGTTCAGACCTGCCTCGAGAATCCTGTGATGCGAAACCACATTCGCGGCGAAACCAGAGACAAAGAGGACTCTTGCTCCCCTCGTGCAAGCTTTTCTCCGCTCACCCGTGGCATCACGAGATCATCTACCGACTACGCCGCGGAGATATTCCGCGCTGCAAGAAACGGTCAGGGCCTCTTTCCCTCCAAACGCTTCGATGAGGTCTTTCAAAGCAATTCTCGCAACACGCTGAACCGTTAAATCATTGTTTGAGACGAGTATTGTTTCTGCCCTCCCGGGGAAGTGTGCCCGTCAGTTAGACCAACGCCTTGCCGGGTTCCTCGGTGGTCAACAGGGGGGAGGGTGTAAACCTTGTTCCGCTGTTCACTTGCGCTGAAGCAAGCAATGCAACCCACTCTCTTTGATAATCCCGCACACCGATGACAGCCTAGCTTCCCTTTCTTTTCTCCTTGGCGGTGAACAACGGCTCAGGAGGACCCGTATCAACTGCCTGGGCCGGAAAGTTGCCGGTGTTGGGACCGATGAAAAGTCCGCAGCTCTATATCTTCTCCTATCAACCTTGCAGGGATCCTTTTGAAGGGAACAATAGAGTCTTTCGTGTCCACTACGCGGAGTCTATAATAAGAACCTGCTTGCGACTGAATGATAGAAGCTGCGCAATAGTGGTCGCCGCCCTCTGTGCAGCCTTCGCGATTTCCGCGACTTACTCCTGGTTCGTCTTGGGCACTTCCCGGTCGAACGCCTCACAGCGGCCGACGACGACCAAGAACTGTTGAAAGCGTGGGCGACGCAGGACATCAGCGCAACGATGGGACGGGTTGACCAACGCGCGACGCGAGACTAGCCTGAGAGGCCATGCAAGAAACGCGGCACATAATGACGCTCGGCGATGCCTCCGACATATCGTTTGTCCCTGATTCGTCCGTTGCCTGCGTGGTCACCTCGCCACCTTACCCCATGATCGAGATGTGGGACGATCTGTTCTGCGCTCGTGATCCGCGCATAAAGGTGGCCCTGGATTCAGGCGACGGCCTTCTGGCATTCAGCATAATGCACGAAGAGCTTGACCGCGCGTGGCGTGAGGTTCATCGCGTGCTGATAGAAGGCGGATGGGCCTGCATCAACATCGGAGACGCCACCAGGACGATCGACGCGCGCTTTCGGCTCTACGCGAACCACGCAAGGGTGCTCTCGGCCTGCGCGGCGCTGGGGTTCGACATCCTGCCGGCCGTCCTATGGCGCAAGCAGACCAACGCTCCCAACAAGTTCATGGGTTCCGGGATGCTGCCGGCCGGGGCCTACGTCACCCTCGAGCATGAGCACATCCTCCTGATGCGAAAAGGGGCAAAGCGAGAGTTTTCCCGGCCGGAGGAGAGGAAGGTCCGCAGGCAAAGCGCCTACTTCTGGGAGGAAAGAAACCGATGGTTCTCCGACATCTGGGACTTCAAGGGGACGCGGCAGGACATTTCACGCAAGAGCGTCCGGAGCCAACAGCAGCCGCTATTGTTTGGGACCGGCCAGACCGCTGAACGCTCCCGTAATCGAAGCGCCGCATTCCCTTTCGAGCTTCCCTACCGGCTCATCAACATGTACTCGGTTAGGGGCGACACTGTGCTGGATCCGTTTGTCGGGACCGGGCGGACTGTGCTGGCTGCCATGGCAAGCGGGCGCCACAGCATCGGGGTTGACATCGATGGGGGCATTCTCCGCGAGGCCGTCTCAGAAGCCAGCGGCGCGGCGCCGTTTCTTAACGAGTTTCTCGAGGGGCGAGCTTCTGATCACGCGAAGTTCGCCGAGGGGCATCCAACAGGAGAGCTTTGTCATGTCAACAAACCGCATGGCTTTCCGGTCATGACGGAGCAGGAAGAGGACTTGAGGCTGGAGTTCATTGACCAGGTACAAACTTGCACCGACGGGTCCATCCGAGTTTCTTATCGCTGATCTATGACGCGCAGGAACTCCCAGGGAGTCTCCTGGTGAGGGAGGTGACCGGCCTCAGGGATGACTGCAAGCGCGGCACCCGGATGGCTCCGAAAGGTCGCTTGCGCCGTCTCCACCGGGATGATGTGGTCCAGCTCGCCCCAGACGTAAAGTGTCGGGATCGGGAGCACACGGGCGCGTCGGGATAGAAACCTACCCTTGATAATAAGCCATCCGGCGAAGCTCCTGAAAATAGAAAAATAGGCGTGCATCTGGCTGAGGCTCGAGACTCGCTCCGCGACCCTTTCCCTGAGGAACTCCCGTTCCGCCAGGGGGAGGGCGTCAAGGTTCGCGTAATACGGCCGAAGCGATCCATACGCGGCGTCAAGGTCTCCAGCGAGCCTCTTGTATCTACGCTCCCCGAGACCCGGCAGGAGCCCTAGGAGCATGCCGGCGTTTAGACGAGCCCTCTGAAGAAGCCCGCCATCCACGAGGATGAGGCGCGAAACCGTTTCCGGATGCCTAACCGCAAGTGCCTGGCCAAGAGTCGCTCCCAGGGAGCTTCCCATAAGCGTGATTTGACGCATGCCGAGGTATTCCACCAGCTCAGCTAGCACGGCGATAAAAAGAGAGGGGGTAAGACCACCGCGGGGAGGCAGCGGGCTCCTTCCGAATCCCGGTAGGTCAGGAGCCACGACGTGATACCGCTCGGTAAGAGCCGGAATGACCCGTCGCCACGTATCTGCCTCATCGCCAAGACCGTGCACGAGGAGCAGGCCGGGGGCGCCCGAAGAGCCGGCGTCGTACAGAAAAATCGTGCCGCCTGAACTCGGCAGCGTCACGCTGCGGGCAAAGGAGGCGAGCGTCGAAGGAACTCGCATGCGTGGCACGATAGGCGTTCGACGGGTCAGAATCAAGTGCCAACCAGAGTCGTAGCAGAACAACGACAAGATATGGAGATGCCGCGAGCCACGGCGCGTTGCCGCGGCATTTGCCGTCCCAGGGCCGTCGCGTACTCCTTAGTTCCACCTTCGCTGTCCCGATTCCTCCGCGAGTCGATCGCAGGTGGCTTACATGTCCTCAGCTAACACGGGGGTGATAATCGAGCTTGAAATCTCTACGCGTACCGCCGATAACCCTCCATAATTCACACACGCGCAGGGCTCTCTAAGTCCGTTGGAGAAATCATCGCACGGGCCAGCGAGATGGGGATCGCGCCGCTAGCGTTCGATATCCCGTTCCCCCCCATGATAGAATCCTGGTTCGAGCCGTCGAGGATGAGGACTCGTTTGCCCTGGTCGATTGTGCGTGGACATCCTGTTGTGCGATCACCTGTGGCGAAAGCCAGCTGCCTGGGAGCCACCATCATGGCGGGGATTCGCTTTGGCACGTTCGTGGGATTTTCCGAAGGTGTCTAAGCCATGGTGTCACTGGGAGACCGCGAGGAGCCGAACAGCACCCAAGCAAAAGAATATGAGGCAGGCTACCATAGGTATTAGGACCTCTCTGGCTGCTTCTCAAGGACTACATCAGGAGAGCGCAACTAAACCAAGGCGTTCGGCAGTCGAGATGCTCGACGCCTCCGTCTCGCCATCCGTGCGTCTTTCATGCAATACTTTCCTCTAATGGACGATTCCGGCAAGGGACGTTTACCGCCAGGGTTTCGAAAACTCGATCTCGCGGGAAGGCGCGACGCCGTAAGGAGCGCTTTCTTTATCCCTGACGACGAATGGGCCGGAACGTCGGCGGCCCCCGAGACGTTGGAGCTTCTGGACGTCATGGTGGAAACCACGGTCGGCTGCGTTCCGCTCCCGCTGGGGATCGCGCAGGGATTCCTGATAGATGACAAAGACGTCCTGATCCCGATGGCGGTAGAAGAGCCGTCGATTATCACGGCCGCCTCGTACGCCGCGCATCTCGTGAGAGAGGACGACGGTTTCCGCACGTGGGCCTCCGACCCATTGATGACGGCGCAGGTCTTCCTCGAATCGGTGACAGCCCAAGGGGAGCAGGCGCTGCGGGAATGCGAAACGGAGCTGCGCCAGGCGCTCGCCGGCCCGCTGGCTTCCCTTTCGCGACGGGGCGGTGGCTACAGGTCTTTTTTGGTGGCGCGCCTGCCCTCGCGCACCGTGCGTCTGGACCTCCTGATCGACGTGCGCGACGCCCTGGGAGCAAATCGCCTGAACACCGCCGCTGAGAGCGTTTGTCCCCTCCTAGAGCGGGTAAGCGGCGGCCGCGCGCTCATGGCCATTCTCACTAACGCCGCCGCCCAACGCCTTGCAGGCGCCCGGTTCTCTATTCCCGTCGAACGCCTTAAGCGCGACCTCCCGGCCGGCATGAGCTGCCAAGAGGCGGCGCGAAGAATTGCCGCCGCCTCGGTTGTCGCACAAGAAGATCCGTCGCGCGCCGTCACCCACAACAAGGGAATCATGAACGGAATTGCAAGCCTTGCGCTTGCGACGATGAACGACACGCGCGCCGTCGAGGCAGCCGCCCACCTCTGGGCCGCACGGGACGGCAACTACCGCGGCCTGAGCCGCTACTCCACTGACGGCATGAGCTTGGCTGGGGAAATCGAGCTGCCCCTTCCTCTGGCGAGCGTCGGTGGGTCGGTGGACTTTCACCCAGCAGGACGCGCAAGCTTGCGGATCCTTGGCAGCCCGGATGCCCGGCGCCTGTCCAGAATTGCGGCCGCCCTTGGTCTTGCCCAGAACTTCGCCGCCGTTCTTGCTCTTGTGACGCACGGGATCCAAAAGGGACACATGAAGTACCACGCGGCGCGGCTTGCGTATCGGGCAGGCGCACGCGGAACGGAAGTCCGGCGCCTTGCTGAAATGCTTGCTCCCCCAGGGAGCATGGACCTAGCCTCGGCCCATGCGCTGCTCGAAAGACTGCGAGGAAAGCTGTCCCGATGAGCGAATGGATTGTGTGTAGGGCTTCACCGAGCCTTGCACTGCTGAAGTACTGGGGAAAACTCGAGGGAGGCGACAACCTTCCGGCAACGCCGAGCATAGCGGTCACCCTCGGCGGCCTGTACACGGACACCTGGGTTCGCTCGGCGCAAGCCGACTCTGTTCACATAGATGACGCCGTTCAAGACGTCGCGCGATACTCGCGATTCTTCGACTGCCTTCGGTCCGCTCTTGGAGTCGCCCACGGTTTCGAAGTCCGAAGCCGAAACTCTTTTCCCACTGCCGCGGGCTTGGCGAGCTCCTCCTCCGGCTTCGCGGCGTTGACGGGCGCCTGCGTGCGCGCCGCGGGCCGGCAGCTTGCACCCGCGGAGATTTCAGCGCTCGCGCGGCAGGGCTCGGCTTCTGCCGCACGATCGGTCTTCGGAGGATTCGTGCTCCTCCCCGCGGGCGCGCTTTCTGCCGCACAGTTGTTCGACGACAAACACTGGCCCTCCCTAAGGATCGTCGTGGCCGTCGTGAGGCGTGGGGAGAAGCCGCTGCCGTCCCGGGAGGCGATGCGGCGAACCGCTTCGACCTCCCCCTTTTATGCGCAGTGGGTCGCGCGGTCCCAAGAGCTTCCTGCGGAGGCGCTTGCGGCCCTTGAGAAGCGAGACCTGGAAAAGCTAGGCGACCTGGCCCGTGCTAGCTCCAGCATGATGCATGCGACCATGCTTGCCGCCCGTCCGCCAATCCTGTACTGGCTCCCCGCCACTCTTTCAGTAGTGCGAGCTTGTTGTGAGCTGAGGAACACGGGGACCGGAGCGTGGGAAACGATCGATGCCGGCCCACAAGTAAAAATCCTCTGCGAAGAGAGGGATACAGAGAAAGTGATCCGGAAAGTGAAGGAGAATGCCCCGGAGGTGGAGACGCTCACCTGTTTCCCAGGCCACGGAATCTCCATAGGTGTTGCCGAGGAGCCTGGCGCGTGAAGGTGAGCGCTCCCGGCAATATCATCCTGCTCGGGGAATACGCTGTCTTGGAGGAAGGAGGCCTTGGCGTCGCCTGCGCGGTTGACAGGCGCGTGCGGCTTGAGGCGCAGCCGGCGTCGGACCTTTTTGTGGAAGGGGTTTGGCCCGGCGGCTCGTTCACCTGGACACCGCGGGGCGAGTCGCCCTCCCCCGTCGTCTCCGCTGTCTTCGAAATATTCGGCGAATGGAAGCGGCAGCGAAAAGTCGAAGACATTCCCAGCATGCGGGTACGAATCGACTCGTCAGAGCTGTTCTTGTGGCACGGGCGGAAGGCCGGATTCGGTTCCAGCGCAGCCGTGGCAGTGGCACTCGTCATTGCGTTTCGCGCAAACGGCCGGCTCGACGCGGCGCGCGGTCTGTCAGAGGCGGCGGAGGATCGGCTCGACGCCACAAGCGAAAAATTGGCCCTGGCTGCGCATCGCCTGGCCCAAGGTGGCGTGGGCAGCGGGTACGACGTATGTTGCTCATTTTTTGGCGGCTGGGGGATGTTCCGGGGAGGTGCTGTGCCAACCTGGAGACCATACAAGCCTTTCACCGATGCCCGGCTATACCTTTTCCCCGGTCCGGCCGCCATATCCACGCGGAATGCAATCCAATCGTTTCTACAATGGAAAGGTCGTAACGCAAGGCGTGCCCGCCAGTTCATCGACGAATCCAACGATAACGTGACGGCCTTCCTTGCCGCGCGTAGCGTCCGAGAGGCTATTACGGCGCTGCGGAAGGCACGCGCGATGGCAACGGCTCTCGGAGATGAGATCGGCGTGGAGGCCCGTATACATGCCCCTGCCGGGATTGATCCAGATCTTTGCAAGGCCCTCGGCGCCGGCAACGAGCTCGGCGCGTACCTCCAATTGCCAGGTGCGCCGGAACCTCAGGAATCTTTGGGACTCACCCTCGTTGAGGTTTCCGCCCGCGGGGCCGTATGGGAGCCTTAGCCGTGGGAGGCACGGACGGACGAGGCGCAAGCGCGCAGCGCACCGCCGAGGAGGCGGCAGGGACCGGATCCAGCAAGCTGATCCTTTTTGGGAAGCACGCTGCCGTCTTCGGGTTTCCAGCCGTCGGAGTCCCGCTTCCTGAGCGGATTAGGGTCATCTTTTGCAGTCCGCCCCTGAAGTCCTGGGACTTCGGAGGCATCCCCGATGAAGATCAGGAGGTCATGTGGCATTTCTTGGACAAGCTGGATGTACTGTTGCCGGAATTTGCGGCTTCGGCAGGAAAGCCGTCAGAATCGATTCCGTAGCTGCTCGCGGCGTAGGCTTCAGAAGCACCGCGGCGCTTTGCCGGACCGAGTCGATGGCGAGGGACATCGGCAGACTTGCCGACGAAGCCGTGCGGACCCTTGGCGGCCTTCGCCTTAGCGATCGGTCGCTCGACCTGTTGCTGGAGGAAGGCAGGCGGTCCGGAGTGGTAGGGGTAAGCTGAGCGGAGGCGGCGCGTTCTTTTTTGTTTGCGAGAGCGCGCAAATAGCTGAAGAGACAACACGGACACTGGCGCACCTTGCCCTCCGCAGGAACATAAGTCTTGCCTCGACCCCGTGCATGCTCCGCGTCGATGGGGAGACAGGCATGTAGTCTGGTTCGAAAAACGAAAACGACTTTCGAACTCTTCCAACGGCTGTCCCGCCAGCCGGGAAATAAGTGCGTCGTCAGCCGCGCGCAAACGCCTCCGCCATGAGAAAGGCGTTGAGCTCGGCACTGAAGGCGGCCTCCCGCCAGGTAGTGGCCCGGCGAAGGGCCTGGATGTCACGCGAGCCGGTGAGAAGCATTGCGGCCCTCAGCGTCTTCTCGAGTTTTCGGAAGAAACCGATTACGGCGTCAGCCCCACCTGCCGTCACTTCCCTGATCACCGGAAGGGCGAATCCGACCATCTGCGCGCCCATGGCAAGCGCTTTTGCGGCATCCAGCCCACCCCGCACACCCCCCGAGGCAAGAAGACGAATCTGCGTGCCGCCGAAAGATGCCAGAAGCACGGCGGTGGGAATCCCCCAGTCCGCGAATTGCCCCGCTGAGGCAAGCTCTTCCCCAGGGAGCCGGTAGGATTCCACGAGGATCCAGTTGGTTCCTCCCGCGCCAGCAAGGTCCACGTAGGCGGCCCCGGAAGCGAGAAGCTCCCGCGCCAGGTGAGGCGCAATCCCGAATCCCGTTTCTTTGACGATCACGGGCAAGGGACACTCTTCGCACACACGCGCAATGGCCTCTTTCAACCCGCGGAAATCCCTGTCCCCCTCGGGCTGAAACAGCTCCTGTCCGGCGTTCAGGTGGATAACAAGAGCCTGGGTCTCGAGGCGTTTGAGAAGCTCGTAGACGACCGGCCGGTTCAGGTCCCTCATCTGGACCGCCCCGAGGTTGGCCAAGATGGGAACGCTAGGCGCAAGGGGTTTCATGTCGAAATGTGGGAACAGCTCCGGGTTATCGACGAGCACCCTCAGGGAGCCGAAACCCACGGGAATGCCCAGTGCCTCCGCCGCACGCGCGAGATCCTTGTTGGCCTTGAACCCACCAGCAGACCCTCCGGTCATGCAGGAAATGAACAATGGAAGCTTGACGCGATAGCCGAGGAAGTCCGCTCCGGTGTCGATCTCAGTCTCGTTCAGCTCTGGGAGGGCAATGTGGACAAACCGTACGCCCTCGAATCCGCCGCCCTTTCCTTCAACGGAGTATCGGGACGGGTCTGTGCAGATTGCCAGATGCCCCGCTTTCCTCGAGGCGGTCTCCCGGCTCCTTTTTCCCTGTGAACGCGTACTCACGATATCCATCCTTCCGTATTCCGTTCAGCACAAATGCCCCGGAGGGCGGCTTGACGTGGGAAAAAAGCTCGGAATACAGCTCCGGCTGGGCAGGGCCGGCAATCCAGGCCTCGTACTCCTCGAAGCCGGCCCGTCGGGCTGAACCCAGCACTCGGTCCAAGCCCCATTGGGAAATCACCTTAGGCGCTTCAGGAGCCACACGGCCGGCAAAAACGATCATCGTGTTTCCACTCCCGTAAGAGGCGAAGAGCAGCCGCTTTCCGATGATCCCTTCTCCGAGCACTTGGTAGCGTTCGCTTAGAAGGAAAGCAAGCACGGCGAAAAGAGAGCCGTTGTATATGTTGCCAATCCTGCCAACAGGATCAACGCCGGACGCGAAACTCCTTTCCTCCAGGAAGGATTTTGTCCGCGCGGAATCGAAGCCTAGGACGCGCTCGAAAAGCTTGGCGAGTGCAGCTTCGGGCATCCGGCGGAAAGGAGTGTGCAGGATGAAGTAGTCCGTGGACAAGAGCTCTTCCTCCGGCTTCGCTCCCTTTCGGGCGCAATAGTCGAGGAAAGAGTCGTGGAGGCTTTCCCAATAGCACTTCATGGAATAGCTTCCGTTGACGCGGGCCGTTATCGACCCCAGGGGACGGAAGAAATCATCAACGTCCCTGGAGCAGAAGCCGAGGTTCGCAATATCCAGCTCTACCAGGCGAGGTGACGACTCGACAAGGAGGGACACAGCGCCGGCCCCTTGTGTGATCTCCGCGGTGGATTTCGTCTCGTAGCGGGCAATGTCCGTGCTCAGCACGAGCCCCGAATCACTTTCGTTGCCCCCCGCGGAAAGTAGGCCCGCAACGCTGAGGAGACCGAAGGTCCCGCCGGCGCACGCGTGCTGGGTCTGGAAGCTAGAAAGGGAGGTGGGAAGCCGAATGCCGGCTTTCTGCAGCATGCCCTGTACGTAGGCGGACACCGGCTTCGAGTGATCCACTCCTGTCTCCGTGCCTACAATCAGGTGACGAAGAGAGTGCGTGTCAAAGCCAGGGCTCCTCGCGAACAGATCGTAGGCAGAACGAGCGGCAAGTGTTGCACTGTCCTCCCAGAGCTCGGGGAACCGGAACGCTGACTGCCCGGTTACACGGCCGGCCCTTTCGAAGTGTCGGTCGAGCATGGGGTTGTCGCGAACCCGGCGTTTGATGAGGGCTTCCACATCCATTTCCGGGGGAGGCACGTAGATCCCCAAGTCACTGATGCCGACGCTTTTGTCCTGCCTGCTTTTCACTTGCAACCCTCCGATGCGTGCCACGCCGGGCAAAGTAAGCATGGCAAACGGTATTCTAGAATCCTATCCCCCGAAGGCAAATATACACGCTTTAGCTCACCGCTGAAACTGTTGCGTCCGCGGTCTCATTGATGTAAGCAAGAAAAATGCCAAGATGACATCAAATACTATATTTCAATTAATTACAATATAAGTAGTTAACGACATGACCTGCTTTGCGAGGAGAAAGTTGCCCGTTCGTCTGTTTTTCTGTTATTCGCTTTCTAAATTTAATAAGCGAGGAAGGGGCTCGCGGCCCCCTCCCCGGTTTTTGCGTTCAGAGATTCCTATTGAATTAATAGGCGTCGTTGAGGTACTGGCTAACGTTGTCAGAAGTCACAGTGATGCTCGGCTCGATGTTGACCTTGTCGAACTTCTGGCCCATGAGAATCTTCTTGGCCAGCTGCACGGCGCGTCCGCCCAA